>Ga0307318_10000647_pt1 | contig 11288 bp, 16 predicted proteins | sample ER_DNA_367_FD_194500 | JGI IMG/M metagenome (GOLD analysis project Ga0307318, IMG submission 194500) | Bulk soil microbial communities from the East River watershed near Crested Butte, Colorado, United States - ER_DNA_367 | ecosystem: Environmental > Terrestrial > Soil > Floodplain | place...
AGCTGGACGGATCCGAAGAACATCGTCACCGACGGGCCGTTCAAGCTCGAGTCGTGGGAGCACGACGCCTCGATCGACCTCGTGAAGTGGGACGACTGGCGCGATGCCGCCGACGTCGCCCTCACGCGGGTGAACGGCAAGATCATCGTCGACGGGACGACGCGGGTTCAGTCCTTCGAGGCGGGCGAGGTCGACGCGCTCGACGCGGGCGGCCTGCCGCCGGACGAGATCGCGCGTCTCAAGGAGACGCCCGAATACGAGTCCTATCCCGCGCTCGGGACGTACTACTACGGCTTCAACCTCGAGAACCTGCCCGACGTGCACGAGCGGCAGGCGCTGTCGCTCGCCATCGACCGGCGCACGATCGTGGACAACATCGCGCAGGCCGACCAGGTGCCGGCCACCGGCTTCGCGCCGAAGGGCCTCCCCGGGTTCGACAGCTTCAACCCGAACTCGCCCTGGACGCCCGAGAACGGCGACATCGACGCCGCCAAGGATGCGATGTCGCAGGCGCAGAACCCGAAGACGACCCTCAACCTGTTCTTCAACGATTCGCCGGGCCACAAGGAAATCGCCACCGCCGTGCAGGCGAACTGGGGCGAGCTCGGGGTCACGACGACGTTGAAGCAGCAGGAGTGGGCGCAGTTCCTCGAGTTCCTCGGCCCGCCGCCGAACAAGGCAGTGGACGTCTACCGGAACGGGTGGATCGGCGACTACGTCGACGCCATCAACTTCCTCGAGCTCTGGACCTGCGATTCGGGCAACAACAACTCCAACTACTGCGACGAGGACTACGACGCGCTGCTCGAGCAGGCTCGCCAGACGCCGGAGGACGCGGCCCGCTACGAGATCTACGGCCAGCTGGAGGACAAGCTCCTCGGCCAGGACGGCGCGCTGCCCCTCTCGCCGATCTACTGGTACACGTACCCGAACCTGGAGAAGCTCTCCATCAAGGACAGCTTCACGGTGAATCTCCTCAATCAGATCGACCTGACGAAGGTGGTCGTCAGGGAGCAATAGGGCACTCCCCACCACCTGTCACCGGCGGGTGGGGCGCGTCCGGCGCCCCGCCCGCCCCCTCCTTTGAACCGACGGTGACGTGCCGTTCGACACGATGTGTATGGGCGCCGCGTCTGGGTACGCGTAGACAGAGCGGGGTTGAACTTCGGAGCCCCAGCCGAACCGAGGAGGGGACAAATGGAACGCACGTACACGACGACCGAACCATGGACCTACCGCGATGTCGACACGCTTGGCGTGGACATGACTCGCGGCGTCGACCTAGTCGGCTTCGAGATCGAAGCGACCGACGGCGGGATCGGAAAGATCGACGAGGCGACCTACGACGTCGGTTCGAGCTACGTCGTGGTGGACACCGGCCCGTGGATCTTCGGCAAGAAGGTCATGCTTCCGGCCGCCGTGATCCAGCGAGTCGACCTCGATTCGCAGACCGTTGTCGTCGACCGAACCAAGGACGAGATCAAGAGCTCGCCCGAGTTCGACGAGGACGCGTACCAGGAGCAGGGGTACCGCTCGCAGCTCGGCTCGTACTACTACAGCGACACGGACAGATAACTCGTCCTGAAGTGAGAGAGAACGGCCGCCTGCTGGCGGCCGTTCTCGTTTCTCCGTCAAACTGCGCATCGTGGCGATCCACGACATCTCGGTCCCCATCCGCCCGGACATGCCCGTGTACGCGGGCGACCCGGACGTCGAGCTCGAGCGCGCATCGTCGATCTCCGAGGGAGGCCACGCCAACGTGAGCAAGCTCTCGTTGGGTGTGCACACCGGAACGCACGTGGACGCGCCGGTGCACTTCATCGAAGGCGCCCCTGGAATGGAGAGCGTGCCCCTGGACGCGCTCTGCGGGCCGGCGGTCGTCGTCGACGGGACGTCGATCTCCGGTGAATCCATCGGAGAGTCCGACCTCGAGGCGATCGGCATCCCAGCGGGCGCGGAGCGGGTTCTCCTCAAGACCCGGAACTCCGATCTCTGGAACCAGAAGGAGTTCACCCGCGACTTCCTGAGGCTCGACGGAAGCGGCGCACGTTTCGTCGTCGCGCACGGGATCCGGACCATCGGGATCGACTATCTGTCAGTGGGCGACCACGAGGCGCACCGCGAGCTCCTTGGGGCCGGAGTCGTCCCCGTCGAGGGCCTCGACCTCCGGAAGATCGAGCCAGGCGAGTACACGTTCGTCTGCCTTCCGCTCGACCTCGTCGGGTCGGACGGCGCGCCGGCTCGCGCGATCCTGATCGACTAGAGCCGGATCTCGAGCGAGCGCACGCCGCCCATCTCCAACCAGTAGCGGGAGTCTCCGTCGTGCACGACACGGAGAAGAACGCTCTGGCAGGCAGGGCAGCGGACGACGATTCCCGGGGCGTGGGCGTAGACGTTGGTGCCGCCCACGGCTCCGACAGCACCGCAGTTGGCGCACGTGCCGACCGCGGTCGTGACCTCGAAGGCAAACAGCTGCTCCAGGTCTCCCGCCGCCGCATTTCCGTCCAGCTTCAGCTCGGTCATGTTCAGCCTCCTGTTGGCCCGAATCTCTCTGTTTTGATGCGGTGTGGGGGCAGCCCGCTCTCCACGAGGGAGGAGGCCACCGCCTCGACGAACCCCGTCGGCCCGCAGACGAACGCACGCGGATCCTCGGACACCGGCCAGCCCACCTCGTTGAGGAGCTCGCGATCGACGCGGCGGCCGAAGCCCTGCCACCCGTCGGGCTGCTCGCGCGTGAGCGTGAAGAACGCCTCGAACCCGTCGCTGCGACCTGCGAGATCCTCGAGCTCCTCGCGGTAGATCAGCTCCTCTGCGCGCTTGGCGGAGTAGAGGAGCCGCATCGGCGCATCGCTGCCGGCGGCCCGCCGGTGCCGGATCATCGCCATGAGCGGCACGACGCCGGAGCCGCCGCCGAGGAGGAGGACGGGCCCGCCCTCGCCCGCCTCCCAGACGAAGTAGCCGCCGATCGGCCCGCGCAGCTCGAGCTTGTCGCCGACGACGAGCACATCGGTGAGGTAGGGGGAGACCTCGCCGTCCGCCAGCCGCTCCACGGTGAGGGCGAGGCGGCCGTCCTCCGGTGCCGACGCGATCGAGTAGCTCCGTTGCGCCTGGTAGCCGTCCTCGGCCGTCAGGCGGATGTCGACGTGCTGGCCGGCGAGATGCCCGGACCAGTCCGGCGCGTCCAGGACGAGCGTCTTCACGTGCAGCGTCTCCTCGACGACCTCCGCGACGTCGCAAAGCTGCCACGTCAGCGGCTTCAGTCGCCCCAGTACCGCTGCTCCTGCCACGGGTCTCCGTACATGTGGTACCCGAGCGCCTCCCAGAAGCCCGGCTCGTCGTGGTCGGCCAGGCTGAGCCCGCGCACCCACTTCGCGCTCTTCCAGAAGTAGAGGTGGGGGACAAGCAGGCGGGCGGGCCCGCCGTGCTCGGGGTCGAGGGGCTCCTCGTCGTAGCCGAACGCGACCCAGGCCTTGCCGTCGCTCACGTCCTCGAGCGGCAGGTTCGTCGTGTAGCCGCCGTCGCAGAACGCGACCACGTAGGCGGCGTCGTGCTCGACCTCGCCGAGCAGCGTGTCCAACGACACCCCTTCCCAGACGGTGTCGAGCTTCGACCACTTCGTGACACAGTGGATGTCCTTCGTGATCGTCTCGCTCGGAAGCGCGCGGAACTCCTCCCAGGTCCATGTCTTCGGCTCGGCCACCTCGCCGGTGATCGTGAAGCTCCACTCCTCGAGCGGCGTGTCCGGCGTCGGGCCGGCCGAGAGCACGGGGAAGTCGTCGACCAGGTACTGGCCGGGAGGGACCCGGCCGGAGTCTCCTTCCTCCCGGCGGCGGCCCTGGAACCCGCGCGATATGAAGCTCACGCGGGCATTATCACTCCATGGGCCTGCTCATCGGAGTCGCGTTCGTCGCGGGCATCGTCACCGCGATCTCGCCGTGCGTCCTGCCGGTCTTGCCGATCGTCTTCGCGGGCGGGGCGACCGGCGACAGGCGGCGCCCCTACGCGATCGTCGCCGGGCTCGTCTGGAGCTTCACGCTTTTCACCCTGGTCGCGACCGCGCTCCTCTCGGCGCTCGGCCTACCGGACGACCTTCTCCGCAACATCGCCATCGTGGTCGTTCTGCTCGTCGGGATCTCGCTGCTCTGGCCGAGGCTCGGCGCCATCGTCGAGCGGCCGTTCCAGGCGCTCGGCCGGCGCAACCCCGGAGGAATGGGAGGCGGCTTCCTCCTCGGCGTCAGCCTCGGCCTGCTCTTCACGCCCTGCGCGGGCCCTGTGATCGCGGCGGTCGCCGTGCTCGCCGCGACGCAGCGCTTCTCTGTCCAAGGCGTCCTCGTGACGTTCGCCTATGCGCTCGGCGCGGGCGTCGTCTTCCTGCTCCTCGCGATCGGCGCGCAGCGGGGAATGACCCTGCGCTCGGTACGCTCCCGGGCACCCCGGATCCGGCAGGCGCTCGGAGGACTGATCGTGGCCGTCGCCATCGTCATGGCGCTCGGCCTCGATACGAAGCTCGCCGCGCACGTTCCCGGCTACACCAGGGCGCTGCAGGGTCTCGAGGAGAGCGCGGCCGCCCAAGACCGCCTCGACTCGCTTCTGGCCGGCGAGAGCCACTTCCAGGGAAGCAAATTGCAGGACTACGGCCAGGCGCCCGAGTTCCAGGGGATCTCGCAGTGGCTGAACTCGAAGCCGCTCACGCTCGCGTCGCTCCGCGGCAAGGTCGTCCTCATCGACTTCTGGACGTACTCCTGCGTCAACTGCATTCGCACGTTGCCCTACGTGAAGCGCTGGTACGACACGTATCGGGACGCGGGCCTCGTCGTCGTCGGCGTGCACACGCCCGAGTTCGCCTTCGAGCACGTTCCCGGGAACGTCGAGAAAGCCGTGCAGTCGTTCGGGATCGACTATCCCGTCGCGCTCGACAACGACTTCGGGACCTGGACAGCGTGGGGCAACCGCTACTGGCCCGCGGAGTACTACATCGACCGGCAGGGCCACGTCCGCTACGCGCACTTCGGTGAGGGGGACTATGCGGGGACGGAGAAGGTCATCCGCACGCTGCTCGCGGAGAAGAACCTGCCCGTGCCGGTCTCGGGGTCGATCTCCGACAAGACGCCGGAAGGCGTGCTGACGCCGGAGACCTACCTCGGCACCGACCGGCTCTCGAGCCTCGTCGGCTCGCCCGTGGTCGAAGGGCGCGAGGCGACGTACACGATCCCGCAGGACGTTCCCCTGAACGACATCGCCTACGGGGGCCGCTGGCTCGTCGAGCGCGAGCGGATCGTCGCGGGCGAAGGGGCGCGGGTCCGACTGGCCTACCATGCGCGCAACGTCTATCTCGTCCTTGGCAAGGGGGAAACGGACGGCTCGGTCGGGGTCGCCGTCGACGGCAAGCACGTCAAGTCCGTGACTGTCAAGGGCGACCGGCTCTACACGCTCGTCGCGCTTCCCGGCCCGGCCGCCGACCACACGCTCGACCTCTCGTTCTCTCCGGGGACGGAGGCCTACGCCTTCACCTTCGGCTAGAGCTACCCCCGTTCGGGGGAGGATGCCGGCAGCCCTCGCGCCGAAGCTCACTAAAGGCACGCGAGATGTTGAGGATCCTCGTTTATGTCGCCGCCCTGGTCGCGCTCTTCGCGGGCGCGATCATGTACGGCGGGAATGCGATCGGCGCCTGGGACCCGCTTCCACCTGCGCCGACGCCGCCCCCTGCCGTGAAGCTGGAGAAGGCAAAGCCGAAGGACAAGCCTGCGTCCTCCAAGCACTCAGCGTCGGCGAAGGCCCCGCGCCTGACGGCCGCACAGAAGCTCTGGGTGAAAAAGGCCGACGCGCTCTGCCGCGAGTCGAGGGCCGCGGCCCAGGCCGTCGTGGCCCAGGGCAACACCTCGACTCCTGCGGGCGTGCACCAGCTCTTCACGCGGATGAAGAAGGTCAACGCCGAGCTCAACGACCGCTTCCTCGCCATCGACACGCCTGCTGGCTACAAGGACGACGTGGCGCGCATCCGAGTGCTCTTCGCCAAGGAGGAGCGCTACTTCGATTCGATGGGCCGGGCGCTCGAGCAGGGCGACATGAAGACCTTCTACGTGCTGAACGACCGGCTGACCGAGATCGCGCTCGAGGAGACCGACATCCTCTCCGAGCTCGGCGCGTACGGCTGCGACATCACGCTCTCGTCCGTCTTCGGTTAACCCCGTTTCTCGATTCCAGTCGCTGGGAACGATGGCGCCATGCGAATCTCTGCGGTGGGCATCATCTATCTCGTCGTGGGAGCGATCGTCGCGGCCACTCACGACTACTTCGAGGACATCGACACGCTGAAGCACTTTCTCTCCGCGGTCCTGGCAGTCGTCCTCTGGCCGCTGATCCTTATCGGGATCAACCTGCACATCCACTAGACGCTCCAGCCGCTTCCGGTATCTTCGGGCCGTGAGCGAGCGGCTCCAGACCCTGCTCGAAGGCGCGTTCCCGGACGCCGAAGGCGTCGAGGTCGTCGACCGCACGGGCGGGGGCGACCATTTTCACGTGACCGTGGTCAGCCCGCGCTTCGCGGGCCTCTCGCTCGTCGACCAGCACCGCCTCGTCTACGACGCGCTCGCCGAGCCGCTCGCGGACGGGACCATCCACGAGCTTCGCATCACGACACGAGGAGACGCATGAGCGACCTGAGCGACAGGATCCAAGAGACCATCGACGCCGAGCCGGTGGTCGCCTTCATCAAGGGAACCCACGAGCAGTGCATGTGCGGGAACTCCGAGCGTGCGCTCCAGGCGCTCCGCTCCGTCGGCACCTCGTTCATCGCCGTCGACGTGCTTCCGGACCCGGCGATCCGGCAAGAGCTCTCCGCGCTCTCGAGCTGGCCGACGATCCCGCAGGTCTTCGTCGGGGGCGAGTTGATCGGCGGCGCCGACATCGTCCAGGAGCTGGCCGCGAGCGGCGAGCTCGAGTCGAAGCTGAACGAGAAGCTCGGCGATTCGTGGCGGAACGGCGGGGAGGAGCGGACGGTTGCAGTGACCGACCGCCAGGATCCCTTCCGGCTGGCCGGCTAGACCCGCGCCGACCAGACGATCGCGGCGAGGATCACGCTGAGTCCCGAGACGACGATGCCGATGATCCACGCCTCGACGTCCTGAGAGCCCAGGATCGCCGCGAGGCCGGTGCCGATCCCGATGATGCCGCCCGTGGCCACGAAGCGGCTGAACGACGACTGGAACATCGTCATGCGGTCGCGGAAGCCGACGCCGGACTCGGTTTCCCCCTCAGGCTGGCCCGTGCCGTTGCCTTCCTCGAGCGTCACGCGCGGATCCTAACCCTTCCTCGTCTTCCGCCTTGTCGGCGCGAGGATCGCCTTGACCGCCTGGTGCGACTCCTCGTTGGGCGACTCGGAGATGATCGTCGCGGGGCGCTTGAAGCGCCTGAGCGCCGTGCGCAGTGGCTCGGCTCGAAGCGTTCCTTCGCCGTAGGGGAGGTGCTTCGTCTCGTTCCGGTTCGCGTAGGCGATGTCGGAGAAGTGGACGTGGAAGGGGGCTCGAGGCTCCATGACCCCGTCCGCGGCCTCGAGCACCCCTGCGAACACGTCCGGGTTCGTGAATCCCCCGTCCGTGACCGCGTGCAGGTGGGCGAAGTCGAGGACGGGCCGCACCCAGTCGAAGCGGGCGGCGAGCCAGAACACGTCCTCGGGAGTGCCAAGCTCGCGGACGCGGCCCATGATCTCGACGCCGAAGGCGACGGTGCGGCCTTTCGGCTCCAGGCGCTCCCGGAGGGCGGCGAGGTCCTGAGCGACGGATTCGAGCGCCGCTTCCCGCTCGCGCCCGAGGAGATAGCCCGGGTGGACGACGAGCAGCTCGGCCCCGACCGCGGTCGCGACCCCGGCCGAGTGGTCGATCATCCCGAATGCGCGCTTGCGCTTTCCCTCATCGGCGGGCAGGTGGCCGAGGATCGCCGCGATCGGCGCATGGATGGAGAGGACGATCTTGTTCTTCTTCGCGAGCTCGCCAAAACGCGCCGCCCACTCCCATTCGGGCTTCATCCAGAAGCCGCCCTCGAAGTCGATCTCGCAGGCTGAATATCCGCGCTCGAGGAGGAGCTCGACTGCCGCCTCCGGGCTCTCCCGGGTGGGCACGCGTGCTGGGCCGAAGCGGGTTTTCATGACGTCCGACGGCAAGGGTACGGTCTTCGACATGGGTAAGCGACCGTCGCGCATAGAGCTGCTCGAACTGGACATCGACCTGCGCCTGTCCGACCTCTGGAGCGAGGCGTGCGGCGTTGGCGAGTGGAATCTCGAAGTGGTCGCCGCGTTCCTGCGCGCCGCCTACGGCAAGGGCTACTGCGACGCTCTCACCGAGGACGCGCCCGGCTCGCTCTGCCGCGACCACGGATATCGCATCCCGGATCGCCGTGTCGCCCCCGCGCACGAACAGATCTAACGATTAGCGGCGAAAAGCCCAGCTAAACTCGGGTCGTGGCCCGGCGCCGAAGTCCCGCACGCCTCGTCATCGCGCTCTCAGTCGCGGCGGCGCTCGCTATCTTCCTGGTCTACACGGCGCTCGCGGGCGGGACGCCGTCGCTGCGGCCGAGCCAGGTCGCGGGCCACGACGGGCGCGTGAGCGTCGCGGGCAAGGTCGTCGGGCAGCCGAGCGGGACGGCACGCGGTCCCGAAGGGCTGCGCTTCACGATCAAGGACGTCGAGGGCACCGCCACGCTGCCCGTGGTCTACCGGGGCTCCGTCCCTGACCTCTTCAAGACGGGACGTGACGTCTCCGTCGAGGGATCGCTCCAAAACGGTGTCTTCGTCGCGGACAAGCTCGTGACGAAGTGCCCGTCCAAGTACACGAACAAGCAGTCCTGATGCCCGGCCTGGGGAGCGCCGCGCTCGTCGTCGCGTTCGGCCTCGTCGCCTACGCGGCCCTTGCGGGTGGCTACGCCGCCTACCGCGGGCGCCGGCGCCTCCTGGAGTCGGCGACAAACGCGCTCTTCGCCTCCTTCGCGAGCGTGCTCCTCGCGGCGTTGGTCCTCCTCGCAGCGCTCGCGCGCCACGACTTCAGCTTCGCCTACGTCGCCTCGCACACGAGCCGGGAGCTCCCGCTGGGCTACACCCTGGCCTCGTTCTGGAGCGGGCAGGAGGGGTCGCTCCTTCTCTGGCTCCTCGTGCTCACGGGAATCGGGTCGGCCGCGGTCGCCTTGAACCGGCGCCTGGTCCGCACGGTGATCCCGTGGACAGTGCCGATCCTCGGCGCGATCGCGAGCTTCTTCGCGCTTCTGCTCGTGTTCGTCGCTTCGCCCTTCGCCACTCAGGTTGCGCCCGCGGACGGGGCGGGCATGAACCCGAGCCTGCAGAACCCCTACATGCTCGCGCACCCGCCGCTCCTCTACCTCGGCTACGTCGGCCTCACCATCCCCTTCGCCTTCGCGATGGGCGCGCTCGCATCCGGCCGCCCGGACGAGCGCTGGATCATCGCCACGCGCCGCTGGACGCTCGCCTCGTGGGCGTTCCTCGGCTTCGCCATCCTCCTCGGTGCGAAATGGGCCTACGAGGAGGTGGGTTGGGGCGGCTGGTACGCGTGGGACCCGGTCGAGAACGCCGCGCTCATGCCGTGGCTCGTCGCCACCGCCTATCTCCACTCGGTGATGGTGCAGGAGAAGAAGAACATGCTGCGGGTCTGGAACGCCGTGCTCGTCGCCGGCGCGTTCTGCCTGTCGCTCTTCGGCACCTTCCTGACCCGAAGCGGCGTGATCAGCTCGATTCACAGCTTCACGCAGTCCTCGATCGGAGCCTGGTTCCTCGGCTTCATCGCTGTCGTGGCCGCGGCCTCGACAGCCCTGATCATCTACCGGCTCCCGCTGCTCCGGTCGCGCACGCGGCTCGAGTCGCTCGTGTCTCGCGAGGCGGCCTTCCTCTACAACAACCTGTTCCTGGTCGCCTTCGCGCTGACGGTGCTCTGGGGGGTGATCTATCCCCTTGTCTCGGAGGCGGTGCGCGGCGTCGCGGTGACCGTCGGCGCCCCGTACTACGACTTCTTCGCGGTCGCGTTCGGGCTGCCGCTGGTCCTCCTCATGGGCATCGGCCCGCTCGTCGCGTGGCGGCGTGCCTCCGCTCGCGCGGTCGGCCGCTCGCTCCTCTGGCCGGCCGGCACGGCGCTCGCCGTCGGCATCCTGCTGCTCCTGGCGGGAGCGGGATCGAGCCCGGCGGGCCTCGTGGGGTACACCTTCGCAGCCTTCGTCCTCGCGGCGATCGCGCTCGAGTTCGTGCGCGGGACGCGCGCGCGCCACGCGCTGGGCGGGGGCTCCTGGCCGGCCGCCTTCACGAGCCTCGTCGGGCGGAACCGCAGGCGCTACGGCGGTTATGTCGTGCACGCGGCGATCGTGCTCCTGCTCGTCGGCGCGGTCGGGATCGGCGGCTTCGGCACAACCCGGGAGGGAAAACTCACGCAGGGCCAGTCGGTACAGGTCGGCGACTACACGCTCACATACCTCGGGAGCGAGCAGCGGCGCGCCGCCAACTCGCAGGAGCTTCGCGCCCGCCTGGCCGTCTCGCGGGGCGGGGAGGATCTGGGAACCGTGCTCGCCGGCAAGAACCGTTACTTCGCGGAGCAGCAGACCTCGAACGAGGTCGCGATTCGTTCGGACTGGCTGCGGGCAGAAGACCTCTTTGTCATCGCCGACCAGTTCAACCCCGATGGCTCGGTCTTCGTCAAGGTCATCGTCAATCCGCTCGTCAACCTCATCTGGCTCGCGGGCCTTCTCTTCGTCGCGGGCGCTCTCATCACGCTCTGGCCCGACGCGCGCGAGCAACGGCGGCTCGCGCGGCGGTTCGCCGAGGAGGGAGCGCTCGCGCGCGCCTGAGATGGACGTCCTCGCCGTCGCGCTTGGAGCCCTCCTCGCCGTCGCCGCGGTCGCGTTCGTCGCGCGTCCGTTCCTGGCGGAGCCGGGTGCCGCGGACGACCGGCTTGCCGGCCGCACTCCCGCCGAGCAGGAACGGCTGGAGCTCCTCGAGCGGCGCGACCGGGCTCTCGGCGCGCTGAAGGAGCTCGAGTTCGACCACCGCACCGGCAAGATCGCCGACGCGGACTACGAGGTCTCGGTCGGTCCGTTGCGGAGGGAAGCTGCGGAGGCGATGAAGGCCCTCGAACCGCTTGCGCCGCCGGCACCCGCACCGGTCGAGAAGGTGGACGCCCGTGCCTGACTGTCCTCACTGCGGGCACTCGGCACCGGACGGCAGCCGGTTCTGCCCCGAATGCGGACGGGCTCTTGCCGCCAACGGCGAGACCCTCGTGCGGCCACCCTCGGCGCGGCTC
>Ga0307318_10000648_pt1 | contig 11272 bp, 9 predicted proteins | sample ER_DNA_367_FD_194500 | JGI IMG/M metagenome (GOLD analysis project Ga0307318, IMG submission 194500) | Bulk soil microbial communities from the East River watershed near Crested Butte, Colorado, United States - ER_DNA_367 | ecosystem: Environmental > Terrestrial > Soil > Floodplain | place: USA...
TCCGTCGCGCACGGCCGTCGCGGCGACGGCGCTCACGTCGGAGCCGGCGCCCGGCTCGGTGACCGCCCAGGCCTCGCGGTACTCGCCGCGCAGGATCGGGACGACCCAGCGGTCGCGCTGCTCGGGAGTGAGGATCTCCCAGAGCTCTGCCGGGCCGCGGTCAACGACGGCGAAGCCAAGCCCGTTGGTCGCCTTGCCGGACTCTTCTTCGAGCGCTACCTGGCCGAGCATGCTGAGGCCGGCGCCTCCGGCCTCCTCGGGCATGTTCAGCATCGAGAAGCCCGCTGCGCGTGCTTTCTTGCGCACCTCGTCGACGGCGGCGAAGTCGATCGCGCCCGCGGCGGCGATCTTGTCCTCCAGAGGGAAGACCTCCTCGGCGACGAAGCGGCCGACGCGCTCCTTCAGCTCCGCGATGTCGGGGGGAAGCTCGGGGACGACCATGGTCGGGGATCTTGACGTGTCGAGGGGGTCGGGGTAAACCTGGGTCGGTGACGAGCGTCCGAATCGCGTGTGCTCAGATCGCTCCGGCGGTGGGCGACGCCGAGGGGAACCGGCGACGCGCGCGCGAGGCTCTGAAGGAGGCGATCGGCGCGGGAGCGCGGATCGTCCTCTTGCCCGAGCTCGTCACTTCCGGTTATGTCTTCGAGTCGGCGGAGGAGGCGCGGGCACTGGCCCAGCCGGTGGACGGCCCGGCTCTGTCGGACTGGGCCGAGGAGGCTGCGCGAGCGGAGGCGGTCGTCATCGGCGGCTTCGCGGAGCTCGGCGATGACGGCGCCGTCTACAACTCGGCGGCGGTCTTCGGGCCGGCCGGCCTGCTGGCCGTCTACCGGAAGGCGCACCTCTGGGACCGTGAGAAGCTCTGCTTCGGGCCGGGTGGCGAGCCGGCTCCTGTCGTAGACACGCCCTACGGCCGGATCGGCGTGGCGGTCTGCTACGACCTCTACTTCCCGGAGCTCACCCGCGGGCTGGCTCTCGCCGGCGCCGACCTGATCGCGCTTCCCGCGAACCTCCCCCTGTTCCCCCGCCCGGACGGCGAGCGGCCCGTCGAGATCGCCCTTGCCCAGGCGACCGCGCATGTGAGCAAGATCTGGTTCGCGGTCTGCGACCGCGCCGGGCCCGAGCGCAGCGTCGAGTGGACGGGCGCGAGCTGCATCGTCGACCCGGACGGCTGGCTCGCGGCCGGCCCGGTGGACGGCTACGGCGAGGGGATCCTGTACGCGGACTGCGACCTCGCTCTGGCGCGGGAGAAGGCGTGGGGCGAGCGGAACGATGTTCGCGGAGACCTGCGTCCCGAGCTCTATACGAGCGCGCGGCCCGCGAACGACCCCTCGAGTATCGCTTCCTCGAGCGAGCGCGGCGCGAGCCGGTCGCCGACCTCGACCGCTCCCTGAACCTCCAGCTCGCGAACAGGCACGCGACCCAGTGCGAGCACGAGCGCGTCGGCCTCCATGACCGCCTCGAGCTCGGGGGCGAAGATGTTGGTGAAGCTGGCGCGGCCGCCGTCCCACGCAGCGAGCTCGAGGTGGTGCCAGACCTCGATCCCGGCCCGGTAGAGGCGTGCTGCATAGAGGTTGCGCTGGTAGGCGTGCAGGGCTTCGCCGAAGGCCGCCGATCCCACGGCGAGCGCGACCTCGTACCCGCTCGCCGCCAGGACCTCTGCCGCGTCGAGCCCTGAGGCGTCTCCGCCCCAGTCGGCGACCACGACCCGTTTCCCGTCGGGGCGACTGCCGCGCAGAACGTCCCACGCGGTCGAGAATCCCTCTGAGACGGGAAGATCGGGGACGTACGGCCGGGCGCCGGTGGCCAGGATGACGGCGTCGGCATCCGGCGGCTCCTCCACGTGCTCGCCGACGCGCACGTCGACGCCGTCGAGCAGACGTTCGTAGTTCCGTAGGAGTGACGTCGCGAGCTCGGCGTGCCCGGGAGCAGCGCCGGCGAGGTCGACCTGTCCGCCCAGGCGAATCTTCGACTCGAAGAGGACGACGTCGTGGCCGGCCGCGTGTGCCTCCGCAGCTGCTGCCATTCCCGCGGGGCCACCGCCCACGACGGCAACTCGCTGGCGCCTCGCGGCACGAACCGGCGTCCACGTCAGCTCGCGGCCGGTGCGAGGGTTCTGGGCGCACGCGATCGGAGTCCCGGCGTGGTAGTGCGCGATGCAGGTGTTACAGCCAATGCAGTGGATCACCTCGTCGGCGCGCCCATCCGCGGCCTTGCGCGGGAGATCGGGATCGGTGATGAGCGCACGCGTCATCCCAACTGCGTCGGCGACTCCGTCCGCGATGAGCCTGTCGGCCGCATCTGGGTCGACGATGCGCGAGGTCGCGATCAGAGGAGGCCCGACCCGGAACGGGGCCGCGAATCCTGCGATCGCGCTCTCCTCGACGGGCGGCGGCGGGACGATTCCGGTCGAGCCGCGATACGTGGAGGAGTCGCCGAGGGCGATCGAGAGGTAATCCACGACTCCGGCGAGCTCGGGCGCGACGGCCGCCGCGGCTTCGGAGTCGGCCGAGAGCCGAACGCCGAGCGCGAGCTCGGGCGCCACGTTTCGCACCGCCTGCACGACGACGACGAGGAGCTGCGGTCCCGCCGCCCACTCGTCCTCGCGGAGGTTGAGGCCAGGCGTGAAGAACTGCGCGAAGAGGTAGCCGTGCGCGGCCGAGAGCTCGATCCCGTCGATCCCGCCCTCGGCGGCGAGCTGGGCGGAGCGCGCGTACCCGGCGACGAGATCGTCGATTTCGGCGGAGGTGAGAGCCCGGGGCTCGACGTGGAAGCGCTGGCTCGGGACCGCCGACGGCGCGACCGCGGCCGGCCTGGGCGGAGAGGCGATCAGCTCGCGGCCGCCGTGAAAGAGCTGGACGAAGAGACGCGTCCCGTGCGGGCGGACGGCCTCGACCACGCGGCGGTACCCGGCGACGATCTCGGACTGGTAGCCGGCCAGGGTGTGGGCGGTCAGCCGCCCGGACTCGTGAACGGCGGTCGCCTCGAGGACGATCATTCCCGTCCCGCCCGCCGCGCGCGCCTCGTGGTAGGCGACGAACTCGTCCGTGGGCAAGTGGTCGTGGACGAGCGTGGTCTGGTGCGCGGTGGAGGCGATCCGGTTCGGCAGCTCGACGGGGCCGAGCCGCACAGGGCTCAGGAGGTGGTCAAGCACCGTCAAGCTCGCGCTCGAGGGCGGCCCGCTCCGCGTCGCTGAGCGGACGGGAGCGGCCCGTTTCGGTGTCGCGCGCCACGAGGACGGCCTCCGCCTCGGCCGCGAGCTCGCCGCCGACGGTGACGATCTCCTCCCGCGTCGTCACGCTCGACGTGCCGATCCTCGTCAGCCAGAGGCGCGCCACGATCGCGTCGTCGTCCTGCGTGAGCTCGCGCCGGAAGTCGATCGCCACGCGCGCCGTCACGTAGCCCCAGGCGTCGCCCGAGTCTCCGAGCACCCGCTCGAGCCACTCGTCGCGCACCTCTTCGAGGTAGGTGAGGTAGACCGCGTTGTTCACGTGGCCGTAGGGGTCCTGGTCGCGCCAGCGGATCTCGATCTGCTTCTCGTGCACGTTGCCTCCCGAGTGGAGAGGATGGTATGAGCGCGCGATGGCCGATCACAACCGCGTCCGACCCCTCCTCTTCCCGCGGTCCGTTGCCGTCGTGGGTGCCTCGCCGCGGCACGGGCGGATCGTCGAGGAGGTCGTGCGGTCCGGAATCCCCGCGTGGGGAGTGCATCCCACGAGGGACGAGGTGCTCGGCCTTCGTTGTTTCCCCGGCGTCGCCGACCTTCCGGAGCAACCGGAGCTCGCCGCCCTCCTCGTCGGGCACGAACGCGTCGAAGAGGCTTTCGAAGAGGCGCTCGCAGCGGGAATACGCGCCTTCTTCCTCCCGGGCCTCGGGAACGAAGCTGGCGCCGCGGGGCCGGAAGTCGCCGCGCGGATCGCGGAGCGCGCCCGGGCGGTGGACGCCGTGCTACTCGGGCCGAACTGCATGGGAGTCGCGGCGCCGGAGGAAGCCTCGCTCTGGATCGGCACCGTGCCAAACACTTTCCGCCCCGGCCGGGTCTCGGTGGTCTCGCAGTCGGGGTCGATCGCCGAGGCGCTCCTCGGGATCGGCCCGCGGGTCGGCTTCCGCTCGGTCGTCTCGTCCGGCGGCGAGGCGGTCACGGACGCCGCCGACGTCCTCGGTTTCTTCGCGGAGGACGGGGGAACCGGCGCGATCGGGTTCTTCCTGGAGACCGTGCGCCGGCCGGCCGAGTTCGCGTCCGCGCTCGAGCGCTGCGTCGGGGCAGGAAAGCCGGTCGTCTGCCTGAAGGTCGGCCGCTCGGAGGCGGCCGCGCGGGCGGCGCTCGCCCACACCGGCGCGGTGGTCGGCTCGGAGCGCGCGTTCTCCGCGCTCCTGCGCCGGCACGGCGCGGTCGAGGTGGACGACTTCACGGCGCTCGTCGAGACCCTCGAGGTTCTCGGCCGCGCGCGCCGTCCGCGCGGAAAGCGCATCGCAGCGATCTCCGAGTCCGGCGGCGAAGGCGCGCTTCTGGCGGACCTGGGAGAGGCGTCCGGGATCCCGTTCGAACCCCTTCCGGACCCGGTCGCTGCCGAGCTCACCGCCCGGTTCCCCAACTATCGCGCGCCCGGGAACCCCCTCGACGCCTGGGCGATCGACGAGGCGGAGGCCGTCTTCCCCGGGTCGATCCAAATCCTCGTAGGCTCCGGCGCCTTCGACATCGTCGTCGCGCAGGCGGATCAATCGCAGTTTCGTGGTGCGGAGGAGCACGAGTGGTGCTTCATGATCGTGAAGGCGCTGGCTGAGGCGACCGCCGGCACGGACATCTTCCCTGCGGTCACGACGGTCTCGGCGGTCGACCCGCGGGCGGAGGTGGCCGAGTACGCGCTCGAGCACGATGTCGCCCTTCTGCGGGGACCGCGCGCCGCGATGCGCGCGCTCGCGGCCGCGGCAAGCCTTCGGCCCGCCTCCGCGCAGCCCGAGCCCGGAGCGCCGGTCGAGCTGGCCGACTTGCTCCAGGACGGCCCGCTGCCGGAGTTCGAGTCGGCGCTCGTGCTGGAGCGCTACGGCGTCCCGCTTGCGCCGCGCCGCCGGGCGGCATCTCCGGAGGAGGCGGCCGCGGCTGCAGCCGAGCTCGGCTTCCCGGTGGTCGTGAAGCTCGACGGGCCCGCGCACAAGGCAGCGCAGAACGGGGTCGTGCTCGACCTCGGAGACGAAGACGGAGTCCGCAGCGCGACGCTGCGCCTGGGCGGCCGGGTCCTCGTCGCGAGCCAGGCCGAGGGCGGCGCGGAGGCCTTCTGCGGGATGACGCGTGACCCCGATTTTGGACCCGTCCTCGCGGTCGGCCTGGGGGGCCGTGCGGTCGAGTCGCTTTCTCTCGCCGCGGTTTCCCTCGCCCCTCTCGGCGAGGAGGACGCCCGGCAGCTGGTCGCCGAGGCGCCCGGGCTCGAGGCGAGCCCCGCCGCGCAGGACGCCCTTGCGGCCACGCTTGTCGCTCTCGGCCGTCTCGCCATCGATCACCCTCGGATAGCCGCTGTCGACGTGAACCCTTTGATCCTGAGCGCGGATGGCGCGGTTGCCGTCGACGCGCTCGTTGTCGTACAAGGAGGAAGCTAGTGCCTCACTGGAAGGAGAATTTTTGAGCGACGTTGTCCTGTACGAGCGCCGCGGTCCGGCGGCCTGGGTGACGCTGAACCGCCCGAGCAAGCTGAACGCGATCAGCGGCGAGGTGGTCCGGCGTCTGCGAGAGTCTTGGCGCGAGGCTGCCGAGGACGACGAGGTGAAAGTGGTCGTCCTCAGCGGCGCCGGGCGCGCCTTCTCGGCCGGGTACGACATCGCCGAGGAGGTCGAGCAGCAGATCGAGAGCGCCGAGCGCTGGCACGAGGTCCTCACCGAGGATGTCGACCTGACGATGGAGCTCTGGTCGCTCCCGAAGCCGACGATCGCCGCGGTCAGAGGCTGGTGCCTGGCCGGCGCATGCGAGCTGGCGATGGCTTGCGACCTCGTGGTCGCGGCGGACGACGCGCAGTTCGGTGAACCGGAGATCCGCTACGGGTCGGGGCCCGTCACGCTCCTCATGCCCTTCGTGCTGGGGCAGAAGAAGACGAACGAGCTCCTCTTCACCGGCGATGCGATCTCTGCGACCGAGGCCGAGCGGCTCGGGCTCGTGAACGCGGTCGTCTCTCCGGATGCGCTCGAGGACGCCGTCAACGGGCTCGTCGCCAAGATCGCTCCGACGCCGCTGCCCGTCCTCCGGCTGACGAAGCTTGCGCTCGTCCGCGCGCAGGAGGCGATGGGGCTCCGCACGGCGGTCGCTGCCAACCTCGACATCTCCGCGATGCTCAACGCCGCCGACACCCCTGAGCAGCGGGAGTTCGACCGGATCGCCGCGGAGCAGGGCCTCAAGGCCGCGCTCGCATGGCGGGACTCACGCTACGGCGAGGGGCTCGCATGAGAGTTTTCGTCGGAGATCCTTACTACTCCCTCGACGAGGTCGCGGAGATCGTCGGCGACCTCGCCGAGGTCGCGCTGGCCGACGCGCCGTGGGAGGGAGAACACGTCGTCGCGCTCCTGGTCAGCCCGGACCAGCCCGTTGGCGTGGCCGAGCTCGACCGGTTGCCCGCTCTCCGCATCGTCGCGACGTGCTCGGTCGGCTACGACAACATCGATACGGCCGCCGCCGCCGATCGCGGCATCTGGGTCTGCAACGTCCCCGACTACTGCGTCGAGGAGATGGCGGACAGCTCGCTCGCCCTCCTCCTCGCGCTCATGCGCGGCGTCGTCGCCCTCGACCGGAGCGTGCGCGAAGGCAAGTGGGACCACGCCGTCGCCGGGCCGCTGCGGACGAACCGCGGAACCAGGCTCGGGGTCATCGGTTTCGGGCGCATCGGCCGCGCGCTTGCCACCCGAGCCCTCGCGCTGGGCTTCGAGGTCTGCGCGGCCGACCCGCACCTCCCGGATGAGGCGATCTCAGGCTACGGCGTGCATCCGCTGAGCCTCGACGAGGCGCTCGCGAGCTGCGAGGTCTTCTCGCTTCACTCGCTGCTCACGGACGAGACACGCGGGATGATCGGTGCCGACGAGATCGCGAAGATGCCGCGGGGCGCGCTGCTCGTCGACACCGCGCGCGCTGCCCTCGTCGATTTCGACGCCGTGCTCGCCGCGCTCGACTCGGGCCACCTCGCGGGTGCGGCCTTCGACGTCCTGCCCGTGGAGCCGCCGAGCGCCGAGGCGCCCGCACCGAAGCGGCCGACGCTCATCGTCAACCCGCACGCGGCCTGGTACAGCCCCGCGACCGAGCGCGAGGCCTATCGGAGGCCGGCCGTCTCCGTCCGTGAAGCGCTCGAAGGCCTTCGACCGACGGACGCGCTGGCGCCATGAGCGGCTTCCGCTAGCCTCTCGCTCCGGATGCGAACGCCGGCAAGGTCGCACTCGTCACCGGAGGCGGCACCGGGATCGGCCGCGCAACGGCGGTGGAGCTGGCGAGGACCGGCGCGAAGGTCGTCGTTTGCGGCCGCCGGCCGGAGCCTTTGGAGGCGGTCCAGGCCGAGCTCGGGGAGGACTGCCTTGCCGTTCCCACCGACGTGCGCGAGCCGGAGGAGGTCGCCGCGCTCGTGGACCGCGCGCTCGAGCGTTTCGCGCGGATCGACGTGCTCGTGAACAACGCGGGCGGGCAATTTCTTGCACCGGCCGAGGAGATCTCGCTGAAGGGCTGGCGCGCCGTCCACCGGCTCGCGGTCGACGCCGTCTGGGATCTCACGCGCACGGTGGCCGAGCGTTCGATGATCCCGAACAAGGACGGCGTGATCGTCTTCATCGGCTTCAGCCCGAGGCGCGGCATGGCCGAGATGGCCCACGCGGCGGCGGCGCGGGCGGCGATTGAGAACCTGGCGGGGAGCCTCGCGCTCGAATGGAGCGAGCACGGAATCCGCGCGGTGTGCGTCGCGCTCGGCAACATCGCCACGGAAGGGCTCGACGGCTACGGGCCCGAGCGCGTGGCGGAGTGGGAGCGGGAGGTTCCGCTCGGCCGGCTCGGCACCCCCCAGGAGGCGGCCGCGCTCATCGCCTTCCTCGCCTCGCCCGGCGGTGGCTACGTGACGGGGACGACCGTCGTCATGGACGGCGGTCTCGACGTGTGAAGTCGTCCACCGCTTTGGTGGCTTCGTCCGTCTGCGCGAGCGCGGCGTAGCCGAGGCGCTCGATCAGCATCGCCGCTTCCCGCGAGGCCTCGGGGATGAGGTCGGCGGCGCGCTTGATCGTTTCGACGGCGAGCGGCGGCAGGGCGGCGAGCTCGGCTGCGCACTCGACGGCGCGCTCGAGCGCCTTCCCTTCGGGAACGACCTCCGTGATGACGCCGACGGCAAGAGCCTCAGCCGCGTCGAAGCGCCGGCGCAGGAGCATCAGCTCCTTCGCCTTCCCGGGCCCGAGCAGGCGGACAAGCCGGTAGGCGCCTCCGGAGCTGGGCAGGATGCCGAGCTCGACCTCAGGCAGCCCGAACGCCGCGGTCTCGTCGGCAATGCGGAAGTCCGTTGCGAGCGCCAGCTCGAGCCCGCCGCCGAGACACCAGCCGTGGATGGCCGCGATCGTCGGCATCGGGAGCGCGGCGATGCGTTCGTACACATCGCCCGTATCCGCGTAGTAGGCGGCGATGGAGGCTGCATCCGCCTCGGCGAACTCATTGATGTCGGCGCCGGCGGAGAACGCCTTCCCGGCTCCCGTGATCACGACGCAGCGGCTGCCGCGGACATCCTCTCCGCCGAGCGTGTCGAGAAGCTCGCGTTCCATGGCACCGGAGAGCGCATTCAGCTTCTCCTCGCGCTGCAACGTGACGACGCAGACGTGTTCCTCGCGGCGGATGTCGACGAGGGTCACCCTCGCACCCCTTCCCGGACGGCTGCCAACTCGGCGGCGAAACGCTCCATCAAAGGCGGCGGGCCCACCGTTACGCGGATCCAGCCGTCGAGCCCGAACTCGCTCCCCGGTCTGACGAGGAACCCGCGGACGACGAGCTCGCCGGCGAGCGCGGCGTCGTCTCCGCCGACTTCGACGAGGAGAAAGTTCGCCTCGGACGGAAGCGATTCCATCCCTGCGTCGGCCACGAGCCGCGCCAGCAGGGCCCGCGCCTCGGCCGACTGGCGGCGGCGCTCCTCGATCTGCTCAGGGTGCGCGAGGCAGGCACGGCCCGCGGCGAGGGCCGCGCGGTTCACGTTGAACGGCTCCTGCACGACATCGAGGAACGGGGCCAGCTCGGGGTGCGCGACCGCGTAGCCGAGGCGGAGCCCAGCGAGGCCGAAGATCTTCGAGAATGTGCGAAGGAGGACGACGGGCCGGCCAGCCAGCACGTCGGGCTCCCTGTCGACGCGCCGGTCGGGGTCGGCGTACTCGCGGTAGGCCTCGTCCACCACCGCGACCGCGCGGTCCGGGAGGGCGTCCAGGAAACCGGCCCACTCGTCTGCCCCGACAAGTGACCCCGTCGGGTTGTTCGGGTCGCAGACCCAGACGAGCTTGGCGCCTTCGCTGCGTGCCGCATCGGCCAGTGCCGGAAGGTCGAGGCGGAAGTCACGGTTGGGGACGCGCACGACGCGTGCTCCCGCGCCTGCGGACACCTGCGCGTAGAGGCCGTAGGTCGGCTGTGGCACGACGACGGTGTCTTCTTCCCGGATGAACGTGTGCGCGACGGCCGCGATCAGCGCCTGGATCCCATGTGCGGGGACGATCGTCTCGGGCGGAAGCTCGAGCCAGCTCGCCACGGCTTCGCGCAGGTCGCTGTAGGCCTGCTCCGGGTACATCCAGGCGTTTGCGAGCTCGTTCTTGACCGCATCGAGGGCTCCGGGAAGCGGGCCGAACAGGTCCTCGTTCCAGTTCAGCTTCGCGATCTCGTCGAGGCCGTGCTCGCTCCGAAGCTCGGACAGGCTGGGGCCGGGGCGGTAGGGCTCGAGCCCGACGAGCGACGGGCGCACGAGGGTGCTCCAGTCGGTCATCGTCAGAGGGTCGACGTCCACATCTCGAGGCGGGCGGGCAGGTGGACGACCGCGGGCCCGCCCGAGGCGAGGGCCCGTCCGAGCGCCTCCGCGAGCGCATCCGGGGTCGTCGACTCGACCGGGACGCCGAAGGAGCGCGCGAGCTCCGGGAAGTCCGGCTGCTCCAGGTCGACCGCGAAGGTCTCGCCGTAGGCGTCGCGCTGGTACTCCCGCAGGATCCCGTAGCCGCCATCGTCGACGAGCAAGAGCGTCGTCGGCAAGCCGTATTGCCGCGCCGTCGCGAGCTCCTGAACCCCGTAGAGGAAGCCTCCGTCCCCGGCGACGGCGAGCGTCGGCTGCCCGAGCGCGACCGCGGCCCCAAGCGCTGCGGGCCAGGAGTAGCCGAGGGTGCCCGAGCCGAGCGGGTAGAGGAACCGGCGCGGGTTGAGGACCGGGAAGTGCGCGCCGGCCCAGTAGGCCAGGATGGTCATGTCCCAGCCGGATGCGGCGTCTCGTGGGAGAGCACCGCGGACGGACTCGAGAAGGCCGCGCTCGAGCTCTCGACCCTGCTCGTCGAGTCCGGACGCAATGCGCTCGCGGACGGCGCGAACGCGCTCCTCCGCGCGGCCGTCGGGCTCCCGCTTCGGCAGGCGCTCGTACAAAGGCGCGAGCGTCGCTCGCGCGTCGCCGACGAGACCGAAGGCGGGGAAGGTGGCACCGATCCGCTCCTCGTTCGCGTCGAGCTGGACGAGCTCGCCGCCGAACTGAAGCGCGTACTGCTGCGTCGTCTCGGCGCCGAGCTCCGAGCCGACGACGAGCACCGCGTCCGCGCCCTCGACGAGCTCCCGGAACGCCGCCTCGTCGCAGCTCGAGCCGGCAGAAAGCTCGTGATCCTCGGGGAAGGCGCCCTTACCCATGTACGACGTCACGACCGGAGCGCGCAACGTCTCGGCAACCGCGCGCAGCTCGTCCCAGGCTCCCGAGCGAAGAACGCCGCTCCCGGCCCAGACCAGAGGCCTCTCGGCGCCCGCGAGCACGCGCGCCGCCTCGTCGAGACGTGACGAGTCCGGCACGACCGGCGCGGGCGGGCTTCCGTCGAGACCGTTGACCCGCAGATCGGTCTCGCCCGTGAGCACGTCCACCGGGATCTCCAGGAAGACCGGGCCGCTCGGCGGCGTCTGCGCCCGTCGCCAGGCCTCAGCGAGAAGCTTGGGGACGTCCTCGGCGCTTCGTGCCCGTGCCGACCATTTCACGATGGGCTCGAACGACGCGCGCTGGTCGCGCAGCTCGTGGAGGTACCCGCGGCCGCGGCCGATGAGGTCGCGCGGGATCTGGCT
>Ga0307318_10000652_pt1 | contig 11241 bp, 10 predicted proteins | sample ER_DNA_367_FD_194500 | JGI IMG/M metagenome (GOLD analysis project Ga0307318, IMG submission 194500) | Bulk soil microbial communities from the East River watershed near Crested Butte, Colorado, United States - ER_DNA_367 | ecosystem: Environmental > Terrestrial > Soil > Floodplain | place...
AGAGCAACATGCAGACCAGGCCGAATCCAATGAAGCCCAGCGCCAGCTGAGATCCGGAATCTCCGCCTAGCTGGCTGAGCCCGTAGACGAGGCTGCCGAAAGCGAAAGCGGAGAGGAGCACCGAGCGCACGTCGAGCTTTTGGTGGCCCGGCTGACCGATGTTCACCAGCCGGCGTGAGCCGTAGATGAGCGAGGCAAGCGCGATCGGCAGCACCAGCACGAACATGAAGCGCCACGACAAGAACTGCAGCACCAGCCCTGACAACGTCGGGCCAATGGCCGGCGCGACCGAGATCGCGATACTCAGGTTGCCCATCACGACGCCACGCCGCTCGGCCGGAACAAGCGTCAGCACAGTGGTCATCAGCAGTGGGATCATCACCGCGGTGCCTGAGGCCTGCACGACCCGGGCAGGCAGCAGCATCCAGAACCCCGGCGAGATCGCAGCGAGCAAGGTGCCCGTAGAGAACAATCCCATCGCCAGAATGAAGACCGTCCTGGTGGAAATCCGCTGCAGCAGGAAACCGGTCATCGGAATGACCACCGCCATGGTCAGCATGAATGCCGTCGTCAGCCATTGCACCGTACGCGCGTTGATATCAAGATCGACCATCAAGCGCGGCAGCGCCACGCTCATGATCGTTTCGTTGAGGATCACGACGAACGTGGCGACCAGCAATATGCCAATGATCTGCCGGTCCCGCGTTGACAGCCGCGCTTGCGAAGCCACCTCCTGGCTGGTTGTGGTTGACACCAGTCCCATCCTTACTTGTGGTTACCTGTCGACTTCGGCGTACGACGCTTGCGCCGCACATTGGTTCAGACTCGCGGTCATGGCCAAACTCACCGCTTCCGCCGACGCCGAATCCGGAGTTCAACGCCTGTCAGACCCGACAACGTTAAGACCAGCCACAGACATTCCCAATGGAATTACTCCGTCCGGTCCCCGAGCGAATCCGCACTACTGTCAGCGCATGGCGAAGAAGCAGAAGAAACCGCCGAAAATCTCCGGCGAGCTGTATGAAGCCGAGATGTTCCGGTTGCAGACCGAGCTCGTCAAGCTTCAAGAGTGGGCGCGCCAAACTGGAGCTCGTATCCTCGTCATCTTCGAGGGCCGGGATGCAGCGGGCAAGGGCGGTGCCATCAAGCGGATCACTGAATATCTGAGCCCGCGAGTCGCCCGAATCGTGGCGCTGCCGACCCCCACGGAGCGAGAGCGCAGTCAGTGGTACTACCAGCGCTACATCGCGCAGCTCCCAAGCAAGGGCGAGATCGCACTTTTCGACCGCTCTTGGTACAACCGTGCCGGAGTCGAGAAAGTGATGGGCTTCTGTACGCCGGAGGAGTACTACCGCTTCATGCGGCAGACCCCGATCTTTGAGCAGATGCTCATCGACGACGGCATCATCATTCGCAAATACTGGTTCTCGGTATCCGACAAGGAGCAATTGCGCCGCTTCAGGTCCAGGCATCGTGACCCGCTACGCCGCTGGAAGCTCAGCCCGATGGATCTAGAAGCGATCAACCGCTGGGAGGACTACTCCCGCGCCAAAGACGAGATGATGGTGCACACCGATACCCCGACCAGCCCATGGTTCGTGGTGGAATCCGACATCAAGAAGCACGCCCGGCTCAACATGATCGCGCATCTACTGTCGAGCATCTCCTATACCGAGGTGCCTTCCCCCGACGTCGAGCTGCCCAAGCAGTTCACCGCGACCTCGGATTACCAGCGGCCGCCTCGAGAGAACTTCAGCTACGTACCGGACTACTCAGCAACGCTGCTGGGAGATCAAGAAGGCTAGGGGCTCGTACGCAGGCCTCTTTTGCGTTTCCGGTCGCAAGGCGGCAAAGGGGTCCTCCGCGGGCCAATTCCCACACGCATCTCCCGTCTCAGGACAGCTCGCGTATCTCAGGACGACTGGTGCGCATCGGGGAGGGTGATCGTCGCGGCCACCGACTTGTCAGAATGATGGCAGCAGAGGGAGGCGGCAGCGTGACACTCATTCGGGCAGCGATCAGCCAAACCACCTGGACCGGGGACAAGGAATCCATGCTCGACAAGCATGAGCAGTTCGCTCGCGGGGCCAAGGCGTCGCAAGCCAAGGTGATGTGCTTCCAGGAGCTGTTCTACGGGCCCTACTTCGGCATCACCGAGGACGTGAAGTACTACGACTACGCCGAACCGGCCGATGGGCCCATCGTGCAACGTTTCGCGGCGCTGGCCGCCGAGTTGTCAATGGTCATGGTGCTGCCGATCTTCGAGGAAGAGCAACCGGGCATCTACTACAACACCGCGGTCGTGGTCGATGCCGACGGGACGATTCTCGGGAAGTACCGCAAGAACCACATTCCGAACCTCGACAAGTTCTGGGAGAAGTTCTACTTCCGCCCGGGCAATTTGGGCTACCCCGTGTTCCAGACTGCCGTCGGTCCGATCGGGGTCTACATCTGTTATGACCGGCACTTTCCGGAAGGTTGGCGCGAGCTCGGCTTGAACGGCGCGCAAATCGTCTTCAACCCGAACGCCACCAAACCCGGTCTTTCCAACCGGCTCTGGGAAATCGAGCAGCCGGCGGCCGCCGCGGCCAACGGCTATTTCGTTGCCGCGCCGAATCGCGTCGGCCGCGAGGACAACGAGTACGGCGAGCTGGCCGTCACGTTCTACGGCTCCAGCCAGTTCTGTGATCCACAGGGCAATGTGGTCGGCGCAATGGGCAGCGATGAGTACGAGGAGGTCGTGGTACGCGATCTTGATCTGGACATGATCAGACAGGTACGCAACGCCTGGCAGTTCTACCGGGATCGGCGACCTGACTCCTACGCCGCAATTCCCCGGCCATGACCGTCGCATATGTCCTGAGCTTGTCGAAGGACACCATCAGTAGCCCTTCGACAGGCTCAGGGCGCAGAGGGAGGAATGCTCCATGAAGACGTTGATCAAGAACGGGACGGTGATCAATAGCACCGGTTCAGGGGCCGCCGACGTGCTGGTCGACGGTGAGACCATTGCCGCCGTACTCAGTCCGGGATCGACACTGCTCGGAGTTGATCTTGCAGGAAGCGTCGACTCGGTCGTCGATGCGGCGGGTAAGTACGTGATCCCGGGAGGCATTGACCCGCACACCCATCTGGAACTCCCCTTTGGCGGCACCCAGGCCTCCGACACGTTCGAGACCGGTACCCGGGCGGCCGCGTGGGGCGGCACGACGACGATCATCGACTTCGCTGTGCAGCGCTATGGCGAACGGGTCGAGGAAGGACTGGCGACCTGGCACGCGAAGGCGGCCGGCAATGCCTGCATCGACTACGGCTTTCACCAGATCATCGGCGGCGTCGACGAGTTCTCGCTCAAGGCGATGGACGGATTGATCGACGAGGGCGTGACGAGCTTCAAGCTGTTCATGGCGTACCCGGGTGTCTTCTATTCCGACGACGCTCAGATCCTCAAGGCGATGCAGAAGTCGGCCGAGACCGGGCTGCTGACCATGATGCATGCCGAGAACGGCCCGGCGATCGATGTCCTTGCCGAGCAGCTGTACTCCTCCGGCAAGACCTCTCCCTACTACCACGGCATAGCCCGAGCATGGCAGCTGGAGGAAGAGGCCACGCATCGCGCGATCATGATCGCTAACGTGACCGGCGCACCGCTCTACGTCGTGCACGTCAGTGCCAAGCAGGCCGTTGAGCAACTGGCTGCGGCCCGCGACAAGGGCCAGAACGTCTTCGGTGAGACCTGTCCGCAGTACCTCTACCTCTCCCTGGAAGATCAACTGGGCGCACTCGGCTTTGAGGGCGCGAAGTGGGTGTGTTCGACACCGCTGCGGGCGCGCGCCGAGGGCCATCAAGACGCCATGTGGCAGGCGCTGCGGACCAACGATCTGCAAATCGTGTCTACTGATCACTGCCCGTTCTGCATGAAGGAGCAGAAGGAGCTCGGGCTCAATGATTTCCGTGCGATTCCCAATGGCATCGGGGGAATCGAGCACCGCATGGACCTGATGTACCAGGGCGTGGTCACGGGCCAGATCTCGCTGCACCGTTGGGTGGAACTGACCTCCACCACTTCGGCGCAGATGTTCGGGCTGTACGGCAAGAAGGGCGTCATCCACCCGGGCGCCGACGCCGATCTGGTGATCTACGATCCGGCTGGCCACACCTCGATCGGCTACGAGAAGACCCACCACATGAACATGGACTACTCAGCGTGGGAGGGATTCGAGATCGATGGTCACGTGGACTGGGTGATGTCCCGAGGGACCGTGCTGATCGACGATTCAGGCTTCGTCGGTGCGAAGGGCCACGGTCAGTACCTCAAGCGCGACCTGAGCCAGTATTTGCAGTAAGGAGTAGGACAAAAAGATGGACTTCGGTGTCGTGTTGCAGACCAACCCACCGGCCTGGCGTACGGTCCAGCTCGCTGAACTGTCGGAAGCACACGGTTTCGACTACGTGTGGACGTTTGACTCGCACCTGCTGTGGCAAGAGCCCTACGTCATCTACAGCCAGATCCTGGCGCGTACGAACCGGGTGATGGTCGGTCCGATGGTCACCAATCCCGCCACCCGGGATTGGACGGTGACGGCGTCGTTGTTCGCGACCCTGAATGAGATGTTCGGCAACCGCACGGTTTGTGGCATTGGGCGCGGTGACTCCGCGGTACGCGTCACGAACGGCAGGCCGACAACCGTTCGCGAGTTGCGCGACGCCACTCATGTGATCCGGGAGTTGGCGAACTGTCGCCCGGTGGATTACAAGGGCTCGACCCTGCAGTTCCCGTGGGCGCGTACCTCGACGCTGGAGGTCTGGCTGGCGGCGTACGGCCCGATGGCCCTGAAGGCCGCCGGCGAGGTGGGCGACGGCTACATCTTGCAGCTCGCCGATGTCGACATCGCCGCCTGGATGATCAACTCGGTCCGTACCGCAGCCTCCGATGCCGGGCGCGACCCTGACGCGATCACCTTCTGCGTGGCGGCACCGATGTACGTCGGTGATGATTGGGCGCGCATGCGGGACCAATGCCGCTGGTTCGGCGGCATGGTCGGCAACCATGTGGCCGACATCGTCGCCAAGTACGGCGATACGGGTGAGGTTCCCCAGGCGCTGACCAATTACATCAAGGGTCGCGAAGGCTATGACTACAACGAACACGGCCAGGTTGGCAACGTGCACACCGCGTTCGTGCCGGATGAGATCGTGGATCGCTTCTGCGTGCTGGGCACCGCTGATGATCACATCGCCAAGCTCAAGCAGCTGAAGGACATCGGCGTGGACCAGTTTGCTGGTTACTTACAGCACGACAACAAGGAAGAGACCCTCCGCGTCTACGGGGAGTCGATCATGCCCGTACTGCGGAAACATGTGACGGCCAAGACGTGATTGCAAGCCACGAATCTCACGATCTTTCGGCAGTACTACCAGGGTAGGAACCGCCCTTCCAGACGCTGCTCGAACCCAGCGAAACCGGCTTGGCCCGCGCGTCCAGAGCCAAAGCCGAACAGGTGCGATCCATTGACGTACTCCGCCTCGGACCACGCATCGGGCAGCTTCCGCCGACGGTGATCGGCGAGCTCGACGAGGCGCTGCGCTTGCATCTTGGCCTGTAGTCATCGCGCCGGTTTTGAACAGGCTGGCTCCGGCAACTTGGGGACCTGGAAAGGCTTTGATTCTGCGGAACCGGACTACCGTGGAGTAAGCGAGCAACCTCGGAACCGGTCTCATCCAAGGACTTCCCCATCCGGCCCCGTGCGTTGAGCGTGGGAGGTAGCGATGTTGTTCGAATTATTGGCAGTCGCGGGCGGAGTCGCACTCGCAGCCGCGGCGATCAGTCTCCGCGTGGTGAAGCAATACGAGCGAGGCCTCGTCTTCAGGTTCGGCCGGATTCTTGATCAGGTACGCGGCCCCGGGCTGGCGATGATCGTGCCGATCGCCGATCGCCTGCACAAGGTCAATATCCAGATCGTGACGATGGCCGTGCCTGCCCAGGAGGGCATCACCCGCGACAATGTGACCGTCAAAGTGGATGCGGTGGTCTACTTCCGGGTCGTCGATCCGGTGCGAGCGATCGTCAATGTCCAGGACTATCCCTTCGCCGTCTCGCAGGTGGCCCAGACATCGCTGCGCTCCGTGATCGGCAAGAGTGATCTTGATGATCTGCTGACCAACCGGGAGCGGCTCAATCAGGGACTTGAGCTCATGATCGACAACCCGGCCGTCGAATGGGGCATTCACATCGACCGGGTCGAGATCAAGGACGTGGCCCTGCCGGACACCATGAAACGCTCGATGTCACGACAGGCCGAGGCTGAGCGGGAGCGGCGTGCGCGTGTCATCTCAGCCGAGGGAGAGCTGCAAGCGTCGGACCGGCTGGCACAGGCTGCCGCCACGATGGCCGATACTCCGGGCGCACTGCAATTGCGGCTGCTCGAGACCATCGTCGAGGTGGCTGCCGAGAAGAATTCCACCCTGGTGCTGCCCTTCCCGGTGGAGCTGCTGCGATACCTGGAGAACAACACCGGCCTCACGTCGGCACTCTCCGGTGCCCGGTCAGCAGTCGACAAGCTCACCGGTGACTCAGAACGCCCGACTGCATCGGATGTTACGGACCGGCTGACTGGTGCACCCGAGGTCACCGCGCTCGAGGCAAGGGAACCCGACCAGGCCGAGCAGCCCACCGTCGGCGGTACCAATGGCGTCGGCCGGGTCTCTTAACGTTCATCTACTGCCGGTGTCGGCCTCCCGCTGATGAGCGCTCAGTTTGGCGGGCCATGGTCACCGAGTCATCTCAGCAAGCCGGATGATCACCAACGATGATGGACCTGGGATCGCAGCTTCTGGTCATACAGCTCGCGCACGCCAGCCAGAAAGTCCTCGCCTAACGGCGGCAGCTCAGCGGCCGCCGCATTGGCTTCCGCCTGCCCGACGGACCTCGCGCCGGGAATCACGGTGGTGACGCCTTCTTGTTGGGCCACCCAGGCTAGAGCCGCCTGTGCCGGGGTGGCCTCGAACGGCAATTCGGAGACAAGATCAGCAAATTGCTCTGCCGCGCGTACGCCGGTCTCGTAGTCCACGCCCGAGAAGGTTTCGCCCACGTCGAAGGCTTCGCCAGATCGGTTGAAGGTCCGATGATCGTTTTCGGCGAACGTAGTTGAGTTCGTGTACGCCCCGCTGAGCAGGCCGCTGGCCAGCGGAACGCGTGCGATGATCCCGACGCCGTTGGTGATCGCCGAGGGTAGTACGGCCTCCAGCGGCTTATGGCGGAAGGCATTGAGAATGAGCTGCACCGTTGCAGTACCGCGGCGAGACATGGCGGTTAGCGCCTCATCGCAGGTCTGGACGCTGACGCCGTACTTCGCGATCACTCCGTCCGCCACGAGTGTGTCGAGCGCGTCGTAAATCTGATCACTGGAGTAGACGTCAGTCGGTGGACAGTGCAGCTGGACAAGATCGAGTTGATCCACTGCAAGATTGCGGCGCGAGCGATCGGTCCAGACCCGGAAGTTTTGCAGTGTGTAGTTCTCCGGCACTTGATCAACTCGTCGGCCCATCTTGGTCGCGACCATGATCGGCAGCTCGGGGTGCTCGGCGCAGAAGCGGCCGATAAGCCGCTCGCTGCGACCGTCACCGTAGACATCGGCGGTGTCGAAGAATGTCACTCCGGACTCGGCGGCGGCACCGAGTACATCCAGTGCCGCCGTCTCGCCCACCTCGCCCCAGTCCGCACCGAGCTGCCAGGTGCCGAGTCCGATGACAGACACGGGACGTTCGGTACGACCGAGCACGCGTTCTTCCACGACCCCTACCCTACGGAGCCTCCTGGTTGGATCGGCGCAGCACGGCAGCTGCTACCCCGGCGAATCCGATCGCTTGCAGCACGGCACCGAGAACTTCCAGCACCTCGCCGCCAAGGAACAGACCGGCGACGTGCAGGGGTGGCCACACCATGATCAAAATTGCTGCCCAGACGGGCACCATGCGGCTGCGCAGCAGTCCGATTGCAAAAAACACCGTGCCCAGCAGGTTGCCCACGATGAAGATCGGGAACACCCAGGCTGTGCTGAGATCGGCCTGGCTCGCGTCGATCACCGCGGCATAGTCGGCTATCGGCCCGCCGCGCTCAGCCATCGCGAGGATGATCATGTTGCTTAGCAGTACGCCGAAGTAGCACACGTAGCCGGCGATCATGAGAGACCCGCCGACGAAGGCTAGTCGCGACTGCCGAGCCAAACGCAGCGCCGTGAGCACGGCTGGGATGATCAGCAGGCAGGCGATCATACCTGCCACGATTCCGAGCCGGAGCAGATCGGGACCTGCCGCCGCCAGAGAGAGGGCGTCAGCTCCGGTCTCATCACTCCCGCCATTGCGGATCATCCAGGCATAGGTGGCATTGGTGATCACGAAGCCCCAAGGCGCAAGAACGAGGGCCAGTGCGCCGCCCACCCGGCGTAGTCGCTGGCCGGACTCCGGCTGAGCGACCCGTTGCGCCGAAGCTGCCTCTTGGATGGCGGCCATCATGCACTCACCGGAGCTGGCCGCCGCATGCCGGCAAGCATGAGCACCACGCCAACGATTGTGAGGACGATGAAGGTGCCGGCAACCGCCATGATCGGTCCAGGCACGCCGCCCACGTAGAACGCCGGTACGGCCAGGAGCGCTGACAACACTCGGACCACGCTCAGGCCGATGGCTGCGGCCGGGCGACCGCGCCAGGCCAGCACGGCCAGCACGATGCCGATCAGGTCCAGTACCGCCCCGATGATCGTGATGAACATTGGCGGGTGCTGTCCGTCGGTGAAGAGCGCAGTGCTCAAGCCGATCACCGAGAGCACACCTAGCAGCGCTACTCCGCCGCGATAGAGAGCAGACATTTTCCTTACCTTCCACGAGAGTCTTGGACCGACCGATCTGATCGGTGAGCTTTAAGCGTGCCGGCAGGGAGTCTCGGTTGGATGGGTGAGAGATCTGCGCCGAGCTGGGAGGTTCCCCGGCCAAATCGGGAAGCCTTCCCGGGACACCGGGAGGGTGTTCGGCGCAGACTTGGTCTATGACACCGCGCGAGCGCTCGGCTCGTTGGCTTGCGGCCGTCTTGGCCGGGCTCGCCATTGCCGATGTCGCGACCGCTGCCGTGCTGTCGATCATCGTCGGTTGGTCGTGGCGGGATGCGCTCGAGGCGTTCGTCGTCACCAACAGCGTGATCGCCGTGGCGTTTGCCGGCTGCGGCGGCATCCTGGCCTGGCACCGCCCGCGCAACGCGATCGGCTGGCTCTTTGTAGCCGGTGGTTTGGCTTATGCGACGACGGCGGTGGCCGCGCCCGCGATGCTGCTGCTGCATGAGGCAGACGCGCCGGTGCCGATTCAACGACTAATGCTGACGGTGTTCGCATGGTCGTGGCCGTGGGCTATCGGGCTCTGCTTGCCGCTGGCGCTGCTGCTGTTCCCGGACGGCCGCCCGCCGTCACGGCGGTGGTGGTGGGTGGTCGTAGCCGTGATCGCGACCGCGCCACTGTTTGCAACGGAGATGGGCGCCAGTCCGGAGCCGATGGAGCCCGGGATGCCGGTCGGCTATCTCACCTTTGCTGGCTATGGTGCGCTGCAGCCGCTGTGGACAGCCACGGAAGTGCGCAACACCCTTGCGCTGTGCCTCGGCCTGGCCGCGCTGGCCGTGCGCTATCGCCGCGGATCAGACATCGAACGTCGCCAGCTCCTCTGGCTGCTGCTGGCGGTGCTGGTCGCCCTAATCGTGATCTTGCCCTGGGGATTGTTCGCGGGTACTCCCATCGAGGTGCTGTTCGCCATCCCACTCATCCCGATAGCTGTGACAGTGGCCATCGTGCGCGATCAGCTGTTGGATGTCCGCCTTGTGGTCTCCCGCTTGCTGGCCTGGCTGATGCTGCTGCTCGCGGTCGTCGTTGCGTACGCGGGCCTGGTCGCGCTGCTCGGCCGCTTCACGGCCCCTCGGCTTGGTTGGTCGGCCGTGAGCACGGTGCTGCTCGTATTGCTAGCGGTGCCCTTGTTGCCGCGGCTGCAACGCCTCGTGGATGGTGCGATCTACGGGGACCGCGGCGACCCCGCCCGCGTGGTGTCTCGGTTGGGCGAGCAACTCGAAGCCCCGGACGCTGGGCTGCAGGGCGTGATCACCACGGTCAGGTCCGCCTTGCGGTTGCCCTACCTGGCGATCGAACGGGATGGCACGGTGCTGGCCAGCGACGGTGATCCACCGGAGCGGCTCCACGCCTGGCCGCTCACTCGTGGCGGCAAGTCGGAAGGGCAGTTGACGGTCGGACTGCGCCTCGGTGAGCGAGAACTCGCTGCCGCCGATCGCCGCGCGCTGGCCATGCTGGCGGACCCAGTCGCCATTGCCGTGCACTCGACCGTGGTTTCTGAGGAACTTCAGGCATCCCGAGAGCGGATCGTCGCTGCGCGAGAGGAGGAGCGCCGGCGGTTACGCCGCGAATTGCACGACGGCCTTGGCCCGACACTGACCGGCATCGCCTTCGCCGCTGACGCTGCGGCGAACACCATTGACACCGATCCCGAGCAGTCGCAGGAACTGCTCACCACTTTGCGCCGTGACACCCGGGTTGCCCTGGCCGACGTACGCCGCCTGGTTGACAACCTGCGGCCGCCGGCGCTGGATGAGCTTGGGTTGGTCGGTGCCCTGCAGCAGCGAGCCGATCAGCTTGCCTGGCGCGCCGATGGAGAGTCCGTGCAGGTCCGGCTCGATGTTCCGGATCAAGTGCCGACGCTGCCCGCAGCAATCGAGGTGGCCACGTACCGAATCGCGACCGAAGCCCTGACCAACGTGGTACGCCACTCCCGAGCCACGAGCGCCCTGGTCCGGCTGTGCTGCGGCGAGCGCGTTGATTTGTCAATCACTGATGACGGCCCGCCCAACGGCGCGTGGGCTCCAGGCGTGGGGCTGCACGCCATGCGCGAGCGGACCGCGGAGCTCGGCGGGTCGTTCCAGGCGGGGCCGACGCCCAACGGTGGCCAGGTGGTGGCTTCGTTTCCGCTGGCGACGTCATGAGCGATATCCGGGTAGTACTCGCCGATGATCATCCCGTGGTGCGCGCGGGCCTTGCAGCGTTGCTCGGATCTTTGCAAGGCATCGAAGTCGTGGGGGTGGCTGCGGACGGTCACGAGGCCGTACGCGAGGTGGTGCTACACCGCCCGAACGTAGCAATGCTCGACCTCCAGATGCCCGGTCAGGACGGCTTCGCCGCTACTCGGCAGATCACTCGC
>Ga0307318_10000656_pt1 | contig 11186 bp, 8 predicted proteins | sample ER_DNA_367_FD_194500 | JGI IMG/M metagenome (GOLD analysis project Ga0307318, IMG submission 194500) | Bulk soil microbial communities from the East River watershed near Crested Butte, Colorado, United States - ER_DNA_367 | ecosystem: Environmental > Terrestrial > Soil > Floodplain | place: USA...
TGCTGGGGTACGGCCCGCTGATCGCCGGTCTGGCCACCCTGCCGATGACGCTGCTCATGCTGTTCCTCGCCGCCAAGGGCGGCGAGCTCGGAGCCCGAATCGGACCGCGGCTGCCGATGACCGTCGGTCCCATCGTCTGCGCGTTAGGGGTGGCGCTCCTCGCCGGTGTCGGCCAGGGCAGCTCCTACGTAGTCGGCGTCCTGCCCGGTGTCGTGGTCTTCGGGCTGGGATTGTGCCTGCTCGTCGCCCCGCTCACCGCCACCGTCCTGGCGGCGGCGCCCGACCGCTACGCGGGCGCCGCGAGCGGGGTCAACAACGCCGTCGCCCGGGCGGGAAGCCTGCTGGCCGTTGCCGCCCTGCCGGCCGTCGTGGGCTTGAGCGGCCATGCCTACCGCGACGCCGCGGTCTTCACCGCCGCATACCGGACCGCGATGTGGATCTGCACGGGACTGCTCCTCGCCGGCGGGCTGCTCTCGTGGGTGCTCATCCGCAACACCGCGGAGAACGCCCCGCTCGCGCAGGAGCAGGACACGGCCGGCTGACTCGCCCGGGCGGCTGTGCCGCGTGGCAGGATCGACCGCGCCGGCTGCGTCGTCATGACATCAGGAGAACGCCATGTCCAGCACCGCCTCCGTGACCGAGCGCCTCGCCGACTACGGTGAGGACGATCTGCGCCTCGACCTGCGGGGGTGGGACGCGCTGAACTACCTCACCGTCGGCCAGATCTACCTCAAGGGCAACGCGCTCCTGCGCGAACCCCTGGCCATGGAGCACGTCAAGCCGCGCCTGCTCGGGCATTGGGGCACCAGCCCCGGCCTCTCGATGATCTACGTCCTGCTCAACCGGCTCATCAACCGCACCGGCTCCGACTGGTTGTACGTGACCGGGCCCGGCCATGGCGGACCGGCACTGGTCGCCGCCGCATACCTCGAGGGCACCTACTCCGAGGTCTACCCGCACGTCACCGAGGATGCCGCCGGTGTCCTCACGCTGTTCCGCCAGTTCTCCTCTCCCGGCGGGATCCCCAGCCACGTCAGCGTGCAGACACCGGGCAGCATCCACGAGGGGGGCGAGCTCGGGTATGCGTTGGCGCACGCGGGCGGCGCGGCGATGGACCACCCCGACCTGTTCGTCGCCTGCGTCGTCGGCGACGGCGAGGCGGAAACCGGCCCGCTGTCAGGATCGTGGCGGCTGCCGTACTACCTGAACCCGCGCCGCGACGGAGCGGTCCTGCCGATCGTCCACCTCAACGGGTACAAGATCGCGGGACCGACCGTGTTCGGCCGGACCTCCGACGAGGACGTCGAGGCGTACCTCGCCAGCCAGGGCTGGGACCCCGTCGTCGTCGAGGGGAACGACCCGGAGCAGGTCTTCCGCGACCTCTGGGCCGCGCTCGTCCGCAGCTACGAGCAGATCCTCGCCCTGCGCGAGTCCACCCGTGGCGGCGGGTCGAGCGAGCCGGTCCGGCAGACCTGGCCGGCCATCGTGCTGCGGACCCCCAAGGGGTGGACCGGCCCGCACGAGGTCGACGGCGTCCAGGTCGAGGACACCAACCTCAGCCATCAGGTTCCTCTGTCCGGAATCAAGGACAACCCGGAGCACCTGCGCATCCTCGAGGAGTGGCTGCGCAAGTACCGGCCGGACGAGCTCTTCGACGAGGGCGGCCGCTTCGTCGACGAGCTGCGCGCGCTGGCCCCCGACGGCGACAAGCGGATGTCGGCGACCCCGTTCGCCAACGGCGGACGGCTGCTCAGGGACCTGCCGATCAAGGAGCTGCGGACCTACGCGCTCCACGTCGAGCGCGGCGTCACCGTCCACGAGAGCACCCGGCCGATGGGCGACCTGATGCGGGACGTGTATGCGGCGGACGTCACCGACGATGGCGGCGGCACCTTCCGGCTGTTCTCCCCGGACGAGACGGCCAGCAACCGGCTGCAGGCGGTGTTCGAGGTGACCGACCGGTGCTTCCAGGCACCCCTCAAACCGACCGACCAGAAGATCTCGGCAGACGGCCGGGTCATGGAGGTCCTCTCCGAGCACCTCTGCTCCGGCTGGCTCGAGGGTTACCTCCTCAGCGGCCGGCACGGCATCTTCGCCACGTACGAGGCCTTCGCCATGGTGTCCGCCTCGATGACCATCCAGCACGTCAAGTGGCTCCAGCACGCCCAGGAGCTGCCGTGGCGCGAACCGGTGTCGTCGCTCAACATCCTCCTGACCAGCACCTGTTGGCGGAACGACCACAACGGGTTCTCCCACCAGGGACCTGGACTGATCGACTCGCTGCTCCCCCTCGCCCCCGGCGTCGTCCGGGTCTGGCTCCCGCCGGACGCCAACTCGGGGCTGTCCATCCTCAACCACTGCCTGCGCAGCAAGGACCACGTCAACCTCATCGTCCTCGACAAGCAGTCGCATCTGCAGTACCTCTCCATGGAGGAGGCGGACGAGCTCTGCGCGGCCGGCGCGGGGATCTGGGAATGGGCCTCGAACGTGCCGCCACGACAGGAGCCGGATCTCGTCATCGCCGCCTCCGGCGACGTCCCGACGCAGGAGGCGCTGGCCGCCGTGGAGCTGCTCCGAGACTGGTGCCCGGAGCTCAAGGTCCGGTTCGTCAACGTCGTCGACCTCATGGCCCTGCTCCCAGAGGGCGACCACCCGCACGGCTACAGCGACGGCGTCTTCGAGAGCCTCTTCACCGAGAACAAACCCGTGGTCTTCGCCTTCCACGGCTACCCTCGCGCGGTCCACCAGCTGATCCACGGCCGCAGCGCGCCCGGCCGGTTCCACGTCCGCGGGTTCAGCGAGCAGGGCACGACGACGACTCCGTTCGACATGGTCGTCCTGAACCGGGTGTCCCGGTACCACCTCGCCATCCAGGCGCTTCGGCATGTCATCGCCCGGCCGCCGCGCTGGCACGAGCTGACCGCCCACTGCAACGACATGCTCGCGAAGCACTCCGCGTACATCCGCGAGAACCTCGAGGACCTGCCGGAGATCCGCGACTGGACGTGGCGCGGCTGACAGAGTCGCCAGATGGTCACCAGCGTCTACCTCGCCTCGTCCGAGGGACAGTCGGGCAAGTCGGCCGTCGCCGTCGGCATCCTCGACCAGCTCAGCCGACGGGTCGGCCGGGTGGCGGTGTTCCGTCCCGTCGTCCGGACGCCGGAGGCGGATGACGACCACGTCCTCGACCTGCTGCTCTCACGACTCGAACCGGGCGGTGACGGCCCGGCTCCCTTGACGGCACAGGAGGCCTCCGGGGTCTTCTACGACGACGTCCACCGCGACCCAGACGCCGCGATGTCGACGATCGTGGACCGCTACCACGCTGTCGCGAACCGGTTCGACGCCGTGCTCGTCGTCGGCTCCGACTTCACGGATGTCTCGTCGCCGACCGAGTTCTCGTACAACGCGCGCATCGCCGCCAACCTCAACAGCCCGATGGTTCTCGTCGTGACGGGCCGCGGTAAGACGCCCGACCAGGTGCGCGTCTCCGCGGACATCGCCGTCGACGAGGCGCGCCACCACCATGCCTCGGTGCTCGCCGTTCTCGCCAACCGCGTTGAGCCAGAACTAGTTCCAGCGACGACGGCCGCCCTGGCCGGCGTGGCCGGTGGCGTCCCCGCATACTCCATCCCGACCGACCCGGTCCTCGACGCGCCGACGGTCCGCGAACTGCTCGCGGCCGCCCGCGGGACCCTGATCCACGGCCACGACGCGCTGCTGGACCGCGAGTCGGCCGGACTCCTCGTGGCCGCCATGACGATGCCGAACGTGCTCGACCGGCTGTTCGAGGGCTGCGTCGTGATCTCCCCGGCCGACCGTGCCGACGTCGTGCTTGGGCTGCTGCTCGCTTATCGGGCGAAGACGTTCCCGTCGCCGGCCGGCATCGTCCTCAATGGCGGCCTGGAGCTTCCCTCCTCGATCGAACGGCTCGTCAACGGCCTCGACGTGCACGTCCCCGTGATCACGACCACCACCCACACGATGCGCACGGCCGCTGACCTGAATGCGGTGGCCCCCCGTCTCACCCGGTCGTCGGCGCGGAAGGTCGAGGCCGCCCTGCGGATCTTTGAGGAGCACGTCGACGGCTCGGCTCTCCTCGATCGCCTCGACGTCAGCCCGACGAGCGTCGTGACGCCACTGATGTTCGAGTACCAGCTGATCGACCGGGCCCGCGCGGCAGCGCGGCACATCGTGCTGCCGGAGGGCGAGGAGCCGCGGATCCTCACCGCCGCGGACCAGCTGCTCCGCCGGGGCGTCGTGCGGCTGACCCTGCTCGGCAGCCCCTCCGGCATCCGCGCCTCCGCCGCACAGCTCGGCCTCGACGTCACGGCGGCAGAGCTCGTCGACCCGCACGACGAACCGCTGCGGTCGCGGTTCGCCGAGGAGTATGCGGCACTCCGGACCCACAAGGGCGTCACCGCGGAACAGGCCTGGGACGTCGTTGCCGACCCGAGCTACTTCGGGACGATGATGGTGCTCGACGGGCTGGCCGACGGCATGGTGTCCGGGGCGATCCACACGACGGCGCACACGATCCGGCCGGCGCTCGAGGTGGTCAAGACCGCACCGGGCGTCACGATCGTCTCCTCGGTCTTCCTCATGTGCTTGCCGGACCGGGTCCTCGTCTACGGCGACTGTGCGGTCAACCCCGACCCGACGGCGGAGCAGCTGGCCGACATCGCGATCTCTTCGGCGGCGACGGCCGCCCAGTTCGGCATCGAGCCCCGGGTCGCGATGCTCTCGTACTCGACCGGCGGCTCCGGCAGCGGCGCGGACGTCGACAAGGTCCGCACCGCGACCGAGCTCGTCCGGACCCGGGCACCGTCACTCTCCGTCGAGGGACCGATCCAGTACGACGCCGCGGTCGACATGGCCGTGGCGGCCACCAAGCTCAAGGACTCTCCCGTCGCCGGGCGCGCGACCGTCCTGATCTTCCCGGACCTCAACACCGGCAACAACACGTACAAGGCGGTGCAGCGCAGCGCCGGAGCGGTGGCGGTCGGGCCGGTTCTCCAGGGGCTCCGCAAGCCGGTCAACGACCTGTCGCGCGGAGCCTTGGTTCAGGACATCGTCAACACGGTGGCCATCACGGCGATCCAGGCCGAGCGCACGTCGTGAACGACACTTCCCCGGCGCAACCGGTCCTCGTCGTCAACGCCGGTTCGTCGTCCCTGAAGTACCAGCTCGTCGACGCCGCCACGGGATCACCGCTCGCCAAGGGCAGCGTCGAGCGCATCGGTGAGCGCAGGTCCACAACCACCCACGAGAGCAGCGGCGAGACGCATACCGGTCAACAGACGGTTGCCTCGCACCGCGAGGCGCTGGCCGCGGTCGCCGAGTCGTTCCGGCGGTTCGGGCCATCCTTCGACGAGGTCGGGCTCCTCGCGGTCGGTCATCGCGTGGTGCACGGCGGCGACCGGTTCAGCGACCCGGTCGTGGTGACCGACGACGTTCTCGCCGCCATCGAGGAGCTGGAACCCCTTGCGCCGCTTCACAACCCGGCGAACCTCGAGGGCATCCGAGTCTCGCGTGAGCGGTTCCCGGACGTGCCGCAGGTCGCCGTGTTCGACACGGCCTTCCACCATGCGATGCCCGCGCACTCCTACACATACGCGGTTCCGAAGGCGTGGCGCGAGGAACACCTGGTGAGGCGCTACGGGTTCCACGGCACGTCATTCGCCTACGTCTCCAGGCGCGCCGCGGCGGTGCTCGGCCACAGAATCGAGGACGCCAACCTTGTCGTCCTCCACCTCGGCAACGGCGCCAGCGCGGCGGCCATCGCGGGTGGGCGGAGCGTCGACACCTCCATGGGCCTCACCCCGCTGGAGGGGCTGGTGATGGGGACCCGCTCGGGGGACATCGACCCCGGACTGTTCTCGTTCATGGTGCGCACCGGGATGTCGGCCGACGCCGTCGACGCTGCGCTCAACCGGGAGAGCGGCCTCAAGGGACTGAGCGGTACCAACGACTTCCGTGAGGTCGACGAGCTCGTGGCCACGAACGACCCGGACGGGAAGCTCGCGTTCGACGTCACCGCATACCGGCTGCGCAAGTACGTCGGAGCGTATGCGGTGGCCCTCGGCCGGCTCGACGCCCTGGTGTTCACGGCGGGCATCGGCGAACACGCGCCGCGGCTGCGCGCTGCGGTGTGCCACGGACTCGGGATCCTCGGGATCGAGCTCGACGACGAGGCGAACCTCGCGCCGGGCGGCGGCGAGCGCCGCATCTCGACCAAGGCCAGCTCGGTCGCGGTTCTGGTGGTCCCGACCAACGAGGAGCTGGAGATCGCCCGGCAGGCAGCGGCCGTCGTCACGGCCTGAGCGCGACGACTAGAGGCGAGGGCTCATCGCTCGTACCAGCCGACCAGTTGGGCGCGCCCCAACGTGTGGAAGAAGAGGTTGAATCCCAGCACGGCAGGAGAGGCGTCGGCCACATCCAGCGTCTCGACGTCGACCGCGTGCACCACGACGAAGTAGCGGTGCGGCCCGTGTCCCTCGGGCGGACCCGCACCGATGAACTGCCGGTTTCCTGAGTCGTTGCGCAGCTGCACAGCAGCCTCGGGGAGTCCGGAACCGGGCTCGTCGCCGGCACCCGTCTCGAGCGAGGTCGTCGACACGGGGAGATTGGCCACCGCCCAGTGCCAGTAGCCCGACGCTGTGGGTGCATCCGGGTCGTAGACCGTCACCGCGAAGCTCTTGGTCTCCGCCGGGAACCCCGACCACGACAGCTGCGGGGAGATGTCCTTGCCTCCGGCGCCGAGGACGTCGCTCACCTGGTCGTCGCCGAGCTTCTCGCCCTCCGAAATATCCGTGGACGACACGGAGAAGGAGGGCACTTTCGGCAGGGACGCATACGGGTCATAGGTCTCCTGGGGCATAAACGCACCGTAGTCCGACCGTCGACGCTCACGCGAGCCGGGCAAGGACCTCCAGGGCACGGTCGCCGTGGGCGTTCGTGCTCGTCTCCGATCGGATCACCTCGACGATCCGCTGACTCTCGTCGATGACGAAGGTCACGCGCTTGACGCCGGTCAGGAACCTGCGACGCACCCCATAGGCATCGGCGACGACTCCGTCGACGTCGGCCAGGAGCGGGAAGTCGAGCTGCTCGCTCTCAGCGAAGAGCTCCGTGCGCCCGGGGTCGTCGAGCGAGATGCCGACGCGGTGTGCGCCGGCCCGCGAGAACCTCATGACCAGGTCCCGGAGATGACCCGCCTCGCGCGTGAAGCCGCTGGACCCCGGGGTGGCGAGGAAGAAGAGCACCACCGGGCCGCGTAGCAGCAGCTGGCTCAGCTCCTGGTCCTTCCCCTGCTGGTCGGGCAGGAGGAAGTCGGGCGCTCTGGCTCCGGCGACGAGCGTCTTCATGGCGGGTCTTCGGGACAAAGCCCTGGTCGGATTGTCCGGCCGGTCAGCATTCGCCGAACGGCGCTGTCGGCCGTCGGCGGCGCACTTATCCTGCGCGAGTGACCTTCTTCCGGGACCTGCGAGCGCTGCTGCGCTTCCGCGGGTTCCGGCGTCTGTTCGCCGTGAGACTGCTGTCCCAGTTCTCGGACGGCGTCTTCCAGGTCGCGCTCGTGTCCTCGGTGTTGTTCTCGCCCGAACGGGCTCCGACGGCGTCGGCGATCGCCGCCGGGTTCGCCACCGTCCTGCTGCCCTTCTCGGCGCTCGGACCGTTCGTCGGCGTGTTCCTCGACCGCTGGTCCCGCCGGCTGACCCTGATGGTCAGCAACCTCATCCGTGCGGTGCTGCTCGTCGTCGTCGCGTTCCTCGTCAGCCGCGACACCATGGGCGCTCCGTTCTTCGTGCTGGTGCTCGCGGCGTTCTCGGTAAACCGGTTCTTCCTCGCCGGCCTGTCCGCCTCGCTCCCGCACGTGGTCAGCCGCGACCGTCTCGTCACCGCGAACTCCGTGGTCCCCACTAGCGGGTCGATCGCGTACCTGCTCGGTCTCGGCGCCGGCGGCGGCCTGCACGCGGCGACCGACTCCGACCCGGCGGTGATCGTCGCCGCCGCGGGGCTGTACGTGCTCGCCGCCGGCGTCGCATACCTGCTGCCGTTCCTCGGACCCGACCTCGAGAAGGCCGGCGAGGATGTCCGGAAGGCTCTCGGCAACGTCGTCCGCGGCCTGGTCGACGCGGCGCGTCACCTTCCGCGGCTGGCGCGCCTGGCCCTCACGGTCGTCTCGGCCGCCCGCCTGCCGTACGGGCTGATGATCGTCGGACTCGTGCTCCTCTCGCGCCACCACCTCGCCACCGGCAACCCCGGTGGCGGGCTCGCCGGGGCCGGCGTCGCGGTCGCCGCGTCCGGGATCGGGTTCGGCGCCGCGGCGGTCCTCACGCCGACGATGACCCACCGGATCGGGCTGCGACGGTACATCGCCGGCCTCGCCCTGCTCGGGATGGTGATGCAGGTCTTCCCCGTCTCGCTCTTCACCCAGTGGGCCATTGCGGTGTCGGCCTTCGGCCTGGGCCTGACCACGCAAGGCATCAAGATCTGCGTCGACACCACGCTGCAGCGGGTCGTCGGCGACGTCTTCCTCGGCCGGGTGTTCTCGATCTACGACGTGCTGCTCAACGTCGCCCTCGTCGTCGCGACGGTGATCGCCGCGCTGATCCTGCCCCCGGACGGGCGCTCGATCGGCGTCCTTGCGGCGGCCGCCGTGTGGTACCTCGCCATCGCGGTCGTCGTCGCGCGGTACTGGCCGCGACGCGCGGACCGGCTGGTGACCGAGCGGGTTCACTAAGGTCGTGGCGTGGTCGCCGTTCCCGCTCTCGAGCGCGTCACGGCCACGCGGTACGTGACCCCACTGCGGGAGGGCGGTTCACTGCCGGGGCTCGTCGAGGCGGACGACGACGGGATCTACGTGCTGAAGTTCCGCGGCGCCGGGCAGGGGGTCAAGGTCCTCGTCGCGGAGATCCTCGTGACCGAGATCGCCCGCCTGCTGGGCATCCCCGTCCCGAGGCTCGCGCTGGTCACCCTCGGCGCCCAGATCGCCAAGTACGAAGCCGACGAGGAGGTCCAGGACCTCCTCACGGCCAGCATCGGCCTCAACCTCGGCGTCGACTTCCTCCCCGGCTCATTCGGGTACGACGGCTCCGCGCCGCCGCCCGAGGACGCGGCCGCCCGGATTCTCTGGCTCGACGCGCTCACCGCGAACGTCGATCGCACATGGAACAACCCGAACCTGCTGCTGTGGCACCGGCGGACCTGGGCCATCGACCACGGCGCCGCCTTGTACTTCCACCACGGCTGGCCGAGCCGCGAGCCCGACCCCGTGCGATTCGCGGCCCAGGCCTTCGACGTGTCCACCCACGTCCTCCGAGAGGTCGCGGGCGACCCATCCGCCCGGCACGACGAGCTCTCAGCGCAGCTGACCCCCGCGGTGCTGGCCGCCGTCGTCGAGCTGGTCCCGGAGGATTGGCTGGAGACCACACCCTGGCTCCCCGACGCGACGGCGGTGCGGTCCGCATACCTCGAGATGCTTCTCGCCCGCCTGGCCAACCCCGGCGGCTGGCTCCCGGCGGTGGCCTCGTGATCGGGTACCAGTACGTCACCCTGCGCTGCGTCCCGCGGGTCGAGCGCGAGGAGTTCGTCAACGTCGGAGTCGTCGTGTACGCGCAGAGCGTCGACTTCCTGGAGTCGGCACACCACGTCGACGAAGGGCGGCTGCGGGCGCTCGCCCCGGACCTCGACCTCGGCACCGTCGAGGACATGCTCTGCACCGTGCAGGCGGTATGCCGCGGGGACAGCGGCCGCGGCCTACCTCACCTGGAAGGGCTCGGACGCCGGTTCGGCTGGCTCACCGCACCGCGGTCCACGATCGTCCAGCCGAGCCCGCGACACGGCGGCCTCTGCCACGACCCGGCCCTGGAGCTGCAACGGCTGATGGTGTTGCTCGTCCGGCCGGGACCCCCAGGCAGTGATCCGCCCGTCTCACCGGCTGAACAAGCAGGCGGCCCAGAACCGGCCGGACGGTGATGATGAGAAAAGGTTGACACCGTTTGCGGGGGGTTTCGCGCGCATGGCCATCGACGAGCACCAAGCTCAGCCGACCGAGGACGAGCCGAAGCTCGGCCCGGGGCGAACCTACACCGGCCGCCACGAGCTCGTGCGGGACCGGGGTCCGTGGCCGGCGCTCTGGGCGCTCGTCCTCGGGTTCTTCATGATCCTCGTGGACTCGACGATCGTCTCGGTGGCGACGCCGGCGATCATCCGAGGACTCCAGGCCGACGTCAACTCCGTCATCTGGGTCACCAGCGCCTACCTCCTCGCGTATGCGGTTCCGCTCCTCGTCACGGGACGGCTGGGCGACCGCTTCGGACCCAAGTACGTCTACCTAGCCGGACTGACACTGTTCACGGCCGCCTCGCTGTGGTGCGGGCTGACCGGGACGATCACCGGGCTGGTCGTCGCGCGAATCGTGCAAGGCCTCGGCGCCTCGATGATGACCCCGCAGACCATGGCGGTCATCACGCGGACGTTCCCGGCGGGGCAACGCGGACAGGCCATGTCACTCTGGGGCGCGACCGCCGGCGTGGCCACACTGGTCGGCCCACTCCTGGGGGGTCTGCTCGTCGACGGTCCCGGCTGGCAGTGGATCTTCTTCATCAACGTCCCGGTCGGCATGATCGGGATCGTCCTCGCCGCACGACTGGTCCCGCGGCTGGAGACTCGCAGTCATTCCTTCGACCTCGTCGGCGTGGCGCTCTCGTCCATCGGCATGTTCTGTCTCGTCTTCGGAATCCAGGAGGGCGAGACCTACGACTGGGGCACGATCACCGGCTTCCTCTCGGTGCCACTGCTCATCGGCGTCGGCCTGGTCATGCTCGGCATCTTCGTCTGGTGGCAGAGCCGGGTGCGCACCGAACCGTTGGTGCCGCTGTCGTTGTTCCGCGACCGCAACTTCTCGCTGTCCAACGCGGCCATCGTCACGGTCGGGTTCGCCATCACGGCGATGGCGTTCCCGTTCATGCTGTTCACCCAAGCGGTGCTGGGCTACTCGCCGACCCAGTCCGCGCTGCTGCTCGTCCCCATGGCGCTGCTCTCGGGGGGTCTGGCGCCGGTCGTGGGCCGGTTCGTCGACACGGTGCACCCCCGGTACATCACGACCGGCGGCCTGCTGCTCTGCTCGGTCTCGCTGTTCTGGGTGGGCCGGATGATGAGCCCGCACGTGGCGGCCTGGCAGC
>Ga0307318_10000657_pt1 | contig 11185 bp, 5 predicted proteins | sample ER_DNA_367_FD_194500 | JGI IMG/M metagenome (GOLD analysis project Ga0307318, IMG submission 194500) | Bulk soil microbial communities from the East River watershed near Crested Butte, Colorado, United States - ER_DNA_367 | ecosystem: Environmental > Terrestrial > Soil > Floodplain | place: USA...
CCGAGCCTCGACATGAAGAACGACTACCGAGGCGAGACCTTCAACGTCCATCCGGCTTCGCGGACGACGCTGACCAAGGCCCAGGACCCCTGCCACTCGGGCTGGTGCGTCGACGAGCAGTTGAAGAACAGGAGCGGCGGTTTCGTCAGCAACTTTATGAAGACCCGGAAGGGCAACGTCGGCACCAACCCCGGCGTGGTGATGGCCTACCACAGCGCCGAGCACCTCCCGGTCTACGACTTTTTGGCGCGGGAGTTCTGCGTCTGCGACCACTGGTTCTGCTCCGTACCGGGCGCGACGATGCCGAACCGCTGCTACGCCGTCGCGGGCACCTCGAATGGGCTCCGCAACAACGTCAAGCCGAGCCGTCCGTACAACCTCCCCTCCTTCGTGCGTCACCTCAAGGCCGACCAGTGGCGCTGGTACTCGCACGACTACGTCCCGATGCTCTGGCTGATCGATCCCGAGTTCGGCCTCGACGTGGAGAGCGTGCCCTCCTACTTCGACCGGCGCGACGTCTTCGGCCACCGCAGCTTCCTCGAGCGCGCGGCCAAGGGCGACCTGCCGGCCGTCTCCTGGATCGACCCCAACTTCTACGACCTCACCTTCGGGCCGACCGGCTCCAACGACGACCACCCGCCCTCCGACCTGCGCGCCGGTCAGAAGCTCGTTCTCCACCTGGTCGACGCGGTGATGCAGAGCCCGGCCTGGAAGAAGACGCTGCTCGTCATCACCTACGACGAGCACGGCGGCTTCTTCGACCACGTGCAGCCGCCCAAGGCCGCCGACGACCGGCCCGCCATGCGGCGCTACGGCCCCCGCGTGCCCGCGCTGGTGGTCTCGCCGTTCGTCGGTGCCCAGACGGTCTCGAAGACCGTCTACGACCACACCACGATCATCAAGACGATCCTCAAGCGCTTCTGTGCGAAGAAGGACGGCTCGATCCCGAAGATGGGCTCGCGCGTCGCCGCGGCCAAGCACCTGGGCGAGCTGCTCACCGAGGATTCGCCGCGGGTGATCAAGCGCAAGGCGTACCAGCCGCTGATCGACGATGCCGCGCGGTGGCACGAGGAGATGGTGCAAGACGGCGTGCAGGAGCAGGGCGAAGGCCTTGCCGTCCCGCACGAGCTGACCGACTTCCAGGCCGACTTCCTGGGAGCCAAGAAGGACATCCTGGCCGCGCGGAGGCAGCTCGCAGCCGCCGGCAAGGCCGTCTTCTGAGGCCGGGCCGGGGACAGCGGGGCGGTCAGCACCGCAGCACCGACCGCCCTGTCGAGATGTGGACTATTGGCAGGCTCGCAGCACCCCGCGGAAGTGGGGAAGCGGCCAGACCTCCGGACGGACCCTAGACCTTTGAGGGGTGGTTGACCCGCCCGGGTCAGTGATAGGAAGGAGACCCCAGCTCTGGTAAGGGAGACCTCCATTGGCCGGTCTGCGGCGACACGGCACCCAATCGACGTTGGCGACGCGTTTAGGTCGCTTCCTCCTGTTTGCATTTGCGCTGGGCTCGAGCCTGGCACTGCTCGCCGGAGGCGCGGCGGCCGGCGCGGCCGACAAGGCCTTCGGCGGAGGATTTCTGTCTCCGAATCAGCCGCAGGTCGCCACCACCCTTGCGACGCTGCCGGCGAACTTCCAGGAATCGATCGTCTTCAGCGGGCTCGACCATCCGACGGCCGTGCGCTTCGCGAGCGACGGCCGCGTGTTCGTCGCCGAGAAGCGCGGGCTGATCAAGGTCTTCGACAACCTTTCCGACACGACGCCCACGGTGTTCGCGGATCTGCGCACCAACACGCACGACTTCTGGGATCGCGGCATGCTGGGGCTCGCGCTCGACCCGAACTTCCCGACGGCTCCCTACGTCTACGTCCTCTACACGTACGACGCCCCTCCCGGCCAGACCGCGCCGGTCTGGAACGACGTATGTCCGACCCCCCCGGGGGCGACGACCGACGGGTGCCTGGTCACCGGCCGGCTGTCGCGGCTGACGGCATCGGGCAACGTGATGACCGGCAGCGAGCAGGTGCTGCTGAGCGGCTGGTGCCAGCAGTTCCCGAGCCACTCGGTCGGCGATCTTCGCTTCGGCGCGGACGGTGCCCTCTACGTGAGCGGCGGCGACGGGGCGAGCTTCAACAACGTGGATTACGGCCAATACGGCGGGTCGTCAGGCAGTCCGACTCCGAAGAATCCGTGCGGCGATCCGCCCGCGGGCGTCGGCGGCACAGAAACACCGCCTACTGCAGAAGGGGGTGCGCTTCGCAGCCAGAGCCTGCACCGAGTTGCCGGGCCGGCCCTGCTGAGCGGGGCTCTCCTGCGAGTGGATCCCGCGACCGGCGCGGGGCTTCCCGACAACCCGCTCGCCGGGAGCGCCGACCCGGTCGCGCGGCGCATCGTCGCCGAAGGAATGCGCAACCCATTCCGGTTCACGATGCGCCCGGGCACGAACGACGTCTGGATCGGCGACGTCGGCTGGGCCACCTGGGAGGAGATCAACCGCCAGCCCTCGCCGACCAGCGGTGTCGCGAACTTCGGCTGGCCGTGCTACGAGGGCGCCGCCAGGCAGCCCCTCTACCAGGGCGCGAACCTCAACATCTGCACGAACCTCTACGCGGCCGGCAGCGCGCTCAGTCCGTACTACAGCTACAACCACGACGCGAGCGTCGTGACCGGAGACGGCTGTCCCACCGGGAGCTCGTCGATCACCGGCATCGCGTTCTACAACGGCGGCACGTATCCGAGTTCGTACAACGGCGCCCTGTTCTTCGCCGACCATTCCCGCAACTGCATCTGGGTGATGTTCCCCGGCGGGAACGGCCTGCCCGACGCCAACAACCGGGCCGGGTTCGTGACGCCGGCCGCCGGTCCCGTCGACCTCGAGATCGGCCCGGGCGGGGACCTCTTCTACGCGGGCTTCGACGACGGCACGATCCGCAGGATCCGGTACCTCGGCTCGAACCAGCCGCCGATCGCCTCGGCCTCGGCCACGCCGACGAGCGGCGACGCTCCGCTGACCGTCGCTTTCAACGGCTCGGGCTCATCCGACCCCGATCCGGGCGACACCATCAGCTATTCCTGGGATCTGAACGGCGACGGTGCTTACGGCGACTCGACCGCCGTGACGCCCAGCTTCACCTACACGTCGCCGGGGACGTACTCGGTGAGGCTGCGTGTGACGGATAACCACGGCGCATCGACGACCAGCCAGCCGATCACGATCTCCGTCAGCAACACGCCGCCAGTCCCGGTGATCGACACCCCGCCGGCAACGCTGACGTGGAAGGTGGGCGACCCCATCTCATTCTCCGGGCACGCGACCGACACTCAGGACGGCAACGAGCCGGCGTCCCGGCTCGGCTGGTCGGTCATCCTCCACCACTGCCCGTCGAACTGCCACACCCACATCGTGCAGACCTTCACCGGCGTGGCCGGTGGATCGTTCTCGGCACCCGATCACGAGTACCCGTCGTACCTCGAGCTGCAGTTGACGGCGACGGACGCGCAGGGGGCGTCGGCGGCGACCTCGGTTCAGCTCGATCCGCGGACTGTCGGCCTCACCTTCCAGTCGAGCCCGACAGGCATGCAGCTCACCGTCGGTACGTTCAGCGGCTTCGCGCCGTTCACGCGAAGCGTGATCGTCAGCTCCGCGAACTCGATCAGCGCCCCGAACCAATCGCTCGGAGGCACGTCCTACGTCTTCTCCTCGTGGTCGGACGGCGGCGCTCAGACCCATACGATCACCGCGCCGGCTACTGCGGCGAGCTACACGGCCACCTTCGTTCCGACAGCGCCGCAAAACAGGCCGCCGGTAGCGGTCGCGACGGCGAACCCGACCAGCGGGACGATCCCGCTCACGGTTCGCTTCGACGGATCGCAATCGAGCGATCCGGACGGCGACCCGCTCACCTACTCGTGGGACCTGAACGGTGACGGAACGTTCGGAGACTCCAGCGCGGTGGCGCCCAGCTACACGTACACGAAGCCCGGCCGGGTCACCATCAGGCTGCGCGTCACGGACAACCGCGGAGCTTCCGCGACCGCGAGTGTTTCGGTCCAGCCGCGGCGCAAGTAGACCACGGTGTGCCGGGAGCCGAGCCACCTGCCGCCCGGCTCCCTTGATCGTTCCTGCTGACGGGTGCCTTTTCGCTTCCGAGAGCGGAGGGGGAGGGATTTGAACCCTCGTCGGACCTAACGGCCCGAAACGGTTTTCGAGACCGCCGCATTCGACCGCTCTGCCACCCCTCCGGGGTCGGGACAGGTTAGCCCGCGATTGACGCCGCCGTGGGGCGGACGGCCGGCAAAGCTAGGCGGAGAAGGAGGGATTCGAACCCTCGAGGCAGGGATTCTCCCCACCTAACGCCTTAGCAGGGCGCCGCCTTCAGCCACTCGGCCACTTCTCCGAACGGCTCACAGGATAGCCGACCCTTCCGCGACCTCCACGCTAGGCTGGCCCGGCTGGGAGAGGTGTCCGAGCGGTCTAAGGAGCGCGACTGGAAATCGCGTATGGGCTGAAAGGTCCATCGCGGGTTCAAATCCCGCCCTCTCCGCTTCCCAGGGCCCGGGCCAACCGGGCCCTTTCATACTGGCCGAATGCGAATCGGGCGGCACGAGGTTGCGATCACCAACCCGGACAAGGTGTTCTTCCCCGAGCCGGGGCTGACGAAGGGCGACCTCGTCGACTACTACGTCGACGTCGCGCCGTGCGCGCTGAACCACATCCGCCGCCGCCTGTTCCACATGAAGCGCTACCCGAACGGCGTCGACTCCGACTTCTTCCACCAGAAGCGGGTTCCGCCGCATCCCGAGTACGTCGGCGAGCAGTTCGTACGCTTCCCGAGCGGGCACTCGACCGTCTTCGCCATCGTCGACAACGCCGCCGCGCTCGCGTGGGTGGTGAACCTCGGCTGCATCGAGCTGCACACCTGGCACTCGCGGATCGACGACATCGAGCGGCCCGACTACCTGCTGATCGACCTCGACCCGAGCGAGGGAAACCCGTGGGAATACGTTCGCGAGATCGCGATGGTGGTCAAGGAGGTGATGGACGAGCTCGGGCTCGCCTCGTATCCCAAGACCTCCGGTGCGACGGGATTCCACATCCTGGCTCCGATCAAGCCGGAGCTCGGCTTTCCGGAGGTGCGCCGCTTCGCGAAGGCTCTCGCGCAGGAGATGGAGCGGCGCATCGACGACCAGGACGTCGCGACGACGACCTGGAAGGTCGCCGACCGGCGCGGCGTCTTCGTCGACTTCGGCCAGAACTCGCGCGATCGCACGATCGCGTCGGCCTACTCGGTCCGGCCGACGCCTGACGCCCGGGTCTCAGCCCCGCTTCGGTGGGAGGAGGTTCCTCGCTGCGACCCGGCGCGGTTCACGCTGCAGACGATGCGGAAGCGCGTCGAGAAGGTCGGCGACCTCACCGCCGGGATGTGGCGGCGCAAGGCCAGCCTGCTCCCCCGCTTCGAGCAGCTCGGGCTCCCGCCGGGCGACCCGTCGATCGTCGAGATCCGCCGCAGCCGCCCCGCCCAGCGCTGGGAAGGCGACCAGTCGAGGCGTGCTCGTCGAGGCTAGCTCGGGTTGCTCAGGAGGCTCTCGACGGTCGGGTCGCCGCGCTTTCGACGCGGCCGCACCTGCGCCCAGGTGCACTGGTCGGCGTCCTTGTCGGGCCTGAACCGGAGGAAGCGCGTCCCGTGGCGAAACCGGTTCCCCTCGAGCTTGTCGTAGCGAACCTCGCACACGAGCTCCGGTCGAACCGGGTTCCAGTCGAGCTCCTTTCCCCGCGACCAGCGGCTCTGGCCGCCGGGGATCCGCTTGTCGCTCAAGTGCCCCGGCTCCAGCATCGCCGGGAGCATCGCCTCGAGCTCCCGGCGCACGGGCGCGGGAAACCCCGAGCAGTGACCGACGAAGTCGAGCGAGCCGTCGTCCGCGTACAGCCCGAGCAGCAGCGTCGAGATCCGTCCGTCTGCCTTCTCGCTCCACCGGAAGCCGACGATGACGCAGTCGGCGGTCCGGTACGGCTTCACCTTCACGACGCCCTCCCGCGACCCCGGCAGGTACGGCATCCCGAGCCGCTTCGCGACGACGCCGTCCAGCCCCGCCTGCTCGAGCCGCTCGAGCCAGCGCTCCGCCTGCGCGACCTCCCGGGAGACCGGCGAGAGCCGGAACCGCTTGGCCTTCTTCTCGAGCTCCCGCCGCCGCTTCTCGAGCGGAAGCTCGTGCACGGGCGCTCCCTTCCAAACCAGCAGGTCGAACGCGACGTAATCCGACGGGATCTCCGCCGCGAGCCGCCGGATGCGGCTCTCCGCGGGGTGAAGCCGCAGCTGCAGCTGGTCGAACTCGAGCCGCCCGCCGTGCGAGATGATGATCTCGCCGTCCAATGCGGACTCCGGAGGCAGCATCGCGCCGACCTCCTCCAGCTCCGGGAAGTAGCGCAGCAGCGGCCGCCCGTTCCTGCTCCAGAGCCGCAGCCCGCCGCCGAGGTTCTCGAGCACGCCCCGGAAGCCGTCCCACTTCGGCTCGTACTGCCAGTCGCCGGTCGGCAGCTCCTCGACGAGCTCCGCCTCCATCGGCGGGAAGGGAAGGTTTCGCGGCGGCATCGACCGAACAACGCTACCGCGATGGCGGAGCTCGACGGGGACTGGAACGTGAGGCGGCTGGGTGGTCTGCTGCCGCCCCTCGTAGGGGTGCACAAGACGATCGGCGGGAGTACCGGTGAGACGAAGATCGGCCGCCTACCCGGCGCACCGTTCGACGTGGTCGGCCTCAGCCTCCGCTACCGCGCGCCCTTCCGCGGCTTCGTCGACGAGCTCGAGCGCGACGGCGACGGCTACCTCGGGCGTGCGACGTTTCACGGGCGTGAGTTTGGGCGATTCGCGCTCGAACGAATTCCCCCCGGTGATGAAGGGCCCGACGACCCGGGCCTAGCGATCTAAGCTCTCGCCCGTGAGGCGCGTAGCCGTCACTGGGCTGGGAGCGATCACGCCGGTCGGGAACACGGCGCCGGAGACCTGGCGCGCGGCCGTCGCCGGCGAGAGCGGGATCGACTGGATCCGCGCCTTCGACGCGGACGGGCTCCCGGTGCGCGTCGCGGCCGAGGTCAAGGACTTCGACCCGACCGGGCTCGCCCACCCCAAGGAGCTGCGCAGGCTCGACCGCAACGTCGTCCTGGCCCTGGGCGCGGCGAAGGAGGCGGTTGCGGACGCCGGGCTGAACGGCTTCGACCCGCACCGGGTCGGGATCGTCTTCGGCTCGGCGATCGGCGGGCTGATCGGGATCGTCGACCAGGCAGACACCCTGCGGGAGCGGGGCCCTGACCGCGTCTCGCCGTACTTCATCCCGAGCGTGCTCGTCGACTCGGCCAGCGGCCAGCTCGCGATCTCGCTAGGGATCCGCGGCCCGAACTACGCGCCGGTCTCGGCCTGCGCGACCGGCTCGCACGCGGTGGGTGAGGCCGCCGAGATCATCCGCCGTGGAGACGCCGACGCGATCCTCGCAGGCGGCACCGAGGCCTGCATCCACCCGCTGATCCTCGCCGGGTTCACTGCGATGCGCGGGCTCGCCGCCGAGGAGGAGAGTCCGCCGCGGGCCTCGCGTCCCTTCGACGCAACGCGCGCGGGGTTCGTGATGGGCGAGGGCGCCTGCGTGCTCGTGCTGGAGGAGCTCGAGACCGCGCGCGCCCGAGGCGCGCCCATCTATGCGGAGGTGCTCGGCTACGGCACCTCCAACGACGCGTATCACATGGCCGCGCCCGAGCCCGCCGCGATCGGGGTCGCCGAGATGATGCGGGCGGCCCTGGAGCGCGCCGAGGTCGATCCCTCCCGCGTGGGCTACGTCAACGCCCACGGCACCTCGACGCCGCTCGGCGACGCCGCCGAGACGAAGGCGATCAAGGACGTCTTCGGCGACCATGCCTACGAGCTCGCGGTTTCCTCGACGAAGTCGGTGATGGGACACTGCTTTGGAGCCGCGGGCGCGATCGAGGCGATGATGTGCGTGCTCGCGGTGCGCGACGGCGTCCTGCCGCCGACGATCAACTACGAGCACCCCGACCCGACCTGCGACCTCGACTACGTCCCGAACGAGTCACGCGAGACCGAGGTCGACGTCGCCATCTCGAACGCGATGGGCCTCGGCGGCCACAACGCGTGCGTCCTGATCGGCCGCGCCGCCGCCTGACGTCCGAGCCTCGCTTCAGGCTCTTGCGTTTGTGAGGAACAACGAGTAAGACCAGAGGTGGGGCAACCCGCCGATGACGCCGTCGACAAAAGAGAGGACCGGGGGATGAAATTGTTCGCAACTCGCGTGCGTTCGCTTCGCCGACGCCGCGTTGTGATCGTCGTAGGAGTGTTCTTGCTCGTCGCGCTCGCCGCAGGCGCAAGCTCTGTTCTGGCAGGCGGCGGCTTGACCGGCATCCGCGCGCGCGGTGACGTGCCCGTTCCGCGTGCCCCCGTGTCCGTGAAGAAGGGCAGGTACGGGCCCTCGATCATCGTCGGCCGCTCGTTGAAGAACGATGTCTCGCGCCCGCTCCGCCTCATGCCGGCAAAGCCGATTCGACCCGGCGCCGAGCACGAGGCGAGCCCGAACCCGCGGCCTGTCTCCCGGCACAAGGACGCACTCGACGCGGCGCGCCAGACGAAGCGTTTCGGCCCGAACATGCCTTCGACGACGCTGAACTTCGACGGGATTCTCTTCCCGGGCGTCTCGTGTAACTGCGCCCCGCCCGACACGAACGGCGAGGTCGGCGCGACCCAGTACGTCCAGTCGGTCAACACGGGCTTCGAGGTCTTCAACAAGACCACTGGCGCGTCGGTGTACGGCCCGGTCGACATCAACACGGTCTGGACCGACTTCGGCGGCGTGTGCGAGGACCCGAGCTTCGGCGACCCGGTCGTGCTCTACGACCAGCTCGCGAACCGCTGGCTGATCTCGCAATTCGCCGGCTCGGGCGTGCCCACGGACGAGTGCGTTGCCGTCTCGACCGGCGTCGACGCCACCGGCACCTGGAACCGCTACGACTTCCACCTCGGCACGGACTTCTTCGACTACCCGCACCTGGGCGTGTGGCCGGACGCCTACTACATGACGATGAACGTCTTCAACGCGGCCGGCACCGCCTTCCTCGGACCGCAGCCGTTCGCGTTCGACCGCGACGCGATGCTCGCCGGCGACCCGGCGACCTTCGTGACCACGCGCGATCCGGCGGTGTTCAGCTCCTCGAACGACGCGATGCTCCCGGGCGACTTGGACGGGTCGACGCTGCCACCCGCGAACGCGCCCGACCCGTTCCTGATGTCGGGTGAGGCCGCAACCTGGAAGCTCTGGCGCTTCCACGCCGACTTCACTACACCGGCGAGCTCGACCTTCACGCTGGGCGGGAACCTGACGCCGGCCGCGTACACGGAGATCTGTCCTGGGGTTCGCAACTGTGTGCCGCAGCTCGGCGTGAGCTCCTCGTCATACCTCGACGCAATCGGCGACCGCGGCATGTTCCGGCTCGCCTATCGCCGCTTCGGGGACGGCCATGAGGCGCTGGTCGGCAACCAGACGGTTTCCTCGGGCGGCGTGGCCGGCGTGCGCTGGTACGAGATCAACAACGCCACCTCGGGAACGCCCGCCTTCGCGCAGCAGAGCACCTACCAGCCGGACACGACCTGGCGCTGGATGGGCAGCGCCGCGATGGACAGGCTGGGCGATCTTGCGCTCGGCTTCAGCGCCTCCAGCGCGACGATCAACCCCCAGATCCGCTACGCGGGTCGCCTGGCCGGGGATCCGGTGAACACGCTCGCCCAGGGCGAGGCGACGCTCCACGCGGGTACCGGCAGTCAGACCGGCACCGGCAATCGCTGGGGCGACTACAGCGACCTGACCGTCGACCCGGTCGACGACTGCACCTTCTGGTACACGCAGGAGTACTACGGAGTCACCGACCAGTTCAATTGGCGCACTCGGATCGGGAGCTTCAAGTTCCCGGGCTGCACCGCCCCGGCGGGCGCGAGCGTCGCGATCGAGAAGACCGCGGACGCCTCGACCGTCGTCCACGGCGACCCGATGGGATTCAACGTCACGCTCGTCAACTCCGGCGCTGACCCGGCCACCGGCCTTGCGGTGACGGACAACCTCCCGGGCGGCACCGGCGTCCACTGGTCGGTCGACCCAAGCAGTGATGCCGGTTGGTCGATCACCGGCTCGCCGCCGAACGAGAGCCTCGCCTACGCGCCGACAACCCTCGCCGGAACGACGAGCACGCACGTCCACGTGACCAGCAACACGGCGAGCAATACCTGCGGCATCTTCGACAACACCGCGAGCTTCACAACCACCAACGACGGCAACGGCAGCGACAACGCTTCCGTCAACGTCAGCTGCCTCGACGTGACGAAGACCGCAGACGCCGCGAGCGTGACCGCCGGCCAGCAGATCGGGTACACGGTGACGGTCACGAACAACGCTGCCGTCGGAGCCACCGGGCTCGCGGTCACGGACCACCTTCCGCCCGGCACCGGGATCAACTGGACGATCGACACGGCCGGCTCGAGTCCCGGCTGGTCGATCTCCGGCTCCCCGCCGAACCAGAACCTCGTCTCACCGACGACGCTCGGCTCGGCCCTGAGCACCCACGTCCACGTTGTCAGCTCCACGACGACCAGCAGCGGCGGCACCTACGACAACACCGCGAGCGCGACGAGCAGCGTGGGGGCCGATTCGGACTCCGCCTCGACGAGCGTCTCGACGTGCTCGTTGAGTCAGGGGTTCACCGACGTCGGAAACCTGCCCGGGTGGTTCATGCAGAACAACAGCGACCCGCTCGGCCCGACCGACTGGTTCCAGGGCAACCCCGTGGCCTTCGCGGCCCAGAGCGGCCCCGCGAACTCGTACATCGCCGCGAACTTCCAGAACGTCGATCCCCAGGGGACGATCAGCAACTGGTTGCTCACCCCGGTCTTGACGTTGAAGAACGGCACGCAGTTCACGTTCTGGACCCGGAAGGTCACGGAGACTGACCCGGACTTCTTCCCGGACCGGCTGCAGGTACGGATGAGCACCAACGGCGCCAGCACCAACGTCGGCATCACCGCGACGGACGTCGGTGACTTCACGCGTCTGCTCCACGACATCAACCCGACCTACACGAACACCGGGTATCCGATGACGTGGACGAAGTACACGCTCAACCTGAGCGGAATCACCGGCACGA
>Ga0307318_10000659_pt1 | contig 11166 bp, 10 predicted proteins | sample ER_DNA_367_FD_194500 | JGI IMG/M metagenome (GOLD analysis project Ga0307318, IMG submission 194500) | Bulk soil microbial communities from the East River watershed near Crested Butte, Colorado, United States - ER_DNA_367 | ecosystem: Environmental > Terrestrial > Soil > Floodplain | place...
GAACTGCGTCATCCGGCGGAGCTCGCCGAAGGTCGCGACGGCCGAGAGCAGCCACGCCGCCTCGGCGTGGGCTGTGACGTGGCTCTGCGCGAAGACCGTCGAGCGGTCCGGGTCGAGCCCGGTTGCGAACAGCATCGCGGCCAGGTCGAGCGTCGTCTCGCGGAGCTCCTCGGGCTCGTACGCGACGGTGAGCGAGTGCAAGTCGACGATGCAGAAGAACGCTTCGCCCTGCTCCTGGGTCTCGACGTACTGGCGGAACGCTCCGCTGTAGTTGCCGAAGTGCTTCGCCCCGGTCGGCTGGATTCCGCTGAAGATCCGCATGGCTCGCAGTATCGCAACTACCTTTAAAGGCGATCTGCGATGGAAGGGCCGATCACACCGATCCCAGAAAGCGCGTCAGACGGCCGCACCGGCCAAGCCGGCGCGGCCTCTGTGGTCGGCGCCGCCGAGTCGGCGCCTTAGGAGGCGATCTGCGATGGAAGGGCCGATCACACCGATCCCAGAAAGCGCGTCAGACGGCCGCACCGGCCAAGCCGGCGCGGCCTCTGTGGTCGGCGCCGCCGAGTCGGCGCCTTAGGGCTTCTGGTGTCGAGCAACGGGTCTCCCGAGCTGCTGATCGTGATGGCCTCCGGCGCGACCGCCGACCAGACCGAGCACGTCCTCGCCCGCCTGCAGGAGGCCGGGGTGGACGCGCGCGTGACGCACGGTCGCGAGTCGACGGTGATCGGCGCGATCGGCGAGCGCGAGCTGCTGGCGACGCTGCCGCTCGAGGGCTACCCGGGGGTCGAGCAGGTGCTGCCGATCCTGAAGCCGTACAAGCTGGTCTCGCGGGAGGTCTCGCCGGACCCGACGGTGATCGAGGTCGACGGGCGGAAGGTGGGCGACGAGTTCTTCGGGCTGATCGCCGGGCCGTGCACCGTCGAGTACCGGGAGCAGACGCTCGAGACCGCGCGGGCCGTCGCCGAGGCCGGTGCGACGATGCTCCGCGGGGGCGCGTTCAAGCCGCGCACGTCGCCGTACACCTTCCAGGGCCTGGGCGAGGAAGCGCTTGCGATTTTGCGTGAGGCGCGGGCGGAGACCGGGCTCCCGGTCGTGACCGAGCTGATGGATCCGCGACACGTGGAAGCGGTGCTCGACTCGGCGGACGTGATCCAGATCGGCGCGCGGAACATGCAGAACTTCATGCTGCTCGCCGAGGTCGGGCGTGCGCACAAGCCCGTTCTGATCAAGCGCGGGCCGTCGGCGTCGGTTGAGGAGCTGCTGATGGCGGCCGAGTACGTGGCGCGCGAGGGCAACGAGCGGATCATCCTCTGCGAGCGCGGGATCAAGACGTTCGAGCGCACGACGCGGTACACGCTCGACCTCGGCTCGGTGGCGGTCCTGAAGCACGAGACGCACCTGCCGGTGATCGTCGACCCCTCGCACGCGGCGGGGCGGCGCGACCTGGTGTTGCCGCTGGCGCGGGCGGCCGCCGCGGTCGGGGCGGACGGGATCATCGTCGAGGCGCACCCGTCGCCGGAGGAGGCGCTCTGCGACGGCCCGCAGCAGATCCCGACCGCGGAGTTCGGCGAGTTCGCGCGGGAGGTGCGCGCGGTGGCTGAGCTCCTGGGCAAGCGCATCGGCTGAGCTCTCGCAGCGGGCCCGGCGGTCGTGTGGACGAATCGTCCCGCCTTCGGCACGACCCCGTGACAGACGCGTACCACCTCTGCGGCTAGCGTGGGGCGCATCCCCGGGTGGGTGGGGGCTAGGGATGGGACCCGCCTGTGCCCGGCTGCCCGCGCCCAGTTAGCCTGGGACGCATGGAGCTACGGCGCCTCGCGGTGATCGGAACGGGCCTGATCGGGGCCTCCGTCGCGCTCGCGGCGAAGCGCGCCGGGGTGGCCGCGGCGACCGCGGGCTTTGACCCGGATCCTGCCGCGCTCGAGACCGCGGCCGCGCGAGGCGCGCTCGACGAGGCCTGCGGCTCGCTCGACGCCGCCGTCGCGGGCGCGGACCTCGCCGTGATCGCGGCTCCCGTCGCACAGCTCGCGACGCAGGTGGAGGCGGCGCTGGCGGCGAGCGCCGACGAGACCACGGTCACGGATGTCGGCTCGACGAAGGCGGGTGTCTGCGCAGCCGCCCGCGGCTCGTCGCGCTTCGTCGGCGGCCACCCCGTCTGCGGCTCCGAGGCGCGTGGGCCCGAGCACGCGAACGCCGAGCTCTTCGAGGGCGCAACGTGGTTTCTGACACCGTTGACCGAGACCGACCCGGCCCGCCACCGTCTCGTTCACGGCTTCGTCTCCGCGCTGGGCGCGACGCCCGTCGCCGTCGACCCGGAGACCCACGACCGGCTAGTCGCGCTGACCAGCCACCTCCCGCACGCGCTGGCCAACCTGCTCGTGAACCAGGCCGGCGCGAGCCGCGTCGAGGGTCACGAGCCGCTCGCCGGAGCAGGCGGGTCGTTGCGGGACATGACCCGGGTGGCGGGAGCGAACCCGCGCATCTGGGTCGACATCTTCGTCGAGAACGCCGCGCCGCTCCGTGCGGCGCTCGCCGAGCACCGGCGCCGGGTCGAGCAGCTGGAGGCCGCGCTCGACGCCGGCGACGCGGGCTTTCTCGCCCGCTGGATCGGCGAGGCTGCCGGGAACCGGCGAACCATGCTCGCCGACGCGTTCCCCGACCCGGGCGAGCTGCACCGGCTCCGCGTCCACGTGCCCGACCGGCCGGGCGTGCTCGCCGGCATCACCCAGGCGCTCGGCGCGCACCGGATCAACATCGAGGACTTCGAGCTCCACCACGTCTCGCCCGAGCGCGGCGGCACGCTCACGCTCCTCGTCACCGGGGAAAGCGAAGCCGAGCGTGCGGCGGCGCTGCTGGAGTCACAGGGGTACGGCGTGGTCGTCTCGCCGGTGCTGGCCGAGTGAAGGTCGAGCCGGCGACAGCGTTGCACGGGCACATCGCCGTGCCCGGCGACAAGTCGATCTCGCACCGGGCCGTCCTGCTCGGCGCGATCGGCGAGGGTGAGACCCTCGTGCGCGGCTTCGGCCGCTCGCGAGATACGGAGTCGACGATCGCCGCGGTCGGCGCGCTGGGCGTCCACGAGGAGGACGTCGACCGGCTGCGGATCGAGGGTGCGGGGCTGCGCGGACTCCGGGAGCCCGGCGGGCCGATCGACTGTGGCAACTCGGGCACGACCCTGCGCCTGCTCGCCGGGATCCTCGCCGGGCAGCAAGGCCGCTTCGAGCTCGCGGGCGACAAGTCGCTCAGCCGACGGCCGGTCGACCGGATCGCCGAGCCGCTCGCACAGATGGGCGCACGGGTCGAGAGTGACGACGGCCATCCGCCGCTCACGCTCGAGGGGGGCGAGCTGCGCGGGATCCGCTACGAGCTGCCGGTCGCGAGCGCCCAGGTCAAGTCGTGCGTGCTGCTCGCGGGCCTGTACGCGCAGGGGCGGACGACCGTCGTCGAGCCGCTGCCCACGCGCGACCACACCGAGCTGATGCTCGCCGCCGCAGGCGTCCACGTGAGGCGGCAGCAGCGGCGGATCTCGCTTGGACCTCCCGAGCATCTCCGCCTGGGCGGGGTCGCCGTGCCGGGTGACTTCTCCGCGGCGGCGCCGTTCGTCGTCGCCGCCACGCTGCTGTCCGGCTCGGAGCTGACGATCCACGACGTCGGGCTCAACCCGCGCCGGACGGGGTTGCTCGACGTGCTGGCGAGGATGGGCGCCCGCGTCACGACCTTCCACCGGCATCGCAGCAGCGGCGAGCCGGTCGGCGACCTCGAGATCCGCTCCGCCGAGCTCGTCGCGACGACCGTGCGCGCCGAGGAGGTGCCGCTGCTCGTCGACGAGCTGCCGCTCTTCGCGCTCGCCGCCGCCTGTTCCCGAGGAGAGAGCCGGGTCGAGGGCGCGCGGGAGCTGCGGGTGAAGGAGACCGACCGCGTCGAGACCGTGACCGCCGCGCTCCGGGCGCTCGGCGTCCGGATCACCGCGACGGAGGACGGCTTCACCGTCCGCGGCGTCCCGGCACGCCCGAAGGGCGGTCGGATCCATTCGCACGGCGACCACCGGATCGCGATGCTCGGCGCGGTCGCCGGGCTCGTTTCGGGCCAGGGCGTTGAGCTCGAAGACGCGCAGGCGGTCGCTGTAAGCTTCCCCGGGTTTTTCGAGCTACTCGACTCGGTCACACAACGATGATCGTCGCCATCGACGGGCCGGCGGGGGCCGGCAAGAGCACGGTCGCCCGGCGCCTGGCCGAGCGGCTCGGCTTCCGCTATCTCGACACCGGCGCGATGTACCGCGCGCTCACCTGGCTCGCCCGCCAGCGCGGCATCCCGCTCGCGAGCGGGGATCGCCTCGGTGAGCTCGCCGAAGAAAACCCGGTCGGCTTCGACGCCCGTGGCCGCGTCTGGATCGCGGAGACCGATGTCACGTCGTCGATCCGCAAGGCCGACATCGACAGCCTCGTCCCTGTCGTCGCGCGTCACCCGGCCGTGCGCCGCGTGATGCGCGCGCGCCAGCAGGAGCTCGCGGAGGACGGCAACGTCGTGATCGAGGGCCGCGACATCGGCACGGTCGTCGCGCCGCAGGCCGAGGTGAAGGTCTACCTCAACGCCGAGCGCACGGTGCGCGCGGGCCGCCGCCTCGCCGAGCGCCCGGAGATCGGCGCCGACGCGCTCGCAACGGACCTTCGCCTCCGCGACCAGAGCGACGCCGCTCGGATGCGGCCTGCGGAGGACGCGATCCAGATCGACACGACGGAGCTCGACGTCGAGGACGTGGTCGCGCAAATCGAAGAGCTGGTTCGAGCCCGCCAGCCGGCGTGAGACCGTGGCCGATGAGCTTGCCGGGACGGTCGCGGTGGTGGGCTTTCCGAACGTCGGCAAGTCGACGCTCGTCAACCGGCTGACCGAAACGCGGGCGGCCGTCGTCCACGAGACGCCGGGCGTGACGCGCGATCGTAAGGAGGTGGTCGCCGACTGGAACGGCCGACGCTTCCGGTTGATCGACACCGGCGGGGTCGACGTCGCCGACCGGTCGCCGATCACTCGCTCGATCGTCGAGCAGGCGCGGGCGGCGATCGCCGAGGCAGACCTGATCCTGTTCGTCGTCGATGCGCGCGCCGGGATCACGCCCGGCGACGAGGAGCTCGCCGCGATCCTGCGACGCGCGCACAAGCCGGTGCTCGTGCTGGCGAACAAGATCGACGATCCGCAACAGGACGCGCTGGCGCTCGAGTTCCACCGGTTCGGCCTCGGCGACCCGGTGCCGCTGTCGGCCCAGCACGGGCACGGCACCGGCGATCTGCTCGACGCGGTCGTGTCAATGCTGCCCGGGAGCGGCCCGCAGGAGGTCGGCGAGGACGCGATCCGTGTCGCGATCCTCGGCCGCCCGAACGTCGGCAAGTCGAGCCTGCTGAACGCGCTGCTGGGCGAGGAGCGCGTGATCGTCTCGGAGGTGCCGGGCACAACGCGCGACGCGATCGACACGGTGCTCCAGCGTGGCGACCGAACCTTCGTACTCGTCGACACGGCGGGGATCCGCCGAAAGCGTAAGCAGCGACAGGGGATCGAGTACTACTCCGAGCTTCGCGCGCTCGCCGCCGCCGAGCGGGCCGACGTGGCCCTGGTGCTCGTGGATTCGAGCGAGGGCCTCGTCGACCAGGATCTCGCCGTCGCCGACATCGCGCGCAGGGCGCAGTCGTCCACGCTGGTCGTGCTCTCGAAATGGGACATCGGCGAGACGAAGCTCGAGGACGTGCGCCCCCGGCTCCAGGCCGCGCTGCGCCAGCGGCCGCCGCTGGTGACAGTCTCGGCGAAGACCGGGCGCGGCATCTCACGGCTGCTCGATCGCGTCGAGGCGCTCTACGAGAAGCACGCGGCGCGGATCGGCACCGGCGAGCTGAACCGCTTCCTCGCCGAGCTACGGGAGGCCCGGGAGCCGCCGTCGCGCAACGGGCGCCGGTTGAACCTGCTCTACGGCACGCAGGTCCAGGCGCGCCCGCCGCGCTTCCGCTTCTTCGTCAACGACCCCGGCCTGATCACGCGCGACTACGGCTACTGGGTCGAGAACCAGCTCCGCGACCGCTTCGGCCTGGAGGGTGTGCCGGTCTCGATCGACTTCATCAGGCGGACGTGACGTCCGACGTCGGCCTTCGCCCTCTGGGCCGGTCCGGCCTGCAGGTGAGCCGGCTCGGACTCGGCCTGGCGGCGCTCGGCCGGCCCGGATACATCAACGTCGGCCACCACGACGACCTGGGGGGACGGACGGAGGTCGCGGCCATGGAGGAGCACGCACACGCTCTCCTCGACGCCGCGTACGAAGGAGGCGTCCGCTACTTCGACGCCGCCCGTTCCTACGGCAAGGCGGAGGCCTTCCTCGCCTCCTGGCTCGAGCAGCGCGCGCTCCCGCCCGGGGCGGTCACCGTCGGCTCGAAGTGGGGCTACACCTACACGGCCGGGTGGCGGGTGGATGCCGAGCAGCACGAGGTGAAGGACCTGTCGGTGACCACCCTCCGGCGGCAGCTCGCCGAGACTCGAGACCTGCTCGGCCCGCAGCTCCGCCTCTACCAGATCCACTCGGCAACGCTCGAAAGCGGCGTCCTCGACGACCGCGCCGTGCTCGAGGAGCTGAGGCGGCTGCGCGAGACCGGACTGGCGATCGGCCTCACCGTCACCGGCGCGCACCAGGCCGAGACGATCGAGCGCGCCCTCGTGATTCCGATCTTCGACACGGTCCAGGCGACCTGGAACCTACTCGAGCGCTCGGCGGGGCCGATGCTGGGAGAGGCCCACGCGGCCGGGCTCGGCGTGATCGTCAAGGAGGCGCTGGCGAACGGCCGGCTCACCGCGCGCGGCGACGGTCCTCAGCTGCTCGAGCTCTCCGAGCACCGCGCGGTCGCCCCGGACGCCCTCGCGCTCGCCGCCGTGCTCGCGCAGCCGTGGGCGGACGTCGTCCTCAGCGGTGCGGCGACGGTAGAGACCTTGCGCAGCAACCTGACGGCCCTCGAGCTCGAGCTCGGCGAAGAGCTCGACCCGGAACTCGAGGCCCTGGCCGAGGACCCCGCGCGGTACTGGGAGGAGCGCGCCGCGCTCCAATGGAACTAGTTCTACGTCGTCCGGCGGCCGAGCTCGAAGCGGTTCTCGGTCCGGTTCAGGAGCCGGCCGATGTTGGCCCGATGGAGCGCGAAGATCGCAACCCCCGCTCCCGCCGTGAAGGCGACGACGAGCCACGACGCGCCGAAGAGGATGGCGAAGAGGGGGAGGGTCGCCGCCGACAGCAGCGACGCCACCGACGTGTAACGGGTCGCGAGGAAGGCGACGATCCAGACAGCCGCGACAGCCAGGGTCGGGAGCGGCGCCAGAGCGAGGGCGACCCCGCCTGTCGTGGCCACGATCTTGCCGCCGCGGGCGAAGCCGATGAACAGCGGCCGCCAGTGCCCGATCAGCGCGGCGATCCCGGCGAGGAGCCCGATGAGCTCGTTTCCGAGCCAGACCCCGAGAAGCGCTGCGGCGAGGCCCTTCGCGACGTCGAGCAGCGCGACGCTCAGGCCGAGCTTGAACCCTTGCGTGCGCCAGACGTTGGCGGCCCCGGTGTTCCCGCTCCCGATCTTGCGGATGTTCACGCCCGTGACGAGGCGCGGCAGCCAGTAGCCCCACGGCATGCTGCCGAGGAGGTACCCGCCCAGGATCAGAAGAACGTCCCTCATCGAAGGAGCCCAGCACCGACGATTGTACGAGGCCGCCTCGCCGTCACGATGCCTGACGGCGGGGGACGAGCCGCTGCTCGACCCACCAGTCGACCGTCCGCCGGAGCGTCTCCTCGATCGGCATGTACCGGAGGCCGAGCATGCGCGTGGCCTTCGACCCGTCGCAGGCATGGCCGTGGACCAGCGTTCGCGCCAGCTCCCGGCAGATGCGCGGGCTGCTGCGGCGAGCTCGGCCAAACGCCTCGACCGCCGTCGCCACCGCCATCGCGACGGAAGGAGGGAGGGTGCGCACCGGGCGATCGACGCCGACGAGGCTTGCGACCAGCGCCAGGCCGTCCCGCACGGACAGCGTCGCGCCGCTCAGGACGTACCGTTCTCCGGGCGTCCCTCGCGAGCCGGCCAGCAGATGCCCCTCGGTGCAGTCGGCGATGTCGACCAGGCTCAGCTGTGAGTCGACGACCGCCTTGAGCCGCCCGTTCACGTAGTCGAGCAGGAGCTTGGTCGATCCCGTGGCCCGCCCGGGGCCCTGGACCGACGCGGGGTTCACTGCGACGACCTCGAGCCCGGTCTCGCTCGCCGTCGCGAACACCGCCTGCTCGGCCTCGAACTTCGAGCGCTCGTAGTCCGAGAGGAACCAGCCGCGGTGCGGCGATCCCTCGGTCCCGATCGTTCCGCTGGCCTCTCCGAGCGTCGCCGCGGACGACGTGTAGACGACGCGCCGCACGCCGGCGCGGGCTCCTGCGCGGACGACGTTCTGCGAGCCGCCGACGTTGACCTCGAACATCGGCGAGGGATCTCGCACGCAGAAGGCGTTCGCGCCGGCGGCGTGGTAGACGAGCTCGCAGCCTTGCATCGCGGCCGCCAGCGACTCGAGGTCGAGGACGTCTCCCCGCACCGGTTCCGCGCCCAACGCGCGAAGCTCGCTCGCCGAGGCGTCCGACCGGGCCAGCGCCTTGACCTCGTCGTGCTCGCCCAGCAACCGTTCGATGATGGCGCGGCCGAGAAACCCCGTGCCACCGGTGACGAGGACCGAACGTCCCGTCATCCGCTACCGCGCGCCGCCCGAGAGAGCCGACGAGAAGCGGGTCAGGTACTCCACGGCCGACATCACGGTGATCGCCGCGGCGGCGATCATGACCCACTCGTCGACGCGGAACGGCCCGAGCGGCTCGCCGAGGTGGAGGATGGCGAGGAAGATCGCCACGAACTGCGCGTTCGTCTTGAGCTTCCCCCAGATCGAGGGCGGAAAGACCGTCCCTTCGGCCGCGACCACGCCGCGCAAACCCAGGATCAGCAGCTCTCGCCCGATGATGATCGCCGCGATCCACGGCGAAGCGCGGTCGACGTCGACGAGGGCGATCAGCACCCCCGTGACGAGCAGCTTGTCGGCGGTGGTGTCGAGGAACGAGCCCAGCTTCGTCGTCACAGCCCAGCGGCGTGCCAGGTAGCCGTCGGCGAAATCCGTCAGCGCCGCAACCGCGAACACCACCGCGGCTGCCGTGTACGCGGACTTCCGGTCCGGCCCGAGCAGGATCAGCCCCATCACGACCGGCACGGCCAGGATTCGGGTGTAGGTGAGCCCTGAGAGAAGCGAGCTCGGGGCGGCTACCCGCGCGATCACGTTCCGCTCCCCGAGGAGGCCGGCGCGGGCTCCGCCGTCTCGCGCTCGACGAGGGCCCTGACCTCCGCCGCGGAGGAGAGGCTCAGCGCCTCGTCCGCGAGTGCGCGGGCGGCCTCGGTGTCGACACGTCGGACCGCCTGCTTGACGGCCGGGATCGCCGGCGCGTTCGCGCTCAGCTCCGTGACCCCGAGACCGACCAGCACCGGGACGGCAGTCGGATCCGACGCGAGCTCGCCGCACACGCCGACCCACCGGTCATGCCGGCTTGCGGCCTCGGCGACGATCCGGATCAGCCGCAGGACGGACGGGTGCAGGCCGTCGGCAAGGCCCGCGACCGAGGCGTTCCCGCGCTCGGCGGCCATCGTGTACTGGGTGAGGTCGTTGGTTCCCAGCGAGAAGAAGTCGACCTCGGCCGCGAAGACCTCCGCGGCCAGCGCCGCCGCCGGCACCTCGATCATCACGCCGACCTCCAGTTCCTCGGGCACGGCCGTGCCCGCCTCCTTGAGCTCCTCCCGCACGCGTCCGAGCGCCGACCTCGCCTGCCGGTACTCCTCCAGAGTGGCCACCATCGGGAACATCACCATCAAGGGATGCTCCGCGGACGTCCGCAGCGCCGCTCGTAGCTGCGTCTCGAGGAGCTCCGGCCGCGCCAGCGCGAGACGGATTCCGCGGAGGCCGAGGAACGGGTTCGCTTCCGTCTGGGCCGGCACGTAGGGGAGCGGCTTGTCGGCGCCCACGTCGAGCGTGCGCAGGACGAGAGGCCGACCCTCCAGTGCTTCCGCGATTCGACTGTACGCCGCGTACTGCTCGTCCTCGGTCGGCATGGAGTCCCGCTCGAGGAACAGGAACTCGGTGCGCAGGAGGCCGACGCCCTCGGCGCCGTTCGCAAGCGCGACCGGCACGTCGTCCGGAGAGCCGATGTTCGCGACGACCTCGACGGAATGGCCGTCGAGCGTCACGGCGGGCTCGGCCGCGCGGGCGCGGGCCTCCTGGGCCGCTTCCTCCCGCTGGTCGCTCTGCCGCCCGTACTCGGCCACCAGCTCGTCGTCCGGCTCGACGTAGACGACGCCCACGTCCCCGTCGAGGAGCAGCGCCGTGTCCTGGGGAACCTCCAGCAGCGCCTCGCCCAGGCCGACCGCGGCCGGGATGCCGAGCGAGCGCGCGAGAATCGCGCTGTGCGACGTCGGGCTGCCGGCGGCGGTGGCGATCCCGCGCGCGAGCTTCCGGTCGAGACCGGCCGTGTCTGCGGGAGTCAGATCCGCTGCGACCACGATCCCGGGACGGGCCAGGGCAGGGCCGGCCGCCTCGCCCGTCAGGGCCGCGACGACCTGGCGCGCCACTCCGGTCAGATCCTCGGCGCGGGCTCGCAGGTAGTCGTCGTCGAGGCTGCGATAGTCGGCCGCGACGGCCTCGGACGCCGCATGCCAGGCCCGGGCCGCGTTCCGCCCCTCCTCGAAGATCGCGTGCCGGGCGGGCCCCAGCAGCGCATCGTCGTCGAGGAAGAGCAGGTGAGCGTCGAAGATGGCCGCGCTGTACTCGCCGGCGCGGGCGGCGACCGAATCTCGCGCGGCGCGGATGTCTATCCGGACCTGCTCGAGCGCTTTGGTGAGCGCCTGCCACTCCGCCTCGGGGTCGCCGGAGGAGCCGGTCGGGATCTCGGGCTCGGGCGGGCGGAGGTGGCGCGCCGGTCCCGACACGATGCCTGGTGCGCCGGGAAGGCCGCTGAGGCCGGACTCGGGCGCGGGTCCTGCGGGCACCGCGATCGGCGCCGCCGGCGCTGCGGCCCCTGTGGGCTCCTCGTCGAAGTCGCGCCCGGCGAGCTCCGCGAGCGCGTCGAGCGCAGCCGCGGCCTCCGCGCCG
>Ga0307318_10000660_pt1 | contig 11158 bp, 7 predicted proteins | sample ER_DNA_367_FD_194500 | JGI IMG/M metagenome (GOLD analysis project Ga0307318, IMG submission 194500) | Bulk soil microbial communities from the East River watershed near Crested Butte, Colorado, United States - ER_DNA_367 | ecosystem: Environmental > Terrestrial > Soil > Floodplain | place: USA...
TGGGGGGCCTTCGGGCTGCTTAGTCTGTACTCGGCCGGGAACCTGGCCATCACCATCGGGACCGTCAGTGGGCTGCTGGCCCCGTCGGCGGCCTGGACCGCCGCCGGGGGCGTGACCCCGAAGGCGATCCTGTACGTGCTGTTCTTCCTCGCCGGCGCGGCGCTGTTCGGGGTGCTGGCGGTCTGGTTCCACCGGCGCCACCACCTGCGGTGGACGGCGGCGGTGGCCGGGCTGGCCGGAGCGCCCCTGCTGCTTGGGCTGCTCCTGGCGGCGGCACCCGCGATCCTCAGCCGGTGGGGCTTGCTGCCCACCTGACCGGGGCTGCCATTGGGCCGACGTCCAGGCCCGCAACCTGTCGCGCGGCACCAGGGCCGGGCGCGCATTCGCGCGCGATCTCAGAAACCAGCTTGCGGCTACTCCGCCCGCACTTTACGAGACGTTTCTGCCACGATCTGACTTGGACCTCGGCAGCAGCCCTGTGGGTCGTCTGCGGCGGTACCGATCCCTGTGCTTGGTTAGGTGATTTGCCTCCACTGGCCGGGTTGTGGGTAACTGCCCGCCGGCGATCTGGCCCTGGCCGGGCCGGCCGCCGAACCGGTCCGAAGTCTTGGAGGCTGAACGGCAGGCCCTGACCCGCCTAGCGTGTGCGTTCCCTGTCCTTGCCCCTGCCAGGGTTCCAGCTCTCGACGCGACGCCCATAGGCAGCGTTGCGCCCGAGCGGGTTGGCCCCGCAGAAGGGTAGCGGCAGTGCGTAAGGTCATGACGGTCATGGGCCTGGTGCTCATCCTGGTCCTAGGCCTGGTCGCTACCGTTGGGCGACCCCAGCCGGCCCGGGCGGCGACCGGCGACAGCGTCCTCCTGGCCTGGAACCAGCAGCTCCTCGACACCATCAAGGAAACCAGGACCGGCCCCACCATCGCCGCCCGAGCCTTGGCGGTGGTCCACACCGCCATCTATGACGCCTGGGCGGCCTACGACCCGGTCGCGGTCGACACCCGCCAGCGGCTGCGCGCCAATCCGGACCTGCGTCAGCCCGCGGCCGAACGGACCCTGAACAACAAGAACAGGGCGGTCAGCTTCGCCGCCTATGCCGCCCTGGTCGACCTGTTCCCAGGCCGCCAGGCCAGCTATGCCCAACAGATGGCCGACCTGCGCTACGCCGTCGACGGATCCGACACCTCCACCGCCGCCATGATCGGCGGGGCCGCGGCCCAGGCGGTGCTGGACTTTCGCCACCGTGACGGGGCCAACCAGCTCGGCGACCACAACGGCGGCGCCCCCTACTCCGACTACACCGGCTACCAGCCGGTCAACACCTGGGACCAGGTCAAGGACCCCGACCGCTGGCAGCCCCTGTGTATCCCCCTGCCCCCGCCGGGTGCCACCGAGTGCACCGGCCGGGTCCAGACGTATCTGACCCCGTTCTGGGCCAAGGTCAACCCCTTCGCCCTCACCTCGGCGTCGCAATTCCGCCCATCGGGCGCCTACACCTACCTGGGGCCGGATGGGAAGCCTAGCGGCAAATACGTCGATGAGATCGACAAGATGACCCAGTACTCCAAGCAGCTGGACGACACCCGCAAGACCATGGCCGAGTACTGGGAGGACGGCCCCGGCTCGGTGACTCCACCCGGGCACTGGAACCAGTTCGCCCAGTGGGTGGCCCGCCGCGACATCAACACCCTCGATGAGGACGTCCGGCTGTTCTTCGCCCTCAATGGCGCCCTGTTGGATGCCAGCATCAGCGCCTGGGACGGCAAGCGGAACTGGGACTCGATCCGGCCTATCAGCGCCGTGCGCTGGCTACAGCGGGGCAAAGTCATCCAGGCCTGGGGTGGCCCCTACAAGGGCCCGTCCTACATCAAGGGCGAGGACTGGATGCCGTATCGGCCCTCCAACGACCCGGCCCCACCCTTTGCCGAGTACGCCTCGGGCCACTCCAACTTCTCGGGCGCCGCGGCCGAGGTGCTGACCGGGTTCACCGGCCGCGGGAACTTCGAGATGACGGTCACCATCGCCGCGGGCAGCTCCCGGGTCGAGCCCCGAACCGACACCCATCCGGGGGTGCCGGCCAAACCGATCACCCTCAAGTGGACCAACTTCCGGTACGCGGCTGAGCAGGCCGGGCTGTCGCGCCAGTACGGCGGGGTCCACTTTGAGCATGGCGACAAGGACGCCCGCGCCGCCGGGGCGAGTGTGGGTAAGAACGCCTGGGCCAAGGCGGTGGCCTACTTCAACGGCACCGCCACCTAACCTGGAGTTCCTGGACTCTGACGCGGATGCAGCAGCCAGCTTTGCGGCTCACCAGGCGGGCTGGTTGACCACCAGCCGTGAGCTGCCGAGGACGGGAGGTTGATGCCGAGGGCTGCCCACTACAGGGCAGCCCTCGGCATCGTTGAGGGGCCGGTTAGGGTCTGACTTGGCTGAAGCGGGTGGCCCAGTTGGCCAGGGCGGTGCGGGTGCCGCCGCAGCTGCCGAGTTGCGGCCCGGCGTTGGCGAACCACTCAGCCAGGGTGCAGGTCTGGTTGATGTATTCGTTCGCGATCCAGATCGAGTTGCCGTCGGCCACGGCCGCGCCGTAGTCCCCCCAGCGGGTCCGCGGCGGGTCGCCGACGAACGCCTTGTAGCTGGTGAACCCGTCGGACACGCCCTTGCCCTCGGCCGCGACCCGGACCGGTCCCGTACCAGACTTGAGGTCGAGGCCGGCGTAGGCCGCGCTCGGGTAGTGGTCGGCGCCGACCAGGGTGAAGGAGATGACGGCACGCCCGGCGTCGGTGACCCCGACCGTCGGGTAGGTCAGGTTGTTGTTCTTCACGCCCAGGTAGCCTTGCTTGACGATCGAGCCGCTAACGGCTGACCCGGACACCTTGGGTCGGACGACGAAGAACTCCACGCCGGCCTTGGTGGCTCCGCCGACGTTGACGGCGGTGTCGAGCGAGCTCCAGAGCTTGCCGTCGGCGAAGGTCACCTGGTGCATGCGGGTGTCGCTGGCGTCCAGGTGCGAGATGACCTCGTCATGGGCGGGTTCCTCGGTGAACAGCAGCTGCCAGCAGCCCGGCCCGAACGGCGTCGCCAGGGTGGTGTCGTTGATGCATTGGCCGAGTGGGAAGTCACCGGGCTTTTGGTCGGCCTTGGGCGAGATGCTGTAGCTGCCGACCCCGATGGTGGCGTTGCGCAGCACCGGCTGGGGGTTCGAGGTCAGCAGCGTCGCTGTCTTGGTGAGCGACCAGATGGCGATGTGGTTGTCGGTGCCGTTGCCGTTGGCCTCCTCGGCCGCCATCGAGCTGAGGAAGTACTCGGTGCCGGCCTGGGCCAGCTCGTACCGGATGCCGGGGGTGACCGCCGGTCGCAGGGTGAAGCCGGGGTTGCCGGCGACTGCTCCGATGGTGTCGATCTGGGTCACGTTCACGGTGGCGGCGTTGCGGGCCAGCGCGAACTTGTTGAACGCATAGACCTGGGCGGCGTGGAACCCGTCGGCGAAGAACGGGTACTCGTTGGTCGTGATGTAGAAGCCGAAGGCGTCCGCGCCGATCTGGGGGTAGTCACCTATGCACGGCCCGCCCTCACAGCCATGGTCAGGGGTGCCGTCGGTGCCGTCGTCCTGGACCGGCACGCTGTAGATGGCCCACTGGCCGGTCGGGTCGCTGGTCTTGCTGACGGCGATGTCCAAATGGTTGGTGCCCACAAAGGCCCCGTCGGCCGGGTCGGTGTCGAGGGTCAGCACGACGTGGAACCAGCGCCTGGTGAGCCGGTCGAACAGGCAGCTCGGGTCGGTCAGGAACGGCCCGGACGCCCCGGTAGTGCGGTTGATGGCTGGCGGGTAGCCGTAGAAGCTGTTCTGGTCGGTGACCCCGGTCACCGGGTTGCCGGCGGTGTCGTACACGCGCAGCACGTCATTGACGGTCTCCAGCACGAAGCCGTTGCCGACACACAGGCCCTGGTCGGGCGGCTCTAGCGAGAATTGGTTGCCGCCGTTGGCGGTGCGCTGGTCGCGGTGGTTCAGGCCGTCGATGCTGCGGACCAGCTGCGGGCTGGATGTCGTCTTGGCGCCGGCCACGGCGGCGCCAGCGTGGCTGCGTAGCCCGTGGGAGAGGCTGCGGTCGACGGTCACGCCCCGGGCGGCGGCCGCTCTGGCGGCGGCTGCCTCGTCTTCGCGCTCCTCACTGGGCCGGATCTCCGGCTGCTGGAGGGCCCCGCTGCCGACCGAACCGCCACGGATTGATGTCGTCCCGCCGCTTGGGATCTGCCTGGTGATGGTGTCTGCGCGCGCCGGCGCGACCCGCGCCCCCACCGCCAGCAGGGCGGCGCACACAAGGACCGGTATCAGCGACCAGGCCAGTACTCTCCTGCGGTTCATGAGCTCTCCGTTCGGTGCCCGCGCGGACGCCAGTGCGTCCTGCAACAGGGTGGCGAGGTTCGGGCACAGCGGCGGAGCACGAGCGTGGCGTCGTCGCCGAGGCTCGGCCATGCGGCCTCCTTCACCGGACCGGCACGCCGCCGCCTTCCGACAGGTAGACGGCTACGTCAGGAGAACCCTGACGATCACCCCGGATCGTGTCAATAGGCCTATCACTACGTCATCGGACGTATGGACACATACAACTCCGGTGTTCCTGGACGCTCCCACCGGGCAAGCCCGATCCAGCTCCTCGGCAGGACCCGCGCCAACGAGTTCCACCAGCGTCTTGGCGATCGGTCCTCAGCCCTGATCGATAGTTCGCGTTAGGGGTGTTCTGCGCGGGTTGGGCGGTCTAGGATATCTCCGGTCCTTACTGCGATGGTGCGGGGGCGAAGCGGGTGGTGGTTCGGGCACGCAAGCCGCGAGACAACCCGTGCGGGGCCGGCGATGGCGGCGCCCGAGCCCCACCGACCCTGACGGCGATCGGGCGGTCTTCCTTCGGTTCAAGGAGCATGTCCGTGAAGCGAACCCGCGTCATTCTGCTCACCCTGGCCATGGTCGCGGCCATGCTGGCGATGGCAGGACCCTCGGGGGCGGCGACCAGCCGGCCGACCCCACGGTGGGTGTTGCATACCCAGCGGTTCTCCGGCGGCATCTCCAATGGTGTACGGGCGATGGCCAGCCCGGCTGCGGTGGCCGCCCAGGCCAGGCACCTGCGGGCCAGCGGCACCGTGGCCGCGCCGGCGCTGGCCAATGTGCAGATGAACGACGACTCCAACCCACCCTTGCCCCAGAACGAGACCGCAGTCGCCTACAACACCCGCAACCCGCTGATCGCGGTGGCCGCCGCCAACGACTATGTCAGCGGCGGGGTGGCGATCATGCGCACCGCCAACGGCGGCCAGAGCTGGCGCACCACCCGGGTCACCCCCCAGTTCCTGGGGACCCGGGACTTCTGCAGCGGCGGTGACCCGGCGGTGGCCTACAGCCACCGCGACCGCGCCTTCTACATCTCCCAACTCTGCTTCTTCCGGGCCCTGCCGTTCTCGGAGGTCCATGTCATCAAGTCGGTCGACAACGGCAAGACCTGGACACCGGGCCGCCAGGCCGCCCGAGCGGCCAGCAACTACGACTACACCACCGGGACCGTCGACGAGTCGATCTTCAACGACAAGGAGTACATCGCCGTCGACAACACCCCGACCAGCCCCCATTACGGGCGGCTATATGTCACCTACACCAAGTTCCACCTGCTGGCCGACGGCTCCAGCGACTACTGCCCGATCCAGCTCGCCTACAGCGACACCATCCCCACCGCCAACCCGTCGCTGACGGTGTTCAACCACACCCCGGTCTCCCCCGACGCCCCCGGCGCCGGCGGGGTGGGTGAGTCGGCCAACCAGTTCAGCGTGCCCCAGGTCGAACGCGACGGCACCCTGGACATCGGCTATGCCCTGGAGGAATGCAACTCCTCGCTGGACCACGGCTTCCGGTTCCAGAAGTCGACCAACGGCGGAACCAGCTTCCTGGCCGCCCCGGTCCAGGTCGACAAGCCGGGCCAGTTCCTCGACAACCCCGACCCCGGTGACCTGCTACCCCCAACGGTGTTCCGGGCCCCCAACACGCTGTCGATCGACTACAGCCAAACGACCGGCACCCTGACCTACCTGTACCAGAACTACATCAACGGCGCGGCCTCGGGCGCTGACATCTCGGTCCAGCAGTCCCACGACGGCGGCTTGCACTGGAGCGACGCCCGCTTCCTCAGTACCCAGGCCGGTGGTGGCCCGGCCGGCAACGACCAGTTCTTCCCCTGGGTCGACTCCAGCCCCGACGGCAACCTGTACGCCATCTGGTTCGACCGCCGACGCGACCCGGCCAACCACAACATCGACACCTGGCAGGCGACCTCGACCAACGACGGCCGCAGCTGGCCCCAGCGTCGCATCAGCACCCGCTCCTGGAATCCCGACCTTGGGTTCTTCACCTCGGGGGCGTTCATCGGCGACTACAACGCCATCGCCGCCTCCAACCGGGCCGTCTACCCGGTCTGGACCGACGGCCGCAACAACGCCATCGAACAAACCGGCATCGGCGAAACCGACATCTTCACCAACGTCGAACTCCGCTAGCCGACAACCGCCCGGGCGGCCCTGACCTCGGGCCGCCCGGGCCGGACGCCATCGAGCCGTCCCCGCCCCAAGGACTTTGGTCGATGAGGCCGCCGCCCCCACGCAGCTGAACGGCCCCTTCGGCGATTGAGCCTCGGTTCCCGCCCTGGAGCGCCGCTTCTGGCATCGCCGCGGCCTGACACTCACCAAGCACGACGCAAGCCCGCGAATGATGCACTCCACATGACGGGAGCAAGCCGCCGGTGCGGTTCCCAGCCGACCAAGTGGCCCGTCGATGGCAGAGTCGCGCAGCACGCCAGCGCCACGAGCGGGGAACTGACCGCTCGGCGACAACGTCCAAGCAACAGCGTTCGCACCCTGCCACACGAAGAAGGCGACACCCATGCCAACCCTTCGGCCCGGGCGGCCAGAACCTGTCCCACAGGCCCAGACCGGCAGCCTGTGGCCGCCGCTCCTGGTGGTCCTCGCCCTGGTCGTGGACGCCGGCTGCGCCCAGCCAGGCACCCAGACGCGCACCACCGACCCGGCGACCACCTCCACCCCCCACCCACCACGGTCACCGTGGGACCCAATGACGACAGCAGAACCGTGAACCTCAAGCTCGGCGACCGGCTGATCGTCCAACTGTCCACCACAAGGCGGCCATCGAAGTTCCCGCCGGCGTGGATGCTTCGCCCGCCGCCATCCAAGGTGCTGAACCGAGTCCAAGGCAACTCGACTCCGACACAGGTCGTATTCGTGGTCGATGGGGCGGGCACAGTCCGGCTGACCCTAGTCAAACGATTGGGCTGCTCTCCGCCCCTGCGCTGCCCGCTGACCGCTCAAGCCTTGGGATAGAGCGAGCAGATGCACCCACCTCTGCAACCCGTGGTCGTCACCATCACCATTCGTGTGCGCTAGCCATGCTCGGCCCCCCGCCGGCAGCCGGCCAACATCGGACCTCTGAACGATCCAGAACCACGAACCTGTCCGGGTACTTCTCCTTTGAGGACCGCGTCGTGGGCGGTCGTGTTGAAGCCCTTGTGGTAGAAGTCGGTCAGCTAGGTCGGCTGGAAGATGGCCACGTCAACGTAGCCGTCCTCGAACAGGTCCTTCATCAGGGTCTCTTCGCTGTACTTGCGGTACTTATCCAGCGACCAGACGTACTGCTCGGGGCTCAGGTTCTTGTGGTAGTCGCAAAAGCACCGAGGCGACCTCATTCCCGTAGTCCCTGGTCCCGGTCAGGCGCGATCAAAGCGGGCGGCCGAGGACAAGCCTTGCGCCTCAGCTCTCTCCAAGTGAAGAAGTGTGTGGCTAGCTCTTGGTGGCGCGTGCCCGCTGGGGGATGAGCGTGGAGGTGGACAGGCCGGTCTCGGCGAGTGCGGCCCGGACGCGTTCGAGTTCCGCTGGGTCCAGGCGGTAGGTGAAGCGGGGTAGGTCGCCAAAGCTGTCGGCGGTCTCGATGACGGGCAGCGGGTCGCCATGCACCCACGCTCGGGTGTCGGTGGTGAAGGGGCCGTAGCGGCGTAGTAGGTCCAGCTCCTCGGGGTGGCCCAGGTCGAGGCGGACCAGGCCGCGGGTACGGGCCCGCTGGTACCGGGACGCGCCCCGCTGGGCGTCGGCGGCGAGCTGCCGGAGCCGCGCTGCCGCTGTCCGGGCTGCGGCTGGCAGCTCTTCGGTGGCTAGCCAGCCGCCGCTGTCGACATCGACCATGGCATGTGAGAGGTGGGGGCCGTGCACCGCGAGGACGCGGTCCAGCACTAGTCCCGCCTGCTCTTGCCCGAGCCCGCGGGCCAGCGCCCACCCGCTCCGTCCTTGCGGCCCCGCCGCCGCGGCATCAGCTGATGGTGCGGTCATCGCCACCGGTGGGTGCCCGCCGTCTGCGGTCGTCGGGTGGGGCTGGGGCTCGGCCGGTTCCTCGGTGGCCACCAGCGCCGCCAGCACGGTGGTCAGCGGCACTGCGGCGATCAGCCCTACCGACCCGCACAGGGCTCGGACCACTTCGACGGCCACGATCTCGGTGGTGGCCACCGTGCCCAACGAGTCTTGCCCGGTCACAAACAGGATCAGCAGCGGCAGGGCGGCCCCGGCGTAGGCCAGGAACAAGGTGTTGACGGTGGCCGCGATATGGTCGCGCCCGACCCGCAGGGCGCGGGCCACCAGCGCGGCCATGCCGGCGGTTGGGTTGGCCTGGTGGAGCTCGGCGACCAGGGAGGCCTGGGACATGGTCACGTCATCCAGCACCCCGAGCCCACCGATGATGATCCCAGCCAGGAGCAGCCCTCGCAGCGACAGGCCCCCGACGGCGAAGTTGGCGCTCTGGGCCTCCTCGCTGGCCAGGCCGGTGAGCGAGGCTGCGCCGACGAAGCCGATGGCCAGCACGGCGGTCAGGCCAAGGGCAAGCGCGGTCCCGACCACCGCCGCGGTCGTCTTGCGACTCACCCCGTGGGACAGATACAGCGACACCAACATGATGGCCATGGCCCCAGTCACCGCGACCAGGACCGGGCTGTGGCCACGCAAGATGGCAGGAACGACGAAGCTGACGATGACCACAAACGACAGGCCAAGGCCAATCAGGGAGCGGACCCCCTGCCAGCGGCCGAAGGCCACCACCGCCACCACGAACAGGGCCGCCAGGACCAGCAGGGGCCGGCCCCGTTCCAGGTCCTGGATGTTGTAGTAGGGGGGTTGGCCGGGTTGCTCGGCCACGGCCAGCCGGACCCGCTGGCCAGCCCGGAAGGTGGTCCCGTTAGGGTCGGTGGTGTCGAAGCTGACCTGGCGACCGCCGGCCAGCCGGGCGGTGACCTTGATGCAGACCGACCCGGGCACCCCGGGCTCGGCCTCCTGGCACGGGACTCGAGCAACCTTGGTCAGGGTGGCCGCGACTAGTCGGGTCGGGTCGGCCTGGCCAGCCGCCGCGGGCCGGGGCAGCTCACCCCGCGGCCACAGGGCCACCGCACTGGCCACCACGGCCAGGGCGATCACCCCGACCACGGCCAGCATGGCCCGGTAGCGACCCCTACTGCTTCGCATCGGAGCACGCTACGACCCAGAGCCGCGCTCGCGCCAGCCGGCTCGCCCGCCCTGCCAAGCCGCAGAAGCTCAGCCCCGCGTGGCCTGGGAGACAGAGGAAAGCATGGCCGCCACCTTCGCGTCGGCACCAGCATCGCCGCGATCGGCGCCTGCTAGCTGGACCGGTTCCCTGACGGAAGCTCCGCGGTCCGGGCGACCGCTGGGTGCCCTATCGCATTCTCAGTTGCTCCGGCCCTCCCATGACAGCGCACATGCGATGGCCCGTTGACGCTGCGCGACAGTCCCGCGAATGGGTCGCCTCGGGCCGGACGGTCTGCCCTGCCCTTGGAACCGGGGGACGGTGGACACCGTGGCATGCCGAGAGAGCACCGGGGCAAGCGGTGGAGCCAACGAAGTCGGCCATGGATCAGGACTGCCGACCATGGGTCGGCTCAGGTGCCGGGTTGGTTGGTGGGGCGCTTGCGGCTGGTGGTCGGGCATGCCAGCACCGTCCGGTCAGATCCCTCCACCCTGGGCATGGTGGGAGAACGAGGCTCCCGTCATGAGGGCCGCTTGCCGGCCCCGTCTCAGGCCACTCGCGATGGGACTTGCGCGATCCCGCTGCCCCGTGGCGTTATGTGCGCGCGTTCTCAAGCGGAAGTCCGCGGACGCGGCGAGCGCATCACGGCAGTTCGGGCGCGCGTCAGAACCGTTTAACGTCTCTGGCCGACGCGCCGAAGGGGGGATGATGGAGCAACAGCGGCCACGAGTGGTCCTCCGAGGGCCTGGCGATGGCGATGCCATGGTCCTGACCATGGGGCCGCACCGCGCGCACATCACCAGGAAGGCCGCCCGCACCGAAACGGGCGGACACTGGGCTGTGGGCGAGGCATGGCAAGACCCCGGCTTTGACAACCCTCCGCACACCCACGACGAGGCGGAGGCGTTCTATGTGGTCGAAGGGAGCTACACCTTCTACACCGACGCTGACCCTGTGGAGGAGGTAGGTCCGGGCACGTTCGTCTTTATTCCCCCCGGCGCCGTCCACGGCTTTCGGACTGGACCCCAAGGCGGCAAGCTCATCTGCTTTTGGCCCTCGACGGTCGAGGCCGCGTTCTTCAACGAACCAACGGATGGTGGCTCTCGTTAAGTGGTCCATGGCCGGCGCCGGGCGAGCAGCTCGGGGAAGTTCGGATGGAGCACACAGAACTCGTTGCCCCAGGGGTCGCGCATGACCCAGAAGTCAAAGCCGCGCTCTTGCTGGTGGTCATAGCGGGTCGCGCCCAGCGCCTCCAGGCGTTTGACCTCCGCCGCAATATCGTCGGTCTCCAAGTCCAGGTGCATGCGTTCCTTGGCGCGTAGGGTGCAGAAACCCCGTCATGCAGCTTGTCGGTGATACTCATGGAGCAGGCCGCCGAGCCGGTCTCGCCGGTCCACACGGAGCTGATCTCGTGTGATGGCGGTCGGACCGACCCGTGGAACCGGGGGTTCCAGCCCGAGGGCCCGATGGGGACGGTGGACGTTGTCGTGCTCGACGTAGGCCTGAAGCACCTGCTCGAGGTGTCCTCACCCGACGATCAGCAGCCAGTCCAGGCACTCGGCCCGCACCGAGCGGATCCAGCGCTCGGCGTAG
>Ga0307318_10000661_pt1 | contig 11157 bp, 13 predicted proteins | sample ER_DNA_367_FD_194500 | JGI IMG/M metagenome (GOLD analysis project Ga0307318, IMG submission 194500) | Bulk soil microbial communities from the East River watershed near Crested Butte, Colorado, United States - ER_DNA_367 | ecosystem: Environmental > Terrestrial > Soil > Floodplain | place...
AATGGCGAACTTCTTCTTCATCCCGTACTACCCGTTCTGGTCGCTCGTCATGATCGCCCTCGACTGCTGGGTGATCTGGGCGCTCACCCGCCCGGGAGTGGTGCGCTCGAGCACGTAGGGAATTTTTCTTCGCCGGTCCCTTGACACGCCGTCCGGCGAGCCAGTAGGTTCCCTCCCGTCAGATCCGTGGGCCCTCGGGTTCGCGGATCTGGCATTTTAAGGGACGACCCGCGAACGAATTTCCCGCTCGCAGCGAAAACCCGTTTGTGCGCGGCCGCCCGAACTGGTTAACCTCGCCCCGTGCTGCGGTGCATCGAGTGTGGCGCCGAGACCGACCGGTTCGAGCCGGGCTGGCGAACGCTTCTCAGCTTCGATCCCGAGCAAGACAGCTTCGACGAGGCGGTCAGCTACTGCCCCGAATGCTCGGTACGGGAATTCGAGTTCCCCAGCCGCGTCTCCCCGCGGGACTAACCCTCCTGTAAAGCAAGCTTGACATCACGGGCGCCCGTGGCTAGTGTGTCAAGCATGCTTGACATCAAGGTAGCCAGTTGAAGAACCGGGTGCGGGAGCTGCGCACTGCGCAGGGGCTCTCCCAGGGCGAGCTCGCCGCGGCGCTCGACGTGTCGCGGCAGACGATCAACTCGATCGAGCAGGAGCGATACACGCCCTCCCTCCCCCTCGCGCTGTCGCTCGCGCGGTTCTTCCAGACAAACGTGGAGGCGATGTTCGATGGAGATGCAAGTGACTAGGTCGAAGTGGTTCCTGCCCCTGTTCTCGGTCGCGCTCGGCTTCGTGATGCTCGCCGCGATGTGGATCGGCGGGGATGTGAGCACAGGGCTTCAGTCGCTCGCGATCATGACCGCGTTCGGCGCGCTCATCCTCTTCGGCGGCCGCAGCGAAACCGTCCGCGGTTTGCGCGGCGACGGGCGGGATGAGCGCTTCCGCCAGATCGACATCCACGCAACCGCACTCGCCGGAATGGTCGTTCTGAGCGCGATCATCGTCGCGTTCATCGCCGAGGTCGCGCGTGGCCACGACGGCACTCCCTACTCGTGGCTCGGCGCAATCGGCGGTCTGAGCTACCTGCTCGCCGTCATCGGTCTGCGACTCAGGGGCTAGACCGCCCGACCGGTGGTAGCCTCGGCTGGAAGCGAGTAGAGGAGGTCAGGATGAGCACCGTCGAGACCAAGGTCGGAACGTTCGTGTGGCACGAGCAGGTGTCCGGCGATCCCGCGAAGGCAAAGGATTTCTACGGCCAGCTCTTCGGCTGGGGCACCGAAGTCTTCGGGCCGGGCGAGATCGACTACGAGATGATCTCGGTCGGCGGGAAGACCCACGGCGGCTTCAGCAAGGCCATGGAGGGCGCTCCGCCGCCGCATTGGCTCAGCCACGTGCTGGTCGAGAACGTGGACGAGACGGCAGAGAAGGCGAAGGCCGCGGGCGGGAAGGTCCTCGCCGGGCCGTTCGACATGGAGGACGTCGGCCGGATGGGGATCATCGCCGACCCGCAGGGCGCCTTCCTGGGCATCTACCAGCGCTTCAGCGAGGGCAGCGGCTCCGAGGGAGTCTTCGTCTGGGACGAGCTCGGCACGACCGACGCCGACGGCGCGCAGCGGTTCTACGAGGAGGTCTTCGGGTGGACGACCGCGGACATGGGATCGGACTTCGGGGGCTACCGGATCTTCGACCGCGTCGGCGGCACCGGCCAGGGCCACGCCGGGCTGATGCAGAACCAGAACGAGAACATCCCGGCCATGTGGACGCCGTACGTCGGAGTCGAGGACACGGACGCATGTTGTGCCAAGGCGAAGGAACTCGGCGCAAACGCCATCGTCGAGCCGATGGACGTGCCGACCGTCGGCCGCTTCGCGATCCTGCAGGATCCGCAGGGCGCGGTCTTCGGCGTCATCAAGGGAGAGCCGGCCGCCTAGTTCGGCCGTCCCACCGGCGCCACTGGGGTTCCGGAGTGCAGCGGCCGTGAACCCGAATGCGTCCATCGGTGATTAGCCACTGATGGACGATGTCGACGACGCTGCGATCATCGCTCGGTCCAGCGAGGAGCCTGAGCTCTTCGCCACGGTCTTCGACCGCCATTTCAGCCAGATCCGTGTCTTTCTGCAACGCAGGATCGGCGAGGACGCGGACGACCTGGCGGCGGATGTCTTCTCGATCGCCTTCCAGCGCCGTGACCGCTTCCAGGCCGTGCACAGAAGCGCATTGCCGTGGCTTTACGGCATCGCATCCAATCTCGTGTCGCGCCATCGGCGGTCGGAGATCCGCACGCTACGCGCGCTCGCCCGGCTTCAGAGCGCGGAGCCGGGCGAGGATGAGTCGGAGCGCGTCGCGGAGCGAGTCCACGCGTCCTCGCTGCGCCTTCCGCTCTTCGAAGCGCTCGCGAAGCTCCATGCCCGAGACCGCGACGCGCTCCTGCTCGTCGCGTGGGAGGAGCTGACCTACGAGGAGGTTGCCGTCGCTCTCGAGATACCGGTCGGAACGGTTCGATCGCGACTCAACAGGGCGCGACATCTGATCCGCACGACGATTGCGGGTGGCGACGGAGAAGCGCCGCCGCAGGCCCGTCGGCTAATGGGAGGTCTCGATGTCTAGCGAGGTCAAGCTGCTCACCGCTCTTCGGCCGGCTGTCGCCGAGCCGACGCCCGAGACTCGTGCCCGTGCCCGGGAGATTCTGCTCTCGAGGATCTCGGCCGACGCGCGCGGCCGACGCCCCCGCTGGCTACGCGGACGCTCGGTTCGCCGCTGGGTCGTCCCGTGTCTAGCAGTCGTCGGCCTTGGCGCGGCAGGAGTCGGCCTCGCAGGGAGCCTCGAGAACTGGTGGGAATCAGCCGGACCGGCTGTGCGGCCCGCCGACGTCGAGGACGTGCTCAACGAGGGTCCGGCGACCGGCACGGGGCGAATGGAACCTGAGATCGATCGGGCGCGAACCGTTGCCCGGGCATCCGGCGCTTCACTCGTCGCCGCACCAACCGAGGGGGGCGGCTACTGCCTGGTCCCGGTTCCGGACGAAGGCAAGCCGATCCACACGTGCATCGAGGACGACCTGGACAACGGAGAGATCGACACCTGGGTTGACAACGCACGAACCGATCCGGCGTGGTACTTGCTGGGTCGCGTCGTTGCCGAGCGCGCGACCCGGATCGAATTGTTCGAGCGCGTCACCCATCCCCTCGAGGAATCCGGCGCCCAGACCCTTCCGGGCACGCCGCTCGAAGCCGATGTCGGCCCGGGTGGCTTCTTCCTCGTTCGGGTGCCCAGAGAGCTCTGGCCGGACCTCGAGCTCGCATACGGCCAGATGAACGTGCTCGACGCCGACGGAGGCGTACTCGAGCGGAGCTGCCACTATCTGGGCGCGACGAAATCGGTGTTCGCCCCGGAAGGAATTGCGAGTGTCGGCGACCCCCTGGAGGTCGAGGGCAAGACCGGCGCCAGTTACCCGTGCCCCGAGACCGGTGCCGCCGTCGATCGAGTCCCGCTCCTGCAGGCCTCACCCCGAACAGACGACCTCACGGGAGTCGCGGGCCGCGACGTCGTGACCGGCGAGACGATCGAGCTAGCGAGCTACCTTGGACGACCGCTGCTCATCGGCGCCTGGGATCCGGACATTCCGACCGCCTCGCGATTCCTGGAAGCACTCGATGAGTTTGGCCGGCGGCATCCCGATGTGCAGGTCCTCAGCGTTCTCCACGATCGCAGCTTCAGGGCCGAGGCCAAGCAGGGCTCGGAGACCCTCGGACTCGGCTTCCCGACGATCGTCGTGACACAACCCTTCTCGCCGCCGCGAGTATTCATCTGGGACGCCAACGGACATTTCGGATTGGCTGTCATCGCCCTTGACGCCGACGGTCGAATCGCGGCCGAGCTCGCGGCCCCTCGTTCGCGCGACCCCATCTATCGGTACGGGATGCTAACGCAGAGAGCGCTCGAGGATGCTCTGGCGGCGGCCGGGGGCTGAGTCCGGGGCCGTTACTTCGGGGGAAGGGAGCGCGCGTAGCTCGTACCGCGCGTGACCCACTCGGCGAGCTCGTCCTCGCCGGCGACGTCCTCGGCGGCGACGCGCAGCCAACCGCGCATGCTCCGCCCGCGCATCTCCATCAGCTGGGCGGGAGTCGTGGCCACCAGCTCGTCCGACTCTTCCGGGTCGACTCGCACGAGAATCCCGCCCTGGCCGCTAACCCCGACGGCCATGTTGCCTCCAACGAGGAACGCGAGCCCACCGAACATCTTCTTCTCGGCCAGCGCGGGCTCGACGCTCACCAGCCCGCGGATCCGCGCCGCGAGTTCCTCGTCGTAGGCCACCGAGCGATGGTAACCCCCTTGACAGGCATGCCCCAAAGCAATAGCTTCGTCTTGTCAGATCCGTGGGCCCTCGGGTTCGCGGATCTGGCGTTTTAACGGTCCGTTCCGGCGGCCAGCGACTTGGCTTGGACTTGACAGCCGTCTGTAACGTCAAGTCATGCGCCTGCCGGGACTCCGCCTCGCCGACTGGCGCCCGACCAAGGACACGCTCCACCTCTACTGCCAGATCCTCGGCAAGGTGCGGCTCGCGACGACCTCACCGCGGAACCACTGGTGGAACGTCCCGCTCTATGTCGACGTCCACGGGCTGACAACTCGGCGACTCCACCACGAGGGCGCGGCTTTCGAGCTCGCGATCGACTTCCTCGACGACGCACTCGTCGTCCGAAGCGGAGATGGCCGCAGGGAGTCGCTCTCGCTGGTCGGCGGCGTTCCCGTTGCCACCTTCGACGCAGAAGTTCATCGCCTCCTCCGTGACCTCGGAGTCGATGTCGAGATTCTCGAAAAGCCCTTCGGCGTCCCGATGACTACACCGTTCCCGAAGGACACCGAGCACGCCGCCTGGGATCACGATGCGGTCGGCCGCTTCGGCCACATCCTCGACTGGTCGGACACCGTGTTCGAGGAGTTCAGCGGCTGGTTCAACGGGAAGACGAGCCCGGTGCACTTCTTCTGGCACGGATTCGATCTCGCCGTCTCGCGGTTTTCCGGGCGGCCGAGCGGCAGTTCGAGCGACGACCCGGTGACACGAGAGGCGTACTCGCACGAGGTGATCTCGTTCGGCTTCTGGCCGGGCGATGACACCACCATCTCCGACGCCGCCTACTACTCCTATACGGCGCCGGAGCCACCAGGGCTGCGAGAGCAGCCCCTCGCAGTGGGGTTCTGGAAACCCTCCGGCGCTTCGTCCTCCTTGGCGATCCTTCCCTACGAAGAGGTTCAAACCTCCGACGATCCTCGGCGTACGCTCCTCGCCTTCTGCGAGAGCGCCTACGAAGCCGGTGCGCGGCTCGCCGGCTGGGATGTGACAGCGTTCACGTCGAGCGGATGTCCGAGCCCCACCGAGCTGCGAGACCTACAGGCAGCCGCCGCAGGGCAGTTCGGCCGAGCGCTTCCGGAGACCGGCGCGACCCGCTCGTAGCCGCATCTTCACCACTCCGTTGCCCACGCTCGCCCCGGGCAGCGGCATTCTGGAGAGCGGAGCCGACGCCAAGGACTCCGGCCCCGGCCTCCACCTGCCACCGGCCCGCGCCGCGCCGCGCGGGCCGGTTTCCGTTGGTACTTCACCACTTGTTTTCCGGACGATCACCAGACCGGTCAGCTTCTTTGCCTTCCGACGGCGATGCGTATAGATAAGACGCTTCGCATGAGCGTGACGTCTCGAGTGCGGTCCAAGGCGGCGGAGCGGCTACTAAACCGCGAGCTTTCCTGGCTCGAGTTCAACGCCCGCGTGCTCGCGCTCGCGGCGGACGAGGGTGTTCCGCTGCTCGAGCGTCTGAAATTCGCGTCGATCTTCTCGTCCAACCTCGACGAGTTCTTCATGGTGCGCGTGGCCGGCCTCATGGGCCAGGCCGCGTTGGGCTTCGGGGTACGCTCTCCGGACGGGCGAGTCCCCGAGGAGGCGTTGTCGGAGATCCGCAACCGGGTGCTCGAGCTGACCGCCGAGCAATCCCGCATTTGGAACCGGGAGCTGCGTCCGGCCCTGGACGACGAGGGCATCTATATCCGCCGCGTCTCCGAGTGCGACGAGGGCGAGCGGACAGAGCTCTCCCAGCGGTTCGACCGCGATGTCTACCCCGTCCTCACCCCCCTCGCGCTCGGTCCTGGTCAGCGGTTCCCCTACATCTCGGGACTCTCCCTGAGCCTCGGCGTGTTCGTACGCGACCCCGAAACGGGCGAGGAACGATTCGCGCGCGTGAAGGTGCCCGAAGGCCTTCCCCGCTTCGTGTTCCTCGGGAAGCGCGAGTATCTCGTCCCGCTCGATGCGGTGATCGCGCATTTCCTGAGCGGGCTCTTCCCGCAAATGGAGATCGCCGAAGCGGCAGCGTTCAGAGTCACGCGCGATGCCGACTTCTCCGTTTCGGACGAAGCCGACGACCTGCTCGAGGCAGTCGAGCTCGAGCTCAGGCGGCGGCGCTTCGGCGACGTCGTCCGCCTCGAGGTGTCGGAGTCGATGTCCGACCGCATGCTCGACCGACTCATGACGGGCCTCGGCGTCGGCGTGGGCCAGGTGTACCGGATTCAGGGTCTGCTCGATCTCGCCGACCTGGTCCAGCTCACGGCGCTCGACCGGCCGGATCTGAAGGACGAGGCGTGGGTCCCGCGCACTCCCGCCGAGTTCGTCCCCCAGGAATCCTTCGACCTCTTTCAGACGATCGCCTCGGGCGACCGGCTCGTGCACCACCCGTACGACTCCTTCGAGACGACCTTCGAGGCGTTCCTCGACGCGGCCTCGAAGGATCGGGCCGTGACCGCGCTCAAGACGACCGTCTACCGAACAAGCGACGAGTCGCCGCTCGTCCCAGCCCTCATCCGCGCGGCGGAGTCCGGCAAGCAGAGCGTCTGTCTCGTCGAGCTGACCGCGCGCTTCGATGAGTCGCGAAACATCGAGTGGTCGCGTGCCCTCGAGCAGTCGGGCGTCCATGTCGTCTACGGCTTCCCCAACCTGAAGGTGCACGCGAAGATGACCCTGCTCGTGCGCCGGGACGCGGACGGTTTCCGGCGCTACGTCCACATCGGCACCGGGAACTACCACTCCCGTACCGCGCGCGTCTACGAGGACTTCGGGCTCTTCACGGCGGACGACGACATCGCCGCCGACGTCGCAGACCTGTTCAACTACATCACCGGCTTCGGGCGCCCCCGAAAGTTCAAAAAGCTCCTCGTGGCGCCCTTCGACCTCCGTGACCGGCTCATTGCGGAAATTCGAGCCGTGGCGCAGGCCGCCGCCGCCGGCAAGCCTGCGTGGATCGGGATCAAGGTCAATGCGCTCACCGACGCGACGATCATTGCCGAGCTCTACCACGCCTCACAGGAGGGAGCGAAGATCGACATCGTCGCCCGCAGCATCTGCTCGCTTCGCCCGGGCGTGTCCGGCCTCAGCGAGTCGATCTCCGTCCGTTCCGTCGTCGGCCGCTTCCTCGAGCACAGCCGGCTCTTCATCTTCCAGGCGGGGAAGAAGGTCTCGTACTTCATGGGCAGCCCGGATCTCATGCCGAGGAACCTCGACCATCGTCTCGAGATCGTTGCGCCGGTCGAGGACCCGGAGCTCCAGCAGCGCCTACGCTCGTTCTTCGACGTCGTGCTGGCGGACAACTCGTCGGCCTGGGAGCTCCAGGGCGACGGGCAATGGAAGCGGCTGCAGCCGAAGAAGGACGAGCCGGCCCGCGGCACCCACGCAGTCCTGATGAAGAGCGCCCGGCCGCGCGCGCGGAGACGAGCGGCGTCGCTTCGACGGACGCGCTGAAAGTTTTTCACCAGTCCGACACCAGTGGTTTTCCCACTACGGCCGATGCGGTAGGAAGAATCGGATGATGGACGTAGGCGTCATCGACGTCGGCTCGCACACGGTGCGGCTCCTGCTCGCCCGTCGGGCCAACGGACGGATCCAGCCGCTGCGCCAGGAGAAGGCCGCGCTCGGGCTCGGCGCCGAGGTGGAACGCCTCGGTCGGCTCTCGGAGGAGAAGATCGCCGAAGCCGCATCCCTCGTTGGATCGTTCGCCCGCATCGCCTGGAAGGCCGGTGCGGTACACGTCGAGACTGTGGTGACCGCACCGGGGCGGCAAAGCGCGAACGGTGAGGACTTCCTCCGGGCGCTGCACACGGCGTCCGGCGCACCCGTCCGAGTACTGAGCCCCGACGAGGAGGGACGACTCGCCTTCAGCGGCGCCGTCCACGGCATGGCGCTCGAAGGGGAGAGCGTCGCAGTGTGCGACATCGGCGGCGGGTCGACCGAGATCGTCGTCGGGAGCCGGGGCGGCGAGCCCGCCTGGGTGCGCTCGGTCGACGTGGGCGCTCTCCGCCTGACGGGGCGTTACCTCGACCAGGATCCGCCGAGCCAGGAGGCGCTGTCGCTGGCCCGCCTGACCGTCGAGCGGGAGTTTTCCTCGCTGACGCCGCCTCTGCCGAAGGTCGGCCTCGCCGCCGGCGGAACGGCGCGTGCGCTGCGAAAGCTGGTCGGCGAGGAGCTTGGCGCCTCTGAGCTCGAAGCCGCGATCGCGATGCTCCGGGGGAGCCGTTCGGCCCGCGTGGCCAAGGAGTACGGGATCGATCGCGACCGTGCGCGGACGCTCGTGGCCGGGGCTCTGATCCTCGAGGCGGTCCAGTGCCGCCTGAACGTGCCGCTCCGCGTCTCGCGCACCGGCCTGCGTGAGGGCGCCGTCCTCGCCGTCCTCGACGAGGCGGCGGCAGCGGCCTAGCGCCTCACGGCGCCAGAATCGCGGTCTCGCCCTTCTTCAGCTCCGCGCCGAGCAGCTCCACCACGACGTCGCCGTGCGTGCAGAGCACGACGCCCGCTCCACGCACCTCGTCGACCAGCGCGAGCGCCTCCTCCCGTGTGGCACCCTCGGTGAGCTCGCCCCGCTTCTCGATCTCGATCCCCAGCTCGTGTGCCAGCGGCTCCATTGTCTGGACGCAGCGCACCAAGGAACTCGAGAGGATGCGCTCGATCTCGTAGCCGGCCAGAGAATGTACGAACGCTTCGGCCTGGCGCCACCCCCGTTCGTCAAGCGGCCGCTCGCGGTCGTCCCCGCTCCAGCGCTCGCGGTGGCCCGCGCTCGCATGACGGATGAGGATGACCGCCTTCACAGGAGCTCCGTGACTGCGGCGAGGAGGTCGCGGTCGTGGTCGTAGCTGAGCCTCTCCCCCGCCTCATCCAGGTCGAGCCACTCGATCCGGTCGACCTCGCGGTGCGGAGTGAACTCCCCTCCGCGCGGCTCCATCAGCCAGTAGCTCACCCGCTTGGGCCGGCCCCTAGACTCGTAGAAGACCGGGGGCAACCTCACGCCGAGAATGCACTCGAGCCCGGTCTCCTCGCCGACCTCCCGGAGAGCGCAGTCCTCGTCGCTCTCGCCTTCGTGAGCCTTCCCTTTCGGAAAGCTCCAGTCGTCGTACCGCGGCCGGTGCACGAGAAGAACCTCCGGCACGCCGTTCTCGCGCAGAACCACACCGCCGGCTGCCCTGATCTCGTCTAGCTCCAGGCCTGCTGCCCTGCGCGCTCGAGGTCCTTCCACGCCTTCGGCAGCCGCTCCCGAGCCGATGCTCGCCGCGCCCGCTCGCGCTCGGTGAGCTGCCCTGCGGCGAACGACGCCGCACCGTTTGCATCGGCGACGAGCTCGCGCAGCTTCTCTTCGGCCACCACCGCGTCCTGATGTTCGCCGGTCACATCCTGAAAGGCTTTCGCGCGCTTAACGAACCGTGCTGTCTTCCCGGGCGCCAGAGGCTCCGCGAGCTCCGCCGCATACCGGGCGCGCTTCCCGAGCTTGCGCACTCGATGAAGCTCCTCGTCGGCCGGCACGCTCGGGAGCGCATCCATCGACCTGACGAGCCGCTCGAACTCCTTTCCGGCGCGCTTGTCGAGCTTGACCCGGCCGTTCGAGGTGGCTTGGCCGACCGCGGCCTCGGCGAGCTCGTCGAGGAGCCGACGGTAGCGCGCGCCTTTGAGCGCGCGCAAGAGAGCCGTGCGCGCCTTGCGACGCTCGGCCGCCAGGAGGCTGAAGAGCGGTTTCAGCGCGGTCCGCTCGGCGGGTTCGAGAGTGTCGGCCTCCGCTCGAAGATGCGCCAAGAGCACATCGAGGTCCCGGACGCCTCCGAGCACGCCGCCAAGCCACGCGAGCTCCGCGCGAAGCTTCTCCTCCCGTTCCGCCTCGAGGACGCCGCTCGCCGTTCGCAGCACAGTCCGCGCGCGCCGGGTGGCGACGCGCATCTGATGAACGGCCTCAGAGTCCCGGCCGTGGCGCGCGGCCTCGTGGTTTTCGAGGATCGCGCTTCGCTGCGCCGCAAGCATCGCGCGCACGAGGTCGCCGGAGCTGTGACGGGCAGCCTTCGTCATCGAACTAATGTTAGGGCCTACCAGCCGGGGGACGGCCTCGTGGCCGGATACTAGGCGGCCGCCTCGACTTCATGAGCCTGCCGTGCGACGACGCGGAGGTCGAGGTCGTCGCGGTCGACCCGGTCGACCCTACAAACAACCCAGCGCCGTCCGCGAAGCTCAAAGATCTCCCCCACGTGCAGCTCGGAGGCGAGCGTCGTCCTGACCGGCATCGAGCGAAAAACGCCTTCCACCTCGAGCATGAGGTCATAGGTCAGATCAGCGGACATGGTCCGGGTCTCCCATCGTCGAGAAGGTCGCAGCCGCGGGGCACGATATCCCGATTTCGTGTGGTGAATGTGCCGTGAAAAAGTGGTATTTCGCGGGCACCCACGCCACTGGCCCATCCGTCAGGCTGAGGCCGGCAGATCGACCGGCGCGGGAGCGGCCGCGATCAGCTCGTTGAGCAGGCTGCGATCGCCCTCGACACTGACGCAGTCGAGCCGCCGCTGGATGAACATGTAGTAGACGCCCTCGGGGTCGCCTTCGACGATCACGTCGGGGTCTTCGACAGGCCCGTCCAGCACCTCCCCGTCGACGAGCGACGCGACTTCCTCCCCCACACGGAACTCGAAGCGCCCTGACGGAGCACGCGGCGCGAGCACGGTGTCGAGTGCATTCGCAAGCCAGCCCTGGAAAAGCTCGTCCTCGTGCGTCGGTGGGCCGAGTGTCCGGGCACCCCAGAGCGCGAGCTCGCGGATGACCGGGCGCAGCTCGCGCCCGTAGTCGGTGAGCTCGTACACCTTCGAGGCTGC
>Ga0307318_10000666_pt1 | contig 11125 bp, 15 predicted proteins | sample ER_DNA_367_FD_194500 | JGI IMG/M metagenome (GOLD analysis project Ga0307318, IMG submission 194500) | Bulk soil microbial communities from the East River watershed near Crested Butte, Colorado, United States - ER_DNA_367 | ecosystem: Environmental > Terrestrial > Soil > Floodplain | place...
CGCCGAGTCGAACAAGCAGGTGTCCGACAACGTCGCAGGCCAGTTGACGAAGTCGTTCGACGGCGCCGAGGCGATCGCCCAAGAATATCCGCAGTACTCGAGCCAGATCACGGCGGCCGCGAAGACCTCGTTCGTCCAGGGAGACCAGTGGGCCTACCTGGCCGGAATCGTCGCGGTTCTCCTCGGTGCCGTCGTTGTCGCCCGGTTCTTCCCCCGCTTCGAGCGGGAGCAGAAGCTCCTCGCCGCCTATCAGGCCGAGGACAGGCGTCCGGCCGACCCGGACACCCGTGCCGCCGGAACCGCGAGCCCGAGCCCGGCTTGACGACCGCGGCGCCCGAACCAGAGGAGCGCGTGTTCCTCGAGCCGCGCTGGCCGATCGTGGCGACGCTCGGCTTCTTCGTCGCGATCTCGATCATCCTGCGGGTTGCGGTGCCGGAGCGGTCCTCCCTGGGGCCCGACTGGCTGGTCCCGGCGGTCGAGATCGGCCTGCTGCTCGTCCTCCTGGCGGCTGACCCGGCCCGCGTGAGCGGGCGTAGACGCTGGCTCAGGCGGCTTGCCATCGCGCTCGTCAGCCTGCTTGCCTGCGCTGCGTTCGCGTCCACGGTTCAATTGATCGTCGACCTGGTCGAGGGCAACAAAGTAACGAACTCGGCGAGCGACCTGCTCGCGTCAGGCGCTCTCATCTGGCTGGGAAACGTCCTCGTCTTCAGCCTCTTCTACTGGTTGCTCGACAGCGGCGGGCCCCTCGCGCGCTACCGGGGCGACCACCCCTACCCCGACTTCGCCTTCACGCAGCACCTGAGCCCGGAGCTCTCGCCGCCGGGCTGGCGCACGCAATACGCCGACTACCTCATCCTGGCTCTGACGACGAGCACCGCCTTCAGCCCGACCGACGTCATGCCCATGGCCCGCTGGGCGAAGCTAACCATGGCGCTCCAGTCCCTGATCTCGCTGACGGTGGTCGGGCTCGTGATCGCGCGCGCCGTCAACGTCTTCGCCTGACCGTGCAGCCCGAAGAGAGGAGGGAGCGCCGGGTCGAGCTGTTCGCCACGATTCTGCTCGCCGTCGCGGCGGTCGCCACGGCGTGGAGCACGTACCAGTCGACGCAATGGAGGGGACAGCAGGCGGTGAGCACCAGCAAGGGGACGGCGGCGCGCATCGAGTCGTCCGAGGCCGCGACCCGGGCAGGGCAGCTCACGCAGATCGACATCGCCACCTTCGTGCAATGGACCGACGCGCACCTGGCGGGAAACCGCGAACTGGCGGAGTTCTACCGGCGTCGGTTCCGCCCCGAGTTCCAGCCCGCGTTTGCCGCGTGGATCGCGACGGCGCCCTTTATCAACCGGGATGCGCCGTTGTCCCCGTTCGCGATGCCGGAGTACAGCGTTTCCGAAGACGTGCGGAGCTCGCAGCTGAACGCTGAGGCCGGAGGGCATTCCGACGACGCCGAGCTCGCCAACCAGCGCGCGGACAACTACGTGCTCGCAGTCGTGCTGCTCGCCTCAGCGCTGTTCTTCGCCGGGATCTCCACGAAGCTGCATCGGCTGCGCCAGCGGGAGGCCCTCCTGGCGCTCGGCTGGCTCATCTTTCTCGGCACGGTGATCTGGCTTATCACCTCGCCGGTACAGATCTCCGTTTGAGCGTTGCCTAGGCCGTCTGCGGCCGGGGAGGTGCGACTGGCTGGTCGGCGGGCGCCTCGACTTCTCTCGCTCCCTCTGAGACGGATGCGATCACGACAGCGCCGAGAAGGGCGAGCGCCAACCCCACGACTGCCAGGACGACATGCCACGCAGGCGGCTGGTCGAGGCGCTCCTCGAGGACGAGCACGCCGAGCATCACGCTCACGACCGGATTGACGACGGAGACAGTCGCCACGGAAGTCACGAGCTTCCCGGTCGCAAGCGAGATCTGCTGGATGTAAAAGCCGCCGAGCCCGCCGATCGCCATCACCCAAAACTCCCAACCCTCCAGCACGCTCGCTGCACCGTCGGTGTGCAGGTTCTCGACAACTGGCTTCATCAGCGTCGCCGAAACGCCGTAGAGGATGCCGGCGATGGCGCCGTAGACGGTTGCCCGTGCCGAAAGGTCGCCCCGCCGCCCGAAGAGCAGCAAGCAGATGCAAGTCGTGCCAAGGACGACGAACGCCGAAAGCCACGCGGAGCCCGGTGCGTCATCGAGGCCCCCTGCGGGGTCACCGAAGCTCGCGAAGATGGCGAGGCCGGCGACGACGATGGCGGCCCCGAGGATGTGGCGGCGCGTGATCGTCTGGTTCGTCAAGAAGTACCCGAGCGGCATGGCCCAGATGACCGCCGTCACGAGAAGCGGCTGGATGATCGCGACTCGCCCGCGGTCGAGGGCCGCTGCCTGTAGGACCACACCCACCATCTGAGCGCCGAGGCCGACGAGCCAGACCTTGTTGGTCAAGAGCTTGGCGAAGGCTCTTGGGCTCCCCCCGAAGATGTCGGAGCCCATCGTCGCGCGCTGCCAGAGCGTCGCCGCGAGCGCAAACGAGAAGGACGCGAGAATCGCGAGTAGGGCGGCTACCTGATCCAATGCAGGTCCCATGATCCCGAAAAAGCGGGCGGCCGTTCAACCCGCGGCATGATCTTCGTCATCGCGGTCATCCTTGCCGTCTTCGTCGTCCCGGCGCCATGGGGGCTCGTGCTGGTCGGCGTTGCGGCCGTGATCGAGATCGGCGAGACGTTCTTCTGGATCTGGCTCTCGCAGCGCCACCGCGTGAAGATGGGCGCCGAGACGATGCTCGGCGCGCGGGCCGAAGTGGCGTCTGCATGCCGGCCGGAAGGGCAGGTGCGCATCCAGGGAGAGCTCTGGCGCGCGCGTTGCGAGGCCGGGGCGGACCAGGGGACCTGGGTGCGGGTCGTCGACCGCGATGGCCTGACCCTTCTCGTCGAGCCCGAGTAGCGTGCATGATCCCGCTGATGGCGTCCATCCACGACGTACCACCGGACGCGTTCAACTACGTCTGGGACAACTCGATCGAGCCCGCGCTCGAGATCGAGTCGGGCGAATCGGTGCAGCTTCACGTGCGCGACGCCTCGGACGAGCAGATCCACAAGGGCTCCGGAGTCGAGGACGTGGCGAAGCTCGATTTCTCGCACGTGAACCCCGTCAGTGGCCCGCTCTTCATCAAGGGGGCGGAGCCGGGCGACGTGCTCGAGGTCGAGCTTCTAGCGTTCGAGGCCAAGGACTGGGGCTGGACGGCGATCATCCCCGGCTTCGGCCTCCTCGCCGACGACTTCCCGGACCCATGGCTTCGGATCTCCGAGGTCGACGCGGCGGCGGGCAAGGTGCGCTTCGGGGAGAAGATTACGCTGCCGCACCGGCCCTTCCCGGGCACGCTCGGGGTCGCGATGCCCGAGTCGGGCGAGCATTCGATCGTGCCGCCCTCCCGCTTCGGCGGGAACATGGACGTCAAGCACCTCCGCACCGGGGTCACGCTCTTCCTGCCGGTCGGCGTCGAGGGAGCCCTGTTCTCCCTCGGCGACACGCACGCCGCCCAGGGCGACGGCGAGGTCTGCGGCACGGCGATCGAGACCGCCATGGACGTGATCCTTCGGCTCACGGTCCGGCGTGACTTCTCGATCGAGGCGCCGCAGTTCCACCTGCCGGCCGGCGCGGGGCTGGACGACGCGTGGACGAGCTTCCACGTCTGCACAGGAGTCGGGCCCGACCTGATGGAAGCCTCGCGCGATGCCGTTCGCGCGACGATCGCCCACCTCGGCGACCGGTACGGGCTCGAGCGGGAGGAGGCCTACGCCGTCGCGAGCGTGGCCGCCGACCTGCGCATCCACGAGGTCGTCGACGCGCCCAACTGGGTCGTCGGCGCATTCATCCCGGAAGCGATCTTCGAAGGAGGTAGATGACGATGAGCGAGATTGCGGAACCAACTGCGGCGGCCGAGCGGCCTCATGGCACCCTGCGCCGGGAGCTCAGAGTCTGGGAGGCGTTTGCGATCTCTGTCGGGATCATGGCGCCCACCGCGGCAATGGCATTGAACGGTGTCCTGCCGGCAGGCATCGTCGGGCGGGCCGTCCCGCTGGCATTTCTCCTGGCCTCGGTCGCAATCGCGCTCGTCTCGTACGCCTTCATCCGTCTGACGAGCTTCTTCAACCACGCGGGCTCGGCCTACGCCCTCGCAGGCGTGACGCTCGGGCCCCGCGCGGGCTTCTTCGCGTGCTGGGCCCTGCTCGGCACCTACTCCGCCTTCCTCGCGGCCAACTTCGCCGAGATCGGCCTCTTCGGGGAGTCGTTCTTCAGCGGCATCGGGATCTGGGACAACCCCGACTGGGTGATCATCTCCCTCGTCGCGGCCGCGCTCATCTGGCTCTTCGCCTATAACGACATCAAGGCCGTGACGCGCTCGCTCCTCGGCTTCGAGGCGATCTCCGTCGCGCTCGTCACCATCCTGATCATCGTCATCTACGTGAAGGTGATCGGCGGGAACGCGCCGAACGGGCAGGACTTCACGTTCAAGCCGTTCGTCCCCGCCGAGGGAGTCGGCCTCAGCGCGGTCGCGTTCGCGTCGGTCTTCGGCTTCCTCTCCTTCGGCGGCTTCGAAGGCGCCGCCGCGCTCGGCGAGGAAACCAACAACCCGCGCCGCAACGTGCCGCTCGCCATCGCCGTGGCGGTCGGGTTCTGCGGCATCTTCTACACGCTTGTCATGTTCGGCCAGTCGCTCGGCTTCGGCATCGACCAGGCCGGGATCGGCGCGTTTTCCAGTTCCTCGGCGCCCCTCGACGAACTCTCGAAGAGCTACGTCGGTGACGGCATGGCCGACGCGATCAACCTCGGCGCGATGCTGAGCGCCTTTGCGAGCGGCCTCGGTTGCGCGGTCGGCGCGGCGAGGCTCTTGTTCGCCTTGGGGCGCGATGGCTTCGTCACGACGCGGCTCGGCGACACCTCACGGAGGACGGGCGCACCGATCGTCTCGCTCGCCGCCGTGATGGCCTTCGCCGTCGTCGTCGGTGTCGCACTCCGCATCAACGGGACGACGTCGGTGAACGCGTTCTTCTACATGGGGACGATCGGCGTCCTCAGCATGCTGGTCGCGTACATCGTCGTGAACGTCGGAGCGATGAGGTTCCTCCACCTCGGCCGTCGCGAAGCGCTCTGGCGCGTGACCGTCCCGATCCTCGCGATCGTTGCGCTCGTCTACGTGATCTACAAGAACGTGTGGCCGAGGCCGGCGTACCCATACGACAACTTCCCGCTCATGGTCGGCGGGTGGCTCCTGCTCGGGATCCTCATCACGCTCTTCTATCCTGGACTGGCGCGCAGGGTCGGGATCGGCCTGTCTGAAGCCGAAGGAATCAAGGCGTCCGACGACGAGGAGGTCGCGCGTAGCGAGGTCTAGACCCGCATAGACTGAGCGCATGGCGACCGAGCCCGCCACGACCCGGCGCGGCGAGCTCCCCCCAGAGCTCGACGACCCGCTTTTCTGGCAGGCGATCGGCCAGTTCGACCGGGCGCTCCCGGCGGCGGGGATCAACCCGTTCGTCGCGGAGGTGCTGCGCTATCCCGAGCGCGGCCTCGCCACGTCCATCCCCGTTCGCCTGGACGACGGCACGCTCGGCGTCTACCCGGGCTATCGCGTCCAGCATTCGAGCGTCCTTGGCCCGACGAAGGGCGGGATCCGCTACGACAAGGCGGTGACGCTCGGCGAGTGCGCCGCGCTCGCAATGTGGATGACCTGGAAGTGCGCGCTTCTGCGCCTCCCGTACGGCGGCGCGAAGGGCGGAGTGCGCTGCAACCCGCGGAACCTCTCCCGCGGAGAGCTCGAGCGCCTGACGCGGCGGTTCACGGCCGAGCTGCTGCCGATCATCGGCCCGCAGCGAGACATTCCCGCTCCCGACATGGCCACCGACGAGCAGACGATGGCCTGGATGATGGACACCTACTCGATGCAGGTCGGCCACGCCGTCCCGGAGATCGTCACCGGCAAGCCGCTCTCCGTGGGCGGCAGTGTCCTTCGGCCCGAGGCGACCGGGATCGGTGTCGTCATGGTCGTGGAGGAGGCCGTGCGCCGCCTCGGCTGGTCGCTTGCAAGCTCGAGCTGCGTCGTCCAGGGCTACGGGAAGGTCGGCGCGGTCGCGGCTCACGAGCTCGCCCTCCGCGGCGCTCGCGTCGTGGCTGTCTCCGACATCGCGGGCGGCGTCCACGACGAGCGCGGTCTCGATCTCGATGCGCTTGACGAGTGGCGGGCGGCGCACGATGGGATCGCCGGCTTCCCCGGATCACAGGACGTCTCGAATCACCGCCTCCTCGAGCTTCCCTGCGACGTACTCGTCCTCGCGGCGACGGAGAACCAGGTCACTGCGGCGAACGCGGGGGAGCTCCAGACGAAGCTGGTCGCCGAGGGCGCGAACGGGCCGACGTCCCTCGAGGGAGACGAGATCCTCGGCGAGCGCGGCATCCCCGTCCTCCCCGACATCCTCACCAACGCGGGCGGCGTGGCCGTCTCGTACTTCGAGTGGGTGCAGGACATCCAGCGACTCTTCTGGGGTCCGGACGAGATCCGCTCGCGCCTCGCCGACCTCATGGGCGACGCGCTCAGCCGGGTGTGGGACCTCTCGGAGAGCGAGGCGCTTCCGTTCCGGCGCGCGGCGCTCGTCACGAGCATCCGCGAGGTTGCCGAGGCCCTCGAGGCGCGCGGGATTCACCCGTGATCGTCCGCGAGGCCCTCATGTCGGACCCCCTCGTGCTGCAGGCAAATGCGAATGCGCGCGAGGCGGCCGAGCTCTTGACGCATCCCAACGTGTCGAGCGTGCTCGTTGCAGACGGCGAGAAGCTCGTCGGCTGCATCGGCGCCGAGAACATCGTCGCTGCGGTCGCGAAAGGCGTCGACCTGGAGTCGGCGACGGCCGGAGAGGTCGCCGACGGAGACGTCGTCACCATCTCGCCGGACATCCCGCTGGACGAGGCGCTCCACCGCATGGCCGAGCTCGACGTGGAGCGGCTGCCCGTCACGGACGACGGCCGCCTGCTCGGCGTCGTCGCCAGAGAGCCGATCGCGCGGCGGCTCGCCGAGGACGAGCCGCCGGCTCCCCTCGAGGAGAGCTGATGCAGGAGCACCGCGTCGACGTCGGCGAACGCACCGTTTGCGTGGCGGAGGCCGGCGAGCCCGCGGGCCACGCGGTCTTCTGCCTGCACGGCACGCCGGGCTCGCGGCTCTTCTGGCACGAGGCCGTTGAGGACGCCGGTAGGCGAGGGATCCGCCTCCTTGCCTACGACCGGCCCGGGTACGGCGGCTCCGATCCGGATCCAGGCCGAGTGGTGGCGGATGCGGCCGACGACATCGCCGCGATCGCGGACGCTCTCGGCGTCGGACGCTATGCCGTCTACGGCGGCTCGGGCGGCGGGCCGCACGCGCTCGCGAACGCGGTGCGCCCGGAGCGCGTCGTTGCGGTAGCGGCTCTTGCCAGCGTGGCGCCCTGGGGCGCCGAAAACCTCGACTGGCTCGACGGCATGGGCCAGGACAACCTCGACGAGTTCGGCGCCACCCTCGAGGGCGAGGAGCCGCTGCGCCGCTATCTGGAGGAACAGCGCGAGGCGATGCTCGGCGGCTCACCGGAGGCGATCGCCGAGTCGCTCACGTCTCTCCTCTGCCCGCCCGACCGGGCCTGCCTCACGGGCGAGCTTGCGCGGTACTTCTACGAGCAGATCGCCGAGGCCCTGCGGAGCGGGGTCGACGGCTGGGTCGAGGACGACTTCGTCTTCGTCAAGCCGTGGGGATTCGAGTTCGACGACGTCAGCGTGCCGGTTCAGGTCTGGCACGGCGCCCAGGATCAGTTCGTCCCGGTCGCGCACGGCCGCTGGCTCGCGCAGCGGATCCCCGGCGCGGAGGAGCACCTCTACGACGAGGACGGCCACCTCACGCTGCAGATCGCGCGGATCGGCGACGTCCACGCCTGGCTGGCGAGCCATTTCTAACGGCTAGCAGCAGGTGTGCGCGGAGGAAGGGGCGCCGCCTTCGGCCTCCGCCGGCAGCTCGGCTGCGGCGAGCGCGGCTCCGTGCATGATGTCGTGCTCGCTCACCTCGAGCGTCTCGAGACCGAAGTACACAAGTGTCTCATGGACGACGACGGCGCCGGCCGCGATCACCGGCGCCCGGTCGGGGTGCATGCCGCGGAGCGCGCGGATCTCCTCGACCGTCATCCCCTCGAGCCGCTCGGTCCAGGCCGCGACGGTCTCGGCGGAAAGCCCGTGGCCGTGCACGATCTCGGGATCCTCCTCATCCAGGCCCAGATCGAGGGTGCCGATCGTCGTGATCGTCCCGGCGACGCCGATCACGGCTCGCGGCCTGACCTCGGCTGGCACCGATCCGGCGAGCACGTCCCGCACGTGCGCGGCCGCCGCGCCGAAGTCGGTGCCGAAGCGCTCGGTGAGACGGACGCAGCCCAGGTCGAGGCTCGTGTGGAAGGCGACGCCGTCGGGGCCTCCGAGGATGAGCTCGGTCGAGCCCCCGCCGACGTCGATCACAACCGTTCCCGGCGCGACGTCGCGCCCGGCGGAGACTCCGCGGAAGGTGAGGAGCGCCTCCTTGTCGCCGCCGAGGAGCCGCGTCTTGAAGGCGTAGCTCCACTCGACCTCGCCGAGGAACGCCTCGCCGTTGTCGGCGTCGCGGACGGCGCTCGTTGCAAACGCGAGCGTGCGCTCGGCGCCCGCTTCCTCGGCCGCGCGCCGGTACTCGGCCAGGACGTTGCGGACGCGCGCGATGGCCTGCGGGAGGAGGATGCGTCGCTCGTCCACGCCCTCGCCCAGGCGCGTGATCTCGAGGCGCCGGTCGAGCTCGCGGACCGACCCGTCCTCAACGTCGGCCACGAGCAGCCGCGTCGAGTTCGTGCCGATGTCGACGGCGGCGACGCGCGTCACTTGTGGACGAGCAGCGCGCTTCGCAGCCGGCTGACGGTCTTCGTCATGTCGCCGATCGCCCAGGTGAGGACGGAGAAGCGGTCGAGCGATGCGCGCAGGTGCTCGAAATGCGGCTCGACCGACTCGACCCGCGAGCTCGCCCGTGCCGCGCGGCGCTCCAGTTCCTCGCTCTTCGTGGAAAGGTCTTCGAAGGCGGCCTGGAGGCGGTCGCCGACGGTCTGCAGCCGGCTCAGCGAGCGCAGTGCGAGCAGCGCGACGACGCTCGCGGCGAGCACGATTGCGGCGAAGAATGCGAGCGAGACCCACGTCCACCAGGGCATGGGACGAATGCTATCCTTGGGCTCGCGACGCGGGGTGGAGCAGTCAGGTAGCTCGCCGGGCTCATAACCCGGAGGTCGCAGGTTCAAATCCTGCCCCCGCTACTCGAAAAGGGCCCTGCTAAGCGGGGCCTTTTCCGTTTCAGGCGCGCGCCTTGCACCCCGTCGGCGTGCAGACGATGCGAGCGGGCGGATCGTCGCCTTGCTTGACGGCTGCCTCGACCGGGCTCCGTCCCTGCGTTCGGAGCGCCTGCCGGGTCGCATCGGCGACGTCGCCGCGCTCGAGCCGGTTCATGGCTTCGCGCGAGACGTCGACACGGGTCCATACCTCTCGTCCATCAGAGGCGGTCGACCTGACCGTCCACGAAGCCCAGACGTCCTTCTTCTCGGGCGTCACCCTCTTCGATTCCCTGACCCTCCACTTCTCGGTCACGCGTGGCGCTCGCTCAGAGTTCTCGGCTCAGGCTCGTGGGAGGACGAAGAACGCGATCGCGGCGAGCTGGCAGCCGGCGGCGGCGAGCGTGAGCACGTGGAAGAGCTCGTGGTAGCCGAAGACTGCCGGCGCGGGGTCCGGACGGCGGCGAGCGTAGACGATCGCACCTGCCGTATACAGAAGCCCGCCGGCGATCACGAGGATGAGGCCGGCTACCTCGACCTTGAGAAGCTGCGAGATCGCGACGACGCCGACCCAACCGAGCGCGAGGCCGATGGCTGCCGAGAGCCACTTGGGAGCGCGCACCCAGAAGAGCTTGAGCATGATCGCGAAGAACGCGCCGCTCCAGACGATCGACAGGACCGGCACCGCCCACCCCTTCGACATGACGAGGAGGCAGAAGGGTGTGTACGTGCCGGCGATGAGGAGATAGACGCCCGCATGATCGAGGCGTGCGAGCCACTGCCGTGCGGTCGGCGCCCACGTCGGCCGGTGGTACAGGGCGCTTGCCCCGAAGCACCCAGCGAGACAGCTCGCAAACACGATCGCGCTGAGCCTCGCCCGCCCTTCCTCGGCCGTGAGCACGAGCGGTACGCCGAGACCGACGGCCACATAGAAGCCGATCTCGTGGAAGACCCCACGGAGCCTCGGCTTCGTGCGCGCTAAAGGAGCATCCATCTGCACCATTTTACGCGGCGCCGCGGCCGGGCGGCGTGCGCGCTCGGTGCAGACTAGAATGGGTACAGCGTCGCGGTGGTTCTTCTCTCGCGCCCCCCTTTTCGAACGGCTGAGACCGGCGAGTTCGATAGAGGCGCTCCCCCGGCGAACTCCAGAAGGGGGATTCATGTCCATGAAGGAACGGCAGGCGGCGCTGAATCATCGTCTGAAGGCGGTTCGCAACGACGAGGCAGGCAAGGAAACGACCTTCGGCTGCGAGTGCGCGGACCTTCGGTGCAACGCGCGACTCGAGCTGACCGGCGACGAGCGGAGTCGCAGCAGGTCGAATCCAAGCCTGTTCTGGGTGAAGCCCGGTCACGAGCTCGAGAATGAGCGGATCGTCGAGACAGGCGAACGGTATAGCGTCGTGAAGCTCGAAGCACAGCCGTTTTACGTGGTCTCGGCTCCGTCGTAGGGGCCCCTAACCGGACGGCGCGCGCGCTGTACGTGTAAAGTTGTCTGTGCAAACCAGGGCGAGTACCGAGGGTCATCCACCTTCCTACCCGTTCATCAGTACTGGGTAAGGAGGTGTTTCTTCATGGCAACCGGAACCGTTAAGTGGTTCAACGATTCGAAGGGCTACGGCTTCATCAGCCCGGACGAGGGTGACAAGGATCTCTTCGTCCACCACTCGAACATCGCAGGCGACGGCTTCAAGTCCCTCACGGAGGGCGCGAAGGTCGAATACGAAGCCCGCGAGGGTCAGAAAGGCCCGGAGGCGACAAACGTCGCTCCCATCCAGTAATCGGGAGGCGTCATTTCCGTC
>Ga0307318_10000667_pt1 | contig 11116 bp, 10 predicted proteins | sample ER_DNA_367_FD_194500 | JGI IMG/M metagenome (GOLD analysis project Ga0307318, IMG submission 194500) | Bulk soil microbial communities from the East River watershed near Crested Butte, Colorado, United States - ER_DNA_367 | ecosystem: Environmental > Terrestrial > Soil > Floodplain | place...
ACACCTCAGGGTCGGTCATTCGTGACCGGCCCTGAAGTGTTTTATGCCTGCCGGTGACTGGACCAGCATTGATTTGCACTCCACCCGTTTCTCCGCACACAGCCACGAATATCACCCAAATTCCCCCCCGGTCGGCGTTCATACGCCGCCTTGTGCGGAGAAACAGCGCCATCCGCCCAGATTTCGGCCGGGTGAGCGGCTTACCGGTTTATTGACATGTGTTCCCGGCCGCGCGCGCGATAGCGTGGCGCCGGGAAGGGGAGCGATGGACCAGTGGGAAACCGCGGGCCGGCTTGGTGGCGCGCCGGCCGGCGATGCTAGCGGTTATCCCGCACCGACGTGGGCGCTGGGCGCCCCCGAGACCCGGTATGCGAAGAGTGAAGATGGATATGTTGCATACCAAGTATTTGGCGGAGGCCCATTCGACCTACTGTTCATCGGCAACTGGGCGAGCAACATCGAGGTGATGTGGGAGCACCCGTCGATGGCGCGCTACCTGAATCGTCTGGGTCGCTTCGCACGGGTGATCTGCTTCGACAAGCGCGGTGCTGGCCTATCTGATCCGGTTTCCGTGGGAGCGCTACCGACGCTGGAGCACTGGATTGACGATGCGCGCATCGTGTTGGATGCCGTCAGTTCCACAGGAGCGGCACTGATTGGGGATGCCGAAGGTGGCCCGATGGCCATGATGTTCGCTGCCACCTACCCGCAACGTACGCGGGCGTTGGTGCTGGTGAATACGTTCGCGAAGCTGCTGCGGGCGGCCGACTATCCGATCGGGATGCCCGAGGAGGCGGCGGAGCGGCTACTCCAGATCTGGGAGGCTTCGTGGGGTACGGGAGTTGTGCTCGAACTCTCGGCTCCCAGCTTGGCCAGCGACCCGCAGATGCAGCGCTGGGTTGGCCGCTATATGCGACTCTCGGCCCCACCCGGGGCGTCCACCCGCATGTATCGATGGGTGCTTCAGGTGGACGTGCGGTCGGTCCTGCCGACCATCCAAGCTCCAACGCTGATTTTGCATCGCGCTGAGAACCGGCATTACCGAGTGCCGATGGGCCGATACCTGGCAGAGCACATCCCGGATGCGAAGTACCTAGAGCTTCCGGGAGCTGATTGGTACCCGCCTTCGGTGAACGCCGAGCCGGTCCTCGACGAGATCGAAGAGTTCCTGACCGGAGCTCGTCCCGCGCCGGCAGACGACCGCATCCTGGCAACGGTGCTCTTCACCGACATCGTGGATTCAACGAAACTGGCTGCTCAGCTCGGCGATCACCGCTGGCTCGATCTCAGGGCGGCGCACGATGGGCTGGTGCGAACGCATCTCCAGCGTTACCGCGGCACGGATGTCACCACGACCGGGGATGGCTTCCTCGCAACCTTCGACGGCCCGGCTCGCGCGGTGCGATGCGCCTCGGAAATCGCAACGGCGGTCCGATCGTTGGGGATCGAGATTCGGGCTGGGTTACACACTGGCGAGGTGGAGATCCAGGACGGACAGATCGCTGGGATCGCGGTCCATATCGCCGCACGCGTCATGGCACTTGCCGACAAGGGCCGGGTGCTGGTGTCGAGTACTGTGAAAGATCTGGTGGTCGGATCGGCCATTAGCTTCGCCGATCGCGGGCCTCACGCGCTCAGGGGTATACCGGGCCAGTGGCGTCTGTTCGAGGTCACCGGGCTAGCCTGATCGCACGGGCTACATGTGTGATACGCCGAAATTGGCGGCCAGCACCGAGCGATAGCGGTCCATGATCTCTGCCGCTGCTCGCTGATCAGCTTGTGTCGGCTCGTGCTGACTGATCACGGGCACTTGCCAGTCCGGAAGCGTACCCGTCAGGGCCCAGGCCGCTTGCCGGGCGGCGCCGACGGCCACGCTCTCAAAGGTGTCGGTAACCACAACGGGCAGGCCGAAGACTGCCGTCGCGATTTGGCGTACCGCCTCGGACTGAGATGCTCCACCGGTGAGGGTGATCGAAGAAATGTCGCCGGTCTGTTCCCGCAGTACTTCGACACCGTAGGCCAGGCTCCACAGCACCCCTTCGATGGTGGCGCGCGCGATATTGGCCGGAGTCATGTTGGCCAAAGTGAGGCCGACTAGCTGACAGCGCGCATCAGGCAACGGGGGTGTCCGCTCGCCCTCCAAGTACGGCACAAAAGTGACGTCTTGACTGCCCGGCTCGGCGCTCAAGGCCAGTTCGCTCAGCTCCGCCAGCGTGACGCTTAGCACCTGCGCGGTTGCCACAAGATTGCGAGCGCCGTTGAGCGTGCAGACGAGTGGGAGGAATTCGCCGGTCGCGTCAGCAAAGCCCGCCACCGTTCCGGTTGGCTCATGTGTTTGCTGATGACTCTTCGTAAAGGCAGTTCCGCTGGTGCCCAAAGAAACCACCGCCGCGCCAGCCGTGACGCCAAGACCCAACCCGCCCGCCATGTTGTCGCCGGTACCGGGAGCGATGGCAATGCCGCTCGGCGTGTATCCGATGACCTCGCTAGGAGCCGCGACCCGCGGCAGATCGAGATCATGACCCAAGGCAAGTTGTACAAGATCATTTCGATAGTGGTCGCTGGTCGCGTCGTAGTAGCAGGTGCCCGAGGCATCTCCACGGTCCGTGGTTGGGGCAAAGCTTCGGCCCCCGATCTGCCAGCTCAACCAGTCGTGCGGGAGGACAACTGCGGCGGTTCTAGCGGCATTCTCGGGCTCTGCCCGAGCCAGCCACCTGACCTTGGCGACGGTCATAGATGCGACTGGCACCGAACCAACGGCATCCGCCCACACCATCGGCCCACCCAGTTCGGCGATCAGATCATTCGCATCTGGCGCGGACCTGTTGTCATTCCACAGCAAGGCATCGCGTACCAGCTCACCGTCGTCGTCCAGAGTTACCATGCCGTGTTGCTGGCCGCCGACGGCGAGCGCAGCCACTCCATCGAGGAGAGCCGGATCGGCCGACGCCTCTTGATAGGCAGTTAGCCAGGCGGCCGCCGATACCTCGGTACCGTCCGGGTGTGCGGCGCGTCCGGTGCGAACAATCGCTCCGGTCTCAAGATCACAAACCACGATCTTGACTGACTGAGTCGAGGAATCGACTCCGGCCACGAGTGTCATGAGGTGCCTCCGACGGTGATGGTGATGCCGCGTTCCAGGAACGGCTGCAAGGCGGCCTGGTTGGGTGAGCCAGCGATCGCGATGGCGTCGATCTGATCGACGGATGCGAACTGGAGAAAGGCTGAGATGCCGAAGCTGCCGCGATCGGCTAGCGCGATGACCTCATCGCCTGCGGCCACCAGGGCCTGCGACACGGCGGCGGCCGCTGCAGTCGCTTCGGTCAGGCCGCGTTCCACACTGATTCCGGCCGGACTGACCACGCTGACGTCGACATGTAGCCGTTCCATCTCATGCACTGCCCAGTCGCCCTCTTGAGCCCGGGTAACCGGCGAGACGGTTCCGCCAATGTTGTACACCTCAACTCGGCTCGCTCTGGAGAGCACGATGGCAGCGTCGAGTGAGTTGGTCGCTACCGTCAGTCCGTGCGCGTTGGGCGGGGAGCCGACTATGGCGTGTGCGAGAGCGAGCGTCAGGCCGCCGGGGCCGAGCAGAATGGTGCCGCGCCGCGGGAGTTGTTCCCATACCCGAGTCGCGAGATCAAGATCATCTTGCGCGGTCCGCGGCTGATTGTTCAGCAGCGTCAATGGACCCGCGGCGATCCGTACGGCGCCGCCATGGACGCGTTGCAGTTTTCCGGCGTTTTCCATGGCGCGTAGGTCGCGACGGATGGTCTCCTGTGCCACACCCAGTCGGTTTGCGATGTCGACAACATCGACCCGTCCATCAGTGGCGAGCAAGTCGGTGATCGCCTGGTAACGAGCCACGGCCTGCGCGTTCTGTACGGTCATGGTGTCCTCTCGCTCGTGCGATGCCGGAGATCGCCGACTACAGCAGTTGTACTGATTGTGTTGCGCGCACTACCGCCTCCGGATCCAGCGGCATGCGAAGATCACTGATGCACCTCGTCTAGCTTGACCGAATGCCTGTAAAACATCTTTGAATGGCTTCTTAGCGGAGGCTAGCGCAGCCGCGATGGGAGATCCAGTGTCCGGTTTGGGCGATCAAGGGAGCCGCTCTGCCCGTTTGCATCTGGTGCCAGTCTTGAGGCGAGATTCGGTCGTACATGTGAAGATGGGGCCAGAAAGGCAGCTATGACGATGTATCCGCCCGAGCGACAGCGGGCGATCACCGATCTTTTGATGCAGCATGACGGTCGACGTGCCAGCGTGACCCAAATCAGCGAGCAGCTGAAAGTCACCACCGAGACGGTACGCCGTGATCTTGACGTGCTGGAGCGACGTGGCGTGCTGCGTAGGATCCGGGGCGGCGCCGAGCTGCTGGATTCCATACCGTTCGAGCAGGCGCTCGCGGCGCGGCATGCGGAGCAGTTCGAGGACAAACTCTTGATCGCCCGTCGGGCCGCGGATGAGCTACCGCAGGACGGTGTCGTGGTGCTTGATTCCGGTTCTCTGACTTTGGTCTGCGCCCAGGCGATGCCAAAAGACCGTCCTCTCGCGGTGGTGACGAACAATCTTCCTGCCGCTCAATATCTGGCCGATTTCGACAGCCTCCGCGTCTTTACGCTGCCGGGAACGATTAGAGGCTTAACCTCTGCCGCTGTCGATTCCTGGACCAGCCGGCGGCTCAGCAGCTTGACTGTTGATCTTGCGATCATCGGCGTCAATGGCATCACACCTACCCATGGTTTGACGACGACGAACCCCGAAGAGGCGGCAACCAAGCGCGCCATGCTGCTGTCCGCTCGGAGGCGGATAGTCCCGGTTATCTCGGGCAGGATCGGCCGCAACTCTTTCTGCTCGTTCGCTGCGGTCAATGAGGTGGACCTGGTGATCACTGACGGGGCCGCCAATCCCGAGATTGTGAGCGAACTGGCTGCTACTGGACCTGAGGTGGTCATCGCTGCGTAGCCCGCAAGCCATAATGGCCGGGTGGCAGAGCAAGGGCGGTCCGATCGGTCGCGCCGCGGGGCGTCGGGGCGGCGTGAGGCATCAGAACGCCGTTCGGAGCGTAAACCGCCACCGCAGCGTCGCGGTAATCGGCAGTCCGGAGAGCCTTCCAGCCGAAACCGGCGCCCGGCTGCCAGCGCAAGACCCGGTCTGGTGCGTCGGGAGAATGAGCCACCGGTTCCGGAGGGTGTGGACTCCCGTTCCTTGCATGCCTCGGTACGCGCCGAGCTGCGGGGTCTACCCAAGGAGCTTGCCGAGATCGTTGCCGCGCATTTGGTCGTCGCAGGGCAGTTGGTGGATGAAGATCCCGAGCTGGCATACGCCCACGCCGAAGCCGCACGACGGCGAGCTGCCCGGTTGCCGATCGTCCGTGAGGCTGCAGCCGAGACGGCCTACGCCGCTGGTCGATACGACGTCGCGCTAAGCGAGTTCCGTGCCTTACGACGGATGACCGGGTCGCAGGACTACCTGCCCGTGATGGCTGACTGCGAGCGCGCTCTGGGCCGTCCGCACAATGCGCTCAAGCTGGCGCGCGAGGCCGACCGGATGCGGCTCGATCCGGCATTGCGCATCGAAATGATCATCGTCGAGGCCGGTGCCCGGGGTGACCTTGGCCAAGATGAGGAAGCGCGACGGATTCTGGAACGTACGGTTGCCGCCGCACGTCCGGGAGCTGTGGCCCCGCTGGCTGTGGCTCGATTGCGTTACGCCTACGCGGATGCGCTGCTTCATGCAGGCAACGATGCCGAGGCGCGGCAATGGTTTGGCGCCGCGGCGGAGCTTGATCGTGATCAAGAGACTGACGCGCAACAACGAGTCGATGAGCTCGATGGACTCCTGATCGACTATGACGAGGACGATGAGGAAGAGCCGTTGCGGGAGCCGCAGCAAGGGAGTCAGAGGTGAGCACATCCGCGGCCATCATCGATTCCTATGACGCGGTGCTGTTCGATCTTGATGGAGTCATATATCTGGGTCCTGTGGCGGTCCCTGGTGCCGCAGCAGGCATTGCCGAGCTCCATGATCGCGGTACCAAGATCGGCTTCGTCACGAACAACGCGGCGCGCCCGCCAGTCGCAGTCGCCGATCATCTCATCGAGCTCGGCATCGCGGCTACTGCCGCAGATGTGGTCACATCCGCACAGGCCGCCGCTCATCTGCTGATCAACCGCTTCGGCGCCGGCGCCAGAATCCTCGCTGTCGGTGGTGAGGGGGTGACAGTGGCACTCAGCGAAGTCGGCCTGGTACCGGTGCATTCCGCCAATGATCATCCAGCGGCAGTGATTCAGGGCTATGGCTTTGACCTGAGATGGGATGAACTCAACGAGGCGGCAGTCGCAATTCATCGCGGGGCACACTGGGTCGCCACAAACATCGATCCGACACGTCCAACTGAGCGTGGCCTGGTTCCTGGAAATGGCGCGGCGGTTGCTGCGGTGCAGATGGCTGTGCAGGCCGAGCCGGAGGTAGCCGGCAAGCCCTTCCGCCCACTGTTGGACGACACAGTCAACAGGCTTGGCGCACAGCATCCCTTGTTCGTTGGTGATCGGCTCGACACCGACATCGCCGGTGCGGTTAACGCCGGTCTAGACAGCATGCTGGTGCTCTCTGGTTCACATCGAGCCGAAGAGCTGGTCAGGGCAACACCAGGCGAACGACCAACCTTTGTTGGCGAGGATCTGCGTGCGCTGCTCCGGCCGCCGTTGGACCTCCGCCATGACGATGGTGAATTTCACTGCGGTGTTGCGACCGCTTTTGCACCGGACGGCAAGGTGATAATCCACCGCAACGGCTGCGCGGCGGTCGAGGCGATCTGGGCAGCGGCGCACGCAGCATGGTGGGCTGCTGATCATGGGCTGGTGCTCGATGTACGCGACGCGCTGGAGCAGCTCAGCCAGAAGTGATCACCGTAGCTGCCGCTGCGGTAGCGTGGCACTGCGGCGCTCCCTTTGCCGACACTTCGCCTGTACGCATGAGAAAGGCGTCAACGTGACCGAGGCATTCCAGGCTTATATCAACATGGTGACCGGTGTCACCAAGACCACCCAGGCTAAGGCCGCGGCCACGGCACGGGCCATGCTCAAGCAAGCTGGCCTAGAGGATGTGGCGACTGAGACCAGCGACCGAGTCACGAAACTCGCCGAAGAGATCATGAATGCCAGCCGCACTAACCGAGAGCTGCTGCAACACTTCGTGACGACTGAGGTCGACAAGGCAGCGGCGCGGCTTGGCTTCGCGCGAGCCGATGAGGTTGAGGCGCTGCGCGACGAGATTGCATCGCTGCGAACCCAGCTCAGCGAGGCCACGGTGCGTGCGGGAAGAGCCGCGGCAACAAAGAAGACGGCAAAGAAGGCACCAGCCAGAAAGACGGCCGCCACCATGACGGGCACGAAAAAGACAACAGCGACGAAGTCTCCTAGTCGCAAGCCGCCCCGCAAGAAGTCGGCGACTGCCAAAAGCCCGTCTTAGGCGGAGTGAGACGTGGCCGAGCCGAACGATGACCAACTCGATGAACCGGTCCTAGTGCCCGGTCCGCCAGATACAGCACATCCGGCGGTGGATGAGACGCTTCTTGGGCTCGCAGAGCTCGCTTCCGCTCCACTTGCCGAGCATCATGACCGGCTTGCAAAAGCGCACGAGGTGCTACAGGAGACGCTGGATCGATCCGATGACGACCGATCTGACGCCGCCCAACCGGATTGATCGAATGACCGAGCGCCTTGATCGTGAGCTGGTCAGGCGTGGGATCGCACGGTCGCGTGGCCAGGCTCAGACCATGATCAGTGCAGGTCAGGTCCTGGTCGACGGCCTAGTCGTCGAGCGGCCTGATGAGAGGGTGACTGTGTCGGCGGCCATTGAGGCTCCCGTTGATCACTATGTGTCACGTGCTGCCCACAAGCTGATCGGCGCGTTAGATGATCTGCGACTCGGCATTGCCGGTCGGGCTCTCGACGCCGGCGCCTCGACCGGCGGTTTCACTCAGGTCATGTTGGAACGTGGTTGCCAGCAGGTTATTGCGGTTGATGTCGGCAGTGGTCAGTTGTCAGCTGAGTTGCGCTCCGATCCTCGGGTCCGGCTGCTGGAACGCACCAACCTCCGCGATCTCGGCCTCGACCATGTCGGGGGAGTTCCGGTTGACCTCGTGGTCGCGGACGTGTCATTCATCTCGCTGACGCTGCTGATCGGTCCACTCATCGCGGTCACCCGAGACGATGGCTGGCTGCTGCTGCTCGTCAAGCCCCAGTTCGAGGTAGGGCGCGAGCTGTTGGGCAAGGACGGTGTGGTCCGGACGCCGGCGCATCATCTCCTGGCTATCTCCAATGTGATCAAATCGGCCGGCGAGCATGGCTGGCGCTGCGTCGCCGCTGCTCCTAGCCGGCTGCCAGGGGCGTCCGGCAATCGAGAGTTCTTCGTCCTCATGCGTCGCACACAATCTGTGCCGGACCTCGATCTGGATGGCCTTGTCAATAGATGATGAGACTTCTGGCGGTGGCGTTCACGGCTGCCGAGTGTTCCTCAATATGCTGTGGCAGGTGACCAAGGCCTCAGTCCACAGGGATGGCCAGCCGGGCAGCGTGAACTCAGATTCAGCGCGCCGCGTCGCGGTGCTAACGCATATGGGTCGGCCAGCGGCGATCGCCGCGGCGACCCGATTGGTTGAAGGCCTCAGTGCGGCCGGCATCGTCTCAGCGCTGCCCGCCGGGGACCTACCTGCGCTTGACGACCGGTTTGCCGATGCCGTGATGCCGCTCTCCAAGCCCGTCAAGCCTGAAGACGGGATTGAGCTGATGGTCGTGCTCGGCGGCGACGGCACGATCCTGCGTGGTGCCGAATGGGTGTTGGACAGTGAGATCCCGCTTCTGGGAGTCAACCTGGGACACGTCGGCTTCCTGGCCGAGGCCGAATCCTCTGAGATCGACAGCATCGTCACTCATGTTGTGGAGCGCTCCTACACCGTCGAGGAGCGATTCACGATCGACATCACGTTGCGCGACTCCAAGACTTTCCAGCCGGCATGGTCCTCGTACGCGATCAACGAGGTGTCGATCGAGAAAGCGGCGCGGGAGCGGATGCTCGAGGTTCTGGTGGAAATCGATGGCCGACCGCTGTCCCGCTGGGCCTGCGACGGCATGCTGGTTGCGACCCCCACTGGTTCCACTGCGTACGCTTTCTCCGCCGGCGGTCCGGTGCTCTGGCCGGGTGTGGAAGCACTTTTGGTGGTACCGCTCAGCGCCCATGCCCTTTTCGCGCGGCCGCTCGTGCTCAGCCCGACCTCGACAGTGGTGGTCGAGGTGCTCGACGTCTCACAGACGCACGGCGTCGTCTGGTGCGATGGCCGCCGCTCAGTGGAATTGCTTGCCGGTATGGAGATCGAGGTAACACGAGGAAAGCAGCGACTCCGGCTCGCCCGCTTGTCCGAGGCACCGTTCACGGACCGCTTGGTTCACAAGTTCGGTCTCCGGGTGGAAGGCTGGCGTGGGGCGGCAGATCCAGCCATCACCATGATCGACACGACTGCATGATCACCGAGCTTCGCATCGCCGGTCTCGGCGTGATCAACGATGCGACGATCGGCCTTCATTCTGGTCTCACGGTGGTCACTGGGGAAACCGGTGCGGGCAAGACCATGATCGTCACTGGGCTCGGCTTGCTGCTCGGCGGCCGGGCTGATCCCCGCTCAGTTCGTCGAGGTTCACAGCGGGCGCGGGTGGAAGGCCGGTTCAAGATCGAAAATGCCGAGCTGCTGGAACAGGTGCTTGAGACTGGCGGAGAGCTGGACGATGACGAGCTGATCGTGGCGCGTCACGTCACAGCCGCGGGCCGTTCCCGAGCCTATCTGGGCGGTGCTCAAGTGCCGGCCAATGTCTGTGCCGAGCTGACTGCGACGCTGGTGAAGATCCACGGACAGGCCGAGCAAGAACGTCTTACTGAGGCCGACCGACAACGCCAGCTGCTCGATCGATTTGCCGGCGCCGCGGTAGCAGAACCGCATGCCAGATACTCAGTTCTATGGGCGGAGGAGCGAGCTGCCCGAGCGGAGCTGGTGCAACTTCGGACTGAGGCGCAGAGCCGGGCTCGCGAAATTGATCTACTGAAGTTTGGCCTGGAGGAAATTGAGCGGATCGGGCCTACCCCGGGTGAAGACATCGCGCTCGCCGCTGAGGCGGTCCGGCTGCAGTCCGCAGACGATCTTCGCGACTCGGCAAAGTCGGCCGTACACGCACTTGCCGGCCCCGAGGATGAGGCTGGCGGCGCGTTGGCGATGCTGTACGCCGCACGCAAGGCTTTCGAATCGGCAGTCTCACGAGACCCGGCGGCCGACCAGCTAGCTGATCGATTGGCTGAGGCCAGCTATCAGCTCACCGATCTGACAGCCGACTTGGCGCGCTATCTGGACGATCTGGAGAGCCAGCCCGGACGTCTGGAACAGATCGCCGAACGCCGAGCTCAGCTGAACACGCTCACCCGAAAGTACGGCACCACATGCGATGAGGTGTTGGAATGGGCTGCCGAGTCGACCGTCCGACTGACGCAACTTGAGCAGAGCGATGAGCGGATCACCACCCTGGAGGCGCGGATTGAGGAGCTCAAGAGCGAGCTCACTTCTCTGGCTGCTGAGATCAGTACGGCGCGCCGCGCGGCGGCAACCAGATTCACCGAGCTGGTCCTTCCGGAGCTGGCCGCCCTGGCAATGCCACATGCGCAACTGAAGTTCGAGGTCGCGACCGCCGACCTCGGCCCCTCAGGCGCCGACCGCGTTGACCTGGTATTCGCCGCCAATCCCGGCAGCGAGCTTCGCAGTCTGGGCCGGGTGGCATCGGGCGGGGAGCTTTCACGCGTCCGACTCGCCTTGGAGGTCGTGTTGGCAGCCGATCACGAGGCCGTCACGCTGGTCTTCGACGAGGTTGACGCGGGTGTGGGCGGCAAGGTTGCGGTCGAGGTCGGTCGCCGGCTGGCACGGCTCTCCCAGCACACCCAGGTCATTGTGGTCACCCATCTTGCGCAGGTCGCGGCTTTCGCGGATCGGCACTACGCAGTAGTCAAGGCCGACGACGGACAGGTCACGACGAGCGGAGTGGTGCGGGTTGCCGATGAGGATCGGGCC
>Ga0307318_10000668_pt1 | contig 11106 bp, 9 predicted proteins | sample ER_DNA_367_FD_194500 | JGI IMG/M metagenome (GOLD analysis project Ga0307318, IMG submission 194500) | Bulk soil microbial communities from the East River watershed near Crested Butte, Colorado, United States - ER_DNA_367 | ecosystem: Environmental > Terrestrial > Soil > Floodplain | place: USA...
GCCGCCGCGCACGACGATGCTGCCGACGACCTTGTCGTGCAGCGCCTGGTTCTTCGAGTCCCAGAGCGGCCAGAGGTAGTCCAGGACAATCGGCAGGAAGAAGAATCCGAAGACGACCATGATTCCGTAGCGGCCGAACGCCCTGCCGTAGCCGATCGACCCGCCCGTCTGCTCGCTGATGACCCTGATCTTGGCCGCACGCTTGCCGTACGTCTGGCCGCGCTCGTTGCCGTGGAGCACCGTGAAGTAGACGAACGGAAGCAGCAGGGTGACGACGTACGCGATGCCGAGCACCGCCCACGCGCCGCTCGAGTCGTCGGGATCGATCGCGAAGATCACGCCGAGGATGATCGCGAGCGGGATCAGGAGGATCAGGGTGTCGAGCAGGTAGGCCCCGACCCGCGAGAGCCACGACGCGTAGGCAGCCTCTCCCGTCGTGGGCGCGGCGAGCGCCTCTCGCTCCGCCGCCTCCTCGGGGTACGAGGGGAGCTCGGTCACCACGCCGTATTCTCCCGCCGGTGGCGGACGGCGAAGCTCCTCTCAACGTCTGGGATTACGAGCGACTGGCGGAGCAGAAGCTCGACGCCGGCTCGTTCGGGTACTTCGCCGGCGGCGCCGGCGACGAGCACACCGTCCGCGGCAACCTGGCCGCGTTCGACCGCTGGCGGCTGAGGCCGCGCGTGCTCGTCGACGTCGGCGAGGTCTCCGCCGCGACGACCGTGCTCGACACGGAGCTGTCGATGCCGATCCTCACCGCACCCGTGGCGTACCAGCGCATGGCGCATCCCGACGGCGAGGTCGCCGTCGCGCGGGCCGCAGCCGCCGCCGGCACGCTCATGTGCCTCTCGTCCTTCGCCACCTCCGGCCCGGCCGACGTCGCGGCGGCCGGTCCGGGCGACCGCTGGTTCCAGCTCTACTGGCACCCGGACCGCGGCATCACCACCGAGATGCTCGAGCGGGCGCGTGACGCCGGGTTCTCGGCCGTGGTGCTGACCGTCGATCTTCCGGTGCTCGGGAAGCGCGAACGCGACCTGCGCACCGGGTTCTCGCTCAAGCCTGAGTACCGGCTGGAGGTTTACACCTCCGCGCTCGGCGACCTCGGCGTGATCACGCCCGCCTCGGCGGCGCGGCTCGTGAACCCGAACCTGACCTGGCGCGACCTCGAGTGGCTCCACGACGCAGCCGGCCTGCCGGTGGTGGCGAAGGGGATCCTGACCGCCGAGGATGCACTGCTCGCAGCGGAGCACGGCTGCGCCGCCGTCGTCGTCTCCAACCACGGCGGCCGGCAGCTGGACCGGGCCGTCGCCTCGCTCGACGCGCTGCCCGAGGTCGTCGAGGCCGTCGGTGAACGGGTGGAGGTGCTGATGGACGGCGGGATCAGGCGCGGCACTGACGTCGCGATTGCGCTCGCCCTTGGCGCCCGCGCCGTGCTGGTCGGAAGAGCGGTGACGTGGGGCCTCGCGGTGGGCGGCGAGCCCGGCGCGCGCCACGTTCTCGAGCTACTGCGGGACGAACTCGTGCTCGCGCTCGCGCTCCTCGGCTGCCCGAGCCCCGACGCCGTCGGCCGCGGCCACGTCGTCGCGGCCCCGCCGGGCGGCTGACGCCAGGAGCAGCCCAGCCAGGATCGCGACGACCCCGACGAGCTGGAGCAGGGACGGGCTCTCGCCGAGCAGCAGGGCGGCGAAGAGCACCGAACAGACCGGCTGGAGGGTCAGCAGTACCGAGGTCACGACCGCCGGGAGCCGTGGCAGCGACACCGTGATCAGCAGCCAGCCGAGCACCTGAGAGGAGAGGGCGAGCAGGAGGAGCCAGCCCTGGGCCGAGACCGAGGGCCAGAAGTCAAGGTCGCCGAGCGCGAGTCCGATCGGGATCGTCAGGAGTGCGGACGCGAGCGTGGCGTCGAACAGCGGGCCGGCGACGCGACGCCGCGAGCTGTGGCGAAGGGCAAGCAGGAACCCGGTGTAGGCGACACCCGTCAGGAGGCCGAAGATCACGCCGAGAGTCGGGTCCTCGCCGTAGGCGCCCTGCTCGAAGGCACCCGAGATCAGGACGACGCCGGCCATCGCGAGCGGAATCGCGACCAGCATCTCCCTCGCCGGTCGCTCCCGGAACATCATCCACGCGACGAGCCCGACGAGGACGACCTGCGTGTTCCCGAGCACCGTCGCAAGACCAGCGCCTACGTACTCCACGGACCGGTGCCAGATCACGAGGTCGACGGCCAGGAAGGCCCCGGCCAGCCACGCCCAGGCCCGCGCCCGCAGCGGCCGCCGTCCGAAGCGGCCGTCCTCCCACCACGCGAGGACGAGGAGCGGCGGCAGCGCGTAGGCGCAACGGAAGAACGCCCCGGTGTCGGGCGAGACATCGGCGAGCCGGTACAAGATCGCCGAGAAGGCGATTGGCAGCGTCCCGGCGAGCGCGAAGAGCGCCGGCCGTCCTGCTACTGCGCTTCGGGCTCTAGCGCTCGGAGTCGTCCGAGGGGGGGTCGTCGTCGCCGGACTCGCCCTTCGGCTCGTCGCCGGCGGGCACGGTCACACGGTCCTCGGCGGGCGGAGCGCCCGGGATGATCGTGAGGTCGACCTCGTCATCCGAGTCGGGCTTGCGGTTGACCAGGATCGTCGAGCCGGGCTCGATCGACCGCCCGAGGACGAAGTCCGCGAGCGGATCCTCGATGTAGCGCTGGATCGCGCGCTTGAGCGGGCGGGCGCCCATGGTCGGGTCGTAGCCCTTCTCGACCAGCAGGTCCTTCGCCTCGTCCGTGAGCTTGATGTCGGTCTCATGCTCAGCCATCTGGTTCTCGAGCCGCTTCATCAGCAGGTCGACGATCGTCAGGATCTCCTCGCGCGTGAGCTTGTGGAAGACGTTGACCTCGTCGATCCGGTTGAGCAGCTCGGGCCGGAAGACCTTCTTCAGCTCGCCCATGATCCGGTCCTTCATCTCCTCGTAGGAGAGGCCGGTGTCGTCGCCGAGCGAGAAGCCCAGGGTCTGGTTCTTCGAGATCGTGGCCGCGCCGATGTTCGAGGTCATGATCACGATCGTGTTCCGGAAGTCGACCTTGCGCCCCTGGGCGTCGGTGAGCTTCCCGTCCTCGAGGATCTGCAGGAGGATGTTGAACACGTCCGGGTGCGCCTTCTCGATCTCGTCGAGGAGGACGACCGAGTACGGCTTGCGGCGGACTGCCTCGGTGAGCTGGCCGCCCTCGTCGTAGCCGATGTAGCCCGGGGGCGAGCCGACGAGCCGGGACACGGAGTGCTTCTCCATGTACTCCGACATGTCGACCTGGATCATCGCGTCCTCGTCGCCGAATAGGAACTCGGCGAGCGTGCGGGCGAGCTCGGTCTTCCCCACGCCCGACGGGCCGAGGAAGATGAACGAGCCGGTCGGCCGCTTCGGGTCCTTGATCCCTGCGCGGGCGCGGCGGATCGACTTCGAGACGGCGACGATCGCCTCCTCCTGGCCGATCACCCGCTTGTGGAGCTCCTCCTCCATGCGGATCAGCTTTTGGGTCTCGGCCTCGGTCAGCTTGAAGACGGGGATGCCCGTCCACATCGAGACGATGTCGGCGATCTCGTCCTCCGCGATCACCGGCTTCTCGGTGGTCTCCTCGTTCTGCCAGCTGTCCTCGAGCTCCCGCTTCTTCTGCGTGAGCTTCCGCTCCTTGTCGCGGAGCGACGCGGCCTTCTCGAACTCCTGGGCCTCGATCGCGCCTTCCTTCTCCGTGCGGACCTTGTCGATCTCCTCCTCGAGCTCGCGGTGCCGCGGCGGCGCGCTCATCGTCTTGATGCGCATGCGCGAAGCGGCCTCGTCGATCAGGTCGATCGCCTTGTCGGGGAGGTGCCGGTCCTGGATGTAGCGGTCGGCGAGCAGCGCGGCTGCGCGCAGCGCCTCGTCGGAGATCGTGCAGCGGTGGTGCGCCTCGTAGCGGTCGCGCAGGCCGCGGAGAATCTCCACGGTGTCGTCCACCGACGGCTCGTCCACGCGGATCTGCTGGAAGCGGCGCTCGAGGGCGGCGTCGCGCTCGAGGTACTTGCGGTACTCGTCGAGCGTCGTGGCGCCGATCGTCTGGAGCTCGCCGCGGGCGAGCGCCGGCTTCAGGATCGAAGCGGCGTCGATCGCGCCCTCGGCGGCGCCGGCGCCGACGAGGTTGTGGAGCTCGTCGATGAACAGGATGATGTCGCCGCGCTGGGTGATCTCCTTCATCACCTTCTTCAGGCGCTCCTCGAACTCACCCCGGTACTTCGACCCGGCGACGAGCGCCGCGAGGTCGAGGGTGTAGATCTGCTTGCCCTTCAGGAGCTCGGGCACCTGGTTCGAGGAGATGCGCGCCGCGAGACCCTCGACGACGGCGGTCTTGCCGACGCCCGGCTCGCCGATCAGCACCGGGTTGTTCTTCGTCCTGCGCGAGAGGATCTGCATCACGCGCTCGATCTCGGTCTGGCGGCCGACGACCGGGTCGAGCTTCGACTCGGCGGCCAGCTTGGTCAGGTTGCGCCCGAACTGGTCGAGCAGCTTGGAGCTCTTCGCCTTCTCTCCGGCGGCGCCCCCGCCCTGCTGGCGGCGGCCGGGGCCGGAGAGCATGCGGATGATCTCGTTGCGGATCTTCTCGGCGTCGGCGTCGAAGTCGAGCAGGATGCGGGCCGCGACGCCCTCGTTCTCGCGGACGAGGCCGAGCAGGATGTGCTCCGTGCCGATGTAGTTGTGGCCGAGGGAGAGCGCCTCGCGCAGCGCGAGCTCGAGCACCTTCTTCGCGCGCGGGGTGAACGGGATCTGCCCGGTCGTGACCTCGTCGCCCTGGCCGACGATCCGAGCAACCTGCGCCCGGACCTCTTCCACCGTGATGTCGAGCGACTCGAGGACGCGCGCGGCGAGACCCTCCTCCTCACGAAGGAGCCCGAGCAGGATGTGCTCGGTGCCGATGTAGTTGTGCTTCAACGCGCGCGCTTCGTCCTGCGCCAGGACGACGACTTGGCGGGCCCGTTCAGTGAATCGCTCAAACAACCTTCGAGTCCCCCTTCCATGAGTCTCTCTGGCGGCCGACTCGGCCGACCGCAGTCCGAAGGTCGGCCCATCGTAGCTCAGTGATCGGAGCCCACGTCGGGCGGGGCCCGACGTTCAAAAACCTTTTACGAGCTCGTGCGCCCATCGTCTCTTTGACCTTTCGGCCGGAGAGGGCGAACGGTTTAGAAATGTGTCCCTACTCGACCTGCCGCGGTGCGCGAAACACCGCCACGACAGTGCGCAGGCAGATCTTCAGGTCGAGCCAGAGCGACCAGTTCTCGATGTAGTAGTTGTCCCACTCCACCCGGTCTGCGAGCGAGGTCTTGCCTCGCAGCCCGTGCACCTGGGCCCAGCCGGTGATCCCGGACTTCACGCGGTGGCGGTCGCCGTAGCGGTAGACGCTCTGCTCGAAGAGCCCGACGAACTGCGGCCGCTCAGGCCGGGGGCCGATCAGGCTCATGTCGCCCATCAGGACGTTCAGCAGCTGGGGCAGCTCGTCGATCGACGTCCGCCGCAGGAAGGAGCCCAGCGCGGTCCGCCTGTCTGCGCCTTCCACCCCGCCCGGTGCGGTGTCGGGCGGCAGGTGGAGCTGCTCCTCGTCGCCGTCCCACGAAACAGGGCGCATCGACCGGAACTTGAGCATCTCGAACTCGCGGCCGTCGCGTCCGACGCGACGCTGCCGGAAGAAAATCGGCCGGCCGAGCGTGAAGAGCACGCCGAGGGCCGCGGCAATCATCAGCGGCGAGGCGAGGAGCAGGAGCACCGTAGCCAGGAGCCGGTCGACCGCGTACTTGATCGCGAACTGGATCCCCCTCGGGTGCGGGGCCCGGGCTGCGATCACGGGCAGGCCGCCGAGGTAGTCGACGGTCAGGCGGCCCGTGACCTTCTCGAAGAGGCGCGGGACGAAGGCGACGCTGACGCCGAGCTCCTCGCAACGGCGGAAGAGCCGGAGCAGCACCTCGTCGGGGGCGGTGGAGAACGTCACGATCACCTGCTGCACGCCGTGCTCCTCGACCACCCGGTCCAGGTCCCAGCTCGCACCGAGCACCGGCAGGACCGGCCCGCCGTCCTGGCCGTCCAGCGGCTCCTTGTCGAGGAAGCCGATCGGCCGGAGGCCAAGCTCGGGCTGCTCCAGCAGCCGCCGCGCCGTCAGGCGGCCGATCCGGCCCGCGCCCACGATCAGCGTCGGCCTGAGCGTCTCACCGTGGCGCCGGGCCTGCGTCTGCGACCAGTGGAGGGCGACTCGGCCGGCGGCGAGATAGACGGTCGCGAACGCCCAGGGCCTGATCACCTGTGCCGCGAGGTCGGGCGGCGCGTCGGAGACCAGTTCGCGCAGGGCGAGCACCGCCATGGCCGCAAGCGAGGTGGCAGCGACGACGCCGCGCAGATCCTCGAGGAGGTCGGCCCTCAGCCGCGGGCGGTACATGCCGCGCGCCGTGAAGACGCCCAGCACGACGACGGCGAAGAGGACGATCCAGGAGATCGGGCCGGCATCGATGCCCGCGGCGCGCGCGCCGAGCGCGGCGGCCAGACCGGCGGCGCTGAGCAGCGCCGCGTCGAGAGCGAAGCGCGCCAGCGCCCAGCCAGCGTCCGGCCGGAGGCCGAGGCGCGCCGCGACCTGGTCGCGCCGCCCTTGGTCGACGTGCGGAGAGGAGGAGACCCGTTGAGGAGCCGCCGCAGAGGGCCCTGTCGCTCGCACTTAGCTTCCGATCATCTCCACGGGCTTGCCGAGAGCGAGACGGCGGCGGAGGCCGACACCGATCAGCAGGAGAGGCCCTCCGCCGGCCAGCAGGAGCATCACGTCGAGGCCGGTGAAGGGCACCCGCCCCGCGGCGGAGGCCTTCGGCGGCGGGGCCGGGGCGGAGGCGATTCGGCGCCTCGGCGGAGTAAGCGTCCGGTCGGTCTTGACGACCTGCTGGAGGTTCAGAGCGCGCGCGATGTCGGCGCGGCTGTAGTCGCCGTCGAGTCTGCCGTTATCTGCCAGATCCTTGTAGATCTTCTGCGGCGACGCAGCCGTCGCCGGGCCAGCCGCAAGGAGCGCGATCAGCGCGAAGATTGCCGCTATCAGCACGGGCCGCCGTGCCGCCAAAATCGTCCCTCCTCCCGCACTTCCCCCCAGGGCTTCCTGCCCTCATCTTGTCTCCGGGACAACGGAAGATCAAGGTTTTCGGATACGTCTTTACCTCACCCGAACGAGTGAAATCCGAAAATTGCGGAGAAAACGGAAGGTACATCTAGCCTCGGCGGCGTTGGTCTAGGCTCAGGCGACCGTGGCTCAGCAAACGGCTCTCGTCACCGGCGGCGCCGGGTTCATCGGCTCGCATCTGTCGGAGAGGCTGTTGGCCGAGGGCTGGGAGGTGTATGCGTTGGACGACCTCTCGACGGGATCCGACGCGAACGTCTTCCACCTCTCGCAGGACCCGAGGTTCCACCTGAGCGTGGAGTCCGTGCTCTCCTCGTCGGTGGTCAGCGAGCTCGTGCATCGGTGCGACGCGGTGTTCCACCTCGCCGCCGCAGTCGGCGTGCGGCTGATCGTCGAGCGTCCGGGGCATACGCTCCTCACCAACGTTCGGGGGACGGAGAATGTTCTCGAGTACGCGAGCCGGTTCGGAAAGCCGGTCCTCGTCGCGTCCAGCTCCGAGGTCTACGGCGACCACCGCGCCGAGGACCTGCCACTCGCCGAGAATGCGCGCCGGATCTACGGCCCCACGACCGCGAGGCGGTGGGCCTACGCCGACTCGAAGGCGATGGACGAGTTCCTGGCGCTCGCGCGGCACGAGGAGGACGGGCTGCGGTGCGTGATCGCGCGCCTCTTCAACACGGTCGGGCCGCGGCAGAGCGGCGAGTACGGGAATGTCATCCCGCGCTTCGTGCAGGCCGCCCTCGCCGGCGAGCCCCTCGAGATCCACGGCGACGGATCGCAGACGCGGTGCTTCTGCCACGTCGACGACACGGTCCGCGGCCTGGTCCGGCTGATGGAGAAGCCGGCCGCCGTCGGCCAGGTCTTCAACGTCGGCTCGACGGAGTCGGTGACGATCCTCGAGCTCGCACGGCGGATCCTCCGGCTGACCGGCAGCTCCTCGGAGCTCGTGTTCGTTCCGTACGACGAGGTGTACGGGCACGGCGTCGAGGAGATGTTCCAGCGGATGCCGGCGATCGAGAAGATCAAGGCCGCCACGGGCTGGGAGCCGACGGTCGCGCTCGACGAGATCCTCGAGCAGGTCGTGGCGCACGCACGGGCCGGGAGCGTCGCTCCGGCCTGACGAAGGGAGTGGGTTGGTTGCGGTGACGCCTAGGCCGGGGCGGCTGGATCGAGCACTGCGCTCGCTCGAGCCGAAGGTCGTTGCGGTCGTGTTGCTCGGCGCGTTGGCGGTAATCGGCACGCTCGGCGCGCTCCAGGCAGCCGAGGGTCCGGTCGAGGCGGAGGGCGGGCCCGCGTCGCACGGCTTCCTCGGGCTCTTCTACCTCGATGGCGAGTACAACGTCCCGGCGATCTTCAGCGCGGCGCTGTGGCTCTTCGCCTCCGTCTCGCTCTATGCCGCCGGTCGGGCCCGCGAGGTCGGCTGGAGACGCCACCTCTGGACCGGGCTCGCGATCGCGCTCTTCTACCTCGCGCTCGACGAGGCGCTCGGCTTCCACGAGAAGCTCGAGGCGAGGACCGGTGTTGACTGGCAGCTCCTCTACCTGCCGTTTCTGCTCGTGGTCGCAGCGGTCGGGCTCTACGTCCTGCTGCAGAGCCACGGAGCCGCCCGGTGGCTGCTGCTCGCGGCCGGCGCCGCGGCGTTCGTCGCCCAGGTGCTCGAGGCCGTGCAGTGGGATGGGTCCGAGCCGGTCGACGCCTACCGGCAGCTGATGGTGCCCGAGGAGATCCTGGAACCGACGGCGGGGGCGCTGATCGCCGTGGCCGCCCTGATCCTCCTCCGGGAAGCCGAGCTCGGTCTGTGAGCAGGCCGCTCGCCGCCGCCATGATCGCGGCCGGCGTTCTCGTCGTCGTCCTCGCCGTCGCGCTCTACGCGGGCGGCGAGATCGTCGAGCACGGCCACCTGCTGCCGTGGGCGGGAGACGATGTGCGCAAGGTGCGGTTCTTCGACAGGTTCGACCTCTACGTCTCGTCCGAGACCGGCAAGCCGAGCGCCGATCTGATCAACAGCTACCTGCTCGTCGCCGCGGCGTCGGGATGCTTCGCCGCTGCGCTCCTGCTCTACCCGCCGTCGCTCCGTCCGTTGCTCCTCGTCGCCGGTTTCGGCCTCGGCTACCTCGCGATCGACGAGCAGTTCGCGGTGCACGAGACGGTCGGGCACAACCTCGGCTTCCTGGCCGACCTGCCGGGTGTCGAGCGGCCGGACGACGTCATTCTCGCCACCTACGCGATCCCGTCGGCCCTCTTCATCTACGTCTTTTGGCGGCAGCTGCGGCAGTCGATGAGAGCTGTAGTGCTGCTCGTATCCGCTCTCGCACTCTTCGCCGTCAGCGCGCTCTGGGATCTCGCCGACCTGCCGGCCGAGGAGCTCTTCGAGCTCGCGCCGTCGCTCGCCATCCTCGGCGCGTTCGCGTTCCTGACCTACGACTTCGCCCGCGTGCACCGGGCGCCGGCGTGAACGAGACCTACTACACGGTCGCCGACCGTCGGTTCTTCCCCGGCACCGTCGCGATGCTCAACTCGCTGCGGCTGACCGGCCACAACGGCGAGATCGTCGTCCTCGACTCGGGGCTCACCGACGACCAGCGGTCGAGGCTCGACCCCCATGCGCGCCTCGAGCGTCCGCCGAGCGAGGGGGTCGAGCATCAGGCGCTCCTGAAGCCCTGGGTCCACAAGCTCCACAGGGACGGCGTGGCCGTCCTGATCGACAGCGACCTCGTCGTGACCGCCTCACTCGGGAACCTCCTGGCGGCGGCCGGCGAAGGGAAGGTCTGCGCCTGCTGGGACCACCCGAACGCGATCGACCGGATCTTCCCCGAGTGGGTCGAGCTGTTCGGCCTGGAGACCGCGCCACGGCCGCGAACCTACGTCAACGCCGGGTTCGTGGCGATCGGCGGAGCCGTCGCACCGCTCCTGCTCCGCCGGTGGTGGGAGGCGACGGAGCGGCTGACCGAGCGGCAGTGGATCCCGGACGCGAGAGACCCGGCCTGGGATTTCGACCAGGACACGCTGAATGCGCTGCTGATGAGCGAGTTCGCCGAGGTCGAGTTGGTGGATCTCCCCCACGACATGGCACTCCCACCGGAGCTCTACCGGACGAAGGTCGTCGATCCGCAGACGCTCGAGACGACGCTGGACGGGCGGCCGGTGCGCTTCCTCCACTACACAGGCGGGCCGAAGCCCTGGAACCGCCACGGCTGGACCCGGTCGCGCCGCGATGCCTATACGGCGCTGCTGCCCCGGCTGCTGTTCGGCTCCGACGTCACCCTCTCGCTCGACCCCGTCGAGGTGCCGCTGTGGCTCCGGCCGACCGCGCCCGGTGCCGCGGCCCTGTCGGCGCTGAACGTGGTCAACCGCGGCATCCGCGCGGTGGGCTCGCGCGTACCGCACGGGATGGAAGCGCGCCTGCGCCTCCTCCGCTCGAGGCTCGCGAAAGGCTGACGGTGGAAGCCGGCTCGGTCATCTCCGGGGACGACCTTTCCCGTCCCGTCGCCCGCAACCTCGCGGTCGTCTTCTCGGGGCGAGCCGTTGCGCTCGTCCTGCAGTTCCTCGCCTTCGCGGTCGCGGCCGCGTATCTCGAGCCGGCCCTGCTCGGCATCTACACGTTCGCAATCGCCCTGACGGCGCTCTTCCGGCTCCTGCCGGCGTTCTCGTTCGACCCGATCGTGACCCGCGAGCTCGCGCAGCAGCCGGCGCAGGAGCCGGAGCTCGTGCCGAACGCGGCCTACCTCCGGCTCGCCCTCTCGGTCGTCGCCTACGCGGCGCTCGCCGCCACGCTCGTCCTCGGCGGCTACGACAACGTCCGGACCGAGGCCGGGCTCATCGCCGGGCTGGCGCTTCCGATGATCGCGCTGGACACCTTCCGCAACTCGCTCGGCGTCCGGCTCAGGCTCGGCTGGACCTCGATCGCCGACGTGCTCGAGGCCACGTTCACGCTCGGCGGCGCGATCGTGATCGCGGCGACGGGC
>Ga0307318_10000670_pt1 | contig 11101 bp, 9 predicted proteins | sample ER_DNA_367_FD_194500 | JGI IMG/M metagenome (GOLD analysis project Ga0307318, IMG submission 194500) | Bulk soil microbial communities from the East River watershed near Crested Butte, Colorado, United States - ER_DNA_367 | ecosystem: Environmental > Terrestrial > Soil > Floodplain | place: USA...
GCACCGAGGCGGCTCCGCTCATACGCTCCTCATACCACACGCCTGCTGCCTTCGTGCATTGCTCACCGATGATCCGAGCGTGGCGAAGATCCTGATCCTCGAGCCCCATGCGGACGTGCGCGACCTGATCGCGCACGTCGTCGAAGACGCCGGTCACGAGCCGGTGCTCGACGAGAACGGCGGTTTACAGGTCGACGCGATGCTGCTGGAACCCGCGAGCCCGGTCCTGCGCCGCACGGCGCGGAAGGTCCTCGTGAGCCGGCCGGAGACCGCATTGGTCTGCGTGAGCATCGATCCGCCGAACACGGCCAGCAGCTCGCTGCGCCCGGCCGTGCACGTACTGAAGCCCTTTAGCCTGGGCGAGCTGAAGCAGGCCCTGGCGGACGCGCTGGGTTAGCGCCCGGCACGCTCCGCCAGACCTGCGTCAACGAGACCCCGGGCCTGAGACCCCGCCTCGCGGCCTCGCCGGCCGGAAGCTCGAGTACGGCCCGTGCTCCCCTGCTCGCCGCGATGCGCCAAGGGTGGAGATCTGCTGCGACCTTCACGACCCGATCCGCACGATCGAGGAAGACGGCGTCGATCGCGAACCGCATGAAGGCGGTGTGGATGGAAGACGCCGGCCGGAGCAGCATCCCCTCACCCGAGGAGAGACCGCTCCGGCCAAGGAGGCCGCGAAGGCGGGCGGACGAGGTCTCCGCGAGGAAGCAGTGCTCGCAGACGACGTCGCCGCTGTCGTTCGCCAGTGCGACCTGAGGCAGCATTCGATCAGTACCGACTTCGATCAATACCCGACGTGGATGTGGTCGTAGTGGTTGGCCAGCGGGAAGGAGGGCCCGCCCAGCCCGAGCAACGAGATCACCTGCGCCGGGAGCATCCCGCCCGGCAACAGCAGCATGCTGCGGACGGCACGCTCGGTCACCCCGCCAGGCTGCTGGTGCCCGGTGATCGAGACGCCGTTCAGCGCCGCGATGTCGACCGCGCGCCCGTAGATGTGGGCGGAGACGACGCCGGGCCGTGCGTAGAGCCGGTGCCCGCTGATCAGGCAGGAGACCGTCACCTCGTGGTAGGCCTGCCCGAGGTAGAGCATCAGCGCGAGCACGCGCACGTCGACATGCCCCGCGGCGACGTCATGCCGCCCGCCCGGGTAGATGATCAGGTGCGAGTCGTGCAGGACGCGGTCCTGGAGGTCGGCCTTCTGCGAGAGCAGGCCGTGCACGAGGCTCGCGAGCCCCACCGCACGGTAGAAGTGACGAAGGGCGACGACGCGGTCTGCGACCGTCGCATCGCTCGAGTAGGCGAGCGCGGCGGCCCACGCGTTGTAGCGGCCGCCCAGGCTCGAGAGCCTGAACGCCATCGACCTCAACCCCGGGGCGCTTGCTGGCGAGCGGCCGTTGTGGCCCTGCGCGCGCAGCGTTGCGAGCACGAGCGCCCAGTCGACGTGCGCCTGGCGTGAGTAGGTGACCAGCTCTCGCGCGAACCGAAGCCGGAGCCTCGCCGCGGGCGGAGTCGGATCGGGGGCGGCGCGGTTGAGCCAGACGGTCGCGGCCCGGTAGTCGTTGACCTCGGGGTCGAGCGCCGGGGCCTTCGGGGCCCGCGTCTTCTGTGTCTTGCTCTTCGGCGCGGAGCTCGGCCGCGTGCGCGGCGTGCGCGACGGGCGTGCCGTGTGCGTCCTCGCGATCGCAGTCCTCTTCGTCGCCGCCGGCACGGTGCCCCGCACGGAGGCGTTGGTCAGATGCGTGCTCTGAACGGCCGACCTGGTCGCAGGTGTCGCGTTGAGCGCGACCGGGCGCGACGGGTGGACCTGCTGCTGGGCCTCGACCACTCGCAGCGACTGCGCCACGGCCGAGGGAGCCTTCGGGCCGGCGGGCCCGGTCGGGCCGGTCGGGCCCGAGGCACCGGTTGCGCCGGCGGACGTGGCGGTCCCGTCTTCTTCGAGCAGCGAGCGGACACCGTTCCCCGCGCCCGCGGAGAGGGCGAGGCCGGCGAAGAAGAGCGCGCTGAAGGACAGCGTCTGGACGAAGCGGCGCTGGAATCTGCGCGGCTGCACGGGCTCCGGCTCCGCGACGTTCTTCTCGTCCCACTCGTCCCAGGCGCGGCCCCGGCCGAGCACGGTGAGGATCGCCCGCGCAAGCGAGAGGAGGAGGAGGTGGTGGAGGAACCGCCTGGTGAGGGACTTCCGTCGTGGCATTGCCTAGCTCCCGTTCGTTCGGGCGCCGGTGGGCCGCCACCTTGGCGCGGATCTCGGTTTGACATCCGCGGGCCGTACGGACTTGACAGCACTATCGAGCCGCTGCTCGGGCGGCCCTTCCCCCGAACGGGTGATGTCCCGCGGAGATCCCCATTACGGGGGATCGGCTTGGGGCTCGATCGGAACGATGATCGCCGCACTGAGCCATTGGCGGCGCGGCCACGCCGAAACACTTCGGAGGTTTTGACGGCGTGACCATGTGCATCGCCAGCACCAACAACCGGCTCTTTCAGCACCGCGTTTCGAACCACCTTTCGGCTTTTCCTTCGGGAAATTCGCGCGCGACCGCGTGCGCATCGATGAGAGAAGGGAGGTGACACAGATGCTGAAGCTCTTCACCTTCGTGCAGATCGCCGCCGATTCGCTGCGCAGGCGCGAGGAGGGCCAGACCATGGCGGAGTACGGCGTGGTTCTCGCCGTCATCACGCTCGCCGTGATCGGTGCCATCACGCTCCTTTCGGACAACGTCCGCGCAGCGATCGAGAACGTCGCCGGCATTCTGCCCGGCTAGCACGACCGCAGCTTCTCCGGTAGGGGGCCCCTTCGCGAGAAGGGGCCCACTCCCATGAATCACACAGAGAAAGAACTCCCGTGACAAGACTGAACAGCCGCAAAATTGACATTCGATCCGAGCAGGGCCAGTCGCTGACTGAATTCGCGCTCGCATTGCCGGTGCTCGCGCTGCTCCTGTTTGCGGTGATCCAGTTCGGGATTGTCTTCAACAACTACGTCACGCTGACGGACGCGACCCGCGCCGGCGCTCGCAAGGCAGCCGTCGGGCGACAGCTCTCGAATCCTCAGGGAGCGACGATCGCCGCCGTCCGCGCATCCGCGCAGGACCTGACGCAAAGCAAGCTCAACGTGACGGTGAGCTCGACGTGGCAGCCGACCGCGGACGTCGCCGTAACGGCGACCTATCCGTACTCGATCAAGCTTCTCGGAATCGTCGTGAAGACCGGCAACCTCTCGAGCACGACAACGGAGCGTGTGGAATGAACACTCGAAGCGACCGCGGCCAGGCAACCGTCCTCACTCTCGTCTTCTTGGTGGTGCTGCTGGGAATGGCGGCGCTGGTGCTCGACCTCGGGTCGTGGTACCGCTCCGACCGGGCCACGCAGTCCGCCGCCGACGCAGCCGCCCTCGCAGGCGCACAGGCGCTGCCGTCGGATCCGGGCGGGGCGAGCACGCTGGCCCTTCAGTACTCGAACAAGAACGGTGGCGGCCTCGCCGGTGGGGACATCAGCATCTCCAGCGGCCTCGGGCCGAACGACACGATCAAGGTCAACGTGCACCGCTCGGCCGGGGGCGTCTTCACGAAGCTCTTCGGCGTCCGCTCGGTGACGGTCGGCTCCCATGCGTCGGCACGCGCGAGCCTGATGGACCAGGCCATCTACGTGGCGCCGATCGGCGTTCACGTCCTCAACCCGAAGCTGAAGGGGAACGCCACGTGCCCGTGCTTCGGGTCGGGCAACCCCACGACCCTGCCGCTCGGCAAGACGGGCGCACCGGGTGCCTTCGACCTGCTCAACATCGACAGCAGCCACGGCGGCACCGGCCCGAGCATCCTCGCCGACTGGATCCTGCACGGCTACGACGGCTACCTGTCGCTCGGCGATTACTTCTCCGACGCGGGCGCGAAGTGGAACTCCAACGAGGTCCAGGACGCGCTCGGGCAGCGGCTGAACACGACGCTGCTGTTCCCCGTCTACGACAAGCTCGTCGGCACCGGCGCAGGCGCCAAGTACCACGTGGTCGCCTGGGTCGGGTTCCACCTGACCGGATACAGCGCGCGTGGTTCCTCCGGCGACATCACCGGCTGGTTCACCGAGGTGGTCTGGTCCGGCATCGCCTCGACGAGCGGCGGCGGGGGCCAGCCCAATCTCGGAGCCAGGACCGTCTACCTAATCGACTGACCAACGACCCAAGGACAAGGAGCAATGGCATATCGAGCTAGGAACATCCTGATCGCGGTCGCTCTCGCGGCTGTGGCCGCTCTCCTCACGAGCTTCTACGTGACGAGCTACAAGCGGCACGTCCAGCGCGGCGAGGACCACGTGACGGTGCTCGTTGCCAAGAAGGACATCAACGAAGGGACGAGCGGGTCCGACGTTTCCGGGCTGCTCACGCCGCAGGACGTCCCGCGAAAGAGCGTCGTCCCCGGCGCGATCTCGAGCGCCGACGACCTCGCCGGCCTCGTCGCCACCCAGCCGACCCTCGAGGGCGAGCAGGTGACGGCGCGGCGGTTCAACCCGCGCACGCAGGTCGGTGTACGGGCGCAGCTGACGGGCACGCTCCGAGCGGTCTCGATGGAGGGCGACCAGAACCAGCTGCTCGCCGGGACCCTCAAGGACGGCGACCGCGTCGACTTCGTCACGGCAATCAAGAAGCCCGGCTCGCAGGACATCTACTTCAGCCGGATCTTCGTGCGCGACGTGAAGGTGCTTCAGGCTCCATCCACCCCGCCCGCCGGCAGCAAGCTCACCGGCGCGGCCAACTCCAACTTCGCGGTGATGCTCGCGCTCACCGACAACCAGGCCCAGAAGATCCAGTACCTGCTGGCAAACGCCGGCAGCGACGGGCCCGACCGCTGGCACCTCGAGCTCCGCCCGGTGTCTCACGACGCCGACAGTTCCGACCACCTCGACAGCTACGAGAGCGTCCTCAGGGACGGCCTGAAGGCCGCTCATCGACGCTCGTCCGGACGCTAGGAGGACGTCATGAGCAGCAACGGCAACGAATTCGCTAGCAGAAGCCCGCACCGCATCTACGTCACGGGCGACTGCGACGGGCTGCCGGACCTGCGGGACGCCCTCGCGGCGCATCCCGAGGTCGAGCTCGTCGGCTCGGCGGCTCAGGTCGCCGAGGCCGCCCCGACCCTGACCGGAGGGCACCTCCAGGTCGTCCTGCACGCGACGCGGGCGGCGACCCTGCCCGTGAACGAGCTGGCGGCGATCCGCGAGCACACGCGGGCACCGCTGGTCTTGCTCGCCTCGAACGGCTCTCCGGCCCTGTTGGAGGAGGCGCTCGAGGAGGACGTCGCGGACGTGCTCCTCCTTCCCCAGCTCACCGACAACGTCGTCTTCGCGATCCGGAAAGCCGGACACGTGGGCAAGCGCCTGACCGGCGACCAGCGCCGGCACGGCCGCCTCGTGACCGTCTTCTCGCCGAAGGGCGGCACGGGCAAGACCGTGACCGCGACGAACCTCGGCGCCTCGCTCGCCAAGCACTGGGGCAAGCGGGCGCTCCTGCTCGACCTCGACCTGCAGTTCGGGGACGCGGCGATCATGCTCGGGATCGAGCCGGAGAAGACGATCTACGACCTCGTCACGGCTCCGGGCGAGCTCGACTCCGAGAAGCTCGCCGGCTACACGACCCGCCACGCCTCGGGCCTCGACATCCTCCCGGCGCCACTGCGCCCCGAGGACGCCGAGCTCGTGACGGAGGCCAAGCTGGCCCGGCTCCTGGAGGTCGCGCGCGAGTCCTACGACGTGATCGTCGTCGACACCTCGCCGTTCTTCCACGGCCCGATGCTGGCGACTCTCGACCGCACCGACGAGCTGCTGCTCCTCTGCGGGCTGGACGTGCCGACGCTGAAGAACGTCCGGCTCAGCCTGCAGACGCTGGAGCTGCTCTCGTTCCCGCCCGACAGGATCAAGCTGGTCCTGAACCGCGCGAACTCGAAGGTCGGGATGAAGCCGAAGGAGGTCGAGTCGGCGCTCGAGCGCAAGATCGCGTTCGAGGTTCCGAGCGACCGGATCGTCCCGCTCGCCGTCAACCGGGGCAACCCGGCGGTGGTAGCCGAGCCGAAGGCGGAGTTCTCGAAGGCCGTCCGCGCGATGGCGAAGGAGCTCGTCGCCGCCCACGCAGCTGCGAAGCAGAAGAAGAGCTTCATGGCGACGTTGGCGAGGGCCTAGGAACATGGGCCTCCACGACCGGCTTCACCGACAGACCGGCACGAACGGGCACGGGCCCGAGCTGGACGTGCTCGCCGGCGGCCAGGCCGAGCCGCAGGAGCGGCGGCCCGACCCGTACGGCGAGCTGAAGGGCCGCATCCACCACGCGTGCATCGCGAAGCTCGGCCCGCAGCTCTACGCGGCCGGACCGAACCAAGAGGGCTCCTCGGACGACCTCGCGGAGAAGGTGCTCCGCGTCGTCACCGAGCAGCTCGCGCTCGACCGCACGCCGCTGACCCGCGAGGAGCGGCGGCAGGTAACGCGCGAGATCACCGACGACATCCTCGGCTACGGCCCGCTCGAGCCACTGCTCCGGGACGACACGGTGACCGAGGTCATGGTCAACAACTACGACCAGGTCTACATCGAGCGCAAGGGCAAGATCGAGTCGGCCGACGCGACGTTCGTCGACAACGCCCACCTGCTGCGCATCATCGACAAGATCGTCTCCCAGGTCGGCCGCCGCGTCGACGAAGCATCGCCGATGGTGGACGCGCGCCTCCCGGACGGGAGCCGCGTCAACGCGATTATTCCGCCGCTCTCGCTCCGCGGGCCGACGCTCACGATCCGGAAGTTCTCGCGCGATCCGTACACGATGGACGACCTGATCGCCTTCGGGACGACGAGCCCAGAGGCGGCGCAGTTCCTCTCCGCGTGCGTGCGCGGGAAGCTCAACGTCCTGATCTCCGGCGGTACCGGCACCGGTAAGACGACTACGCTGAACGCGCTCTCGGCCTACGTCCCGAACGACGAGCGCATCGTCACGATCGAGGACGCGGCCGAGCTCCAGCTCCAGCAGGAGCACGTGATCACGCTCGAGGCGCGCCCGCCGAACATCGAGGGCGAGGGCGAGATTCGCATCCGTGAGCTCGTCCGCAACGCCCTGCGCATGCGCCCCGACCGGATCATCGTCGGCGAGGTCCGCGGCCCGGAGACCCTGGACATGCTCCAGGCGATGAACACGGGCCACGAGGGCTCGCTCACGACGATCCACGCAAACACCCCGCGAGACGCGCTCTCGCGGCTCGAGACGCTGGTGCTGACCGCCGGCGTCGAGCTGCCGCACCGCGCGATCCGCGAGCAGATCTCGAGCGCGTTCGACCTGCTCGTGCAGATTGCGCGCTTGGTGGACGGCTCCCGCCGCGTCACCCACATCACCGAGGTGCTGAGGATGGAGTCGGACGTGATCACGCTCCAGGACGTCTTCGTGGCGAAGCCGCCCGAGGAGGACGAGTCGTCGGCAGGCAAGCCGGTCCGCCTGCTCGGCGAGCTCGAGTGCACCGGCCTGAAGCCGCACTTCCTGGAGAAGATGGCCGCGAACGGCGTCACCCTGCCGCCTACGTTCTTCGGCAACACCTCGAGCTTCCGTCCGAACTACGCAGCTGCGACCTACGGCGGGTTCGAGTGAGCCGTAGGAGGCCGACCCGAGTCCTCATCGCCGCCCTCTTCGCCGCCCTCGTGGCACCGAGCGCGGCCGTCGCCGCCCTGAGCCTGCGCGGCGTCGACACGAGCGGGTATCCGACCGTCCGCGTCACGCTCGTCTCACCGGTCGCGACCAGCGCACCTCCGACGCTCACGGAGAACGGCAACGGGGTCGTCGGACTGCAGGCGGTGAACCTCGCCTCGGCCAAGAGCGTCGTGGTCGCGATCGACCGCTCGCGCTCGATGGCGGGCGCCAAGCTCGACGACGCGCTCGCAGCGGCGCGCGTGTTCCTCCACGCGAAGACCGCCGCCGACCGCGTCGCCGTGGTCGCTTTCGGCTCGCGAGCGGTGCAGCTCACACCGTTCTCCTCGTTCGCCAACGATGCCGTCGGCGCGCTGCGAGAGCTCAAGGTGGACGCCAAGGACGGTACCGCGCTGAACGACGCGCTCCGGCTCTCCGCCAACGCGCTGCGGAGCCAGCAGGGCCGTGCTCGCGTGATCGTGCTGCTCACGGACGGCAAGGACGTCTCGAGCAACACGTCGCTGAAAGACGCGCTCGCCGCCGCGCACGATGCCGCGACGCTCGTGTACCCGATCGCGATCGGCGGCAGCGAAGCCACCACGGCGCCGCTCCGGAAGATGGCTAGGGACACGGGCGGCACGTTCAAGTCGGCGGCCAAGAGCTCCGCGCTAACCTCTGTCTACTCGTCCCTTGCCGCGGAGCTGAAGCGCACGTGGCGGGTCGAGTACGTCACCGCTGCGCGACCGGGCGAGCGGCTCCATCTGAGGGCCGTCCTGAACCCGGAAGGCGCCGCGTCGACCGACCTCACGATCCCCGGCGCCCTCGGTGCCACCGGCGGGGGCGGCGACTCGCTTCCCTCGCCGCTCTACACACCTCTCGGCGGGCTCGTGTTGACGATGCTCGTTGCCTTCCTCGTGCTGACGGCCTGTGGGTTCCTGTTCGCCTCCGCGAAGGGCTCGTGGGTGAAGACGCGCCTCGCCCCGCACGTCGAGGGGGGCCCGCGCAAGGCGCGGAAGCGCGAGAAGGGCGAGCGGCTGGCAGCGCTGGCCGGCCTCTTCAAGGCGACCGAGACGGCGTTCGGGCACCGGCGCCTCTGGCAGAAGCTGCACCGGAAGCTCGAGCGGGCCGACCTTCCTCTGCGCACTGTCGAGTTCGTCTACCTGATGCTCGGCTGCGGGTTCGCCCTCGCGTTCTTCGCTGCGATCACCGGGCGTTCGTCGCTCGGGATCCTGATCGCGCTCGTGATCGGCGCCGCGATCCCGTACGGCTGGGTCTCCTTCAAGGCCAGGCGGCGGATGGCCGCCTTCGAGAACCAGCTGCCCGACCTGCTCGTCACGCTCGCCGCCTCCCTGAAGGCCGGCCACAGCTTCAAGCAGGGGATCCAGACGGTGGTGGACGAGGGCCAGGAGCCTGCGAGCAAGGAGCTGGGCCGCGTGATCACCGACACCCGGCTGGGGCGGCCGATGGACGAGGCGCTCGCCGACACGGCGGAGCGGATCGGCTCGAAGAACTTCTCGTTCGTGATCACGGCCGTCGCGATCCAGCGCCAGGTCGGCGGCAGCCTCGCCGGCCTCTTCGACATGGTCGCGGACACCGTCCGCCAGAGGCAGCAGTTCGCCCGGAAGATCAAGGGCCTGACCGCGATGGGCCGCGCCTCGGCCTACGTGCTCATCGGCCTGCCGTTCTTCGTCGCGTTCGCGCTGACGCTCCTGAACCCGACCTACATGGACCCGCTCTACCACACGTCCACGGGCCACACGCTGATCATGGTCGGCCTCGCGATGATGGCCTTCGGGTCCCTGATCCTGAAAAAGCTCGTCTCATTCCGGGGGTAGACCGCCAGTGATCATCTTCATAGTGCTCGGAGTCTTCTGCCTCGCCGGCGCCGCGTACCTTCTGGGAGAGACCGTCACGCTTCCTGCGCGGGAGCGCCGCTCCTCGGTCAACCGGGCGGCGCACTACGGAAAGGTCCGCGCCATGCTGGGGGTGCCCCAGCTGCCGTTCAGCCAGCGCGTGCTCTCGCCGCTCGGCGACCGGCTCGCGAGCTGGACGCTGAAGCTGCACCCTCGCACCACGATCGAAGGCGTGAGCGCCCGGCTGCTGGCCGCGGGCATGGGCCGGTCGATCTCGCCGACGACGTTCCTCGCGTTCAAGTCGGCCCTGGCGCTCGGCGGGCTGCTCCTCGGAGCGGTGTTCGGCGGCGCCGCGATCGGGCCGGGAGGCGTGCTTTTGCTCGCCATCGCGCTCGGCGGCGTCGGGTTCATCGTGCCGGACTTCGCCGTTTCGGCACGCGCGCGGTCGCGCAAGGACCGGATCCGCGCGGAGCTTCCCGACGCGCTCGACCTGATGGCGGTCAGCGTCGAGGCGGGCCTCGGCTTCGACGGGGCGATCTCGAAGCTCACCGATCACATGGCGGGGCCGCTCGCCGACGAGTTCTCGCTGACGCTGAGCGAGATCCGCATCGGCGAGTCGCGCCAGGACGCGCTCAAGAAGCTCGCGGATCGCACCGGCACGCCCGAGCTCTCGAGCTTCGTGCGCTCGATCATCCAGGCCGACCAGCTCGGCATCTCCCTGGGCCGGATCCTGCGCGTGCAGGCCACCGACAGCCGCCTCAAGCGCCAGGCGGCCGCCGAGGAGAAGGCGATGAAGGCGCCGATCAAGATGCTCTTCCCGACCGTTCTCTTCATCTTCCCGGCCATGTTCCTCGTGATCCTCGGGCCGGCGTTCCTCAACCTCTCGAAGCTCTTCTAACCCGCAACGCGGAGGCCACGATGTCCGACACACCCGAGAACCAGGGGGCCGAGACCGAAAAGGGGTTCGGCACCGGCCTGCGCGCACAGCTGCAGCGCCGGCGGGACGGTGACGGAGTGCAGGTCGACGGGCAGAGCCCGACCAACGTCGAGCTGCGTTTCGAGCTGACCGCGAGGCCGGCAGGCGACTCGCTCGAAGGAATCGTCAGCCCGGACGTCGAGGCTCTCAGAGCCGAGCTCCAGGCGGCACACGCCCGCGAGGCGACGTTGCGCGACCAGCTTCAGGTCCGCTCCGAGGCCTACGACCAGAACGTCGGCTCCGAGAAGGAGCTCGCTTACCGCGCCACCACGCTCGACGAGCGGGAGGCCCGGCTCGCCGAGTTCGAGGTCGAGCTCGAGGAGCGGGAGCGGCGCGTCCGCGACCAGCGCGAGGCGATTGACGCCGAGCACGCGCGCGTGGCCAACCTCCAGGCCGAGCTGGCGGCGGAGCAGGCCCTCGCGGCCGAGCAGCAAGAGGCCGCCGAGGCACGGTTGCGCGATCTTCAGGGCGCCGACCGCCAGCGGGAGAAGGCCGCGGGCGAGCTGGCCAAGACCCGCGCGGCACTCGACGACCGAGAGAAGAAGCTGGCGAAGAAGGAGAGCGAGCTCGCCACCCGCGAGCAGGCCGCGACGGCCAGGCTCGACGGGCGCGAGCGAGGTCTTGCCA
>Ga0307318_10000671_pt1 | contig 11091 bp, 11 predicted proteins | sample ER_DNA_367_FD_194500 | JGI IMG/M metagenome (GOLD analysis project Ga0307318, IMG submission 194500) | Bulk soil microbial communities from the East River watershed near Crested Butte, Colorado, United States - ER_DNA_367 | ecosystem: Environmental > Terrestrial > Soil > Floodplain | place...
CACCGGCTCTACCTTCAAGCTGATCACCGCCACGGCCGCGCTGGAGGGCGGCTTCATCACGCCCGACACCGTGCAGGTCGACAACGGCTCGATCACCGTCGGCGGGGTGACCTTCAAGAACGCCGGCGACGCGGTGCACGGCGCGCTCGCGCTGCGCCAGGCGCTCACGGTGTCGAGCGACGTGTTCTTCTACCTGCTCGGTCAGGACATGAACAACACGGGCGACGGTCAGACGCTGCAGCGCTGGGCGCGGCGGCTCGGCATCGGACGCCAGACGGGGATAGACCTGCCCGAGGAGGGGCCGGGCTTCCTGCCGACGGAGGCCTGGCGCGATCGCGAGAACGCGAAGTTCAACCGCTGCGTAAAGCGGCGCAAGCTGACCGACGCCGAGATCTATGAGGGCAAGTGCGGCTTCATCGACCGCCCCTGGTCGGTGGGCGACAACATCAACCTCGCGGTGGGCCAGGGCGATCTGCAGGCCAACCCGCTTCAGCTGGCCGTGGCCTACGCGGCGATCGCCAACGGCGGCAGGGTGCTGCGCCCGCGCCTGGGCCAGCGCATCGAGAACTCGCTCGGCCAGGCCGAGCAGAACCTGCAGGCCTCCACCGCGCGCCGGCTCAAGATCGACCCCGCCAACGCGGCGGCCATCATGGAAGGCCTGCACGGGGCGGCCAGCGAGCCCGGCGGTACCTCGACGCCGGTGTTCGAGGGCTTCCCCATTCCGATCGCGGGCAAGACGGGAACCGCCGAGAAGGGCCCCGGCCGCGCCGATCAGTCCTGGTACGCGGCGCTGGCGCCCTATCCTCATCCCAAGTACGCCGTTGTCGTGACCGACGAAGCCGGTGGCTTCGGCGCCGACACGGCCGCACCGATGGCGCGGCTTATCCTCTCCGAGCTCTTCAACGTAAACGAGAACCAGCTCGTCGCGGGCGGGGCATCCCCGGACTGATGTCGACCGCGGTCAAGGACTTCCGTGAAAGCGCGCCGCGCATGTTGCGCTTGGACCCGCTGCTGCTGCTCGCCACGCTGGGGCTGGTCGCCGCCGGCGTCTACTTCGTCCGCGAGGCGACGATCAACGACATCAGCGGCGACCCCAACTACTTCATGTATCGCCAGCTGGCCTACGCGGGCGTCGGCCTCGTGCTGATGTTCGCGCTCTCCCGCTTCGACTACTCGCGCCTGCGAGAGTGGAAGTGGGGTGTCTACGGGTTTCTCATCGCATCGATCCTGCTCGTCTACGGCTTGGGCTTCTCGGCCCGCGGCTCGCGCCGGGCGATCGAGTTCGGCTTCTTCAACTTCCAGGCGTCGGAGCTGGGAAAGCTCCTGCTATGCGTGACGCTGGCCGCGTTCACGGTCGACCGGCTGCGGCGCCTGGGCGATCGAGAGACCACCAGCCGCATCCTTCTGCTGGCGCTGGTTCCGGCGATGCTCGTCGTGGCCCAGCCCGATCTGGGCTCGGGGCTCGTGTACCTCGCCATCGTGATCGCCGTGCTGTTCGTGGCGGGGGCCAAGTGGACGCATTTCGCCGCCGTGGCGGCGCTGGCCGCGACCGCGCTCGTGCTGGTGCTGCTGGTGGCGCCGGCGGCGGGGATGCAGCTCCTCAAGCCCTACCAGCAGGATCGCCTGACGGCATTCCTAAACCCCTCGGACGATCCTGCCGAGGAGGGTTACCAGGTGAACCAGTCGCTCACGGCGATCGGCGCCGGAGGCAAGACCGGCCGCGGCGACGATTCCACACAGACCGAATTGAACTTCCTACCCGAACACCACACGGACTTCATCTTCTCCGTGGTTGGCGAGGAGTTCGGATTCGTGGGGGCGGCACTCGTGCTGTCCCTGTTCGCGCTCCTGATATGGAGAGCGCTGAGAATCCTGACGATGTCCAAGAACTTCTACGGCGCCCTCGTCGCCGGCGGCATCACCGCGATGCTGATGTTCCAGGTCTTCGTCAACGTGGGCATGACCATCGGGATCATGCCCATCACCGGCATCCCGTTGCCGCTGCTGTCCTACGGCGGCTCGTCGGTGCTGACGACATTGATGGCGATCGGCCTTCTTCAGTCGATACACGCGCAGGCGCGCGAAACGGCTGAGGCCAAGAGCCTATGAACACATTCATGAGAGGACTTCGTTTTGAGAAAGCAGTTGCTCGTCACGGTCGACCGTGGCGAAACCAGAGTCGCGATCCTGGAAGCCGAGGGCACCGCCTCCGGCTCTGACGGGGGCGGGCGAAACCGCTCGGCCAACCGGGGCCGCGCAGCACAAGCAAGCGACGACTGGCGCGTCGCGGAGCTCTATATCGAGCGCCGCGGATCTCGCTCCATCGTCGGAAACGTCTACAAGGGCAAGGTCGACAACGTCCTGCCCGGGCTCGAGGCCGCCTTCGTCGACATCGGGCTGGAGAAGAACGGCTTCCTGCACGCCGACGACGTGGTGTTCCCGGGGGTCGAGGTGGCGCGCCGCGGGCGCGGCACCCGCACCAAGGGCAAGCGCATCACCGAGTTGCTGAAGCCGGGCCAGGAGATTCTGGTCCAGGCGATCAAGGATCCGCTGAAGACCAAGGGTCCGCGCCTGTCGATGCAGCTCTCGATCGCGGGCCGCTACCTCGTCTACGTGCCCCAGGGCGAGGGCGTCGGCGTGTCGCGCCGGCTCGACGACAAGGAGCGCGACCGCGTACGCCGCGCGGCGGGCAAGGCCGACCTCGGCGACGGCGGGGTGATCGTGCGCACCGCCGCGCAGGGCGCCACCCGCGAGGACTTCGAGCGCGAGATCAAGTACCTGCACAAGCTGCACGAGGTGCTCCAGCAGCGTGCCAAGGAGGTCCCCGCCCCGGAGATGGTCTTCCAGGAGGCCGACCTGTCGGTGCGCGTGGCCCGCGACATCTTCTCGGGCGAATTCGAGAAGGCGATCGTCGACGACGAGAAGCAGCACCATCGCCTCGAGTCGTTCTTCAACCGCACCGCGCCGGAGCTGCTCGAGCGGCTCGCGCTCTACACCGACGAGGAGCCGCTGTTCGAGCGCTACAACATCGAAGAGGCGATCCAGTCGGTGCTGCGCCGCCGCGTCGATCTGCCGAGCGGCGGATACCTGATGATCGACTACGCGGAGGCGATGACCGTCATCGACGTGAACTCGGGCTCCTTCACGGGTCGCGGCAAGGGCGCCAAGCTCGAGGACACGATCACCAAGACCAACCTCGAGGCGGCCGACGAGGTGGTGCGCCAGCTGCGCCTACGCGACATCGGCGGCATCATCGTCATCGACTTCATCGACATGTCGCGGGCCCGCAACCGCGACGCCGTGCTCAAGACCCTGCGCAAGGCGCTCGACGAGGACCGGACGAAGACCTACGTGGTGGAGATCTCACCGCTGGGCCTGGTCGAGATGACGCGCCAGAACGTCACCGACGGAGTGCGCGAGATCCTCACGAAGACCTGTCCCACCTGCGAGGGCGAGGGGGTAGTGCTCTCCGAGGAGACGGTGGCCATCGAGGTCGACCGTTGGCTGCGTGACCTCGCCGCCGAGCGACCCGAGTCGCCTGCCTTCCTGATCCGGCTGAACTCTCGCGTGGCCTCCATCCTGGTCGGCGGCCACGGCGTTCCCGGGCCACTCGTGGAGATCGAGGCGGAGACCGGTCGCCACTTCCACTTCGAGGGAACGGAGGCGCTGCCCATCGACACCTTCGACGTGGTGCTCGAGGGCACCCGCGACGAGGTCGAGGAGAGGGCGCTGCCGTTCCGCGAGGGCGAGGAGGTGCTCGTCCAGATCGAGGAGCCGCACATGTACAACGACGACGACGCGGTGGCCAAGCTGGACGGCTACGTCGTCTCGGTCTTCGGGGCGGCTCCGCTGGTGGGCGAGCGGACGCTGGTGCGGATCGAGAAGGTGGGCCGCAGCGCCGCGCAGGCATGGCTGGTGAACCCGCCGCCCGGCGTCAGGGCGGCGGGGCCGGAGGCCTCGGACGGCGCCGCCGCCGGAGCCGATGAGGGGGAAGGCGAGGGCCGGCGCCGTCGCCGCGGCCGGCGCGGCGGACGCGGACGGCGAAGGAAGGCCGAGGCGGGCTCGGGCTAGGGCGGGCCGGCCGACGGCTGACGCTCAGGCATCGTAGGAGCCGGGGACCCAGGCCCGGGTGCTGACGCCGACCGCGTTCCAGGCGTTGACCGTGACGATCAGGGCGACGAGCGCGGCGAGCTCATCGGGGGTGAACTGCGCGGCGGCCGCGGCGAACGCCTCGTCGGGAACGTGGCCGTCGGCCATGAGCGTGACCGACTCGGCGAAGGCCAGAGCGGCGCGCTCGCGGTCGGTGAAGTACGGCGTCTCGCGCCAGGCGGGCAGGGCGTAGAGCCGCTGTTCGGTCTCCCCGATCGCCCGGGCGTCCTTGGTGTGCATGTCGATGCAGTAGGCGCACCCGTTGAGCTGCGAGGCGCGAACCCGGACGAGCTCGCGCAGCCGCGGGTCGAAGTCGACCTGGTCGAGCTCCTTCGTGGCGGCGCCATCGAGCTGCGCGAGAGCGCGCGAAAAGCCGGCGGCGTGAGTGTCGAAGTCCAGCCGTATCGGTATCGGGGTGGTCTCGGTGGTCGTCATACCTTCCAATCTAGTCGGCAATCGGCCCAGTGCTAAGGTCCATTGCTGTGCCGAGAGCTTGGGCCACTTCCGGTGTGGACCTGCACCTCGACCTCCCCGGCCCGCGGCTGCGAGCCGGACTCGAGAACGCTCTGCGCGGGGCGGTCCGAACCGGGCGTCTTCATCCCGGGGCACGGCTGCCCTCGTCGCGGGCGCTGGCCCAAGATCTCGGCATCGCCCGCAACACCGTCGCCGACGCCTACGGGCAGCTCGTCGCCGAGGGCTGGCTCGTCGCGCGCCAGGGATCGGGTACGCGCGTCGCCGACCGAGCGCCCGCGGTCGAGGCCGCCCTATCGGCGCCGGCCGGCCAAGCGACGCCGCCCCGCTACGACCTTCGTCCCGGCGCCCCGGATCTGTCCGCCTTCCCCCGCGCGGCCTGGTTGCGGGCGATGCGCCGCGCGCTGAGCGACGCGCCGGACGCGGCGCTGGGCTACGGCGACCCGCGCGGGCGTCCGGAGCTGCGGCAGGCACTCAGCGCCTATCTCGCACGCGCCCGCGGGGTCCGCGTAACGCCCGACCGGCTCGTCGTCTGCTCGGGCTTCACGCAGGGTCTCGCGCTGCTGTGCGAGTCGCTGCGCGGTCGTGGTGCATCGACTCTGGCGATGGAGGCGTATGGGCTTCCGACCTACCGCGACGTCGCCGAAGCTCGCGGCCTGCGGCTGACCGGCCTCCCCGTCGACGCGCACGGCGCGTCCGTCGCGGAGCTCGCCGGCGTGGCCGCGGCCGTGCTGACGCCCGCCCACCAGTTCCCGCTCGGCGCGCCTCTCGCCCCGGCGCGCCGAGGGCGGGCGGTCGAATGGGCCGCGGCGACCGGAGGGCTCATCATCGAGGACGACTACGACGGCGAGTTTCGCTACGACCGCCAGCCCGTCGGCGCGATGCAGGCCCTCGCTCCCGAGCACGTCGTCTACGCCGGCACCGCCAGCAAGACGCTCGCCCCGGGGCTGCGGCTGGGCTGGCTGGCGCTCCCCGCCGAGCTCGTCGACGACGTCGTCGATGCGAAGAGCCTCGCCGACCGGCAAACGGGCACGCTCGATCAGCTGACACTGGCTCAGTTCATCGCCTCCGGCGCATACGACCGGCACGTGCGCCGCGCGCGGCTGGCCTACCGCCGCCGGCGCGACCGCCTGATTGCCGCGCTGCAACGCGATGCGCCTCACGTCCGGGTAACCGGAATCGCCGCCGGCCTGCACGCGCTCGCCGAGCTCCCCGGCGACCACGACGAGCGAGCGATAGTCGCTCGCGCTGCCGAGCACGGCCTGGCGCTCGAGGGGCTCGACGCCTACCGCGGGTCCGGCCGGCGCCGCGGGCCCGCACTGGTCGTCGGCTACGGCACGCCACCCGAGCACGCCTTCACCGCCGCCGTGGCCCGCCTCGGTGCGGCGCTCGTCGCCGGCTAAGAGGCGCCCGCGGGCGCCGCCGCCCGGAGCATCTCCTGCAGCTGCTCTTCTTGGAATCCGAGCGGCAGCACGAGGTCGATCGCGTCGGCCCCGGTCTCCAGCCAGAGGCGGACGGCCGCCGGCGCCTCGTCGTAGGTGCCCATCACCGTCACCTCTTGCGCGAGCCGCTCGGCGGCCGCGGGCAGCCGCGGCAATCCTCCGTTCGCGTTGGCGTCGAGCAGTGCATCGACCTCGCGGGCGAAGCCGAAGTGATCGCGAAGCATGCGCGGGTACAGCGGACCCATGCGGGTCAGGTAGGCGAGCAGCCAACCGGCGGCGATCACCCTGGCCGTCTGGGCCTCCTCGGCGATCGCGAGAGGGACGCTTGCGGTGACCCCGGTGGCCGTCGATTCCTCGCTACGCGACTCCCCCTCGGCGAGCAGAGCCCGGCCGTCGGCCAGACGCGAGCGGGCCCAGAGGAAGGGCAGCCAGTGATCGGCGAGCTCCCCCGCCAGGCGCACCGAGGCCGGGGCGAGCGCGGCAAGCAGGATCGGGACGGGTTGTTCTGGCGGTGCTCCGAGCCGAAGGGCCCTGACGTGCTCGCGGTCGAGAGGCAGGCGAGCGCCCTCGAGCAGCGCCCTGACAGCGACGAGCGTGGTGCGGAGGCGATCGAGCGGTTGCTCCCAGACGAGTCCGTGCAGGCCCTCGACAAGCGGCGGGCTGCTGGCCCCGAGCCCGAGGGCGAAGCGTCCGCCAGAGGCGCGTTGAAGGCTGGCCGCGGCCATGGCGATCGCCGCCGGAGTACGGCTCCAGACCGGCAGCACACCGGTGCCGAGCCCGATCCGCGACGTCATTCCGGCGATCTGCGCCAACAGCACGACCGCGTCGTGGGTCCACCCCTCGGCGGTGCCGAAACGGGCGTAGCCGAGCTTCTCGGCGCCCACGGCCAGCCGTATCGTCGCCTCGGCATCGGTCTGAAACGGCGTCACGCCGGCGCCGACGCTCGACCCCGGATAGGACGACGAGCCGGTCGGATCAGTCGGGTGTGATGAGGTCAAGTCAGTCGGTGAAGGCCCGGTAGTAGGGGGTGCCCGAGTACACGGCCCGCTGCGCGCGACCCTCCATGACGGTGTCGAAGTGCATCCACTCGGGCGACCAGTCCGGCTCTCCCACACGAAAGCGCTCGCCGTCGAGCGGCGTCAGCGGGAACCTGTCGCTGCCGTTGAGCCACTCGGTTCCCGCGACCAGGCCGCCCTCGCGGGAGGCGATCGAGAAGCTCGGAAGCCAGGGGTTGTGCGAGCGAAAGCGACCCAGAAACGGCCTCCATTCCCGCCGGCAGGTGCCGTCGTCTACGAGCGGCCGGGAGGGCGTCGTGTCGAGCTCCGGGGGTTCGCGGCCCGCGGCGATCGCCAGCGCGGCCTCGCCGAGGTACCAAGCGCCGCCTATCCCGTTGGCAAAGGCGACGACGCCGAGCCCGGCCGCCGTGTCGGCGCGCATGTGGGCGACGTAGCCGAGCATGTCGCCCGAGTGTCCGAACCCGTCGTCGTGGATCTCGAGGCCGTAGCCGTAGCCCGCGTCTTCGCCCTCGTGTGGGACCTGCGCCTGCTTCATCGCGGCGAGGCTCGGCGGCGAAAGTAGCTCCCCGCCGGTCCAGAGCTCGCGTAGGTACGCGGCCAGATCCTCCGCGGTGCAGCACAGGCAACCGTCGGCCTCGGCGGACTCGACCCAGGGCGCCGGCGCCAGGCCGTGGTCGGCCTGCCAGGGGCGGTCGTCGTAGAAGGGGACGTTGCCTCCCGCCAGCAGCCGCCGGGTGTCGTGCACCATCACGCCATGGGAGGACTCCAGGCCGAGCCGGTCGAGCACGCGTCGCTCGACGAGCTTCTCGTAGGGCCTTCCGGTCACGGCCTCCAGCAGCACGCCCACGGCTCGGTAGCCGATGTTCGAGTAGTGGCGGTGTTCCCCGGGAGAGAAGCCCGGTTCGGTGCCGGCCAAGGCGATGACGTCGTAGGTCGATGCCGGCGCGAGATCGGAGCTTTCGACCACTCCCGCGGAATGGGTGAGCAGATGGTGCGTCGTGACCGGCAAGCGGCTGCGCAGCGACAGCCAGGGCAGATAGTCCGTGACCGGGGCGTACAGGTCGAGCAGGCCCTCGTCGGCGAGTTGCAGCGCGATCACGGCCGTGAACGACTTCCCGATCGAGCCGATCGGCCACGGCGCCGCGGGCGATGCCGCCCCGTAGGTCCGTGCGGTGAGAATCGCCTCAGGCGTCGTCAGGGCGACCGCGACGGCCGGTGCCATCCCGGTCTCGAGCACGCCCGCGGCCAGGCCATCGAGCTCCGCGAGGTCGATCTCCACGAGACGTCACGCTATCCCTCCGACTGTGCGGGTGCCGCCTCGTAGACGAGAATGGTCACGCCGTCGCCGACCGTCTTCGAGTCCGAGAGCCGCAGGCGCTTCTTGTCGCTCGTGTCCCCGAACAGGCGCTTGCCGGTTCCGAGGACGACCGGGTAGACCATCAGGCGCAACTCGTCGACGAGATCCTTCTCGATCAGGGCCTGTACGAGCTGGGCGCTGCCGTGGACGACGATGTCGCCCGATTGCTCCTCGCGCAGCCTCGCGACCTCTTCCTCGAGGTCCCCGCTGAGCACCCTGGAGTTGGTCCACTCCGGGTCCTCGAGGGTCGACGAGACGACGTACTTGGGCATGTTGTTGAACTTGTCCGCGAACTCGCCGCTCCTGGACGGCCATGCGGCGGCGAAGCCCTCGTAGGTTGTGCGGCCGAGCAGCAGCGCCTCGGCGGCCACCGTCTCGTCGAGCTTGAACTGGTCGCCTTCGTCACCGCGCTCGATCTCGAACGACCACGCTCCGCGCTCGAAGTCGTTATCTCCTCCAGGAGCCTCCATGACGCCGTCCAACGACACGAACTCGGTCACAACGATCCTTCCCACGTCGGTTCCTCCTTGGTTGCCTGCAGAGCCTCGGTACCATACTCAAAGAGTTGATTGATCAAAGACACGCTTGAATACGTTGACAACCGACCAGCTCAGCGAAACCTTCGCCGCCCTCTCCGACCCCACGCGTCGCGAGATACTTGCGCGACTGGCCGAGGGCGAGGCCACCGTCACCGAGCTGGCTCGGCCCTTCCCGATCAGCGTCCAGGCGGTCTCCCAGCACCTCAAGGTGCTCGAGCGGGCGGGCCTGATCACGCGGGGGCGAGAGGCCCAGCTTCGGCCCTCTCGCCTCGACGGCGCGGGTCTGAGGGACGCCGCCGAGTGGCTCGAGGGATATCGTCGCTTCTGGGAGGCCAGCTTCGACCATCTCGGGAAGCGGCTGGGGCGAAGCGAAGGAGCGGAGAATGGCTGAAGGTCCGAATCCCGAGCAGGCCGGAATCAGCATCACCCGCGTGTTCGACGCTCCACGCGAGCGTGTGTGGCGCGAGTGGACCGAGCCCGAACGTTTCGCCGACTGGTTCGGCGGGCCCGAGTCCGAGGTGCCGCTGTCCAGCGTTTCGATGGACGTCACGGCCGGAGGGGCATGGCGTGCGACGATGTTCTCGGGCCCCGACCGCCGCGAGAGCCGCTGGACCGGTGAGTACCAAGAGGTGATCGAGCCCGAGCGCCTCGTCCTCACCTTCTCCGACCAGCCCGGTGGAGAGCGGTACGAGCTCGTAATCGTGGTTCTGACCGACCTCGGCGACGGCCGGACCGAGATGCACTTCGAGCAGCGCGGGCACATGGAAGGCCAGCAGTACAAGCGAGCCGAACAGGGCTGGACGTCCTTCTTCGACCGGGTCGAGGAGCGCCTGGCGAAGGCGCCTTAGAGCTCGCGCTCGTAGAAGAAGTTGACCGGGCCGCTGGGCTTGCCGCCGCGGTTGCTGAAGCCGAGGCTCTCGTACAGGGCGCGGGCGGCCAAGTCATCCTCGCTTGTCCCGAGATCCATGTAGTCGGCGCCCCTGCTGCGTGCGAGCTCGATCGCCTCCACCACCAGAGCCCGGCCGAGGCCCTGCCCGCGCCGTTCGGGGACCACGAACAGCTCGGCCAGGTGGCATTCGAGCGCACGCGTCCAGATCTCCGGGCGAAAGCGCATCACGGCAACCCCGTCGGGCCCCGTTCCCGCGAGCAGCACGCTGATCTCGCCCTGGGCGAGCAGCTCGCGAACCCGCTCGGTCAGCGGTTGCAGCCCCGGCGTCGGCTCGTCGAACTCGCGGTTGAAGTCGCGCAATAGCCGGGCGATCGCGTCGGCGTCGCCGACCTGGCCGGGGCGAACCACGGGCGGACCGTTCACACGCGAAGGGTCTACCACAGCCGCTTCCGGCGGCAGGGACGTCAGGCGGCCTGGGGACAGTCCCGCGTTTCCGCCGCCTGCACGATGCGTCCGGTGGCGCCGTCCAGCGCCCCGGCCGACAGGAGCGTGGCTGCGGCGTTGGCCACGACCCGTCCGGCGAGCCCACCCCCGCGCCGAACGGCAACCGACGCGGAGAGCTCAGCGCCCGCGGCGCCGGCCGCGAGCTCGTAGCGCACGTCGAGGCCGATCGGGCCGTCGGCCGAGAGCTCGAGCCGGCGCGCGTCGGCGGCATGGACCTCGACCTCGAAGCTGACGGGCACGCCGGCGAGGCGTCCGCTGACCTTCGTGCGGGTTCCCGCGGCCAGCCGCCGGCCCTCGAGGTCCTCGACCTCGAAGTCGATGGGCGACCAGCACCGAATCTGCTCAGGGTGGGTGAGCACCTCGAGCAGATGCTCGGGCGACGTGTTCGCCTGAGCTGTGGCCGTCCAGCGGTCCATCGGTCGAACGCTCTCACTCGACGAGACGGCGTAGTGAGCGATCACGCACACAACGGTGCGGGCACGACTCGGCTACTTCAGCTGCGCGATGCTCAACGCGTTTCCGTGCGGATCGACGATCCAGGCCTCGAGGGCGAAGCCCATATCGGCGACCCCGTCGACCGTCTTGAGCTCAGGCGTGTCGTACTCCTGAATCTGGACGCCGCGTGAGCGCAGCTCGGCCAGCTCGGCGGCGAGGTCGTCCACGCGCCACCCGGCCTGGGTCTGCTCGTCGGCGGTGCCCGTGGTGCTCGCGGTGACCACCAGCT
>Ga0307318_10000672_pt1 | contig 11090 bp, 9 predicted proteins | sample ER_DNA_367_FD_194500 | JGI IMG/M metagenome (GOLD analysis project Ga0307318, IMG submission 194500) | Bulk soil microbial communities from the East River watershed near Crested Butte, Colorado, United States - ER_DNA_367 | ecosystem: Environmental > Terrestrial > Soil > Floodplain | place: USA...
AGTACGGCCACACGTTCGGACCGTGGAACGCGCCCAGAGTGGTCTACCTCCAGCACGACTCCGACCCGGTCGTCTGGTGGTCGACCGACCTCATCTTCAACACCCCGGAGTGGCTGCTGGAAACCCGCGAACCAGGCACCCCGATGAGCTACATGTCGTGGATGCCATTCGTCACCTTCTGGCAGGTGACCGCCGACATGGCGATGTCCAACACGGTCAAGGGCGGGTACGGTCACCGTTACTTCGAGACCGAGACGGTGCCCGCGTGGGCCGGCATCTTCGGGATGGACCCGACCGCCGACTACTCCCGGATCGAAGCCGCCATCAAAGAGGCCAACGAGGGCGCCACGGGCTAGCCGACGCCGTGCCGCCACGGCTTGCCGGGTCCGAGTGGAAGAACTACCACGGCCCCGTGTGGTGGATCTTCCAGATGGAGGGCGACGAGGCCGACTGCTGCCCGAAAGCCCCGCGAGCCGCATACTTCCGAGCGGCTAGGGTCGCTGACCATGGAAACCGCCGAGATCGCGCGTCGCTGGCTGGCGTTCTTCGAGGAGAAGGGCCACGCCGTCGTCCCCAGCGCGCCGCTGCCCTACGACGACCCGAACCTGCTGTTCGTCGTCGCCGGGATGGTTCCCTTCGTGCCCTACTTCAGCGGCCTGGAGACGCCCCCGTGGCCGCGTGCGGCCTCCGTTCAGAAGTGCGTCCGGACGCCGGACCTCGACGAGGTCGGCAAGACCAGCCGGCACGGCACGTTCTTCCAGATGAATGGCAACTTCTCGTTCGGTGACTACTTCAAGCGCGAGGCCATCGCGTATGCGTGGGAGCTGCTCACCGGGCCGGTCGCCGAGGGCCGGTACGGGCTCGACCCCGACAAGCTGTGGGCCAGCGTCTACGAGGACGACGACGAGGCCGAGGCGCTCTGGCTCGAGCTGACCGACATCCCCAAGGAGCGGATCGTCCGGCGCGGCCGGCTCGACAACTACTGGCACATGGGCATTCCCGGTCCCGGCGGCCCGTGCAGCGAGATCTTCGTCGACCGCGGCGCGGAGTACGGCCAGGAGGGTGGCCCGAGCGTCGACGAGGACCGGTACATGGAGATCTGGAACCTCGTCTTCACCGAGTTCGAGCTCGGGGCGGTCCGCAGCAAGGCCGACTTCGACGTGTTGGGGCCGCTGCCCAAGAAGAACGTCGACACCGGCATGGGTCTGGAGCGCATCGCCAGCGTGATGCAGCGCGTCGACAACCTCTACGAGATCGACCAGGTGCGACCGGTCCTTGACCGCGCCGCGGAGATGACCGGCAAGCGCTACGGTGCGGTCCCCAGCCACGTTGCCGCGCAGAGCAGCCCGGACGACGTCCGGCTGCGCGTGGTCGCGGACCACGTCCGGTCCTGCCTCATGCTGATCGGCGACGGGGTGACGCCGAGCAACGAGGGCCGCGGCTACGTGCTGCGCCGGATGCTGCGCCGGGCGGTCCGCTCGATGCGGCTGCTGGGGTGGCAGGACGCCGATCCGTGCCTTCCCTACCTGTTGCCGGTGTCGATGGAGCGGATGAGCACGACCTACCCCGAGCTGCGCACTGACTTCGATCGGATCAGCCAGGTGGCGTACGCGGAGGAGGAGGCCTTCCGGCGCACCCTGGCCTCCGGCACGACGATCCTCGACACCGCGGTCGCGCGGGTGAAGGCGGGCAGCGACCAGCCGCAGCAGCTGAGCGGGGCGCAGGCGTTCGCGCTGCACGACACGTACGGCTTCCCCATCGACCTGACCCTCGAGATGGCCGCCGAGCAGGGGGTCGCGGTCGACGAGGTCGGGTTCCGCCGGCTCATGCAAGAGCAGAAGGACCGGGCCCGGGCCGACGCCAAGTCGCGCAAGCAGGGACACGTCGACACGACGGTCTATCGGCGCATCGTCGACGACCTCGGTCGCGCGGTCGAGTTCACCGGGTACGACGAGGTCGTCTCCGAGGGGCGCGTCGCCGCGATCGTCCGGGACGGTGAGGGTGTCGACGCGGCGCAGCCGGGCGACGACATCGAGGTCGTCCTCGACCGCACGCCGTTCTACGCCGAGGGCGGCGGTCAGCTCGCCGACGGCGGGCGCATCGAGCTCGACAACGGTGCGGTCCTCGAGGTTCGCGACGTCCAGTCGCCGATCGCCGGGGTCATCGCCCACCGCGCGACCGTCGTGCTCGGCGAGGTTGTCCCGGGCGCGCTCGCGCAGTCGGAGGTCGACATCGAGCGGCGGAAGTCGATCTCCCGGGCGCACACGGCAACCCACATGGTGCACAAGGCGATCCGCGAAGCGCTCGGCGACACCGCGACGCAGGCCGGTTCCGAGAACGCGCCCGGACGGTTCCGGTTCGACTTCACGGCGCAGTCGGCGGTTCCGAAGACGGTGCTGCGGGACGTCGAAGCGCGGGTGAACGCACTGCTCCTCGACGACCTGCCGGTGACGGCGGAGGTCATGACGCAGCAGCAGGCCCGTGACGCCGGCGCGATGGCGCTGTTCGGTGAGAAGTACGGCGACGCGGTCCGGGTCATCTCGGTGGGCGAGTGGGCCCGCGAGCTGTGCGGCGGCACCCATGCCCAGCGCTCGGGCCAGCTCGGCGTTGTGAAGCTGCTCGGCGAGTCGTCGATCGGCTCCGGCGTCCGGCGCGTCGAGGCGCTCGTCGGCGCAGACGCATACTCCTTCCTGGCGCGAGAGCACGCCATCGTCGGGCAGCTCACGGAGGCGCTGCAGGCCCGACCCGAGGAGCTTCCGGAGCGGGTCTCCGGCATCCTCACCCGGCTCAAGGACGCGGAGCGGGAGATCGCGGCGGCGCGGCAGGAGAAGGCGCTCGGGGCGGCGGCGGGGCTGGTGTCCGGCGCGCGCGACTTCGGTGGCGTCGCCCTGGTCACCCACGACGCCGGGGACCTTCCAGCCGACGACCTGCGGACGCTCGTCCTCGACGTCCGCAACCGGCTCGGCGCCGACCGGGCGGCGACCGTGGCCATGGCCTCGGCCCCCAAGGGCCGCCCCGTGGTCGTCGTCGCGACCAACGCCGGGGCGCGCGAGGCCGGAGTGACCGCCGGTGCGCTCGTCCGGACCGCCGCGCAGGTCCTCGGGGGCGGAGGCGGCGGCAAGGACGATCTCGCCCAGGGCGGCGGCACCAACCCGGAGAAGGTCTCCGCGGCCTTGGGCTCGGTCGAGGACGCGTTGCGGAGCCGGGCCGGCTGACCGCGGCGTCGGCGGGCCCGGGCCCGCCGCTCCTGTGGTTGCATGAGGTGGTGGTGCGAGCGGGAGTGCGCCTGGGAGTCGACGTGGGCTCAGTGCGGGTGGGGCTCGCGTCCAGCGACCCCTCGGGCGTGCTCGCGTCGCCCGTCGAGACGATTCCGCGGGATGCGTCGGCGGCGCGAACCGACCTGGCTCGGATCGTCGCGGTCGCCGGCGAGCTGGAGGCGATGGAGGTGGTCGTGGGGCTGCCGCGACACCTCTCGGGCGCCGAGGGGCAGGCCGCGAAGCAGGCTCGTGCGTATGCGGCGGAGCTGGCCCGCGCGCTCGGGCCGATCCCGGTCCGGTTGGTCGACGAGCGCTTGACCACGGTCGAGTCGCACCGCAGACTACGCGAGAGCGGAGTGGCAGGCCGTTCACAACGCGGGGTCGTCGACCAGACGGCCGCGGTGCTCATCCTTCAGTCCGCGCTCGACGGGGAGCGTGCCTCGGGACGTGCGCCCGGCAGTAGGGTCGACCCTCTGCGGCGGCGCCCCCGACCGAAGGACCGAGCATGACCGACCGACGCGACCGCGCGTCCGGGAACGGCGACCATGTCGTCTTCGACTCGGTCGACGACCCGCGAGCGGCCGGCTACGAGGACGGTTACGACCGGTACGAGTACGACTACCGTGACGACCACGGCGAACCCGGCTACGACCCGTTCGACGAGCCGGTGGTCCCCGAACGGCGGCGGAGCGACCGGCATGTCCGGAACAAGCGGCGCAAGTCCCGGGCAGCGCGTCGGCTGCTCGTCCTCGTCGTCGCCCTCGCCCTGATCGGGGCGGCGGCGTTCGCCGCGGTCACCGTCCTCCGGCCGGTCTTCTCGGGGTTCGGCGGTGACACCGACTATCCCGGCCCCGGCACCAGCCAGGTCCAGGTCACCGTCAACCCGGGTGACACGGGCCGGGCGATCGCTCAGACGCTCTTCACCGCCGGGGTGGTCAAGACGGCCAAGGCGTTCACGGACGCCGCTGCCGACAATCCGGCCAGCGGCGGCATCCAGCCGGGCGAGTACACGCTGAAGAAGGAAATGAAGGCGTCCGACGCGGTCACGTTGCTCGCCAACCCGGCCAACCGCACCGTCCCGATGGTCACCGTCCCCGAGGGCCGCTGGAAGTCCGAGGTGTTCGCCATCCTGTCTAAGGCGAGCGGGAAGCCGGTTGCCGACTACGAGGCGGCGGCCAAGGACGCGACGGCGCTGGGCTTGCCCGCCTCGGCCAAGGGAAACGTCGAGGGCTACCTCTTCCCGTCCACGTACGAGTTCGCCAAGGATTCGTCGCCGGTTGAGCAGCTGCGACAGATGGTCCAGAAGACCGTCACCACGATGACCGCGCAGGGCCTCTCCCCGGACGACATGGAGAAGACGCTCATCACCGCGAGCATCCTCGAGGCCGAGGGACGCACCACCGACGACCGCAAGAAGCAGGCTCGGGTCATCCTCAATCGGATCGCGAAGGGGATGAACCTTCAGATCGACTCCACGGTCAACTACGGGGTCCAGAAGCGGGCCATCACGACGACCGACGCCGAGCGGGCCGACAAGAACGCGTACAACACCTACGCCAACCCCGGGTTGCCGGTCGGGCCGATCGGCAACCCGAGCGCGTCCTCGATCGAGGCGGCGCAGCATCCGGCCGACGGCCCGTGGCTGTTCTGGGTGACCGTGAACCCGTCGACCGGCGAGACGAAGTTTGCCCAGACGCAGGAGGAGCACGACGCCTACGTCAAGGAGTTCCAGGCCTGGTGCCAGGCGAACCAGGGCAAGTGCTGACCGATGGCTGACCGGGCCGCGGTTCTCGGCTCGCCCATCGCCCACTCGCTCTCACCGGCTCTGCACACGGCGGGCTACCGTGCGCTCGGGCTGGACGACTGGGAGTACTCCCGCTCGGACGTCGCCGAGGACCAGCTGGTCGCCTTTGTGGCCTCCCTCGGTCCGGAGTGGCGAGGGCTGTCCCTGACCCGCCCGCTCAAGGAGGTCGCCTTCGAGGTGGCCGCGACGGTCTCGGACGTCGCTCGGGAGACGGGTTCGATCAACACGCTGCTGCGCCGGGCCGACGGCGGCTGGGACGCCGACAACACCGACGTCGTCGGCGTGGTGCGGGCGCTGGCCGAGGCTGGCGTCGACCGCGCCGAGCGGCCGGTCGTCCTCGGCTCCGGGGCCACCGCCCGCTCGGTCGTCGCGGCCTTCGTCGCCATGGGCGCCCGGCGGGTCGACTTCATGGTCCGGGGCGAGATCAGGGCCGCCACGCTGGCCCAGGCCCAGGCGGCGCAGCTCCTCGTCGGTCGCCGCGACCTCGGCGACTGGCCCGCCGGAGTCGACGTCGTCGTGTCCACCGTGCCGGGCAGCCGGGCGGAGCCGGCGGCGAGCCTGCCACGCGGACGCGGCGCGGTCCTCGACGTCGTCTACGGCACCCACAGCGCGTTCGCCGACGTGGCGAGCCGGCAGGGGTATGCGGTGGTGCCGGGCGTCGTGATGCTGCTCCACCAGGCGGCCGAGCAGTTCACGCTCATGACGGGACGCGACGCCCCGCTGGAGGCGATGCGGGCGGCTCTCGGCCAGGTGCTCGCGTGACCGTCGCCCCGGCCGTGCCGGCACCCTGGTGGCTCGTGGCGCTCGTGACCGCCGCAGGTGCGGGCGTCGGATGGCTCCTCGCCCGGGAGCTGGGCACCGGCGCATACCGGCTGGACGACGAGACCGACCGGACGCTGCCGCGACCGATCGCCGCCCTGGCCGTCGCGGTCCCGGTGCTCTGGGGGGTCCTGGCCTGGCGGCTCGGCGGCCTCTCAGAGGGAGCGGTGCTGCCCGCATACCTGCTTCTGGCCTGGGCCGGGGTGGCGCTGTTCTGGATCGACGTCGACGTGCACCGGCTCCCGGAGGGACTGACGCTGCCGGTGATCCCCGTGCTGGTGGTGCTGCTGGCCGTCGCCTCCGCGACCACGGGTGACTGGGGAGCCCTGCTGCGCGCCGTCCTCTGCGGGGCTGCGGGCTGGCTCGTGTATGCGGTGCTGGCCATTCTCGTGCCCGGCGGGCTCGGTCTCGGCGACGCCACGCTCGGCGGGCTGGTGGCGCTCCCGTTGGGGTACCTCGGGTGGGGCGTCCCGGTCGTCGGGTTCGTCGTGGCGTACCTCGTCTCGGGGGCCGTCGCCGTGGTCGGGCTAGCCACGCGACGACTGTCGTTGCGCAGCCATATCGCCTTCGGGCCGTTCATCGTCGTCGGGGCTCTCGCGGCGGTGCTGGTGCGGTTCCAGGTGTGAGCTCGCCGCGTGGAAGGATCGCGGCATGCTCCGTTGGCTGACCGCCGGTGAGTCGCACGGGCCGGCGCTCGTCGCGGTGCTGGAGGGGCTCCCCGCGGGCGTCTACGTGACCAGTGCCGACGTCGCGGCAGCGCTTGCGCGGCGCCGGCTCGGGTTCGGTCGGGGCGGGCGGATGGCCTTCGAGCGGGACGAGGTCGAGTTCCTCGGCGGCCTGCGGCACGGGCTCACGCTGGGGTCGCCGGTGGCGATCCGCATCGGCAACACCGAGTGGCCCAAGTGGGAGACGGTGATGAGCCCTGATCCGGTCGAGGGCGGGGCGCTCGCCGCGGCGGACGACGTCAACGCGGAGAAGGAGATCGCCCGCAACCGGCCGTTGACGCGGCCCCGGCCCGGCCACGCGGACCTCGTCGGGATGCAGAAGTACGGGTTCGAGGACGCCCGCCCGGTGCTCGAGCGGGCGTCGGCCCGGGAGACCGCGGCGCGGGTGGCGCTGGGCTCGGTGGCGTCCGCCTTTCTCCGCCAGGCGTACGGCATCCACCTGGTGTCCCATACCGTCGCGATCGGTACCGCCGGCGTCGGCCCGGATGCCGAGCTCCCCACGCCGGACGACGTGGAGCGGCTCGACGCCGACCCGGTGCGCACGCTCGACGCGGCGGGCTCGGCGGCCATGGTGGCCGAGGTGGAGGCGGCGAAGAAGGACGGCGACACCCTCGGCGGGGTCGTCGAGGTCGTCGCGTACGGTGTGCCGCCCGGACTGGGGTCGCACGTCCACTGGGACCGCCGCCTCGACGCGCAGCTGGCGGCGGGGCTGATGGGCATCCAGGCCATCAAGGGGGTCGAGGTGGGGGACGGCTTCACGACGGCCCGCCGGCGCGGGTCCGAGGCCCACGACGAGATGTGGAGAGATGACCTCGGGGTCATCCGGCGCCGCTCGGGAAGGGCCGGAGGGACTGAAGGCGGCATGTCGACCGGCGAGACCCTCCGCGTTCGGGCGGCGATGAAGCCGATCTCCACGGTGCCGCGTTCGCTGGACACGGTCGACATCGCCGGCGACGAACCGGCCAAGGCCATCCACCAGCGGTCCGACGTGTGCGCGGTACCGGCGGCGGGTGTCGTCGCCGAGGCCATGGTCGCGCTGGTCCTGGCCCAGGCGTGCGTCGAGAAGTTCGGCGGCGACAGCGTCCGGGAGACGGCCCGCAACTACCAGGGGTACCTCGACGCCATCCCTCAACGGTTGCGGTCATGGTGACCCTGCCGCCGTGGTGAACGCGAACCGGCCCGTCGCCGTCGTCGTCGGCCCGCCCGGCTCCGGGAAGACGGTGACCGGGCTCGCCCTCGCCGCTCTGCTCGGCGTGCCCTTCCACGACACCGACGAGGCGATCGTCCGGGAGACCGGACGGAGCATCGCCGACATCTTCGTCGAGGACGGGGAGGCGGCCTTCCGGGCGCTGGAGCGCGTCGAGATGACCCGCGCCCTGGCCGAGGAGCGCGGCGTCGTGGCCCTCGGCGGCGGGGCGCCCGTCCAGCCGGGCGCGGCGGAGCTCCTCGCGGGCCACACCGTGGTCTTCCTCGACGTGGGCATCGCCGACGCGTCCAAGCGGATCGGGTTCGACCAGTCCCGGCCACTCCTCGCCGTCAACCCGCGGGCGTCGTGGGTGGCCATGATGAACGTCCGTCGCCCGACCTACGAGGCCGTGGCCACGCTACGGGCCGACACCGCGGGCCGGACCCCGGAGGAGGTCGCCGCCGAGGTGGCCGGCCGGCTCGCGGTCCTGAGACCCGGTCGCGAGGTCGGACGGTGAACGGCCCGCTGACGAGCATCCCCGTCGGCACCGGCGTCGAGGCCTACGAGGTGGTCGTCGGCCACGGGGTGGTCAACGCCGTCCTGCCGCTGCTCGGGGAGACGGTCCAGCGGGTCCTGATCGTCCATCCGCCGACGCTGGCGGTCTGGGCCCAGCGTCTCGCCGAGGCCGCTCGCGGAGCCGGTCTCGACCCCTACCTCGCCGTGGTGCCGGACTCCGAGGAGGCCAAGAGTGCCCCCGTCGCGGCCGAGCTGTGGGCCGCCCTCGGCCAAGCGGGGTTCACCCGGACCGACGCCGTCGTGGGCGTCGGCGGCGGCACCGTGACCGACCTGGCGGGGTTCGTCGCGGCGACGTGGCTGCGCGGGGTCCGGGTCGTCCAGATACCGACGACGCTGCTCGGCATGGTCGACGCGGCGGTGGGCGGGAAGACCGGCATCAACACGACCGAGGGCAAGAACCTCGTCGGCGCCTTCCATCCGCCGGCCGGCGTGCTCTGCGACCTCGACGCCCTGTCGACGCTGCCCCGTCCCGACCTCGTCGCCGGCATGGCCGAGGTCGTCAAGTGCGGGTTCATCGCCGACCCGCGCATCCTCGAGCTCGTCGAGGCCGACCCGGCCGCCGCCGTCGACGTCGAGGGACCGTTCGTGCGCCAGCTCGTCGAGCGGGCCATCCAGGTCAAGGCCGACGTCGTCACCGCCGACCTGCGCGAGGCGGCACTGCGCGAGGTGCTCAACTACGGACACACCTTCGGGCACGCGATCGAGCAGGTCGAGGGGTACCGCTGGCGGCACGGCGAGGCGGTCAGCGTCGGCATGGCGTATGCGGCGGAGCTCGGCCGGCTCTCCGGTCACCTCGCCGACGACGTCGTGGAGCGCCACCGGTCGGTTCTGACCAGCCTCGGGCTGCCGGTGTCGTATAGCCCGGACCGATGGGACGAGCTGCTGGCGGCGATGCGCCGCGACAAGAAGTCGCGCGGGTCGCGGCTGCGGTTCGTCGTCCTCGACGACGTCGCCAAGCCGGTCCGGCTGGAAGGGCCGCCGGACGAGATGCTGCGCGACGCATACCGCCTCGTTTCGGGCTGAGTCCTCACACGAACCGCACAGGAATCGCAGAGGACTCGCATGGCCGACCGCACGACGCTCTTCCCATGACGACGAGACGCACCGACGACCGCGCCGACCGCCACGCCGCCCTCACCGACGCCGTGTCCCGGCCCGAGGCCGATTGGATCGACGGCCACGGCCCCGACATCCGGGCCCACGACGAAGTCGGGGAGGACCATGACCGCGGTCTGCTCTTCGACCTGGGCACGATGAACCGGCGCCGGGCCCTGGGCCTCCTCGGCGGGGTCGGCGCCCTCGCCGCCCTGGCCGCGTGTGGCACGTCGACCGGGTCGACCTCGACGGGTTCTTCCTCCTCGTCGTCCGGGAGCGCGTCCTCCGGCTCGTCCTCCAGCACCAGCGCGGACGGAACCCTCACCGAGGTGCCGGACGAGACCGCCGGTCCCTACCCGGGCGACGGCTCCAACGGGGCCAACGTGCTCGACGACTCCGGCATCGTCCGGTCCGACATCCGGTCCAGCTTCGGGTCGTCCACGACGACCGCGCAGGGCGTCCCGCTGACCATCAAGCTGACCGTGCGCGACACCTCGACCGGCTCCGCCAAGTCCGGCGCCGCCGTCTACCTGTGGCACTGCGACCGCGACGGCCAGTACTCGATGTACTCGCGGAACGTCACCAACGAGAACTACCTGCGCGGCGTCCAGGAGACCGACTCCACCGGCACCGTGACGTTCACCTCGATCTACCCGGCCTGCTACGACGGCCGGTGGCCGCACATCCACTTCGAGGTCTACTCCGGCGTCGCCGACGCTACCTCGTCCGGTCCCATCGTCAAGACGTCCCAGATCGCCCTCCCGCAGGAGGCCTGCGCGGCGGTGTACGCGACCGACGGCTACTCGGCAAGCGTCGCCAACCTCGCCAAGGTCTCGCTCCAGAGGGACAACGTCTTCGGCAACGACGCCGGGATCCACCAGATCGCGACGATGTCGGGGGACGTCTCGTCCGGCTACACGGCGGCTCTGACCATCGGGGTGTGACCGCCCGGGTGCTGTGGTTGGGTCGTGCCATGACCAGCGCGGACACCTTGGGAGCCATGGTCGACCTGTCGGCGCAGAGCGCGAGCTTCGGTGGCTCCAACGGCCTCACCGGGTATGCGGTCCGGCCGCCGGGTGACGAGCCGCGACCGGGCGTCGTCGTCGTCCACGAGATCTTCGGGCTCGACGAGCAGGCGCGCCGGTATGCGCACCGCCTCGCCGACATGGGGTACGTCGTCGCCGTCCCGGACCTGTTCACGGAGGGTGGTCCGCGTCGTTGCCTCCGAGCCACCTTCCGGGCGCTTCGCGAGCAGCGCGGCCGAGCGGTCCAGGACATCGCCGCCGCGCGACAGTGGCTGCTGGATCGCGACGACACGACGCAGGACGTCGGGATCATCGGCTTCTGCATGGGCGGCGGGTTCGCCCTGCTCTGCGCGGCACCCAGGCACGGGTTCGGAGTCAGCTCGGTCAACTACGGAGACCTGCCCTCGAGTCCCGACGATCTGGCCGGCGCCTGCCCCATCGTGGCCAGCTACGGTGGGCGGGACGGCGGGCTTCGCGGCGCCGCGCCGAAGCTCGAATACCACTTGACCCGTCTCGGAGTGCCGCACGACGTCAAGGAGTACCCCAAGGCCGGGCACGCATTCCTGAGCGACCCCGACGCATTGCCATGGTTCCTCGCGCCGG
>Ga0307318_10000673_pt1 | contig 11077 bp, 12 predicted proteins | sample ER_DNA_367_FD_194500 | JGI IMG/M metagenome (GOLD analysis project Ga0307318, IMG submission 194500) | Bulk soil microbial communities from the East River watershed near Crested Butte, Colorado, United States - ER_DNA_367 | ecosystem: Environmental > Terrestrial > Soil > Floodplain | place...
GGCGCGAAGACCTCGTGACCGAGGCGGCGCGCGCGGTCGAGGACGTCAGCCATCGAGGACGGCGACGCCCATCAGCTCGACCCGGGCATCGGGCTCGTAGAGCGCGGAGACTCCGATCAGCGCCATGGCCGGGTAGCGCTTGCCGAAGTGCCGCCGCCAGGCCTCTCCCAGCTCGCGGGACGACGCGCGGTACTCCTCGATCTCGGTCGTGTAGACGACGAGCGAGACGAGCTGGTCGGGCTCGCCGCCCGCGGCCCGCAGCGCCGTGACGAGCTTCCCGGCGGCGGAGTCGAACTGGTCAACGAGCGACGCCCCCTCCCCGGTCTGGCCGCCCAGGTAGACGCCGCCACCCGCGACGACCGCGTGCGCGAAGCCGACCGGCTCCGGAAGCTCCGGCGGGTTGACGATCACCGGCCGCGCCACGCGGGCTCCCTCCCCTCCGACCACGCCGCGTAGAACTCGGCGAAGTCCTCGCTCTTCATCAAAAGCGCCTGGGCCAGCGCCTCCATCTCGATCGCATCGTGCAGCCCCAGGTCGCTCTCGCGGGTGAGCAGGATCTTCGTCGTCGCGTAGGCGAGAGCCGGGCCGTCGGCGAGCTTCCGCGCGAGATCGCCGGCTGCGGTCGCGAGCGAGTGCGCGTCGACGACCCGCGTCGCCAGCCCGATCTCGAGCGCCCGGTCGGCGCTCACCTCCTCGCCGAGCACGAGCAGCTCGGTCGCGCGGCCGAGCCCGATCAGGCGTGGCAGGAGGTATGCGGCGCCCATGTCCGCGCCTGCCAGGCCGACGCGCGTGAACAGGAACGAGAACTTCGCGGACTGGGCCATGATGCGGAAGTCGGAGGCCAGTGCCAGCACCGAGCCCGCGCCGGCCGCGACGCCGTTGACCGAGGCCACGATAGGCAGCGGGCAGTCGCGCATCGCTTTGACGACGGAGCCGCTCATACGCGTGAAGTCGAGGAGCTCGCCGGCGCTCATCTGCTGCAGCTCGCCGATGATCTCCTCGACGTCGCCGCCCGAGCAGAAGCCGCGTCCCTCTCCGGTCAGGACGAGCACCCGCGCGTCTCCACGGTGCGGCAGCTCGCCGAGGAGGTCGCGCAGGTCGGCGTAGACGTCGAAGGTGAGCGCGTTCAGCTTGTCGGGCCGCGAAAACGTGAGGGTCGCCACGCCGTCGTCCAGGGTGAAGTCGAAGTTCTGCCAGTTCTCGGTGAATGCGGCCGAGCCGCGGAAGGGGCTCACGTCTGAAGGCCTCCGCCGTCGAGCACGATCGTCTGCCCGTTGATCGAGGCCGCCTCGGGCGAGGCGAGGAACACGACCGCGGCCGCGACCTCGTTGGGCTCCAGCAGCCGGCCGAGTGGAGTCATCTTCTCGATCTCCGCTTGCGCCTCTTCGGCCGTGCGGGTCGTCTTCTCCACGATGTTGGCGACCGTCCGCTCCGTCATCGCCGTGTTCACATAGGCGGGACACACCGCGTTCGCGGTGACGCCGGTGCCGGCGACCTCGGCCGCGGTCGCGCGCATCAACCCGACGGCCGCATGCTTCGAGGCGGTGTACGCGGCGGTGTAGCGCGCGCCGTAAAGGCCGGCGACGGAGGCAACGGTCACGATTCGGCCATCTCCGCGCTCGATCATGCCGCCCACGACGGCACGGGTACAGAGGAATGCGCCGGTCGCGTTCACCTCCAGGTGCGCGCGCCAGTCGTCGAGCGTCGTACGCGCGAGCGGAGCGCCGGACGCAATGCCGGCGTTGTTGACGAGGACGTCGACGCGATCGAGCGCCGCGAAGAAGGACGTGACCTGCTCCTCGTTGGTGACGTCGAGCTCATCGTGTCCGGGCGCGTGCACGTCTTCGCCTGAGAAGCCTTCGGCGACCGCCTTCCCGATGCCCTTCGCCCCGCCGGTGACCACCACGACGCGGCTCACGCGGCGAGCGCCTTCCGGTCGAGCTTGCCGGACGGCGTCTTTGGCAGGTCGTCGACGAAGACGACCTCGCGCGGGTACTTGTGCGGAGACAGCCGCTCGCGCACGAAGTCCTTGAGCGCCTGCTCCTCGACAGGATGTCGAGCCACGACGTACGCCCGCGGAATCGTCAACCCGTTCTGCGCCGCCCCCACGACTGCGCACTCGACCACGTCCGGATGCGCGACGAGACAGTGCTCGATCTCGGCCGGCGCGACCCAGATCCCGCCGACCTTGATCAGGTCGTCCACGCGGCCGCGGTACCAGAAGAAACCCTCGTCGTCCCGGTCGAACAGGTCCCCCGTGTGGACGGTGTCGCCGTCGAACGTCCGCGCGGTCTTCTCCTCGTCGCCCCAGTAGTAGAGCGCCGCGGTGTCGCCCGTGACGAGCAGCTCGCCGTTCTCGCCGAGCTCGGCCTCGTAGCCGGGCACGAGCTCGCCGGTCGAGCCCGGACGCGCCCGGCCGGGCCGGTTCGAGACGTAGATGTGGTACAGCTCGGAGGAGCCGATCCCGTCGAGTACCTCGACGCCGAAGGTCTCGAGCCAGCGGTCGTGCAGCTCCCGCGGCAGCGCCTCCCCGGCCGAGGTGCACTTACGCAAACAGGACATGTCCGGTGCCTGGCACCGGCCATGTCTGACGGAGTCGATCATCTGCGCCATCATCGTCGGAACGTTGACGAGGATCGTCGGACGGTGCTCGGCGATCAGCTCGAAGATCCGCTCCGGCGTGGAGCGCTCCGGGAAGACGATCCCTGCACCGCCGACGCCGAACGGGTAGAGCGCGGTCAGGTCGCGGGCGTACCCGAAGAAGAGCTTCGGCACGGGCAGCACGACGTCGTCCGCCGTCATCCCGAGCACTCCCTGCGCGTACCAGTCGTCGCTCAGCACCGGGCTGTGCACCGGATGGACGGCGCCCTTCGGCTGGCCCGTGCTTCCGGTCGTGAACTTCCAGAGCGCGATGTCGTCCTTCGTCGTGCGCGCGGGCTCGAGCTCGGCGGAGAGCTGCTCCAGCCGGGAGCGAAGCTCGTCGTTGACGACGAGCACTTGCCGCGCGCCCGCGACCTCGCGGATCGCGGCTTCCGTGGTCTCGTCGGCGACGACGACCTTGGCGTCCGTGTACTCCAGGTAGTACGCGTAGTCCTTCGGCTGGAGGAACGTGTACGCCTCGGCCGTGACCGCACCGATCTTCTGCGCGCCGTACCAGAGCGCGACGAAGTCCACGGAGTCGGCCAGGACGATGAGCACTCGGTCCTGCGCCTGGACGCCGAGCTCGCGGAGCAGGTTCCCGTAGCGGTTGACGACGACGGCAAGCTCGGCGTAGGTCGTTGCTCCGGCCGCGCTGATGAGCGCGTTCCGGTCGCCGCGGCCCTCCTCGACGTTTCGGTCGACGAACCACGTCGCGAGGTTCAGCTCCACGGGCAGCTCGGAGCGCGTGATCACGCGGCGACCTCGCGGATCAGCTCGACCAGCATGTCCGTCAGCGTCTCGAACGTCTCGCGCCCCTCCTCCGCCGACGCCTCCGCCGGTGAACCACAGTACGCCTGGTCCATGCCGAGTGCCACGAAGTCGGTCTGGCCGGCGCGGATCGCAGCGGGGAGATCCACGTGACGTTCCTCCAGCGCCCGCATCCGGTCCGCGTGCACGAGCTCGGGCCGATCCGCGAGCACGAGCGAAGTCTCGTAGCGCCCCGCGTGGCAGGAGCCGGAGCGGAACTCCTCGGTCAGCCGCTCCGCCAGCGCGCGTCGCGTGAGGTCGAGCAGCGGGAGCCCGGTCGAGCGGAGCGTCTCGACCTGCTCCGGCTCGAAGTGGCTGTTGACCAGGACGATCGTGCCGACGGAAGACGCGATCTCGGTCACGAGCGCCCGGAGAGTGTCCTCGCCGACCGAGACCGTGCCCGGGAAGGCGGCGGCATACCGCGTGACGCCGTAGTGCACGGGAGGGAGCACGAGCACGGGAATCTCGCCTTCGAGCCGCTTCGCCGCTCGGTGGCAGATCCCGAGCGAGATCAGCGTGTCCGTGACGAGCGGCGCGTGCGGGCCGTGCGGCTCCACCGCGCCGAGCGGAAGCAAGTGCACCGCGTTCTCGGGCACGTCCGGGTAGGCCAGGTAGCCGTAGTTCACGCCCGAACCTCTCCAAGTAACAGACTGTTACTGGATTGGAGAGGGCGCTCGATCTCGGGCTCCGGTAGGTCGAGGAGGACGAGGTCGGCTCGGCCTGCGCCGACGATCGTGTTCGCCTCGTCGAGCGTCGTCAGGTAGCCGCCGACGAGCGTCGGCACGCGCGCCTCGTTTCGCACCCGGTCGCTGAGCGCGGTCAGGAACCCGCGACGGTACTGCGGGCGATCGTCGTGGATCGTCTGGCCCGCCTCGACGTGGATCAGGTCGGCGCCGGCCTCGTGCATGGCGCGCGCGATGGCGATCCCGTCCTCGACCTTGTTGCCGCGCGGGTGCCAGTCGGTGATCGAGAGGCGCACCGAGAGCGGCCCCTCCCACCGCGCGCGCACGGCCTCGAGCACGCGGAGCGGGAACAGGAGCCGGTCGTCCTCGTCGTTGGTCAGCGGCGAGAGGTAACTGCCGAGCAGATAGCCGTGCGCCATGTCGAGCTCGAGCACCTCGGCGCGCGCGCTCGCTGCCGCGGAGACGAACGCCTCGAGGACGGCGGCTTCGTCCGGCTCGCTGGGAATCTGGCCGAACGGGGCGTACGGGCGCTTCGTCGGGGCGACCACGGGCCACCCGTCCGCGAGCGGAAGGTCGACGCCCCGGTTCCGCGCCTGCGTCGCACCGCGCCGGCCGGCATGACTCAGGCGGAGCAGCAGCTTGCCCTCGGGTGCGGGAACGTCTTCGGCCGACACGCGCCCCTCGGCGCTCACCGCGACCGTGCTCTCCACGAGCTCGAAACGGTGCTCGAATCGCACCCCGCGCAGCTCGAACGATGAGAACGCAGGAGGCGGCGAAACGGCCCGGCCACCCAGCCAGCCGTCGAGGGCGCGCGTGAACTGCGGATCGCGCACGCCAAGGGTCGCATGCGTGATGCGCCCGGCCCGCGTGATCAGATTGAAGGCGAACTGGATCGGCTCCACGTGCGAGTAGCTCGCGATCCGCCCGAAGTAGGCGGCGCTCTCGCTCGCCGCGTCCTGGGTGCGCTCGACGAACGGCTCGCGCTCGAGCTCGTAGTCGACGAACGCGGCCTCGAGCTCCCAGCGACGACGCGCCAGCGCGGCCGCCAGCGAGATCGAGTCCTCCATCGCGAGCTTCGTCCCGGATCCGATCGAGAAGTGCGCCGTGTGCGCCGCGTCGCCGAGGATGACGATGTTCCCCGAGTGCCAGGTCGCGTTCGTGATCTTCGGAAAGTCGAGCCAGAGCGACCGGTTCGAGAACAGCTCCCGCCCGCGCAGCTCGTTCGCGAACAGCTGCTCGCAGAACGCGAGGCTCTCCTGCTCGTCCATCTCGTCCAGCCCGGCTGCGCGCCAGACCGCCTCCGGGCACTCGACGATGAACGTCGACATCCGCTCGTCGTACGGGTACGCGTGCACGTTGAAGAGGCCGTGCTCCGTCTCGCGGAAAGCGAACGTAAACGCGTCGAAGACGTGGTCGGTGCCGAACCAGACGTACTTCGAGCCCTCGGGGCGCACTTTCGTCCCGAACTCGCCGAAGCGCCTGACGAGGCTGTTCGCGCCGTCCGCGCCGACGACGAGATCCGCGTCGGGCAACTCGTCGACCTCGACCCCGAACTCGAGCGCGACGTCCAGCTCGCGACAGCGCTCCTGGAGGATCTCGAGCAGCCGCTTGCGCGCGATCGCCGAGAACGCGTGGCCGCTCGACCTCAGCTCCCGCCCCTGGAAGCGGATGTCGATCCGGTCCCAGCGCGCGAACGTGTCCGTGATCTCCAGGTGCGTCTCGGGATCCGCGTCGCGCAGCGCGCCGAGCGTCTCCTCGGAGAAGACGACGCCGAAGCCGAAGGTCGCATCGGGCGCGTTCCGCTCGAGCACGCTCACGTCGACGCCGCGGTCGAGCTTCTTCAGCAGGATCGCCAAGTAGAGCCCGGCCGGCCCGGCTCCGACGATCGCCACGTTCACGCGAGCGCCTCCTGCAGCCGATCGAGCTCATCGATGTCGCCGACGGTCGGGAAGAGAACCAGCTCGTCGCAGCCGGCCTCCTCGTATCCGCGGACGTAGTCCTTCACCGCGCGGGCGCTCGTCAGATTGCCGGCGGCGATCTTCTCGGCGAACGGGCCCGTGAACGCGTAGTAGTCCTTCAGGTACGCCTCGCCGCGACCCGGGTCGGCGAAAGCGAAGTACCCCTGCCCCCAGAGCTTCGGCTTGCCCGGCCGGCCGAGGTCGCTCCACGCGGCGAGCGCGCGCCCGGCCGCGTTGGCGAAGGCGCGCGGCGGGCCGCCGTTGTGTGCGTAGCCGTCCGCGTACCGCGCCATCCGCGAGTACGCGGGCCCGCTGAGGCCGCCGACGAGGATCTCGATCCCTTCTCGCGAGGGCCCAACCTTGTCGCCGTCCACGTCTCCGCGGATGTACGCAAGCTGCTCTCCGAGCTTCTTGCCGCGGCCCTTGTGTGCGACGCCGGCGGCGTCGAAGTCGTCGAGACGCGCCCCGACCGCAAGCCCGAGCGTCAGCCGTCCGCCCGAGAGGCCGTGTACCGACGCAGCCTGCTTCGCCAGCAGCGCAGTCGCCCGGAGCGGCCCGATCGCGATCATCGTCGCCAGCCGCACGCGTGACGTCACAGCGGCAGCCGCCGCCAGTGCCGCAAACGGCTCGTAGCTGTCGTAGACGACCCGGTCGAGCACCCCGACCGACGAGAACGGCCGGTCGTCTGCGCGCCGCGCCCACTCGATGAGCAGCTCACCGGTCGCGCCCGGCACGGTCGTGGGGAGTCCGACTCCGACGTTCACTCGCGCAAAGCTTCACACTTCCCCGCGGGATGCGGGAAGACGTCCTTCCGTCACCGTTCGACAACCACTATGGGCTCGTCATCGACGAGGCCACGGACGAGGTCGTTCGCGCACACGTTCCGGTCGTCGAGCACGTGCTGCAGCCGGTCGGTCTGGTCCACGGCGGCGTCCATGCGTCGATCGCGGAGGCGCTCGCTTCGGTCGGGACGAACGTCGGAGTCGTGCCCGATGGGAACATCGGCCTCGGCATGTCGAACAACTCGACTTTCCTGCGCTCGATCAGCGAGGGGACGATCCACGCGACCGCACGGCGCATCCATCGCGGGCGGACAACCTGGGTCTGGGACGTGGAGCTGACCGACGACGAGGACCGCCTGTGCGCTGTCAGCCGCGTGACGATCGCAGTCCGGCCCGTTCGCACGTGATCCGGATCGTCGTTCCGCACGCGGGGTCGCGCGGCAAGACCAGGCTGGGCGCTGCGCGGGAAGAGCTCTCGGCCGCGATGCTCGAGGACGTGCTGGCCGCGGCGACGTCCGTGGGCACGGCCTGGGTCGTGTCCCCCGAGCCTGTTGCCGGCGCGACGTGGATTCCCGATCCCGGCGGCGGCCAGGGAGCTGCGGTCGATGCTGCGCTTCAAGCGATCGGCCCAGGTCCCGTGCTCATCGTCAACTCCGACCTGCCCGGTCTCACACCTGACGACCTGGTCGCGCTTGCCGACGCGATTCCGGAGCGAGGCATCGCCATCGCGCCGGCCCGGGACGGCACGACGAACGCCCTCGGCCTTTCGGACACTGCCCTGTTCGCGTCGCTGTACGGAGCCGGCAGCGCGGCCCGGTTCCGCGCGCACGTCGAGAACGCCGTCGACGTGGACCGCCCCGGCCTCCGCCACGACGTCGACACGCCGTTCGACCTGGTGACCGCGTGAAGGTCGCCGTCCTCTCCGGAGGAGTCGGCGGCGCGCGCTTCGTCCGCGGTCTGGTCGACGTGCTCGCGCCCGAGAACGTCACGGTCGTCGGGAACGTCGGCGACGACGTCGAGGTGCTCGGGCTCCACGTCTCGCCGGACCTCGACTCGATCCTCTACGCGCTCGCGGGCCTGAACGACGAGGAGCGGGGCTGGGGGCGCGCGAACGAGACCTGGCGCTCGCTCGAGACGGTCCGGGCACTGGGCGGCGAGGGCTGGTTCCAGCTCGGGGACCTCGACCTCGGGCTGCACCTGGTCCGGACGCAGGCGCTGCGCTCCGGGGAGCCGCTGTCGACCGTCACCCTTCAGCTCGCGCGCTCTCTCGGAATCGAGACGATCGTGCTGCCGGCGACCGACGACCGGCTGCGAACCTGGCTCCGGACGCCGGCGGGCGAGTTTCCCTTCCAGGAATGGTTCGTGGCGCGCGGTCACCGCGACGAGGTCGATGCCGTCCGTTTCGACGGTGAGGCGCAAGCCGCTACGGGCGTCCTCGAGGCGCTCGACGAGGCGGACATCGTCCTCCTGGCGCCCAGCAATCCGTATGTCTCGATCGGCCCGATCCTCGCAGTGCACGAGATCCGCGCCGCGCTGGCGACGCGGCGCGTGCCTGCGGTCGCGGTCAGCCCGCTGATCGGCGGACGCGCGGTCAAAGGCCCCGCGGACAGGATGCTGGCCCGGCTCGCCGGCGGGACGTCGCCCGCGCACGTCGCCGCGCAGTACGAGGGACTGATCGACGCGCTGGTCGTGGACGAGGCCGACCGGGACGAGCTCGACGGGCTCGGCGAGGTGCGGCCCATCGTCACGCGCACCCTCATGTCCGACGAAAACGCGCGCAAGCGGCTCGCGGAAGCCGCGCTCGGAGCGGTTGTCGCATGAGGGTCGCGATCGTCGGCGGCACCGGTGCGTTCGGCTCGGGCCTCGCGCGCAGGCTGACCGAGGCCGGAAGCGAAGTGGTCGTCGGGTCGCGCGATCCGGATCGAGCCGCGGCGACCGCAATGGAGGCAGGCGCGGCGCAAGGCCTCGAGAACGCGGCCGCCGTGCAGGGCGCAGACCTGGTCGTTCTGTCGGTCGACGCCTCGGCCGCGCTTTCCACGAGCGTCGAGCTCGCAGACGCGATCGGCGGGATCCCCGTCTTGAGCGTTGCGAGCCAGATTCGCTTCGAGAACGGCGCCGCCCTTCCGACCGACGACCCGACCTCGCTCGCCGAGCGCATCCAGAACATCCTGCGCGGTCCGGTCGTGGCCGGCCTCCACTCGCTCGCCGCATCGTCGCTCGCCGCGGGCAAGGCGGAGGGAGACGTCTTCGTCTGCGGCGATGACGAAGCTGCGAAATCAGCAGCCCTCGAGCTCGCCGAAACGCTCGTCACCGGCCGCGCCCTCGACGCGGGCCCGCTCGCGAGCGCCCGCGCGCTCGAAGGGATGACGGCGGTGATCGTGAACCTCAACCGCCGCTACCGCGGCCACGCGGGCCTCCGAGTCGAGGGCCTGTGACCCTCACGATCTCGCCTGTTCAGGGGCTGCCCGAGCTCCGCGAGGGAGATGACTTGGCGCGAATGATCGACGAGCGCGCCGATCTCGAGGACCGCGACGTGCTCGTCGTGGCGCAGAAGGCGATCTCCAAGGTCGAGGGCCGGGTCGTGCAGCTCGACGAGAGAGAGAAGCTGGACGTGATCCTCGACGAGGCGAAGCGTGTCGTGCGCACGCGCGGCTCACTCGTGATCGCCGAGACCCGGCACGGGTTCATCTGCGCCTCGGCCGGAGTCGACGCCTCCAATGCGCCAGAGCCGGGCACGCTCGTGCTCCTCCCGGTCAATCCCGACGCGTCCGCAGCCCGCCTACGGGAGCGGCTCGGCGAGCTCACCGGCTGCGACGTGGGCGTGATCGTCAGCGACTCCTTCGGCCGGCCCTGGAGACAGGGGACGACCGACGTCGCGATCGGCGCGGCGGGCGTCGAGGTCCTCCGCGACCTCAAGGGCGAGCGCGACCCGACCGGCTACGAGCTGAAGTCGACCGTGATTGCGATCGCCGACGAGATTGCCGGAGCGGCCCAGCTCGTGATGGGGAAGCTCGACCGGGTCCCGGTCGCGATCGTGCGAGGGCTCGAGGTCGCCGGAGACGGCACGGCGCAAGACCTCGTCATGCCCGCGGAGCGCAGTCTCTTCAGCTAAACAATCACGGCCGACCCGAGATCCGCGTCGCGAGCCGCCAGCGCCGAGTAGCGACCACCGGCGAGGATCAAGTCCTCGTGCCGGCCCGTCTCGACGACGCGGCCGTGGTCGAGCACGATGATCTGATCCGCGTCGCGCACAGTCGATAGGCGGTGCGCGATCGCGATCGTCGTCCGCCCCTCGGACAGACGGTCGAGCGCCTCCTGAACGAAGCGCTCCGTCTCGGTGTCGAGTGCGCTCGTCGCCTCGTCGAGGACGAGAATCGGCGGATTGCGCAGGATCGTGCGGGCGATCGCGATCCGCTGCTTCTCGCCGCCGGAGAAGCGGTACCCGCGCTCGCCGACCACGGTGTCGTACCCCTCGGGGAGCGCCGCGATCATGTGATGGATGCGCGCGGCCTCGGCGGCGGCCTCGATCTCCTCGTCGGTCGCGTCCGGCTTCGCGAAACGCAGGTTCTCGCGAATCGACTCGTGGAAGAGGTAGGTCTCCTGTGAGACGACCCCCACGAGCTCGCTGAGCGCCTGCAGAGTCAGATCGCGGATGTCAACCCCGCCGATCGTGACCCGGCCGCGGGTGACGTCGTACAGGCGGGCCGTCAGATACCCGAGCGTCGTCTTGCCGGATCCGGTCTCGCCGACGAGCGCGGTGGTGGTGCCGGCCGCAACGGTGAACGACACGTCCTGGAGCGTCCACTCGTCGCCGTAGCGGAACCAGACGTCGTCGAAGACGACATCTCCGGCCCGCCCGACGGCGATCGCGTCCGAGCGCTCCTCGATGTCGATCGGCTGGTCGAGGTACTCGAAGATCCGGTCGAAGAGCGCGAGCGAGGTCTGCACGTCGAGGCCGACGCCGAGGAGCGACCCGACCGGGAAGAAGAGCCGCGTCTGCAGGGTCGTGAAGGCCACGAGCACGGGGATCGAAATCGCGCCCGACCACCCGTTCGCAAGCGCGAGGCCGCCGAACCAGTAGACAGCGGCCGGCATGATCGCGAAGCTCGTCTGGATCGAGGACATCACCCAGCGTCCCGCCATCCGCTGCCGCACCTCCAGGTCGGCGAGCCGCAGCGACTCGGACTCGAACCGGTCCGCGAGCTCA
>Ga0307318_10000675_pt1 | contig 11066 bp, 6 predicted proteins | sample ER_DNA_367_FD_194500 | JGI IMG/M metagenome (GOLD analysis project Ga0307318, IMG submission 194500) | Bulk soil microbial communities from the East River watershed near Crested Butte, Colorado, United States - ER_DNA_367 | ecosystem: Environmental > Terrestrial > Soil > Floodplain | place: USA...
CAGATGGCGGCCATTCGTTGCGCGGCCTCGCGGATCGGCGCCGACGCGGGGTGACTGCTGGGATCCGCCGGCCCGCGAGGCGTCAGGAGGCCGAGAGCCACCGTAGCGGCGTTGATCAGTCCGACGTGCCGGTCCCGCGCGGCCGGTGCGATCTCCCGCTGGAGCGTGTCGTCCAGGAGCGTGGCGTGCGCGTAGGTGAGGCACACGTCGAGCCCTGTTTCCCGGAGGGCACGGATCATCGCCGGGACCGGGTAGCCGGTCATCCCGACGTAGCGGCACTTGCCCTGCTCCCGCAAGGACACCAGCTCGGCGAAGGACTCGTCGAACAACCGCTCCAGATGCGCGAACTCGATGTTGTGCAGCTGGAAGACGTCGACATGGTCCGTGCGCAGGCGACGCAGGCTCTCGTCGAGACTTCGGCGAATCCCCCCTGGCGAGAAGTCGAAGCCGCTGCCTGACCGTCCGGCCTTGGTCGCGAGGACGACGTCCTGGCGCCGGCCGGCCAGAGCCTTGCCCAGCAGCTCTTCGGCATTGCCGTATGAGGACGACGTGTCGATGAGCGTGATGCCCAGATCGAGTGCCTCGTGAACCACGGCGATACCGGCCGCCTCGTCGACCGACCCGAACAGTCCCCCGAGCGGCGCCGTGCCGAAGGCCAGCTCCGACACCGTGAGGTCGGTGTCTCCGAGGCGCGCGTACTCCACCGCTGCATCCTCGACGTCAGTTGGTGACATCGAGGCGCATGACCCACCGCCACTTGGCGATCCGCCGGTCTCGGACGAACCCGAACTCCTCGAACAAGGTTTCCGGCCCGGTATGCAGGTAGGCGCCCCGTTGCGGTGGGCGTCCCTCGAGCTGCTCCGGGTAGGCCTCGACCACGCCTCCGCCGGCCGCCCGGATCGCCTCCAAGGTGCCGGCCACGGCGGCGCGGGCAACGCCAGTACCGCGGTGCCGGCTTCCGGTGAAGAGACAGCCGATCCGCCAGTCCGGCAGCGCCTTTTGCTCCTTGCGGTAGGCGGCCGGGTTCTTGATGTTCGGCAGCTCGGCCGGGGAGCCGTACTGGCACCAGCCCACGCACTCGTCACCGGCATACACCAGCGTCTGGTGCACGGTGCCGTTCCTGACGTGGCGGCGCTTGGCCCGGCGGTTGCCGTCCCGGGTGCGCCCCGGTCCGATGGCCTCCGGGTGGAAACCCATGCACCAGCAGCCGCCCCACACGCCGTTGTTGGCCTCGACCAGTGTCGCGAAGTCGTCCCACGTGTCCGACGTCAGCGGTCTGGTCGTGTAGTGAGGGTGGTCGACCGGCACGCACGCAAGCATGCCGTAGGGCAGTCTCCGACCGTCAGCCTTGGCGCAGCTGCGCCAGCAGGGGCAACTGAGCGAGGGGGTCGTCCTCGCTGTTCCAGTAGACGTGTTCGACACCGAGGTTTCGAGCCTGCTCCAGGTCGCCGGCGACCTGTTCGGGCGAACCGAGCAAAGGTCCGCGCTCCTCAAGGGGTGTGGTGGTCACGTTGCCGTTCACCTGAAGCATGACCGGCAGCGTGTCGGGGTCGATTCCCTCGTCGTCGGCCGCCGCCCGGAAGGTCTCGATGTACTCCTTGACGCTGGCCCAGTCGAAGATCACCAGGGTCAGGCCAAGACCGAGCCGACCGGCACGCGAGACGGCCGCAGGGGCCGCCGCCCCCGCTAGCACGGGTGGCCCGCCGGTCTGATGCGGTTTCGGGCCGATGTCGGCTTCCGGTATCCGGTAGAACCGTCCGTCGAAGTGCACGGGGTTCGGCCCCCACACCGCCCGCATCGCCTGGATGTGCTCCTCGAAGCCGGCGCCGCGTCGCCGCATCGGGACGCCCGCGGCGTCGAACTCCTGCCGCATCCAGCCCTGGCCGAGGCCGACCACCAGCCGGCCCTGGCTGAGCTGGTCCAGCGTGGCGAGCCGGCGGGCGAGGATGATCGGACTGTGAAAGAGGGCGTCCAGGACGCTGGTGCCCAGGGTGATCCGACTGGTTCGCGCCGCGACGTACGAGAGGGTTTCGATCGGGTCGTACACCACGCCGAAATCCTCCGGCGCCTCCATCACGGGTCCGCCGGCGCCGCCCATCGCGATCGGCACCGTCGGTCGCATCAACCGCTCCCAGGTCCAGACGGAGTCCAGGCCGATCCGTTCCGCCTCTTCCGCGACCTGCGCGATGCCCTCCGGGGAGGCGCCCGGCCCCGCTATCGGGAGGTGCACTCCAATCCGCACCGACGTCATCTCGGCTCCCTTCAGGTGGTTGATGAGGTCTGAGACCCGCTCGGCCAGCGTTTCTCATCGGCCTGACATGGTCACGGTGGTGAGGCCCGTCAACGAGCTGGTAGGGCGGCCGGCTGCCGCCCGAGCGCAGCGTGGATCTGCCGCTCCACAGCTATTCCGGCGTCATCCCCGCCCGGCGGCTGCGACGCGGCGACGTATCCGTCGGGCCGAACGACGACCCAACCGTCGCGACCGAGGCCGTAGACCTGATCTAGACGACGGTCGGAGTCCAGCATCTCCGCCCCCACCCGGTAGGCCCTGACCGGCAGGCCGGAAGCTGCCAGCTCGCGGGACGTGCGCAGCACCTGCTCACCTGCTGGCCCACTGATAACGGTCAGTTTCCCGTCGAAGAGGTCGAGCGTGGAACGCTGCCGTCCCGCGACCTCGACCCAGGCGTGCGGGGCCCGACGACCAGAAAGCCGCCCGCTGTCAAGAATCGCGTCAGACGCATACACGACCCCGAAGTCGTGGTCCAGTGACGCTGCGGCGGGTTGTCCGATCCGGCTGACCAACGACGCCTCCGCGTTGGCCCGCCCGACGGGTCCACGCTCCTGCTCGTAGGAGTCCAGCAGCGAGGGCCCCGCGAGGCCGCGCGCGACCCACGCGAGCTTCCAGCCGAGGTTGTGGCCGTCCGCCATACCCGTGTTCATGCCCGTGGCGCCGCGCGGCGTCGTCCGGTGCGCGGCGTCGCCGACGAGGAAGACCGGTCCTCGGCGCTGCTCGGCGGCCACTGCGGCACCGAAGTCCCAGGGGAACAGGCCCAGGATCTCCGGCTGGAGGTCGGCTCGACCCGTGACCGCGCGGAGACGTTCGACCAGGCGCTCTTCCGGCCAGTCGTCAAGCGTCTCACCGAGGTCGGGGTGCCACTCGATGTCGTAGATCCAACGGTCGCGCTCTCCGGTGGCCACGAGCATCCCCTCGAGGCCGGGCGCGACGGTCATGGTCAGCGCGTAAGGGGGCTCGGCGACCAGTCCGGAGAGGTCCGCCCTAAAGAGGGCACTCACGTGGCTGCCCTCCGAGCCGAGCTCGTCGAGCGCGATGCCCGCCTCGGCTCGGACGCGGCTGCGCGCGCCGTCGGCTCCGACCAGGAAGCGCGCGGTCACGGTACGCATACCGGTTGGCCCCTCGATGACGGCTCGGACACCGGTACCGTCGGAAGCGGTCTCAAAGCCGCACAGCTCGTGGCCGAACCACACGTCCGCGTCGAAACCAAGACTGTCGTCGCGCAGGTGAGCCAGCAGGATGGCCTCGAGCCGGTCCTGGGGGCAGACGGCGAGCCGGCTCGGCGAGACCGCGGCGACGTCGCCCTCCTCGGGAAGGCCGATGGACAGCTCTGTGCCCGGGACGGCCAGCATGGGAGTGATCAACATCGACAGGCGGGCCGGCTGGGATGCGGACCGGACGGCCTCTTCCAGGCCCCAGCTGCGCAGGATTTCCATGACCCGCGGCCGGACGCCGGTCGCCTTGGGGAAGTGCGAGAGGTGCTCGTGCTTTTCGACGAGGAGGACGGAGGCACCGTGTCGGGCCGCCGAGATGGCCGTCGTCAGCCCGGAGGGACCGGCACCGACGACGAGGACGTCGACGTCGGTCCAGATGGACGAGGGGGTATGCATGGTGTGCTCCCGAGGTTCGGTGGAGGTATGCCTCCACGGTCCAGTCCAGAGCTCGTGGGCGGATCCGTGCCGACTACGGAGTTAACGAGGGCGCAGCCCACGTCACCAGCTCGACCCGGTTGGAGGCGCCGGACTTCGTCAGCAGGTTCGCCACGTGCGTCTCCACGGTGCGCGGGGAGAGGAACAACCGAGTGCCGATGTCGGCGTTGGAGAGCCCGTCCTCGAGGAGGCGCAGCACATCCATCTCGCGGCTGGTGACACCCACCGCGCGCAGGCCGATCGGCACGGTGGAGTCGCCTCGGCCCCGCCGGGTAGGCGCTCCGGCTCGGCGCAGGAGGTCGCGGACGGTTCGAGCCAGCTGCTCCTCGCCGGCCGCCTCGAAGTCCGCCAGGTCGATCCGGAGCCGCGGCACCGCGTCGCCCCACTCCTCGGTCACGGCCGCTTCGAGCGCGACCGTGCGCAGGAACCGTCGCCACCAGGGCGTCGGCGCCAGCAGCTCGTCGCCGCCGGCCAGCGCGGCTTCGGCTCCGGTCCGGTCGCCCGCGCGACCGGCGACGACCGCGTCGGCGTACCGGAGCGCGCCGAGGTTGGCCCGCCGTCGGCCGGCCGTCTGGTCCGCGAGAACGCCGCGAACCTCGGACGCGTCGGCCCTCACCAGGGTCTCGACGAGCGCCCACGCCCCGAAGAGCACCAGCGGTGCCGCCGAACGATGCTCCGCCAGCGGCCGCATCGCCGCGTCGAGCAGGTCTGCTGCGGCATCGAGGTCGTGCCGCACCATCGCCGCCTGCCCGCGGACCCCGGCGATCTGGATCCGACTGTCCGGCGGCAGATCCCGGCCGGCGTCGAGCCGACTCAGCCGGAACTCCATCGCCCGCTCGTCGCCCGCCAGGGCGCTGCGGGACGCCAGCAGGGTCTCTCCCGCGAAGGTGAAGTAGTCGACCCGTGCCAACCGCCCGAACTCGGCGACGCGGGTGGCGGGCTCCGCAGACCCTGCCGGACCGTCCCGGACCAGCACATGGTCGGCGAGCAGCAGATCGGCCTGCGCGGCCCGCCCGAGGAGACCGGCGTCGAGCGCGATGCGGTGGACCTCGAGCAGGTCCGGCGACCGTTCGTCGATCAACAGGTCGATGGTCGCCAGTCCCAACAACGCCTCGACCCGCCACGGCAGCAGACCGTGTTCGCTCGCGAGCTGCGCCGCCTCCGCGAACGTCGCTCGAGCGGACGCCGGGCGATGGAGACGATCCAGCCGGGCCTGGGCGCAGAGCGCCTCGCAGAGCACCTCGATCGGCCCGTCGAGGCGGGCCTGGTTCACCGCCGCGAGGGCGTACCGCTCCGCGTCGGCCATCCGACCGGTCGCGTGGGCGGCGTCGGAGAGAAGGGTCGCGGACCGGGGATCCGCGGGACGACCGGCCCGAGCGACGAGCTGCTCGGTCTCTGCCCACCGGCCTGCGACCCCGGCGGCGCGGGCCAGCCGGAGGCACAGCTCGGCGTGTTCGTCGCCACGGGCGTCGGAGAGGGCCGGCAGCCCGATGTCCAGCGCCTCGACGGGGCGGCCCGTCAGTGCCATCAGATTCACCCTTCCGACGGCGACGGCGGCTCGGCGACGACCGGTCGACTCGGCCCGGTCCAGGAGCTCGGCCGCCGTGCGAAGACCGCCGGAGCCGACGGCGGCGTCCGTCAGCTCGAGCCACAGCTCGGCCGCAGTGTCGGCATCCCCGACCTGGCTCAACAGTCCCGCCGCGCGGGCCCGGTCGGTGGGGCCGCCTCGGTCCAGCAAGACCTGGGCCGCGGCTCGAGTGACCGAGCGCCGCTCCGGAGGCAGCAGATTCGCCCACACGATCTGTCGGATGAGGCCGTGCCGCCAGCGCAGGTCGCCCTGGTCGTGGGAGAGCAGGTGCGCGCGGACCGCGTCGCGCAGTCCCGACGCGGCGGCCGCGTCGTCGACGCCGGCGATCGCCGGGACCACGTCCCAGTCCGGCTCACTCCCGAGCGCGGCGGCGGCGGCCAGGAGTCGGCGATCCGTGTCGTCGAGCCCGACCAGGCGCGCCTCGACCAGGGCCGCGAAGCCCTGCGGGACGGCCCAGTCGCTCTCCTCCGTCGTGACCGCCGCCGCGAGCTCCGCGGCCACGGCGGGTAGCCCCTCTGAGCGGTCGACGATGGACTGCACGACGTCCGGGGGCAGGTCTCGGACGTGGCCGACGAGGGTATGCAGGTCCGGCGGACTGAGCCGGCTCAGCGGCAGCCGGATCGTGCCGGACGACGAGGCGATCCGGTCGAGTCCGGACGAGCGAGGCCAGTCGTCTCGGGCCAGCACGACGAGCACTGGCCGGCGGCTCACGGTCGCCGCACAGGACTCCAGCACCGCGACGGTGTCGGGATCCGCATACTGAGCGTCGTCGACGGAGAGGATCCCGAACTGCGCGTCGACCCCGGACAGGATCTGCAGCACCCCTTCAGCGAGCATGAGCGCCGGATCGACGCCGAGATCACCGGCCGAGGCGCCGGCACCCGGCATCCACCCCGGGAGAACCCGGTCGACGGCATGCCGGAACGGCCGAAGGGTCACGGCGTCGCGAAGCTCCGAGGACCGCCAGACGGGTAGTAGCGCTTGCGCCAGAACGCCGAACGGCCCCGCGTTCTCCACCGCCCGCCCGCTGAGCACGCGTCCACCGACTTCCGCGACGCGCGCTTCGACCGCGGTGAGGAAGGCAGTCTTGCCGATGCCGGGCTCCCCGGAGACCACGACGATGCTTCCGAGACCCGCCCGCGCTCGGGACAGCGCGTGCTCGAGCTTGGCGAGCTGATCGGATCGGCCGACGAGCTCTCGACGACTCCTGGTCCGTGCGCCGGGCGGCACGGCGTCCTCGTGCTCGAACTCCCCGGAGGCGATGGTCACACCTGGTCCCTCGAACTGCCCGACCTGACGATCAACGTCAGGGCTGCAACGCCCTACCAGCACTCGTCGGCAGCCTAGTGTCCGCGAGTCGCTGCAGCACCACGCGATCGGGGTAATAGCGGCCGGAATTCCGGCCGTTGTCAACCCGACTTGCCGGCGCCGCCGGTGCGGGCGGGCCTAACTCAGTGCCTAACTCAGTGCCCCCCACGGATGTGGCTCCTCCCCGGTGGAGCCGAGCCTTGCTGCACACCTTCGACGAAAGGAAGCATCATGCGCAAGGCACATCATCTCTGGTTCGCGACCGCGGGCCTCGTCGCCACGGCGGGGGGCGTCCTGCTCCTGACTGAGGCCCTCCCGGCAACCGCCGAGACGGCCGCCCGCCAGGGACATGAGCGCGTCCTGCATTTGACCACGGAGACCTCGCAGTTTTCGGTGGTCGACGTCGGCGCCCAGGGTCCGGCGCTCGGTCTGGGCGACGAGATCATCAGCTCCGACCGGGTGTTTCGCGACGGCCAGCAGGTCGGTCGTTCGGGCACGGAGCTCACCGTCGTCGGCACGTCACCAGGGACGTTGACCACGGACGTCCTGACGACGATCGAGCTGCCCGAGGGCCAGCTCGTCCTGCAGGGCATCGTCGACGGCCCGACCGGCCCGCCCACGACTCCGTTGACGTCCACTCTGGCCGTCACCGGCGGCACGGGCGCCTTCTCGCGCGCGACGGGCGTCGCCGAGATCGTCGACCGACCCGGTGGCACCGAGGAGCTCGCCGTCCGGCTGAACGACTGACAGAGCCAGGTCGGGGCGCGACTCGCCGATCCGCATCGTTCCAAGCGTTCTCCTAGTGACTTCCGAGCGCCTGGCCCTACTCAATTGAGCCTCCGGCACGCGCCGGATCTCAGGAGGAGGGGTAGACATGCGAACAGTTCGACGCATCCTGCTGGGCCTGCTGGCCGCGAGCGTCCTCTGTGGCCCGGGGCTTGGATTGGCAAGCGCAAGCGCCGGCACCACCGATTCCGACCACGTCAAGATCGTCCCCAGTCCGAGGGTCTACGGGGAGACCCGTGGCGAGCTCATGGTTGAGATGTGGAAGTACATGTACTCGCGCCGTATCGGCGACACGGATCCGGAATGCCTCAGCATCGGAAAGGACGACAGGGTGCTGGTCGGCGCCCACGACTCGACGTGCACCATCAAGCACGGCCGTCCGGTCATGTGGTTCTGGAGCAACACCTGCGACACGAAGTCACCGCCGCCGTACTACGGCCTCACGGAGGAGGAGCAGCTCCAGTGCGCGCGCGACACTCTGATCCCGTACATCGACTACGTGAGGATCGTCGTCGACGGACTGCCGGCCACGACGATCAGCACCCCGAGGTTCGAGGTGGTCTCTCACCAGTTCTCGTTCGTCTCGCCGGAGAACAACCAATTTGGGTACGAGCCAGGTCCGGGGACCGCCTCGGCGGTCTCGTGGGTGGCGATGATCTATCTGCCGAAGGGTCATCACGTTCTGCAGTTCACGGTCAAGTACCTCGGCAACGACGAGGGCGTGATCACTAAGACCGTCGACGTCATCTAGAGCCGGCTGGTCTGTGGCGCGACGGGCTCTCCGTGCACGGCGGAGAGCCCGTCGCCTACTGGACCCACAGCTGCGACAAGACGGCGCCGTATGACGCGCGCGCCTGGTAGTTCCCGACGCGGGTCGAGACGACCTCCATGTTCCTCCGGTTTCCCAGGGTGACGAAGGCACCGTCGTCCACGAGCTTCCGGTCGACCTGCGACCACAGGGCCAGGGCCGCACCCGGATCCGACGCCTCGAGATCGAAGGCCTTCTTCGCCACGGCGTCGATGTCCGGGTTGCAGTACCGGGTGAGGTTGCGATGCCGGCACGAGGCGACGTGGTCGTAGAAGGTGGACGCCATGTCGTAGTCGGCCACCCAGCCGGACTGGGTGAACAGCTGATATCCCTCGTACGCCGGGTCCTCAGGGTCGTAAGGGCGATGCTCCTCCGGAATGTTCTCGACAGTGGCCTGGTAGCCGAGGTCCCGCAGAACGTGGGCGATGTACTCGGGGAACGGGTACCAGGGGTTCTGAGGCTCACCCGGTGGTTGCACCTTGCGATGGATGACGACCGAAGCGCCCTGGGTTCCGGACTGCGCCACGAGCTCCCTGGCCTTGACCAGGTCGGGCCCCCGGTAGTCCTCGTCGGGCGGTCCGGTCTGGTAGGGGCAGTACGGCGCATATGACGAGAAGTTCGGTGGCAGCATCTGGCAGCTGACCCCCGCGACGGGGCGCCCACTGGAGTACAGCTTCCGGAACTCGCGGCGGTCGACCGCGTAGTTCAGCGCCTTCCGGACCAGGACGTTGTCGAACGGCGCTTGGTGCGTGTTGACGTAGAGGAAGTCGGTGCTCGCCTCGTCGAAGGGGTGCGTCTGCGCCGGATGGCTCACCGTGAGGTCGTGGAGCTCGTACGGGACTGGGGCCAGGTCCGCTAGGCCGGCCAGGACGTCCTCGGTGGCCTGCTGCGGGGGCTCGGTGAAGCGATGCACGATGACGTCGGGATAGCCGGCGGGCTGCGCGGCGTGCGACCACGGTGAGAAGTAGGGGTTGCGGACCAGGGTGAGCGATCCGTCCTTGTCCAACGAGCCGATCTGGTACGGACCGGTCGACGGGATCCAGTGCGGCGGAACGACCTCGTCGAGCGGGGTTCCCTTCGGTGCGGGCGCCACGATGTACGCCAGCTTGTAGGGCAGCTCGGGGTCGGGTTCCTTCAGGTGGATGGTCAGGCGCATCGCGTCGTCGTCGGCCCTTACGCCGGGCAGGTCGCAGTTCGGAGCGCTCGACGTCTTGGCCTCCCGCTCGCACCCCTCGGCGCCCACGACGGCGTCGAAGAGGCCGAGGTCGGGAACCCGGACGAGCGTGCGCCGAAAGCCCAGGACGAAGTCGCTCGCCTTGACCTCCCGACCGTCGGAGTAGTGGATGCCACGACGGATCGTGAAGATGTAGGTCCGGCCACCATCGGTTGGTGATGGCAGCGCCGTGGCCAGGTCCGGGACGATCGTCTGTCCGGAGAGACCACCCGGACGGCTGAAGGCGACGAGACCGTCGTACGCCAGGCGCAACATCGAGATGACGGGCGCGTAGTACGCGCCGGTGGGGTCCACGGACGCGGCGTCGAACGGGAAGTTCTCTGCGATCTTCAACGTCCCTCCGACGTGGTCGGCACTGGCCAAGGCTCCGGAAGCCGTCCAGACGTCGTCGCCGACGACAGCCAGCGCTCGCGGTGAGCTGCCCACGGCGACCTGGGTGACGGCGTTCGACCGGGAGTCGATCCGTGACAGTGTCCCCGCGTAGGCATTGCCGACCCACACGTCTTCCCCTCTCGACACGATCGCGGACGGTCCGTCGTCGACGAAGATCCGAGCGACAAGCCCCGACGCCCGGTCGATCCGGGAAACACTGCGGCCCAGCTGGTTGGCGACCCAGACGTCGGTGTCGGTGACGGCGAGCGCCGCGGGACCGGCGTCGACGGGGATGTCGGCCCGGCGTGACTCACCGGTATGCGTGTCGAGCTCGGTAACCGTGCCGCCGCGGGCGTTGGCGACCCAGAGCGTCGATCCGGCCATCGCCAACGCCGCCGGGCCGTTGCCGACCGGGATCGCGCGGTCGGTGCCACCAGTATTCGGGTCGATCCGCTGGACGGTGTTGTCACCGCTGTTCGCGACCCACACTCCGGTGTCGCTCGCGAGAATCGCCGACGGCTGGTTGCCCACGTCGATCCGTTGGACGACCCTGCTGGTCTCTGCGTTGATCCGGGTCACCATCCCTGACCCGAAGACCGCAACCCAGACATTTCCAGCTCGGGCCGAGATCGACTGCGGATCGTTTCCGACATCCGGAATGATCTGGACGACCTGCCGGGTCTCCGGGTCGATCCTTTCGACAACGGCGTTGGTGTGGTCGAGGACCCAGACCGAGCCCGCGTCCTCGGCGAGCCCGATCGGCACGTCCCCGACGGCGACAGCCTCACCCATGAGCCCGCTCGGTCCGACCCGTGCGGCGCTGTTGGCCGGGACGGGCTGTACCGGTTCCCGGTCCCGCGCTCGGGTGATCCCCATGGACGCGAGCGTCGAGGCGATGAGGACGACGGTCGCGAGGGCCAGAGCAGCCCTCCTCCGGTTCGGCGGTCCGCGGAGAGGCGGCTCCGTCACGAGCGTTGGGTCCATGGCGCGCGCCGATACCGGCGCGCTGGGTCCCTCAGCCCTGACCC
>Ga0307318_10000678_pt1 | contig 11052 bp, 9 predicted proteins | sample ER_DNA_367_FD_194500 | JGI IMG/M metagenome (GOLD analysis project Ga0307318, IMG submission 194500) | Bulk soil microbial communities from the East River watershed near Crested Butte, Colorado, United States - ER_DNA_367 | ecosystem: Environmental > Terrestrial > Soil > Floodplain | place: USA...
GCCGTACCGCGGTTTCCAGGGTGCGCATAAGCCGATCGTCGAGGCGAACGAGAAGGGCCTCAAGCCGCCGAGCAAGCAGCTCGAGGAGGCGCCGAACCTGTCCCAGATCGACCGCAGCTACTGGCTTTCGGGCGACCCGCTGCCCGTGACCGAGCAGAACCTCCTCCGAGGCAAGGAGGTGTTCCTGAACCGCTGCGTCGGCTGTCACGGGCTCAAGGGCGACGGCCAGGGCCCCGGCGCGCGCTTCCTCTCGCCCCCGCCGGCCGACTTCACGGACAAGGACGATGCCTGCTGCGGCGGCGACACCGGACCGGGCGACTTCTACTACCGGATCCTGCGCGGCTGGCCTGGAACCGCGATGGAGAACTTCGGCGACCGCCTCTCGGTCGACGACATCTGGCGCGTCGTGCTCTTCGTCAAGACGATCCCGAACGGCACGCTCGCGCCCAACCGCGTCCCAGAGCCGCAGGACTACATCGTCTGGCAGCCGTCGACGGAGCTCAAGGCCTGGGTCGCGACGCACCAGCGGCTCGCCAACAACGCCGACTTCGACAAGAAGTTGGCCACCGACCCGTACGTGCAGGAAGCGATGCGCATCTTGCCGGGCCTCGCCCCGGGCGACACCATGTTGCTGAACGACGGGAAGACGGAGCTCTCGCTCGAGACCGCCGCGGCGGGGATCAAGTCGATCTACGACGACATGCTCAACCGGGCCTGGCAGAACGCGCAGGCGCGCGGCGAGAAGCTGCCCGTTGAGGCCCAGAAGGCGATCCCGCCGGAGGTGCCCGGCCAGCAATGAGACGCCTCGTCGCAGCTGCAGCCGCGATCGCCCTGGTCGCACTCGCGTGGCCGGCGCTCGCGTTCGCGCATGACCAGCCGGAGACGAATCAGTCGCGCTGGGTGATGGCGGACTGGATGATGGACACCTTCTTCATCTTCTCGGGCCTCGCCGTGCTCGCGTTCGTCGCGGCCTGGAAGGCAGGCCATTTCCAAGAGCTGGACCAGCTCGGCAGCCTGCCGCTGCTCGTGGAGGAAGAGGACTACTACACGCCCGAATGGGCCCTCGACGAGGAGGAGTGGATCGATGAGGATGCCTAGCGGCGAATCGCCGGAACATGCGAGGCAGTACTACCTCTACCTCCAGGGCCACCAGGAGACGATGCAACGCGCGGCGACCTGGCATGTCCACTGGCTCGACCTGGCCTGGCTCTGGGGCTTCCTGATCGCCCTGGCCCTGGCCACGCTCCTGTGGGTCTGGCAGTACCGCTCCACCCGGCAGAAGAAGGCGTTGTACCCGGTCGACAGCTTCGGCGGCTACACGACCGAGCTCGCAGGCCCCGCGACGTTCTTCTTCGTCGCCCTGACGGTCGTTCTCACGGGCTGGGCGACCGCCATCATCGTCGGCCACCTCGTCTGGGGACAGAAGTTCTGATGGAGGCCACCCTGCCGACCTCGTCCGCGCTCCCGTACGTTGCCTGGTCGTCGGCGAGCATGGCCGTCGTGCCCGCGGCGGACTGGCCGCTCGTCTTCGGCTCGATGCAGGCGCTCAAGGGGCATGTGCAGGAGTACCCGGGCTGCCAGAAGCTCGAGGCCTTCGTGGAGCCGGCGGGCGCCGACTACCGGCTGCACTGCTACACGACCTGGGACACGCCCGAACAGCTCGAGGCGTTCCTCGCGCGTGGTTACACCTTCGAGCGAATGCTCGACGACGTCGCGAGCCTCAAGGCGGAGCCGCCCACGATGATGGAGAAGATCTTCTGATGGCCGACGAGCCAACCCAGCGCCCCGCACGGCCGCTCGTCGGTTACCGCGACGTCGGCGAAGACGTCCGCCACTCGCGCGGCTCGGTGATTCGCGCGTGGATGATCCTCGCGGCAATCGCCCTCTTGTACCTCGGCTGGACGCTGACGGTCTACTTCCTCGAACCCGGCCTCCGCTAGGAGGCAACTGGCCGGCCGTGTACATCAAGCACCTCACATCGCTGCAGTTCCTGACCTACGTCTCGTTCTTCGCGGTGGTGCTCGCCGCGATGTTCAGGTTCGTCCCCGGGCGCTCACCGCCCGTGCGGGAGGAGCCATACCCGGAGGACGAGCTCCACGCGCACGACCGGAAGGTCGCCAAGTACTTCCTCGCGGGGGGGCTCTTCCTCGTCCTGGGCAGCGTCCACATGGTGCTGAAGAACCTCCCGGGGGTCGCCGACTACCTCGCCCGGACCGGGTACGCGGGGCATCTCGTCCGCGACCTCTCGAACACGCACGTGATGATCGTGGGCGGCGGGACGCTGCTCGCGACGGGCCTCTGCTGGTTCGCGCTGCCGCGCGTGGTCGGGCGGCCACTGGTGAGCGACGGCCTGGCGCAGTGCGCGTTCTGGTTCACGGTGATCGGGCTGGCGGTCTTCTACGTCTCCCTGATCGGCAACGGGATAGCGATGGGCCACCTGATCGAGCACGGGTCGAGCTACCCCGACGCAAAGGCGCATCTCGGCAACTGGTACAAGGTGCCGACCGGGATGGGGGCCGGCGTGATGGGCCTCGGCTACTGGTGCTTCGCAACCAACGTCGCGGTCACGATCTTCCAGTCGCGCCTCGTCCGCGTGCCGAAGCCACAGTGGCACCTCTGGAAGTTCTTCGCCACGGGCGCGACCGCGCTGACCGTCGGCACGGTGCAGGGCGTGATCCAGGTGCAGCCGAAGAACGCGGACTGGCTCTACAAGGCGGGGCACGCGGGCGACTGGATCGACCCGATCAGCCACGCGCACATCAACCTCGTCACCGGCCTGACGATGCTCGTGGCGGGCGGGTTCTTCGCGCTCGTGCGCTCGGCCGGCGGCAGGGAGCCCTCGCGCCGGCTCGTGGACACGTGCTTCTTCGCGCTGCTCGGAGGCTCGCTGGCGTTCTACTTCTCGACGCTGTACCTCGGCTTCCACGAGGGCCGCCTCGTGGTCGACCACGGCCTCACGGCCGAGCAGGCGGAGGAGGCGACGGCGCTCCATCCGTTCCTGATCATCGGCTCGGGGATCGCGATGTTCGCGGCCTTCTGGCTCCTGCTCGCCACGATCGTGCGCTCCGTGCGCGGTACGAGCGGACGGCTGCGCCCGTTCGTGCTGGCCGGCTGCGCCGCGCTCGCGGTCGGCACGCTGCAGGGCCCCGTCCAGGCCGTGCCGCTCGTGAACGAGGCGCTCGACCGCGGCGGCGAAGCGGGCGACGTGATCGTCAACCTCCACGCGCAGCTGAACATGCTCGGCGGCCTGATGCTGCTGCTGATGGGGCTCTCCCTCGCAGCGCTTCACGGCCTCGGAGCCGACTGGCAGGAGCGCAGGGCCCGCCTGGCCGGCAGCCTCGTGCCTGTGGGGGTCGGGATCTACTACGCAGCCGGCGTCGCCTTCTCGGCGGTCGAGGCGCACCGGGTCGCGGGCGGCCATTCCTTCGGCTCGGCAGTCTCTGCGCTCGAGCCGTGGCAGGCGCTCGTGCTGGTGCCCGCGGCCGCCGTCGTGCTCGCAGGCTTCTCCGGATTCGCGGCAGCCGCGTGGAGGATGACCGAGCGGCAGCGGGCCGAGGGCCGCGCCTCGTTCGCCGCCGCGCCGAAGGTCTACTCCGGCACGATCCCGAGGCGCGTTCGGCGCCGCAGCCCGGCCGCGCTCGCCGCGTACGAGCTGCCGCTCGGGTTGATGGGCTTCCCCGGTGTGGGCTGGCTGTTCGCCGGCTTCCCGCTGACGGCCTCGATCCTGCTGATGGCGGGGCCTGCGCTCACGTGGGCCCTGATTCCGGTCGCGTTCAGCCCCTATGGGGACGGTCCGCTCCGGGAGATCGGCTGGCGGGTCGAGCTCGTCTGGCTGCCGACGATGGCGCTCGTCTCGTCGGCGTTCCTGTACCGGACGCACGCCAAGCGCCGCGCGAAGCTCTCGGGGCGGCCGCCGCGAGGCCGTACCCGCCGCGTCGACGGCGGCGGCTATCGCGCCCGTGTGAGCGCTGCGCTCGGCGTGATCGCTCTCCTGCTCGTCGCGATCCCATTCGTGCCCGCGCTCGCCGGAGTGGGCGGGAGCACCGTCCGCTACTCCTACGAGCCGAGGCTGACGCAGGAGGTGACCGGCCAGTTCGTCACCACCAAGCGCGGGCCGGTGAAGCTCTTCGCCTGGAACGGCCCGCAGGGGTACCCGCACGACGCGCTCCGCCTGCACGCGGCCGACGTTCACTCACTGCTCGTCAGGGCCGCCGCGGTGGACGCCGCCAAGGCCTACCAGCTCTTCGACCTCGACCGCGGCGGCTCCGTGCCGCTCCTCGTCAGGAGCGCCTCGCCGCGACAGCTCACCCTCACCCCGAGACGGCCGTTGCGGCCGGGACGCTACGCCTTCGTCGCTACGCACGAGGGGATGTTCGGGGGGCGCGACTTCGCCTACCTGCGCATCGTCTCCCCCTTCTCGCCAGTGACGGCGATCAGCTCCCGGCCGCACGCGGCCGCGCCTGCGGTGCTCGATGCGCTCCTGCCGCTCTGCGCGGCGCTCGTCGCTCTGGCATTCGCGGCGCTTCTGCTGCGCTCGCTCCTGCGCCGCCGTTCGGGGGAGAAGGTGCTGTGGGCGGGAGGGTTCACGCTCTTCGCGGTCGCGGCGGGCTGCGAGGCGCTCGCGCAAAGGATCGACTGGACCCCCGGGCTCTTCCGGACCTACTACCTGGCCGGAGGCGTGCTGACCGTGGCGTACCTCGGAGCCGGCTCCGCCTGGCTGCTCCTGCCGAAGCAAGGGCGCGACCTCCTCCTCGGCGGGCTCGCCGTGGCAACCGTGGCGGCGTCCGTGGCGGTCGCGCTCGCGGGGGTCGACACGGCCACCCTCGCGGCGACCGCGCACGGACGCCCGCCCGCGAACTCCGCGCTCGGCGGCCACGCCTTCCTGTGGGCGGTGGGGCTCAACTCGTTCGGGAGCCTGTTCCTGATCGGAGGCTCGCTCTACTCGATCGCCCGGCGGCAGCGCGTGCGGGCGAACCTCTGGATCGGCGGCGGGGCACTCGTGGTGGCCCTTGCGACCGGACTTTCGCGCGCCGGCTCCTACTCGATCGTCTACGCGGGCGAGCTGCTCGGAATCGCGCTCATGTTCGCCGGCTTCGCCTTCGTCGGGAAGAAGCCCCGGCCCGTGCCTCAGCCCTCGACCCAGTCGCGGGTCAGGTACAGCCAGAAGGCCAGGCCGGCGTAGTCGCGGTAGCGGCGGAAGCGCCGCTCGATCGTCTTGTCCGCCGCCTTGCGACCGTTCAGGCGCGCGTACTTCGGACGCGTCCACGAGTCGAGGATCAGGCGCGAGTAGCGGCCGAGCAGCATCATCATGTGAGCGGTCGCGTACGGCCCGCAGCCGGGGAGCGCGAGGAGGCGCTCCGCGACCTCGTCATCCGGCAGCTCGGGGTCGTTCAGCGCCTCGAGGTCGAGCGAGCCGGCCGCCACGTCTGCGGCGAGTGCGTGAAGGTAGGCGCCTCGATAGCCGGCCCGCACGGTGTCGCGGTAGAAGTCCTCACCCGCCTCGGCCATCGCGGCCGGGGTGGGGAATGCGTGCCGTCCGTCCAGAGCCTCCAGCCCCAGGTGCTCGACCAGCGCGGTTGTCATCCGCACGGTCGCCGACCAGGTGCAGTTCGTCGTGCAGATCGTCTTGACCACGTCCTCGAAGACGGCCGGGCTGCGCAGCATGCGGCCCGCCCCGGCGCAGGCCCAACCGAGGTCGGGATCTTCGCGGGCGGCCTCGTAGAAGCCGGAGAGGTCGGCGTCGAGGCGGAGAATGTGCCGGGCCGCTTCCTTGACGGCAGGCGCGTCCGAGGCGGCGATGCCCTCGCCTTCGATCAGCACGCGACCCGGCCTGCCGCTGCGCATCCGGATCGTCCGCGCCCGATTGCGTGGCAGCGCGAGCGTCGTCTCGAGCGTGCGCGCCTGGTCGTCGATCACGTTCGGCGGCAGGTCGGCGACCCCGTGCGAGGAGAGCGTCCGCCAGAGGTCGACAGGTTCGCCGCTGGCGCCCTTCAGCCCGAGCTCGACCGACCACCGCTTCGCCATCACCTTGTCGAACGCGCGGGCGGCCCGGAGATTCCCCGTCGCTGCGCGATCAGATTGATTCTCGGAGCGCGTTCGCCGCAGCTTGCAGACGCTCACTGACCTCGGCTAGTTCCTTCGCCGCGAGGTCAATGCGCTCTTGCTGGGTATCGGAGCGCTCTTGCTGGCTGGCAGCGCGCTCGCGGACCTCCTTGAGTTGGTTCCCCATCTCCTGCACTGTCCGCGTGAGATCGGCCAGTTGGCCAGCGATGAGCGCTGTGTCCTCCGGGGCTGCCATGTCCCTATCGCCTGGATTCTATGCAGTGGGCGGTTCGCTCGCGGCCTCGCTCCTGCCTTCGGAACATGCAGCCAAGGCTTTGACCGAGACGCCCTTCTCTCTCCTTTAAGGCCCCGTGCGAGAGAGGACCGGGGCCGCTCCTACTGCTTTGGTTGGCGCACTGTCAAGGCCGTTTCGCGCCATCTGTTCAGCTGAGAGGGCAAGCGCCCGAGGCGGGACCTCCTGCGGCGGAGCTTTGCTCCGAGGGGAGAGCGAGAAGATCGGCGGCGACTTTCAGCGGCCTCCGCGTGTTCGCCCCGGACGCCACTCCTCGACCGTACTACTTAGCATCGATCGCAACGAGCTTCGAGACCGAGGTCGTACCGATAAGAGCGCAAAGTGCGGGCGACCTCACCCCGCGGGCGCACCAAGAGGCTCCGCTGAAACGCTTAGGGCGCGGAGCCGTCTCGGGACTTGGAGGTAACCGGTGCGACGCTCTAGACCGTCTGTTCTAGTGTTGTCGTAACCAAACCGGGAGATGGCGATGGCACTCGGGGACGAAGTCGACGAGATCTTTAGACGCGAGGTGAAGTCTCTGCCCGCTTACGCGAAGGCCCAGGCTGCGACTGGTTCTGGGCTCGCACCTCCGGTCGACGAGATGAATCAGCTGCTCATGGGCCTGGCAAACGCGGCGCAGCGTTCGTTTCACCTGCTCGCCGAGCGCATCGAGTCGATGCAGAAGGCCTGAACCTTCTGTCGATTTGTCGGCTCGCCGCCCGGATGGTCGCTGCGCTACCTCGAGGAATGCGACGACGCGACGATCGACGAAGCTGCGATGGTCGCGGCCTGCCTCGCGGTGCCTAGGCCGGCGAGATGTTCTGGTTGATGCGGAAGAAGTTGTCCGGGTCGTACTTGCGCTTCAGCGCCTTGAGGCGGCTGTACTTCTCTTCGCCGTAGGCGGCGCGGACGCGTTCTTCGCCTTCCTCCCCGAGGAAGTTGACGTAGACGCCCCTGTGCCACGGCTCGAGGGCGGACCAAAACGTGCGCACCCACTCGCGCTCCTCGTGGAAACCATCCGCGGTGGCCGTCGAAGCGCCGATGTTGTAGGTGAAGGCCGCCTTGCGGCCGCCGAACGCCGTCTCGTCCTCACCGACACGTGCTACCGCTCCGCCCATCTGCCAGATCGGGAACGACGTCAGCGGCGACTCGATCCGTAGCGAGTGCTCGACGGTGATGTCGATGACCTCGTCCGTCAGGCCATCGACGTCACAGGACTTGAAGTAGTACCAACGGCCGGGCACGAAGGCCGGGTCGAACATCGCCTGGTGCGTCAGGAACGGCTTGGACACGCAGACGTCGGCCACGGAGTCGCCGAACTCCCGCATCGGCCGGATCACCTGCTCCCCCTCGTCGGGGTCACCGGCCCAGAGGCAGACCACCATCACCACCGGCTTTCCGTGCAGCTCCTCCGGGACGAAGGGCAGGGGCGGCGCCTTCCTGTGCACGACGATCGTCATCAGCTCGTCGGGCGCGCCCGCGACCCAGTCGCGGTAGAAGCGCAACACCTCTCCCGAGTCCTCCATGGGCCAGAAGATCGGGCCGCACAGAACGGTCGGGCCGAGCCGGACGAGGTTGAACTCGAACTCCGTCACGATCCCGAAGTTGCCGCCGCCGCCACGGAGGCCCCAGAACAGGTCGGCGTTCTCGTCGGCGCTGGCCTTGACGAGCTCACCGTCGGCCGTGACGAGGTCGACGCGGCGGAGCTGGTCGATGGACAGCCCGTGCTTGCGCATGATCCAGCCGATCCCGCCGCCGAGCGTGAGCCCTGCAACACCAGTGTGAGTGACGATCCCGGACGGCGCGGCGAGGCCGAACGCCTGCGTCTCCCGGTCCAGCTCTCCGAGCTGGACTCCCGCCTGCACCCGCGCGGTGCGCTCGGAGGGGTCGACCCGAACGCCCTTCATCGCGCCCAGGTCGATCACGAACGCGTCGTCCGCGATGGAGTGGCCGGGGAAGCTGTGGCCGCCGCTCCGCACCGCGACCGGCAGGCCGTGCTTCCGAGCGAATTTCACCGCGGCGATCACGTCCGCCACCCCCGCGCAGCGCGCGATCAGGGCCGGACGCCGGTCGATCGAGCCGTTCCAGATCTTGCGGTGCTCGTCGTACCCGTGATCGTCCCGACCGACGATCTCGCCTCGGAAGCCGCCTTGCAGCTCCGCGAGCGCGCTCTGGTCAAGCGTGAGGCCTTCCGAGATCGCCGTCATGGGCGCCAGTGTCTCACCCGCGGGCTCGGCGTTCCAGCCGGGGTTTCGCGAATCCCTCGCGGTGGCAAGGGCTGAGTGCCGGTCAGTTTCGAGCGTTCCCGCTCCGGGCGATGGTCGGCCGCGGGTCTGGACGTCGTGGTCATCGCGTCCGGGAGAGGACGCACCGGCTTCTGAAGTCCGTCATGAAGGGAGGCCCGATGGGAGTTGGGAAGCGCACACATGGCCTGCGGCAGCGACGCGTCGGCTGGAGACGGCTCGCGCTCGCAGGATCGGTTCTGGCGCTGGCCGCGCTGGTCGCGGGCGGGGCGGTCTCGGCGGGAGGTGGGACAGCTCGGAGCCGGGCCGCCGCGCAGCAGAGCGTCGAGAGCAGGGTGAACGCCCTGCTCGCGAAGATGACCCTCGACGAGAAGCTCGAGCAGTTGCAGCTGCTGGCCGACTGGCAGATCAACGACGCCGAGGCGCGGAAGGGCGTCGGCGCGGTGTTCAGCCTCACCGACCCGGAGAAGATCAACCACTTCCAGCACGTGGCGGTGGAGGAGTCCCGTCTGCACATCCCGCTGCTCTTCGCCTTCGACACCATCCACGGCTTCCGGACCGTCTTTCCGATCCCGCTCGGCGAGGCGAGCAGCTTCGACCCCGCCGTGGCGAGGGCGGACGACAGGATCGGCGCTCGCGAGACGGCGGCGACCGGAATCAAGCAGATCTACAGCCCGATGGTCGACGTCTCGCACGAGCCGCGCTGGGGCCGGATCGCGGAGGGCGCGGGTGAGGACCCGTACCTCGGGTCGGTGATGGCGGCCGCACGCGTGCGGGCCGCACAGGGGGCCGATTACAGCGCCCCGAACAAGGTGGTCACGAGCCCGAAGCACTTCGCCGCGTACGGCCAGCCAGAGGGCGGGCGTGACTACAACACGACCGACATGTCGGAGCAGCGCCTGTGGAACCTCTACCTGCCGCCGTTCAAGGCTGCAGTCGACGCGGGCGCCGATACCGCGATGTGCTCGTTCAACGCGATCAACGGCGTGCCGGGCTGCGGGAACCACGAGACCGAGACCGGCATCCTGAAGAGCCGGTGGGGCTTCGACGGGTTCATCGAGAGCGACTACACGGCAGTGGCCGAGTTGCGCGCCTGTCCGCCCAAGAATCCCGACAGCGGCTCCTGCGGCCACGGCGTCGCCGCCGACGGCCCCGATGCGGCCCGGGTGGCGCTCAACGCCGGCACCGACTCGGAGATGGTGAGCACGTACTACGTCGACTTCGGCAAGCAACTGCTCGCCCAGCACGCGATCTCGCTCCACCGCATCAACGACGCGGTGCGCCGCATCCTGCGCGTGAAGTTCCGGGCAGGGCTCTTCGAGCATCCCTACGTCGACTGGCAGCAGGCGGAGTCGAAGCAGCTGCTGCCCGACGCCGTCGCGGCCGCGCGCAGGGCCGCGGGTCGGTCGATGGTCCTGCTCAAGAACAACGGCGGGACGCTTCCGCTCGACCCGACCAGGTCGGTCGCCGTGATCGGGCCGCTCGGGAACAACCAGCACGACATGCTCGGCCCCTGGTGGGGGACGGGCAGGGACCAGGACGCGGTCACCGTCATCGACGGCATCAAGGCGCAGGACCCGAACACCACCTTCGCCGAGGGCTGCCAGATCCTGGACAGGGATCCACCGGATCCGCCCAACGACGAGTGCGGCTCTGACGCCGGGTTCGACCAGGCGGTCGCGACAGCTCAGGCGGCCGACCAGATCGTGCTCGCCCTGGGTGAGACCCGAGGCGAGAGCGGCGAGGCCGAGTCGCGCAGCAACATCGACCTCCCCGGCAAGCAGCAGGAGCTCATCGACCGGATCAAGGCGCTCGGGAAGCCGTTCGTGGTCGTGCTCTTCAACGGCCGTCCCCTGACGCTGGAGAAGGTCGCCGCGAGCTCGCCCGCGATCCTCGAGGCGTGGTTCCCAGGCGTCCAGGCGGGGAACGCGGTGGCGGATGTCCTGTTCGGCCGGGTAAACCCGGGCGCCAAGCTGCCCGTCACGTTCCCGCGCAGCGTGGGGCAGGTGCCGATCTACTACAACCATGAGCCCACGGGTCGGCCCTGTGATCCCACGTTCAAGTGGAACTCGCGCTACCGCGACATCCCGACCTGCGCGCCGCTGTACCCGTTCGGGTACGGGTTGAGCTACACGACGTTCACCGTCTCGAACCTGAGGCTCAGCTCCCACACGATGCGGGCGAACGGCAGCGTCAGGGCGTGGGTGGACGTCAAGAACACCGGGAACCGCGTCGGCGACGAGGTCGTGCAGCTCTACATTCACGACCCGGTTGCGAGCATCTCGCAGCCCGTGCGCCGATTGCGCGGCTTCCAACGCGTCACGCTGGATCCGGGCCAGACGCAGACGGTCTCCTTCAGACTCGACCGCCGGGACGTCGGCTTCTACGACAACGCGGGTCACTTCGTCGTCGAGCCCGGAACGATCGACGTCTACGCCGGCGACAGCTCCGAAGAATGCTTGACGGACTCGTTCA
>Ga0307318_10000682_pt1 | contig 11039 bp, 11 predicted proteins | sample ER_DNA_367_FD_194500 | JGI IMG/M metagenome (GOLD analysis project Ga0307318, IMG submission 194500) | Bulk soil microbial communities from the East River watershed near Crested Butte, Colorado, United States - ER_DNA_367 | ecosystem: Environmental > Terrestrial > Soil > Floodplain | place...
ACATGCACACCTTGTTGAGGGTGATGGCGGCGACGTGCTGGGGGACACCGGCCGCGATCGCCGCCTGGCGGGCCGTGATCTGGCCCGCCCCGGCCTGGAGCACCTGTCCCATCAGGACGTAGTCGACCTCGCCGGGCGGGACCCCAGCCCGGGCCACCGCCTCGGCGACGGCGACCGCGCCGAGGTCGACGGCCGAGCGGGACCGCAGGGCCGAGCCGAACCTGCCGACCGGCGTCCTCACGGCGGCGACGATCACCGAGCGTGTCATGGCTGGAACCTTCCTCCGGTGGAGTCTACGCTGGCAGGCGCCGGCAAGCCGGCGACGATGGTGCGCACGAGGGGGCCCAAGCCGATGACGACCACGACGTCGCTGCTGGTCATCGGGGCCGGGCCCTACGCCCTGTCGACCGCCGCCTTCGCCAGCCAGCACGGCATCGACACCGTGGTCGTCGGCCGGCCGATGGGCTTCTGGCGCGAGCACATGCCCGCCGGGATGTTCCTGCGCTCGGGGCCCGACTGGCACCTCGACGCGGCCGCGGTCCACACCCTGGAGGCGTACCTGGAGGAGCGGGCCATCGCCCCGGCAGCGGTCGACCCCCTGCCCATCGGCCTGTTCCTGGACTATGCCGAGTGGTTCCGGCAGGCCAAGGGGATCGAGGTCCGCGAGGACCTGGTCGCCGAGCTCACCAGGTCCGACGGCCGGTTCCTCGCCGTGCTGGACAGCGGCGCCCGCGTCGCCGCCGACGCCGTGGTCGCCGCGCCGGGGATCAGCCACTTCGCCAACCGGCCCGACTGGGCGGGGTCGGCCCCGCCCGGCCGGGCGGCCCACACCAGCGACCTGGTGCGGTTCGAGGACCTGGCGGGGGCCCGGGTGCTGATCGTCGGCGGCCGCCAGAGCGCGTACGAGTGGGCGGCGCTGCTGGCCGAGCACGGTGCCGAGCGGATCGACCTGGTCCACCGCCACGACGTGCCGCGGTTCGACCGGGTGAGCTGGCGGTTCATCGACCCGTACCTGGACAGCACCGTGCGGGTCCCGGGCTGGTGGCGGACCCTCCCCAGGGGCGAGCGGGACGCGATCGTGCAGCGGTTCTGGGAGGTCGGCCGGCTCACCCTGGAGCACTGGCTCACCCCAAGGCTGACCAGCAGGACCATCCACCGCTGGCCCGGGACCGAGGTGGTCCACGTCCAGGCCACGGCGGCCAGCGGCCAGCTCCAGGTGCGCCTGTCGAACGGCCAGGGGCTGCCGGTCGACCGCGTGGTCTTCGCCTGCGGCTACAAGGCCGACCTGGCACGGGTCCCCTACCTGACGGGAGTCCTGGACCGCATCGAGGTACGCGACGGCTTCCCCGTGCTCGACCAGGCCTTCGGGACGAGCCTGTCCGGCCTGTACCTGCCGGGGTTCACCGCCACCCGGGACTTCGGCCCCTTCTTCGGGTTCGTCAAGGGCGCCCCGGCGGCGGCCACGCTCATCGTCCGGGACCTCCTGGATGTCGGCGGGGCGAGGTAGGCTCACCGGCATGAGCGAGCATCTCGACGTGCGGTCCGGGGACGTCCTGGTCACCGTGGGCACGATGAAGGGGGCGTTCCTGTTCGCGGGCGACCCCGGGCGCGGGGCCTGGCGGTCGAGCGGGCCGCACTTCCCCGGCGAGCAGGTGTATGCCATCCGCTTCGACGGGCGGGGCGGGCGGCGGCGGCTGCTGGCCGGCACCGAGCATGGGTACTGGGGGGCGGTGGTGCGCTGCTCGGACGACCTGGGGCGGAGCTGGAGCGAGCCGGCCGAGGGCAACCTCCGGTTCCCCGAGGGGACCGACGCCGCCCTGGCCCGGGTGTGGCAGCTCCAGCCGGCCGGCGAGGACCGGCCGGACACCGTCTGGGCCGGGGTCGAGCCGGCGGCGCTGTTCCGCTCCGACGACGGCGGGGAGAGCTTCGCCCTGGTCGAGGGCCTCTGGGACCACCCCCACCGGCCGCGCTGGGAGCCGGGGGGCGGCGGGCTGTGCCTGCACACGGTCCTGCCCGACCCGGCCGACCCGGACCGCATGTGGGTCGCCATCTCCACCGGCGGGGTGTACCGGACCGAGGACGGCGGGGGCAGCTGGCAGGCCCGCAACGACGGCATCCGGGCCGTGTTCCTGCCCGACAAGTACCCGGAGTTCGGCCAGTGCGTCCACAAGGTCGCCCCGGCCGGCGGCCGGCCGGACCGGTTGTACCTCCAGAACCACTGGGGCCTGTACCGCAGCGACGACGGCGGCGACCACTGGCAGGACATGGCCAACGGGGTGCCGAGCGACTTCGGCTTCCCCATGGTCGCCCACCCCGGCGACCCCGACACCGCCTGGATCATCCCGCTGGACTCCGACCAGTTCCGCTGCACCCCCGACGGCCAGGCCAGGGTGTACCGGACCCGGGACGCCGGCGACTCCTGGGCGCCGCTGACCGAGGGCCTGCCCGAGCGCGACGCCTGGCTGACCGTGCTCCGCGACGGGTTCGCCAGCGACGGGCTGGAGCCGGCCGGCCTCTACTTCGGGACCCGCACCGGGCAGCTGTTCGCCTCCTCCGACGAGGGGGAGCGCTGGCGGGCGCTGGCCGAGTGGCTGCCCCCGGTGGTCTGCGTCAAGGCCGCCGTGGTGCCCTGAAGGGGCCGGTCGATGGCCACGGTCCACCTGCCGGCCGCCCTCTCCGGCCACGCGGCCGGGCGGCGCCGGGTCGAGGTCGCCGGGGCCACCGTCGGGAAGGTGCTGGCCGCCCTGGGCCAGGCCCATCCCGGGGTCGGCCAGCGGGTGCTCGACGACCGCGGGGTGCTGCGCCGCCACGTCAACGTGTTCGTCAACGGCGAGAGCATCCGCTACCTGCACGGGGTCGAGACCCCGGTCGGCGACGCCGACGAGGTGTGGATCCTCCCCGCCGTCTCCGGTGGCGGATGACAAGCGGGGTGGCCCGGCCTATGGTTTCGTCAGGCGATGACGCCGAGCGAGCGTGGAGGACGGCGCCATGGAGGAGTTGCTGCTGACCCTGCTGCTGATGTGCCTGGTGGCCGGCGGGGTGACCCTGGTGGTCGTCTGGCGGGTCGTGCGCTGGGTGCGGCGCAGCACGGCGCTGCGGCGGCGGGTCCGGAGCGTGCAGGCCCTCACCACGCCGCCCGGGGCGCGCCGGCAGGTGGCCTGCCTGCGCCGCGACCTGAGCGCCGCCGCCCACGCCACCGGTGAGGCGGTCGCGCTGGTCAGGGCGGCCGGCGGCGCCGTCGGCGAGCTGCCGCTGCTGGCCAGGCGGCTGGGCCGGGTGGCCGGGACCCTCGACGCCGAGCTGCGGCTGCTGGCCGCCGAGCCCGACCCGGCCGAGCTGGCCCGGGTGCTCCCGGCGGCCAGGGCCAGGGTCGCCGACGTGACCCGGGTCGCCCTGACCATCCGGCGGGCGGCCAGCGCCGGCCTCGGGGCCGAGACGGCCGCCGAGATCGCCCCCCTCCAGGCCCAGGTCGAACGCGAGGTCCTGGCCCTGGACGCCGGGGTCGACCGCCTGCTCGCCCTGGCCTCCGGCGCCTGAGGGGTCGCACGGCACCATCGTCGCCTGGAGCTCGCCGGGGCGGCACTGATCCTGGCCGGCTCCGACGCCCGCCCGCCCGCGTGCCGGTGCCGGCCTGCCGTGCCGCGAACTCGGTGACCAGGCGAGTCTTCCCGACGCCGGCCTCGCCCCCCAGGCCGAAAGATAGGGACCTGCCAGGTCCCTGACGTATGGCATCTGCCAGATTCGCCCACCCGGGCCCGGGCGCAGGCTGCGGTCACGGGCAAACCGAGCTGTACGAGGTGAGGGAGATGCACCAGCCGCTCCCCGGTGTGGGGGCAGCGGCCCGCCTGGTCGCCAAGGGCGTGTTGGTCGCCGTCGTCCTGGTCCTGACGCTGCTGCTCGGGCAGCTGGTCACCCGGCCGGCGCCGGTCCCGGCGCCGCCCCAGGGGCCGGTGACGCCGCCGATCCAGATCGCGCCGTCGGGCGGGCCCCCCAGGGCCGAGTGAGCGGCGGGCGGGGCGGCCGCCGGGCCCACCGCCGGCGGGCCACCACCCGCCGCCTCCGCTACACGTTGAAGCGGATGTGGAGCACGTCGCCCTCGCGGACGACGTAGGACCTGGACTCGGTGCGGAGCAGGCCCTTGGAGCGGGCGGCGTCCCAGCCGCCGGCGGCGACCAGGTCGTCGTAGGCGATCACCTCGGCCCGGATGAAGCCCTGCTGGAGGTCGGAGTGGATGCGGCCGGCCGCCTCGGGGGCGGTGGCGCCCCGGCGGACCTCCCAGGCCCGGGTCTCGTCCTCGCCGGTGGTCAGGAAGGTGAGCAGGTCGAGCAGGCGCCAGGCGGCCCCGACCACCTGGTCGAGGCCGCCGCGCTCGACCCCGTAGCCGGCGAGCAGGTCGGCCGCGTCCTCGAGGGTCAGCTCGGCCGCCTCGGCCTCCAGGGCCGCGGCCACGGCCACCGTTGGCAGGCTCAGCTTGGCCTCGGCCTCGGCGGCCCGGTCGGCGGCCGAGGCCGCGTCGGCCTCGGCCAGGTTGAGCACGCCCAGGGCCGGCTTCAGGGTCAGGGGGGCGAAGTTGCGCAGCACCCTGGCCTCCTCGGCCTCCCAGTCGGCCGCCCGCAGGGGCGTGCCCCGGTCGAGCAGGTCGCGGGCCCTGGCCAGGACGTCCGCCTCCAGGGCTGCCTCCTTCACCCCGGCTCGGGCCTTCTTGGCCGCCTTCTCGGCCCCGCCGGCGATGGACTCGAGGTCGGCCACGGTCAGCTCCAGGGTCAGCTCGGCCGCCGCCTCCACCGGGTCGGGCCCGCTCCCGGTGAACGCGGCCAGGACCATGGCCAGGGCGTCGGCCTCACGCAGCGCCCCCAGTCCCTGCGCCGACAGCCCGCCGCCGGCGCCCGTCGAGAGCCCGGCCACGTCCACGAACCGGGCCTGTGCGAACACCCGCTTGCGGGAGCGCTCCAGCTCGGCCAGCACGTCCACCCGCGGGTCGGGCACGGGCACGGCGGCCACGCTGGCCTTGCCGGCCGCCCCCCCGGCGGGTGCGCCCGCCCGGGTCAGCGCGTTGAAGAGGGTGGTCTTGCCGCTCTGGGGCAGCCCGACGATGCCGACGTCCTTCATGGGCAGAGGCTACTCGCCCGAGAGGGGCCCGGCTTGTCGACCGGGCCGGTCCGTGATGCGCTAGAGGCCACAGGACAGCTCCCGAACCGGGAAGGACCGGCCGTGCCCGACGCCGAGCCGACGCCGGCGTCCTATCAGCGGTCGCCGGTCGACGTGCTGCGCCTGGTCGTGGCCGTGGCCGCGTTCCTGTTCTGCCTCGCCCTGGCCGTCGGGGCCCAGAACACCATGGTGGGGGTCGAGGCCGACCTGCTCCAGCTGGCCGACCGGGTGCCGTCGGCGCTGGCGGCCTTCCTCGTCGGGCTGGTGCAGGTCGTGGCGCTGGTGGCCCCGCTGGTGGTGATCGCCGTGGCGCTCGTGCTGCGCCGGTTCCGCCTGGCCCTGCTGCTGGTCGCCGTCCCCGTGGCCGCCGCCGTCCTGGAGGGCATGCTCGCGTCGCGGCTCGACCGTATCCATCCGCAGCTGCTGGAGCGGGCCCTGGCCCAGGAGTCCTGGATCGGCGGGGCCAGCTTCCCCGGCGGCGGCTGGATCTGCGGGGCGGCCGCCGCCACCACCGTGGCCAGCCCCTGGCTGACCCATGGGATACGGCGGGCCGCCTGGTGGCTGGTCGGGGTCTTCGCCGTCATCCGCATGGTGACCGGCCACGAGGTGCCGCTGGACGTGCTGGCCGCGATCGCCCTGGGCGTCGCGGTCGGGTCGGTCGGGCTGCTGCTGGCCGGCCGGCCCAGCCTGCGCCCGGGCGGGCAGCAGCTGACGGACGCGCTCGCCCGTTCCGGGCTCGAGGTGAAGGCGGTCGAACGCGCCAGCGTGGACGCCCGCGGCTCGACCCCGTACCTCGCCGAGCTCGCCGACGGCCGGCGGCTGTTCGTCAAGGCCCTGGGCCACGACGAGCGCGACGCGGACCTCCTGTTCCGGGCCTGGCGGCGGCTGCGGCTGCAGAACGTCGGCGACGAGCTGCCGTACTCGACCCTGCGGCGCACCGTCGAGCACGAGGCGCTGGTGTCGCTGAAGGCCACCGACGCCGGCGTGCGCACGCCCCACCTGGTCACCGTGGCCGCGGTCGGCGAGCTGGCCATGGTGCTGGCCTACGACGCCGTCGACGGCCGCTCGCTCGACGCGGTCGAGGCCGACGCGGTCACCGACGACGTGCTCCGCGGGATCTGGGAGGAGGTCGCCGAGCTGCGGCGCCAGCGGATCGCCCACCGGGACCTGCGCCTGGCCAACGTGTTCCTCGACCCCGACGGCCGTCCCTGGCTGATCGACTTCGGCTTCGCCGAGCTGGCGGCCAGCGACGACATGCTGGACGAGGACGCCGCCGAGCTGCTGTGCTCCACCTACACCACGGTCGGGGCCGAGCGGGCGGTGGCCGCGGCCGTCGAGGTGCTCGGCTCCGGCCCGGTGGCGGCGGCGCTGCGCTACGTGCAGCCGGCCGTCCTGAGCACGGCCACCCGCAAGGCCGTCAACGCCCTGCCCGGCAAGGACAAGCCCCTGCAGGCGGAGATCCTGCGGGTCACCGGCGCCCCCGAGCCGGAGTACGCCCAGGTGGAGCGGGTCAGCCTCCGGCGGATGGCGGTCTGGCTGTTCACCGGGGTCGCCGTCTACTTCCTGATCCACCAGCTCTCCGACGTCCAGCTCCTGGCCCAGCAGGTCAGGGAGGTCGACTGGCGCTGGCTGCCGGCCATCGTGGCCATGTCGGTGCTCAGCTACGCCGCCGCCGCCATGAGCGCCATCGGGTCGGTCCCCGACCGGCTGCCGCCCTGGCCGACGTTCGTGGCCCAGGTCGGGGCGTCGTTCGTGAACTGGGTCACCCCGGCCAAGGTCGGCGGCCTGGCCCTCGGGGCCCGGTTCATGGAGCGCCAGGGCGTCCACGCGGCGGTGGCGGTCACCGGGGCCGGGATCAACGCGGGGGCCGGCGCCGTCATGCACGCGGCCCTGCTCGGCGTCTTCGCGGTGGCGGTGGGGGTCAGGGGCGTGAACGGCCTGCACCCTCCGTCGGCGCGGGCGTTGCCGTGGGTGGGGCTCGGCATCCTGGCCGTCTCGGGCCTGGTCGCCGCCGTCCCGGCCGGGCGCCGGCTGGTCTACCGGCACGTCGCCCCGAGCCTGGAGCGGGCCGTCCACGGGATCCGGGAGCTGGCCGGCCATCCCGGCAAGCTCGCGCTGCTGTTCGGTGGGTCCGCCCTGGTCACCCTGTGCTACGCCTTCGGCCTGGTCTACTGCGTGGAGGCCTTCGGCGGCGGGCTGAACGTGCCCGCGATCATCGCCGCCTACCTGGTGGGTGCGGCCATCGCCCAGGTCGCCCCCACGCCGGGCGGGATCGGGGCGGTCGAGGCCGCGCTGATCGCCGCCCTGACCGCCGCCGGCCTCGACAAGGAGACGGCGGTGCCGGCGGTGTTCCTGTTCCGGCTGATCACCTTCTGGCTGCCGATCCTGCCCGGCTGGCTGGCCTTCACCTGGCTGCAGCGCACCGACCGGATCTGAGCGTCCCCGGCGATCAACCCTGGTATCGCGCCGGTCCACGGCGCAGACTAGGCCCCAGCAGGCCCCGATCCGTCTGGAGTGCCGCATGTCCCACCACGACCCGCAGCCGCCGGCGCTGCTCCCGGTGCTGTCCAGGGGCAAGCACCGCAACCCTCGCAAGGGCGCGTGCTTCATGGAGTTCGCCTCCCTGCTCGCCGGTGAGCGCTGGAGCGACCACCCGGCGTGCACCCACCCCCTGCTCGCCGCGGTCGCCCGCCACGTCAACGACTGCACCTCCGACGCCGGCCGTGAGCGCCTGGTCAGCCTGATCCCGTCGGTGATCGGCCTGACCGGCGACGACCTGCGCATCGACGCCCGCATCGCGCTGCGGTCGGCGATCGTGGCCCTGCCGGTGGTGGCCGCCGAGCGTCAGGGGGTCATGGCCGTGTCGGTGCTGTCCTGCGACCGCATGCTGGCCGAGCTGGACGGACGGCCGGTGGGCGAGCTGGAGGCGACGAGCCGGGCGGCCCTGGCCCGGGCGCCCCTGGCCGCGAAGTGGGCGTCGCGGTTCGACGGCGTCGCCCGGTCGACCGCGGTCACGCCCAAGCGCTTCCGCGCCCAGTCCGCGCCGACCATCGTCCACAGCGCCGTGGTGGGCATCGCCCAGGCGTGCGTGCCCGACCCCGACGCGATGCTGCGCGACCTCCTCGTCCAGGCGATCGACGCCTGCGCGACCTGGGGCGCCCGCGACCCCGAGCGCGGCCGGCGGGCCGGCGTGGCGGCTCGGGCGGCGAGGTAGCGGTCGAGCCGGTCGAACACCCGGGGCGTCGCGGGCTTCGCCGTCGAGGTGGCCGATCCGGGCTCGGCCGGGTAGGTTCACCCCGGAGGTGAGCTGAACGTGGCGACCCGATTCCCCGACGACGACCTGCCCCGCGAGCCCGACCCGCCCGCGCGGGCGACCGACGTCGACAAGCAGGACCCGGCGACTCCCGACGAGATCCCCGAGCCCGAGGCCTCCGAGGTCGAGAGCGCCCGGCTCCTGGCCAACCAGGCCCGCCCCGAGCTCGGGGCCGAGGGCTTCTCCGACCAACGCATCGACGAGCTGGCCTCCGAGTTCATCGCCAGGGACATCGGCGAGGGCCTGGAGCAGTTCCTCCGCTGGTCCCGCGCCGAGGGCCAGCTACCGCAGGGCGGCGGCGAGCTGTTCTAACCTCGGGCCGGGCCGGGCCGCCCCGCGGTTGCCCGGGGGTGTGGACGGCCGGTTGTCCGGTTCGGCAGGCCCAGCTACAACTCCTCCTGTTCGCCGTCCGGGGAAGGAGGGGATCCGCATGGGCCGTCCGGTGGGGGAGCCGGGGACCGTCGCCGCCGGCGCCCGCGGCATGGGCGCCGCCGCCGGCGCCCTCCGCGACGTCCGCGGGCGGCTGCGGGGGGCGACCTCCTTCGTGGTCACCGCCGGGTCCTGGCAGGGGCCGGCCAGCGAGGCGTTCGCGATCGACGTGGCCGGGTCCCAGGCCGGCCTGGACCGGGCCGCCGACGCCCTCGACCGGGCCGCCGGGGCCCTGTCCGAGCTGGCGGCCCGCCTGGAGCACGCCCAGGCGACCTGGGACCGGGCGCAGCGGCTGGCGGCCACGGTCGGGGTCGACCTGGGCCGGCTCGGCGACCAGGGGTCGCCGCCGCTCCGGAGCCGGTGGAACCCCGACGGCGGCGTCCGCTCACCCGCCGACGCCGTCGACCCGGCCGCGACCCTGCTCGCCGGGCAGGCCGTGGCCATGGCGACAGGGGCCGAACAGGAGGCGGCGGCCGCCCGCCGGGTCGCCGCCGCGCGCCTCGACCAGGCGGTCCGGCCCATCCCCGCGCCGCGGCACGGCCGGCCTCCGATGGGGGAGCCGGGGCGGGACGCCGGCCACGACCAGGGCGGGGGCCGCCACACAGGGCCGGTCCGGTCGATCGTGAGCCGGGTGCTGGAGGTGGGGGCCGAGGTGGCGGCGGCGACCCATTATCTGGCGGTGGGCGCCGAGGCCCGGGTGCAGGCGGCGGGGCGGTTGGCCGCGACCGCCGACGATCCCGCGGTGCGGGCGGCGGCCGCCCGGGTGGCCCAGGTGGCCGGGCGGCCGCTGCTCGACGGCAGCGCCCTGGCCGCCCTGCCCCTGGTCGCGCCCGTGCTGGCGTTCGGCGCCTCGATGAGCTCGGGCGAGCCGCTGCCGCGGGCGCTGGCCGGGGCGGTCGGCGGGGCGGTCGGCGCCGACCTCGGCAGCCGGGCCGGCTTGGCCGTCTGCGGCGGCGAGGCCGCAGCCACCCAGGGCGCGGGGCTGATCGTGTGCCCGGCCCTGAGCGCGGTCGGCGGCGCGCTCGGCGCCCAGGCCGGCAAGGCGGCCGCCCTCCACGTCTACGACGAGATCGCCGACGAGCTCGCCGGCCCTCACGTCAAGCCGGAGCCGGCGACGCGGCCCGGGTCGCGGCCGGGGTCGGGAGGCTGACCCGGTGGGCGTGGCTGTAGACGTTCATGGTGCCGCCGCGCAGGAAGCCGACCAGGGTCATGCCGACCTGCTCGGCCAGGTCCACGGCCAGGCTGGTGGGGGCGCTGACGGCGGCGACCAGCGACACCCCGGCCACGGCGGCCTTCTGCACCACCTCGAACGAGCAGCGCCCGGACACGAACAGCACCATCCCGGTGAGCGGCAGGCGGCGCTCGGTGGCCGCCCACCCGACCACCTTGTCGACGGCGTTGTGGCGCCCCACGTCCTCGCGGACACAGTGCACGGTCCCCTCGACGTCGCAGACGGCGGCCGCGTGGAGGCCGCCGGTCTGCTCGAACACCCGCTGGGCCTCCCGGACCCGGCCGGGGATCGCGGCCAGGACCCCGGCGGGCACGGCCAGCCCGTCGCCGGCCAGCGTCGGGCAGGCGACCGTCACGGCCTCGATCGACGCCTTGCCGCAGACGCCGCAGGACGAGGAGGTCACGGCGAGCCGGTCGAGCGAGGGGTCGGGGGCCGGCACGCCGGGGCGCAGGTCGACGGTGAGCACGTTGAACTCCTGGGGCTGGCCCTCGGGGGCGCAGAAGCGCACCGCCTCGACGTCGTCGGGCCGGGCCACCAGCCGCTCGCTGATGCAGTAGCCGATGGCCAACTCGACGTCGTTGCCGGGGGTGCGCATGGTCACCCCCACCGGACGCCCCGCCACCCGCAGCTCCAGCGGCTCCTCCACGGCCAGCCGGTCCCTGGCCCGCCGCGCCTCGCCGCCGGCGTCGATCTTGAGGACCCGGCGCTCGGTCACTCCCCGACCCGGCATCGACACCTCCCGTGCTCGGCGGCTCCCTCGTCCTCCCAGCCTACGTGCCCCCCGGCCCGGGCGCCGCCGTTCGGGCGCTACCCGTCGTCGGGGCGGCGGCGCTGCTCGAGCTCGTCGGCGGCGGTGATGGCCCGGGCGACCAGGGTCGGGGGCATGTGGCCGTAGGACAGGACCCGGTCGTGGAAGCG
>Ga0307318_10000686_pt1 | contig 11011 bp, 9 predicted proteins | sample ER_DNA_367_FD_194500 | JGI IMG/M metagenome (GOLD analysis project Ga0307318, IMG submission 194500) | Bulk soil microbial communities from the East River watershed near Crested Butte, Colorado, United States - ER_DNA_367 | ecosystem: Environmental > Terrestrial > Soil > Floodplain | place: USA...
CAGGTCGGTGGCGTACCTGGCGGTGGCCAGCCGGGCCCGGGCGAGCTGGGTCGCCAGGCCACGGCTGTCGGTGATGGCGGCGGCAGGCTGGCCGCTGTGCTGGTGGGCGGCTGGCGCGGGGTGGGCGGCTGGCGCGGGGCGGGCGGGCTCGGTGCCGAGCGCCCAGCTGGCGGCCCAGCCGGTGGCGGCGAGGATGGCCGCGGCGAGGGTGATGAGGATAGCCCGTCGCATTGCTGACTCCTTGTGGCGAAAGCCGTGAGGGTTGGAGGTCCGGTGGTCGGTTCGACCGATGTGGTCAGGCGGTCTGGCTGGCGCGGTGGCTGCGGTTGGCACGCCGGGCGGCCAGCACGGCGACCCCGGCGACCAGCGCCAGGACCGCTGCCAGCACGCCCAGGGCTGGGGTGAGCCAGCCGGGTTGCCCGCCGGGCTCGGCGGGCGCTGGGGCGGAGGTGTTGCCGTAGGTCCAGGTGCTGTAGTAGCCCTCCTGGGCCAGTAGCCGCCGGTGGGCGGCGTCGGCGGCCGCCTGGGCGGGCGTCCGGTTGGGGAGGTTGAGGATGGAGGACCGCTCCTCGTCCAGCAGCAGCCGCGGGTGGGCGGGCGTCCTGCTGGGGGTGGAGAACCGCTCCCGGGCCAGCAGCCGCCGAACGGTGGCGTCCGCCCGCCCGGAGGGCTGGTCGGTGGCGTGGGCCTGGGCGACGGTGGCGAGGAACTCCACCCGCCCAAGCGCACGGTGCCGCGTGCTAGCGAGGTCGTTGCTGGTGTGGGCCTGGGCGACAGCGGTCATGGCAGCCAGCTGCATGGCCGCCACCATGACGGCCAGGGTCAGGGCGCGGGCGAGCTTGGACATGGAATGCCTCCTCGGCGTTGCTGGTGCGCGACGGCGTTCGGCCGGCTCAGCGGTAGAAGTAAGGGTCCAGCACCCGGACCTCGGTGATGCGGTCCACGGGGAGCTGGTTGGCTTTCGCCGCCCGGCGAATGGCCTCGGGGCTAAACCCGTCGTAGACACAGAACGTGGTCTGCTTGTCGGTGGTCACGTACGAGTGGACCCAGGTGACCCCCTCGACGGCGTTGCCCTCGACCACCAGCTGGCAGGTCTTGGCCCCGCCCTCGTCGATGGGGATGGCCAGCCCCTCCGGGAAGCTGCGTTCGACCAGATACCGCGGCATGGTGCCCTCCTCGTTGTCGGTGCCGCTGGCGTGGTCGCACCGTAGAAGGCGGGACTCACCCATAGATGGGGAGGTCTCCCCATCTTGGGAGGTCAGCTGTTGATGCCGAGCCGGGCGGCCGCCCGGGCCGCCTCGCCCCTGGTCCGTACGCCGAGCTTGGCCAGGATGGCGGAGACGTGATGGTCGACCGTCTTGGGGGAGACGAACAGGCGCCGGGCGATGTCGGCGTTGCGCAGCCCCTCGGCGACCAGCGCCAGCACCTCGGCCTCCCGGGCCGTCAGGTTGGCCGGGTTGGACCGGGTGGCGGGACGGGGCCCTCGCGCCAGGCCCCGGACGCCCAGCTCTCGGAGCTTGCGGGCGACCGCGGCGGCCAGGGGCCGGCCGCCGAGGCGCTCCAGCTCGGCCAGCGCCGCCCGGAGCTGCGGCTCCTGGTCGCTGTCGGCGAGTGCGGCGGCGGCCTCGTACGGGCAGCCGAGGGCTCGCCAGCGGTCGGCCGCGGCGGCCAAGTCGCCGGCCATCTGCAGGGCGAACGGCTCGGCCGCGCCGTCCGGGAGCCCGCCGGTCGGGAATCGGTCGGGTCCGCCCAGCCGCCACAGCCAGAAGGCGAGCTCGCCGGTCAGCCAGGGGTAGCTCTTGGTCCGCTCGGCGAGGTCGAGCGCGTCCTCCACCATCGCCCTTGCCGCGGCGGGATCACCGTCCAGCCAGGCCGCCTCGGCCCGGGCGACCGCCACCGGACCGAGCCGTTGCAGCTCTCCGGTCGCGGTTGCCAGGGCCAGCGCCTCGTCCAGGGGCGGCCACACCCCAGGATCACCGCGGCGAGCGCGGACCCGGCCGAGGACGGCCAGCGCGTTGATCCGGCTGACCGGCGCCGTCCGTGGGTCACGGAGCACGGCCTCGATGGTGCGGGTGGCCTCGGTCCAGCGTCCCTGCTCGAAGTCGGCCCGGGCCTGCGACTCCAGCATGTACAGCCGCCAGGTATCCAGGTCATGTTCGGTGCAGTAGCGGATCCCTTCGTCGTGGTAGCGGGCGGCCAGCGGGTAATCGCGATGGTCGACGGCATCCCAGGCGAGGTTGGTGTGGGCCCGGGCGGCGTGCTCCTCCAGGTCGTGGGCCAAGGCCAGGGCCAAGCTCCGCTCCAGCGTGGGCTGTCCGGCCGATCGGCTTGCCTGCATCTCGGCGGTGCCGACGTTGTTGAGGGCATGGACCAGGATCTCGGTCTCGCCGAGGGCTTCGGCCAGCTCGATCGCGCGACCGCCCCAGGCCAGCGCCTCGTCGCCCTTTCCGGCCAGCATGGCGAGCTGGGACTGGTTGCTGTAGGCCATGGCCAGCTCCGGGCCGGAAGCGAGGCCTTCCAGCAGCACCACGGCCTCCCGCCCAGCTCGCTCGGCGTCGGCGTTGCGGCCCTCGAACCAGGCCAGTCGCGACAGCCAGCGCAGCGTGTCGCCTTGCTTGCGCCGGTCCCCCAGGGCGCGCCAGCAGGCCAGCGCCCGCTCCCGGGACGCGGCCGCCTCGGCGAGCTGGTCGGTCAGGTAGCACTCGTAGGCATGGCGCTCCAGCAGGTCGGCCCGGGCCGCCGGGGCCAGCCCGTCGGCGAACCGCAGCGCCCGCGCGTACTGGGCTGCTGCCTCCCGGTGGGCCCCGAGCGCGGCCGCCCGCCGGGCGGCGACTGGGGCGTGTGCGAGCACGGCGGTGGCGTCGCCGGCCCCGTCGGCATGGTGGGCCAGCCGGGCCGGGTCCGGGGCGGCTCCCGGCTGGGTCAGCAGCGCGGCCAGGGCACGGCCGTGCAGGTCGGCCCGGCGACCAGGGGCTAGCGTCTGCTCCACGGCCAGGCGGGCCAGCTCGTGCCGGAAGCCGACGCCGCCGGCCTGGCCCTGGAGCATCCCGGCGGCCACGCACTGGTCCACGTGGGCGGGTGCGGCACCGGCCGCCTGGACCAGCAGCCAGGTCTCGATCGGCGGGGCCACCACCGCGGCGGCGTCCAGGACCTGCCTGGCCGGTGGGGGCAGCCTGGCCGCCCGGGCCAGCACGGCGTCCACCACGGTGGCCGGGATCGCCTCGTCGCTGGCGGCGAGGACCTCGGTGACGAAGAAGGGGTTCCCCCCGGTCCGCTCGTGCAGCGCGCCAGGGTCCAGCCAGTGCGGGCCGGCCAGCACCGCCACCGCCTGGCGGGACAGGGGCGCCAGCCTCAGGCGGCGGACCAGGGCCAAGCTGGCGAGGTCGCCGGCGAGCAGTTGCACGGGATGCTGAGGGCCGAGCTCGTCGTCCCGGTAGGTGACGACCAGCAGGGCGGGGCTGGCACCGAGGCGGCGGGCCAGGAACCGGACCAGGTCCAGGGTGGCCTCGTCGGCCCAGTGGACGTCCTCGATCACCAGCACGGTCGCCACCCGGCTGTCCCGCAGCCGTTCGAGCAGGGCACCGAACAGCACCTCCCGAGGCGCCTCGTCGTGGAGCAGTTGGTCCAGCCGACCGCCAACTGCGAGGGCGACGTCGGCCAGCGGGCCTAGCGGCCGGGGGGTGGTCAGGGGGTCACAGGCGCCCTGCAGGACCCGGGCAGCCTGCCGGAACCTGGCAGCGAACTCGTTGACCAGGGTGGTCTTGCCAACGCCGGCCTCGCCACTCACCAGGACCAGTCGCCCGCGACCGGCCCGAGCCTCCGCGAACCAACCGCCGAGGGTATCGAGCGCCGATTCCCGCTCGAGGAGTGGCATGCTCCCATGATCTCAGTTCCACCGGCCCTGACCTAGAGAGACCAGGGTCCACGACGAGCCTTGTTGCGAGGGTCGGTGCTTCCAGGACTACAACTGGCCCTAGAGACTCCGGCACCTACGGTGTCGTTCGAGCTGCAAAGACGCGGGTTAGCACGGCGCTTGGCCTCCGAATTCATGGGACGGACCAGTCGAGACCTACCGTCGGCCATCGGCGCGTCCGCATCTTTGGGCCAGCCTTGGGCGATGTCACCGCACGCGTGAGCCGTGGGACCCTCTCGGCCACAGCTCATGTCGCGGTGGTGGGCGCACATCCGGCGCACACGACCATGATCACGGTTGACCAGCGGTGCGCGGCGGTGATCAGCGGTTGCCCTGTTCAACGGGACCGTACGGGACCAGCCGGTGGTCCTGCGCCCTGCCATACGGTTGCCGGCTTACAGGCCGACTCCCCCTGCGCTGCGGGTCTAACTTGGGCTCGTCGAGGCCGGGAACCCGAGCTCGTGTGGGCTCGGGTCCCGGCCAGGCAGCCGATAGGTGGCCTAGCCGCGGTTGAACGGCCTGACCAGGGGATTGGTGCCGCTGTAGAGGCCGTCGGGGTTGTGGTACCAGACCCACACGTGCAGGGTGACCAGGTTCGGGTGCCAGAAGTTGAACGGCGAGCCGGTCTCCGGGCTGCGCTTGGCGCACTCGTCCTGGGCGCCGGCGAACACGAAGGTGCCGTCCTTGTAGTGGCAGGCGGCCCCGAAGGACCCGTAGGTGGCGCCGGGCAGCGGCGGGGTCGCCGGCTGCTGGAGGAACACCCACTCCAGGGCGCCGAGCTGCCAGCTCCGCCCGCGGCGCTCGTAGACCAGGATGGCGGGCCTGGTGACGTCGAAGCCCTGGATGGCGGGGTTGAGGAAGTGCCAGCCCATGTCGGGGATCATGCGGGTGATGATCTGGTAGCCGTCGGCCTTGGCGGCCCGCAGGTTGGTGGCGTACTTGCCAGTGGCGATGCGCGCCTTGGCGAGCCGGGCCGCCAGGGAGGCGGCGTCGCCGGCCGCGGCGGCGGGCCTGGCGGCGGCGACCGCGGGTCGCGCCGGCTCGGTGGTGGCGGCGCGGGCGGCCCAGCCGGTGGCCGCCATGGCGGCCACGGCGATGACGACGAGGATGGTCCGTCGCATGGCTGACTCCTTCTGGTGGTGGCGGTGAGGTGGGAGGCCCGGTGGTCGGTCGACCAATGCGGTCAGGCCGTCTGCCCGGTGCGTTGGCTGCGGTGGGCCCGCCGGGTGGCCACCACCGCGACCCCGGCGACCAGCGCCAGGACTGCGGCCAGCGCCTTCAGGGCAGGGGTGAGCCAGCCGGGCTGCCCGCTGGGCTCGGCGGGCAGCATCGGGCTGGCCACCTGGGCAGGCGCCACGTTGGGGATGGAGGAGCGCTCCCGGGCCAGCACCCGCCGGAGGGTGGCGTCGCCGGTGGACTGGCGTTGCGCGGTGATCGGGCGGTCGGTGCCCGGATCGACGGGATAGGCGTGGGCGACGGCGGTACTGCCGGCCAGGTTCATGGCCGCCAGCATGGCCACCAGCGCCAGGGCGCGGCCGAGCTTGGACATGGGGTGCCCTCCTCGCGGTCCAGCGGCGCCGGTCGCCGCTTGCGATTCGGACGTTAGGGATAAGGGGGCCGGCCAGTCCTGAGGTGAAGACCTTAGGTCGCGACTTGCGGGACCTTAACTTTCCAGCCCGGCGGGCTGCTCCAGCCCGAGGCGGCGCGCCAGGGCGGCGGCCTCCAGGCGACTGTGGACGCCCAGCTTGGAAAGCAAATTCGTCACGTGCACGCTGGCCGTTTTGCCGCTGATGAACAGCTGCTCCGCGATCTGGCGGTTGGAGCGCCCCTCGACCAGCAGGCGCAGCACCTCGAGCTCACGGGGGGTGAGGCCGGCCAGCGTCCGCTGCGCCGGCAGGTCGACGCCGAGGTCGAGGCGACCACGGCGGGCCAGCGCCAGCAGGGCTGATTGCAGGGGCGCTGCCCCGAGCCTGGTCGCGGTCGCATGCGCCGCCCGGGCGGCCGTCGTGGCCTGTTCCCGGTCCCCGGCGCCGAGCAGCGCCTCGGCCAGCCGCCACTGGCAGCGAGCCACCGCGTAGACGTTGCCGTAGGAGAACGCTTGGACGGCGGCCTGCCAGCGTGTCGGGTCGGAGTGGCCCTGGAGCCGGGCCCACTCCGCCTCAGCCTTTGCATGCCGGCCCCGGACGTGGACGTCATGCGCCAGGTGGGTCCCGTGTGCCTGCTTGGCGTCGGCGCGGACCCGCTCGAGGAGCACGCGCCCGGCCGCGGTGGCGTCGGCCAGGGCCGCGGTGTCGCCGGTGGCGCGGGCCTGCTCGGCACGGTCGGCCTCGACCGAGAGCCCGTTCATGGCCACCCAGGCACCCTCCAACGCCTGGTCGAAGACCTCGACCGCGTCGGCGGCGGCAAGGCCGCGCCGGATGGCCGACCTCGCCCCCTCCAGGTCACCTTCCCAGGCGGCCAGCTCCGCCTCCCAGACGGCGACGTTCCCGTCAAGGGCCGGATCGGCGCCGCCAAGCCCGGCAAGCCGCCGCAGCCACTGGGAGGCGGCCGGTCGCGCGCGGGCCACCAGCACCCCGAGCCCTTGCGCGACCACATCCGCGACGGCCAGGGTGGTCAGATCCGGAACGGCCGCGATCAGCCGCTCGCACTCGTCCCAGTCACCGGTCCGGTACCGGGCCTTGAGCTGCCCGCGGCGCACGAAGATCCCCATCCCCGACCAACCAAGACCGGTCCGCTCGGCCAGCTCGGCGCCTTCGTCGAAGGCGGCGCACGCGGACGCCAGGTCGCCGAGCTGGCTCGACACCTCGGCGAGGCAGTACAGGGCCCGCAGCTCGATCTCCGGACTGCCGGCGGCGCCCGCCAGCGCCCGAGCCGCCGCGAACCGCGTACAGGCGCTCGCCGGGTCGTCATACTGCTCGATCATGCCGAGGGTGATCAGGGAGTCGGCTTCCTCGGCGGCGCTGCCGGCGCCGCGGGCGGCCGCCAGGGCCTGGTCGCACCAGCGGCGCGCCTCCGCCGGCTGCCTGGCATTGACCAGCGCCTGCGCGATGGCGGCGGTCACCCGGGCCCGCAACGGCGTGGGCGGCTGGTCCGGGACAAGCTCGACCGCCCGGGTGCGAGCCGCCAGCGCCTCCTCGACCCGCCCGGCGTAGAACAGGTACAGGCCGAAGCGCTCGTAGGCACGTGCGGCCTGAGCGGAGTCCTCGGTGCCCCCGACGGTTCTGACGGCGTCCTGGGCGAGGCTCGCCGCCCGCTGGAGCTCGCCGGCGGCGCTGGCCGCCGCGGCCGCCCGCAGCGTCAGCTCGACCCGGTCGGTGCCGGCCGCCAAGGCCGGTTCCGGCACCCGCTCCCACAGTCCAAGCGCGCCGTGCAGATGGCGAAGGGCCTCGGCAGGGGCCAAGACCGCCTCGGCCTCCTCGGCCGCCCGCACCGACGCGGCCAGCGCGCCAGCCAGGTCATGGCTGGCCAGGCAGTGGTGGGCCAGCTCGGCTGCGGCGCCGTCGGGATCGTCGGCGAGCAGACGGGCGTAGGCGGCGTGCAGCCGCACCTGCTCGCCCGGCAGCAGGTCGCCGTAGACCGCCTCCTGGAGCAGGGCGTGCCGAAACGCATAGCTCCCGGTGGTGGCGTCGGTCGTCAGCACCCCGGCGCCGACCGCCTCGTGCAGGCCCCGCTCCAGGCCAGCCTCGGGCTGGCCAGCGACGCCGGCGAGCAGCCGATGGGGTACGCGACGGCCAGCCACCGCCGCCACCCGAAGAACCCGCTGGGCCGGCTCCGACAGCCCCTGGACCCGGACCAGCATCAGCTCGGCGAGGGTCGCCGGCAGCTCGACCTGCGCGTCGCCGGCCCCGGCGGCCAGCAGCTGCTCGGCGTAGAACGGGTTGCCCTCCGAGCGGTCGTGAATGCCCTCCACCTGCTCGGCCGGCAGCGGAGCACCGGCGATCGCCTCCAGGTGCTCGGCCAGCTCGGCCCGGGTGAAGGGGGCCAGCTCCAACCGCTCCGGGCCGGGCAGCCGGACCAGTTCGGCCAGCAGCGGCCGCAGCGGATGACGACGATGCAGCTCATCGGACCGATAGCTGACCGCCACTGTCACCCGGCCCCCGCGCAGCGTGCGGGCCAGGAAGGCGACCATGTCCCGGGTGGCGCGGTCGGCCCAGTGCAGGTCCTCCAGCACCAGTACCACCGGGGACCGCTCGGAGCGACCCACCAGCACCGCCCGCACGGCATCCAGCACCTGCAACTGGTCCGGGGCGTCGCTCTTGGGTCCGGCCGGGTCGATCCCGGGAAGGAGCCGGCCGAGGCCGGGCGCGGTCGTGGCCGCCCCGGCCAGCAACCTGGCCTCCTCCGGGTCATCAGCGAGCCCGCGCAGGGCGTCCACCACCGGCAGGTAGGGCAGGCCGATGTCGCCCAGCTCGACACAGCCGCCGGTCAGCACCCGCATCCCGTGCTGGCGAGCCCGGTCGGCGAGCGCCAGCAACAGACGGGTCTTGCCCACCCCGGCGTCCCCGGAGACCAGCACCACCTGCGGGCTGCCCTACCCGGCGCGTTCCAGCACCGCGTCGAGCCGGCGCAGCTCGACCCCCCGGCCGACGAACGCCGAGCTCGGGAACTCCCCAGCCATGCCCGCCAGTATGGGCGCCACCCGCCGCAATAGAAACGGCCGAACGGCTCGGGTACGCGGCCGTCTGGACCTATGAGCGACTGCTGCGGCCGATGGCCGAGCTGCCGTCGCGGACGGGCGGGCCGCCGGAGCGGCTCCCCAGTTCAGCGGTGGCCGGGTGATCGCCGGGGTGGGGCAGGGCTGGCTGCCCCAGGAGTTCGAGACCGCCAACGTCCCGATGGGCCGCATCGGCGCCGGCATGGACGAGGTGGTCGCGGCCATGCGCGCCTGCTGGGGCCCGGACCCGGTCGAGTTCGAGGGACGCTTCTACCGGATCGCCCCCTCGGAGGTGAACCCCAAGCCGGTCCAGGAGCACCTGCCGGTGCTGCTCGGCGCGACCACCCCGGCGGGCGCCCAGCGGGCCGGGCGGATCGCCGACGGCATCAACCCGATCGCCTTCTCCGCCGAGGTCGTCCCGGCGCTGGCCACCACCTTCCGCGAGGCGGCCGAGGAGGCCGGCCGCGACCCAGCCGGCCTCAGCGTGGTGGTACGGGCGAACGTCCCGTTGACCCGCGAGCCGCTGGGGAGTGACCGGCCGTTCCTCGGCGGGTCGCCCGGCCAGGTCGCCGAGGACATGGCCCGCCTGGAGTCGGCCGGCGTCGACCAGGTGCTGATCGCCAACATGGCCCCGCACGACCTCGAGGTCGAGGTCGGCCTCATGGAGGAGCTCAAGGCCGCCGCCCGGCCTGAGCCCGTCAGTGATCGTCGCCCTGCCGGTACCTGACATCTGTCGCGCTCCTGCCATCCACATGCCAGCCCGGCCCGGGGTCCCACCCGGTTGTGGCAAGCTGCTGGGCATGGACCTGCCGAGCAATCCGCCGGTGTCGCCGGCGGTTCGCATCACCGTGCTGCTGCGCCTGGCCAGCGAGGGGTTCCAGGACGCCTTCGGCGCCCGGCCCGAGTGGCTGGAGGCGCCGCCGGTCGATCTGGCCGAGCTGCGCGAGGTCGTCGGGGTCGAGCGCATCGGCCAGCTCCGCGAGGCCACCGGCCTCCGCGAGGGCGAGGGCTACGGCGCCGGCGGGCCCCCCGGGGTCGTGCGCCTGTCCGCCGCCGCCCACGAAGGGGTCCTCGGCCTCCTCGGCGTCGCCGCGCTGCCGCCCGACGTGGTCATCGAGCAGACCGACGAGGGCCCCCGCTACCACGTCCCCGAGGACTGGTTCCTCACCACCCCCGCCTGACCGGCGTGCTCCTCCTGCTGGGCGACGGCAGCCAGGTCCCGGTGACCGAGGTCCGCGGCGATGGGCCCTGGACGTTCCTGGTCCTGGCCGCCACCCCGGACCCGCCGGGGTTCCTGACCCGGTTCGGGCGGGTGGTCCTGCCCGACCTGGGAGGCCGCCCCGGATGGGGCGCGGCCCTGGACGAGCCAGGGTTCCTCGACCTGGTCGACGACCTGGACCAGGTCCGCACCCGGGCCGGGCTCGGCCGGCCGGTCCTGGTCGGGCTGGACGGCCTGGCCCCGCTGGCCCTGCGGGCGGCCGCCGACCAGCCCTGGGCGTGGCGGGCCCTGCTCGTCACCGGGCCCACCGAGCTGCCCCGGCTGGAGGTCCCGGCGCTGGCCCTGGACACCGACCCGGTCCCGGCGGTCGCGGAGCTGCTGGGCCGGCTCGGGCCCGGGCCGGGCTGGGCCGGGATCGCCCCCGACGCCCCGCCCCGGTGATCGGGTTCTGCCTGGCCGCGGGCGCTGGGACCCGGCTCCTGCCCCTGACCCGGGTCACCCCCAAGCCGCTGCTGGCCCCGGCCGGCCGCCCGCTGGTCGACCTGGCCGTCGAGGCCCTCAAGGCCGCCGGCGCGACCCGGGTCGTGGTCAACGCCCACCACGGCGCCGAGCTGCTGATCGCCCACCTCGCCGGCCGCCCCGGCGTCGAGGTGGTCGCCGAGCCGGCCCTGCTCGGCACCGGCGGCGGCCTGGTCAACGCCGCCCACCTCGGCCTGCTCGGCGACGGCGACGACCCGGTCCTGGTCACCGCCGCCGACCACGTCGTCACCCCGGCCGACCTGGCCGACCTGGCCGGCTTCCTCGACCGGTCCGGCGCCCCCATGGCCGCCGGCCTGCTCCCGGCCGCCGACAGCGCCTTCCCCCTCCGCCTGGACGGGACGCGGGTGGCCCGCGACCCGGCCGGGCCCTGGGACTCTGCCGGGGCCTACGCGGTCCGGGCCGGGCTGCTTTGCCGTCTCGAGCCGGGACCGGCCAGCCTGGTCGGACGGGTGCTGGGGCCGCTGCTGGACCGCGACCAGCTGGCCGGGCTGCCGTTCAAAGGCCCGGCGGCCGACGCCGGGACCCTCGACCGGCTGCTGGCGGTGTCGGCCGGGCTGCTCGGCGGCCGCTGGCCCTACGAGCTGCCCCCGGGCCGGCTGGCCCGCAGCCCCGGGGACGGCCCGGTGTTCGTGGCCGAGGGCGCCCGGGCCGACCCGGCGGCCGTGCTGGCCGGCCCGGTGGTGCT
>Ga0307318_10000688_pt1 | contig 11004 bp, 11 predicted proteins | sample ER_DNA_367_FD_194500 | JGI IMG/M metagenome (GOLD analysis project Ga0307318, IMG submission 194500) | Bulk soil microbial communities from the East River watershed near Crested Butte, Colorado, United States - ER_DNA_367 | ecosystem: Environmental > Terrestrial > Soil > Floodplain | place...
AAGCTGCCGAGCACGACGCGGCTGGCCGTCTCCGGCGACGCCCGGCTGGCCGTCCTCGTGCCCGCAAGGGGTGAGGGAGAGCACCTCGTGGTCACCGTGGCCCCCGCGTGACCAATGTCCAGACCGACGGCAGCGGAAGGATAACCACGTCGCGGGGCGCGGCGGCCGCTCGATAACCTCTCCAGCATGCCTGCCCAGATCACCGTGACCGTCGCTGGAGACGAGCGTTCGGTGGCGCAGGGCACGACCGCGGCCGAACTCTTCGAGGGTGACCGCAGCATCGTGGTCGCCCGCATCGGTGACCGCCTGGTGGACCTGGCCCATGAGCTCCACGACGGTGACGTCGTCGAACCGGTCGGCATCGACAGCACCGACGGCCTCGACGTCCTGCGGCACTCCACCGCGCACGTTCTCGCACAGGCCGTGCAGCAGGTGAATCCCAAGGCCCGCCTCGGGATCGGCCCGCCGATCCGCGACGGCTTCTACTACGACTTCGACGTCGACGTCCCGTTCACCCCGGACGACCTCAAAGAGCTCGAACGGGTGATGCAGCGGATCGTCAACGAGGGCCAGACCTTCTCGCGCCGCGTCACCAGCGACGACGAGGCCCGGGACGAGCTGGCCGACGAGCCGTACAAGCTGGAGCTCATCGGGCTCAAGGGCAACGCCGCCGACGCCGCCGAGGGCGCCGAGGCCGAAGTGGGTGGCGGCGAGCTGACCATCTACGACAACCGCCGCCGCGACGGCGAGCTGGCGTGGAAGGACCTCTGCCGCGGTCCGCACCTGCCCGACACCAAGCTGATCGGGAACGCCTTCAAGCTGACTCGCAGCGCCGCCGCATACTGGCGCGGGTCCGAGAAGAACCCGCAGCTGCAGCGGATCTACGGGACGGCATGGCCCAGCAAGGAGGACATGCGGGCCTACCTCGACCGGCTGGCCGAGGCCGAGAAGCGCGACCACCGCAAGCTCGGCGCCGAGCTGGACCTCTTCTCCTTCCCCGACGAGCTGGGCTCCGGGCTGGCCGTGTTCCACCCCAAGGGCGGGGTCATCAAACGGGAGATGGAGGACTACGTCCGCCGCCGGCACATCGAGGAGGGCTTCTCGTACGTTGGCACCCCCCACATCTCCAAGGACGGACTCTTCTACACCTCGGGCCATCTGCCGTACTTCGCCGAGGGCATGTTCCCGCCCATGTCGGTGGAGGGTGCGGAGTACCGGCTCAAGGCCATGAGCTGTCCCATGCACAACCTCATCTTCCGGTCCCGTGGCCGTTCGTACCGCGAGCTGCCGCTGCGGCTCTTCGAGTTCGGGGGGGTGTACCGGTTCGAGAAATCCGGCGTCGTCCACGGCCTCACTCGCGTGCGCGGTATGACCCAGGACGACTCGCACTCGTACGTCACGCCCGAGCAGGCGGCCGCCGAGATCAAGCACCTCCTCGACTTCTGCCTCGGCCTCTTCAGGGACTTCGGGCTGGACGACTTCTACCTCGAGCTGTCCACCCGTGACGACACCAAGGACAAGTGGGTCGGGTCTGCCGAGCAGTGGGAGGTCGCGACACAGGTCCTCCAGGATGTTGCGGATGCCTCCGGGCTTGCTCTGGTCCCCGACCCCGGCGGGGCGGCGTACTACGGGCCCAAGATCAGCGTCCAGGCCCGCGACGCGATCGGGCGGACCTGGCAGCTGTCCACGATCCAGTACGACTTCAATATGCCGGCGAGCTTCGATCTGGAGTACCAGGCGGCGGACGGTTCACGGCAGCAGCCGGTGATGATCCATTCGGCCAAGTTCGGCTCGATCGAGCGGTTCATCGGCGTGCTCGTTGAGCACTACGCCGGCGCCTTCCCGGTCTGGCTGTCACCGGTCCAGGTGGTCGGCATTCCGGTCGCCGAGGAGTATGCGTCGTACCTCCAAGATGTGCTGGACCGCTTGCGAGACAAGGGAGTTCGCGTCGAACTCGACGAGTCCGACGACCGGTTCCCCAAGAAGATCCGCAACGCCAGCAAATCCAAGGTGCCCTACGTCCTGATCGCGGGGGAGGACGACCGAGCCGCCGGCGCGGTGTCCTTCCGGTACCGGGACGGTTCGCAGCGCAACGGCATCCCCGTCGACGCGGCCATCGCCGAGATCACGGAGGCCATCGCCGAGAAGCGCCAGGTGACGACCGCACCCCAGCCAACCGGTCTCTGACGTGGTGGGGTGCCGTCCGCGGCGCCACTGATCCGGAGTTCGTCGGATGGGTGACGTTCGACAGGAACGACACGAAGAATCCGCCGAAACAAGGGGACAAAGCGGACTCGTTCCTGTTCATCGGTCCGGCTGATCGAGCGGTCAGGCTCCAGAGTCGACCGGAGGCGCCCAGGTCGGCCGCGGAATGAGGCAGAACGGGTGTCCGGCCGGATCTGCCCACACGGACCCGTCGGGGTCCGGAGAGTGCAGTCGGCGGCCACCGAGTGCCTCGACGAGCGGCTCGGCCGCGGCCACGTCGTCGACCATGACGTCGTGGTGGATTTGTTGTGGGCGAGCCGGGTCGCCCCAGACCGGCGCCTGGTGGTCGGGCGCCAGCTGGAACGCCATCCCCGAGTGCCGCTGATCCACGGCGACGACGACCCAGTCCGCCGACGCATAGGTCACCGGCAGTCCGAGGAGTGCGGACCAGAACCGTGCCGAGGCCGTCGGGTCGGGCGTGTCGTACACGACGTGGTGCAACCGGCCGAGGGGAGTCATTCCGGCATCGTGCCGTGTCCGTGTCCGAGGTGGGCTCTGACAAGGTGACCGGATGAGTTGCCCTGTGTCAACGTCGGGGGGGTCAAGCGGCTTGTGCGGTGTGCTGGGTGAGGACTCGTTGGAGTGCGTTGTGGCGGGCGGGGTCGTAGGGGAGCCGGTCTTGCCAGCAGCGCCAGATGATGTTGGCCCAGGCGCGGGCGAGGATGCGTACGGCGTGGGGGTGGTCGTGCCCGCGGGCTCTGGCGCGTTGGTAGAGGTCTTCGGCCCAGGGGTTGGCTCGGCGGCAGTCTCCGGCGAAGTCGCACAGTGCGTCGCGGAGTTCTTTGTCGGCGGACCAGCGGAAGGTGACGGCTTTTGTTTTGCCGGATTGGCGGGTCGAGGGGGCGACTCCGGCCAGGCAGGCCAGCGAGTCGGCGGTGGGGAACCTGCTGCGGGCGTCGCCGATCTCGGCGAGCAGCCGGGCGGCGCGCAGGGTGCCGGCGCGGGGCAGCGAGGTGACGATGTGGGCGTCGGGATGAACGTGGAGCTGCTCGGCGATGGTGTCGGCCAGGGCGGCGATTTGGGTGTTGAGGCTGTGCAGCACGGTGACGAACGCGAGGGTGACGGCAGCGTCGGCGTCGGCGTCGGTGCCGGTGGCGCCGCGGGGGGCCGCCAGCAGCCGCTGGTGCAGCAGGTGAGGGTCGACCCGGCCGGAGTAGCTCTGCTTGGTCAGCCAGGCACCCAGTCGGGCGGGGGTGAGCCAGTCGGCTTTGGCCTGGGTGGTGAACCGGTGCAGGAACGCCAGGCTGGTCGCCGAGTCGATGGCCGCGAACAGGCCCACGGCGCCGGGGAACACGACCTGCAAGTGCGCGCGCAGCTGGTTGGCTGCCGCCACTCGATGCTCGACCAGGTCCCGACGTGCCCGCACCGTCGAGCGCAGCGCGATGGTCGCCGGGGTGGAACGGGTCAGCGGGCTCAGGCGGCGGCGGTCGGTGCGGACCACGTCGGCCAGCACGTAGGCGTCGTACCGGTCATCCTTGTTGCCGGCCGACCCGTAACGGGAGCGCAGGTTCTTCAGCTGGCTCGGGGCGATGACGAACACCACCAGTTCGGCGGCGAGCAGAGCCTCCACGACCGGCCCGTCGCCGCGTTCAATGCCGACCTCGACCACGCCCGCCCTGAGCAGCCGCGCGATCAATCGCTTCAGCCCCGCCGCCGTGTGCTCCACCGTGAACCGGTCCAGGACCTCTCCGTCGGCGTCGACGACGCACACCGCGTGGTCGTCCTTCGCCCAATCGACACCCGCGCAGACTCGCGCCGAGGGGTCCTCAACGGTGACACTCATGTTGGTTTCCTGACTGTTGCAGCAGTGGGAAGCCACCCGGTGGTCCCGGGACCCCGCAGTCGGTCGCTCACTGATCGGCGCTCACTGGCGCACAGCCCTGTAGCCGGTCTGAGGGTCCTGGGCCACCGGATCCCGCAGAACTCATCCTGGACCTCACGGGTCGAGCGACGATGGCGGTGGCCCGGTGGGGACCAGAGGTGCATCAGCGGACCATCCGGACCCGCCAACCACAGGATGGTGCACCAGTGAGCGACGTGAACGAGCACGCCCCGGGGCAGATCCTCGTCGTGACGCGGAACGCGATCTCCGAGGCGATCGCCGCGATCGCCGACATCGCCGGCCGGCGGGTCGTCGTCCTCGGTCATGACGACCCGGAGGGAACCCCGCGCGAGCGGCTCGCCGCCGACCCGCCCACACCGTCCGACGCGGTGGTCATCACCGACCACGACGCGCCGGGCGCATACGACCTGCTGCGTGACGCCATCCGCAGCCCGGCCGGCTACGTCGCGATGATGGCTAGCCGGCACCGCACCGCGGACGTTCTCGCGATGCTGCGCGCCGAGGGCGTCGACGAGCGCACGCTCGACCGCGTCCACCTGCCCGCCGGGCTCGACCTCGGCGGGAAGCGGCCCGGCGAGATCGCCCTGTCAGTCGTCGCCGAGATCGCCGCGTGGAGCAACGGTCGCAACGGCCGCCCCCTGCGCGAGGGAGAGTCGCCGTCCCAACCTGCATAGGATCGACGCCATGGCCGGCGGGGACGACACCGACGTCGAGGTGGAGGCTCCCGCCACGTTCGCCGGCGAGCCCGACGGATTCCAGCGGTTGTGGACCCCGCACCGGATGGCCTACATCGGCGGCGACAAGCCGACCGACGAGGCGGGCGAGGGATGCCCCTTCTGTGCGGCTCCGGACCGCACCGACGCCGACGGCCTCATCGTCCACCGGGGTGACCTCTGCTACGTCGTGCTCAACCTCTTCCCCTACAACCCCGGGCATGTCCTCGTCTGCCCGTACCGGCACGTCTCGCTCTACGTCGACCTCACCGACGAGGAGACGGCCGAGTTCACCGCCCTCACCAAGCAGGCCCTGCGCGCGCTCGACAAGGCCAGCGCCCCGATGGGATACAACCTCGGCATGAACCAGGGCACCGTCGCCGGCGCCGGCGTCGCCGCCCATCTGCACCAGCACGTCGTCCCGCGGTGGGGCGGCGACTCGAATTTCCTGCCCATCGTCGCCCGCACCAAGGCCCTGCCGATGCTCCTCGAGGACGTCCGAACCCGGCTGGTGGAGGCCTGGCCGCAGGATTGAGAGCCCCTCAGGCGGATAGGCTGGCCGGCACCATGCTCAACCGACTTCTGCGTGAGACCTGGACCAAGGTCATGACGCCGATCGCGACGCTCTTTCTGCGTCTGGGCATCAGCCCCGACGTCGTGACGGTCGTCGGCACCGTCGGGGTATGCGTCGGAGCGCTCGCGTTCTACCCTCGCGGCCAGCTGCTGGTCGGCACCCTCGTCATCACGCTGTTCATCTTCAGCGACAACGTCGACGGGGTCATGGCGCGGATGTCCGGGCGGCAGGGACCGTGGGGTGCCTACCTCGACTCCACCCTCGACCGGATCGGCGACGCCGCGATCTTCGGCGGCCTCGTGCTCTACTTCGCCGGCGTCCACGAGAATCTTCTGGCGGCCGGCTCCGCGCTCGCCTGCCTCATCCTGGGGTTCGTCGTGAGCTACTCCAAGGCGCGCGCCGAGGGGCTGGGGATGACCGCGAACGTCGGCATCGCCGAGCGCGCTGACCGGCTGCTCGCCGTCCTCCTGGCGGCGTTCCTCGTCGGGATGGGGGTCTCCGTCGTCCTCCTGGTGGTCGTCCTCGTGCTGCTCGCGCTGGCCAGCCTGGTGACCGTCGTCCAGCGCATGATCGTGGTACGCCGCCAGACGCTCGCCCGGACGCCGGACCAGCACACTCCCGGCCTGTCTGCGCCGTGAGCAGGACGTGACCACGTCCCGCACGGCCGGGGCGCGCAGGCTGGTGCCCGGAGGGTTGGCGCCCTTCGTCCGTCAGGTGACCGGTCGGGTCGCCTCGACGGGTCAGACGCTCGGGCTGCGGGGCGGGTTCTCGGCGGTCCGCGCGCTGCCGGCGCCCCTCGCATACCGGCTCTTCGACCTCATCGCCGATATCTCCGTGCGCCGCGGCGGCAAGGGCGTGGACCGGCTGCGCTCCAACTACGCCCGGGTCCGCCCGGAGCTCGACGAGGCCGGTCTGGACGCGCTGGTCCGGGCCGGGATGCGGTCCTACATGCGCTACTACTGCGACGCCTTCCGGCTGGTCGGCTCGACGCCGGAGGAGCTGGGTCGGGCGGTCCGCGGCGTGGGCGACGAGGCAGTCAGGGCGGCGTTGTCCGAGGGAGGTGGGGCGGTGGTGTTTCTCGGGCACCTTGGCAACTGGGACAGCGGCGGGGCCTGGTCCTCGACCCACATCGCCCCGGTGACGACGGTGGCCGAGCGGCTCGAGCCCGACGCGGTCTTTCGCGACTTCCTCGAGTTCAGGCAGTCGCTGGGAATGACGATCATCCCGTTGACGGGCGCCGGCGACCCGTTCCTCGCGCTGAAGCAGGCCATCGGACGCGGGGAGTTCGTCGCGCTGCTCGCCGACCGCGACCTCACCAACAACGGCCTCGAGGTCGACCTGTGCGGCCACCGGGCCCGGATGGCCAAGGGGCCGGCGGTGCTGTCGGTCATGACCAGGGCGCCGCTCTTCGCCGCGACAATCTGGTACGAGGAGGCCCGCGAGCAACCGAACGGCAAGCGGGTCGTCGTCGACCTGAAACGCGTGCCCACGCCCGATACCGGGTCGACCCGCGAGAAGGTCGAGGCCATGACTCAGACCTGCGCCACGATCCTCGGCGACGCCATCATCCGGCACACCGAGGACTGGCACATGCTCCAGCGGGTCTTCGTCGAGGATCTCGACGCCCTCGATGAGCGCCGCCGGCCGGAGCCGTCGAGGTCGGCGACCCGCTCATGAGGATCGGCTCATGAGGATCGGGATCGTCTGCCCGTACTCCTTCGACATCCCCGGGGGAGTCCAGTACCACGTCCGCGACCTCGCCGAGGTGTTCCTCGCCCAGGGCCACCACGTCAGCGTGCTCGCGCCCGCCGTGGAGCGCGCCGTGCTGCCGCCGTACATGACCTCGGCGGGCCGGGCGGTCCCGGTCCCGTTCAACGGGTCCGTGGCCCGGCTCAACATCGGCCCGATGGCCGCCGCGCGGGTGTCGAAGTGGGTCGAGACCGGCGAGTTCGACCTGATCCACCTCCATGAACCGATCACCCCGAGCGTGGCGATCCTCGCCTTATGGGCCGCCGAGGGGCCGATCGTCGCGACGTTCCACTCGTCGACGTTGCGCTCGCGGGCCTACCAGGCGGCATATCCCATCGTCCGGCCCAGCCTGGAGAAGATCACCGCCCGCATCGCCGTCTCCGAGGACGCCCGGCGGACGGTGACCACCCACCTCGGCGGCGACGCGGTCGTCATCCCGAACGGGGTGTTCGTCCACCGGTTCGACCGGGCGGAGCCGCGCGCTGCGTGGCTGGGCACTGCGGAGCGTCCCACGGTCGCCTTCCTCGGCCGGATGGAGGAACCCCGAAAGGGTATGCCGGTGCTCGCCGCCGCGCTGCCGTCGGTGCTCGCCGCGGTGCCCGGACTCCGAGTGCTGGTGGCCGGCCCGGGAGACCCACGGGAGGTGACAGCGGGCCTGGCGCCGGAGGTGGCCGCCGCCTTGGAGTTCCTCGGCCCGGTGAGCGACGAGGACAAGGCCCGGCTGCTGGCGTCGGTGGACCTCTACGTCGCACCGAACACGGGCGGCGAGAGCTTCGGGGTCATTCTCATCGAGGCGATGAGCGCCGGTGCGCCGGTGCTCGCCAGCGACCTGCCGGCCTTTGTGCGGGTGCTCGACGGCGGTGCGGCAGGGGCGACGTTCGTCAACGAGGACTCGGCGGACCTGGCCCGCCGGTTGGTCGAGCTCATCCGAGACCCGGAGAGCCGCCGCGAGCTGGCGCGGCGAGGACGTCGTCGCGCCGACGTCTTCGACTGGTCGGTGGTGGCCTCCGACGTCATGGCGGTCTACGAGACAGTGAGCGACGGCGCCGCCCGGGTGCGGCCGTCGGCCGAGGGTGCGTCCCGATGGGCCCGGCTGTTGCGGTCCGGCCGTCCGCCGCTCGGATGACGGGTCATCGGCGGTGAGCACGCTCGAGTGGCTGACGATCGCGGTCGTTCTCGTCCTCGTGCTGGGCTGGTACCTGTCCTACAGCGCCGCCCGGCTGGACCGGCTGCACGCGCGGGTCGAGTCGACGTCGGCGGCGCTGGACGCGCAGCTCGTCCGGCGGGCAGAGGCGACGCTCGAGCTGGCCAACGGCGGGCACCTCGACGCCGCGTCGGGGCTGATCCTCGCCGCGGCGGCGGCCGAGTCGCTGGCCAACGTCGAGGGGGACCCCGACCGGGAGGCGGTCGAGTCGGACCTGACCGACGCCCTCCACGCCGCCCTGAACCCCATCACCATCGACGCGCTGCGGGCGACGGACGAACCGACGGCGGAGTCGCTGGCCCGGATCGGCGACGCGGGAACCCGGGTCCAGATGGCCCGCCGGTTCTACAACGACGCGGTGATCGACGTCCGACGGGTGCGGCGCAAGACCGTGGTCCGGGTGTTCCGGCTGGCCGGGCACGCGGAGCTGCCGTCGACGATCGAGTTCGACGACGAGCTGCCCGAGGGCCTCCGCGCCTGACGTCGGTGCGTGGTGAGCGCGAGGTGGTCGAGGGCGTACGCCTACGTGGTCGGAGCACCCTTCCCGGCTCATTACGATGGAGACGTGAGTGAGGCACTGAACGAGACCGCGCACGAAACCGTCACGGGGACCAGCCGGGTCAAGCGCGGCATGGCCGAGATGCTGAAGGGCGGCGTCATCATGGACGTCGTCACCGCCGACCAGGCCAAGATCGCCGAGGACGCCGGCGCGGTGGCGGTCATGGCCCTCGAGCGCGTACCCGCCGACATCCGCGCGCAGGGTGGCGTCTCCCGGATGAGCGACCCCGACATGATCGACGGGATCATTGCCGCCGTCTCCATCCCGGTCATGGCCAAGGCGCGGATCGGCCACTTCGTCGAGGCCCAGGTGCTGCAGAGCCTCGGCGTCGACTACATCGACGAGTCCGAGGTCCTGACGCCCGCCGACTACGCGAACCACATCGACAAGTGGGCCTTCGACGTCCCCTTCGTCTGCGGCGCAACCAACCTCGGCGAGGCGTTGCGAAGGATCACCGAGGGCGCCGCCATGATCCGTTCCAAGGGCGAGGCCGGCACCGGCGACGTGTCCAACGCGACCACCCACATGCGGCAGATCCGCGGCGAGATCCGTCGCCTGACCAGTCTTCCCGAGGACGAGCTCTACGTCGCCGCGAAGGAGCTGCAGGCGCCGTACGAGCTGGTCAAGGAGGTCGCCGGGCTCGGCAAGCTGCCTGTCGTCCTCTTCACCGCCGGCGGCATTGCGACGCCGGCCGACGCGGCGATGATGATGCAGCTCGGGGCGGAGGGCGTGTTCGTGGGCTCCGGCATCTTCAAGTCCGGCAACCCTGCCCAGCGGGCGGAGGCCATCGTCAAGGCGACGACGTTCTTCGACGACCCCGACATGCTGGCCAAGGTCTCGCGCCGGCTCGGTGAGGCCATGGTCGGCATCAACGTCGACGAGATCCCGCAGCCGCACCGGTTGGCGCAGCGCGGCTGGTAGAAACCCAGCGCACGTCGAGCGCCTTTGCTCAGGTCACCTCGACGAGGTCCGCGTCGAACAGCTGACCCTCGGCCACGCGGAGCACCGCGAGCGTGCCGTGCGGCTGGCGCCGACGGTCCGTCGGCGATCCTGGATTGAGGATCCGGAAACCGCCCTCGGCCACATCCATCGGGATGTGCGAGTGTCCGAAGACGACGAGGTGGCAGCCGCCGAACCGAGCCCGGAGCCGCCGCAGCCGCCCAGCCGCCGGGCCGCTGTCGTGGATCATCCCGACCCGCAGCCCGTCGAGGTCCAGCTCCAGCGTCTCCGGGGCGCCCCACGCCGCGACGTCGGGACCGTCGTTGTTGCCCAGCACCGCGCGGACCGGCGCGTAGGCGGCGAGCTCCTCGAGCACCGAGGCGGTGCACACGTCTCCGGCGTGGAGGACGAGGTCCGCGCCGCGGAGGTGGTCGGCCACCGCGGGAGGGCACCGCTTCCAGCGTCGCGGCGCGTGGGTGTCGGACAGCACGACCACCCGCAGTGCGCGGTCGGGATGCGGGCTAGCGATGCGCTCGGGCATGGTGCTCGGCGAGCAGGTCCGTACCCCAGTCCCGGCGGAGGTCACGCCAGACGGTATGCGCGTGGTTCGCCCCGTCCTGGGTGTTGTCGTACTCCAGCAGGAACGTCGCGCCCTTCACCGAGTAGTAGTGCGGCGCGCCCAGAGTCGTCGGTCCCGCCCAGGCGAACGACACCTCACCGATCCCGGCCTCGGCCACCGCCCGCCAGGCCTGGTCGGCGACCGGTTCCGCCGCCCGTCCGAGATACCAGCGCACGAGCGCCTCGAGCTGCTGCGCCTGAGGGCGGTCCATGTCCTCGTACCGCAGACCGCCCGGAACGACGCCGGGATCGGCGACGGGGTCGTGACGCGTCGCGATGTCGTCGGGCGCGGTCGGGGACACGACGGCAATCGCCAGCTGGTCCACCGTCAGGGCGGCCACCAGGTCGCGGGCCAGCGCCTCCTCCTCGCGCAGCACCTGGTGCCCGGTGTGCGGGCCACTGCGAACGACCGCCGGGTTGGCGCCGAGGAAGCACGGCGTGACGGCGATCGCGTCGCCGACGACCGTGGCGTGGATGCCCACGTGGTGGCCGCCGAGATGCCAGGCCCACACGTCGTCGTCGGGGTCGCCGAGAATCCGC
>Ga0307318_10000693_pt1 | contig 10986 bp, 11 predicted proteins | sample ER_DNA_367_FD_194500 | JGI IMG/M metagenome (GOLD analysis project Ga0307318, IMG submission 194500) | Bulk soil microbial communities from the East River watershed near Crested Butte, Colorado, United States - ER_DNA_367 | ecosystem: Environmental > Terrestrial > Soil > Floodplain | place...
TAACTCGTTCACGAGCGCGTCCAGAGCGGCCAGATGCACAGCCGACGGAAAGACGTCGTTCGAGGACTGCCCCATGTTGACGTCGTCGTTCGGGTGGATGCCTTCGCCCGCGAGCGCGGCGATCACTTCGTTCGCGTTCATGTTCGAGGAAGTTCCCGAGCCGGTCTGGAAGACGTCGATCGGGAACTGGTCGTCGAACTCGCCGGCGGCGATCTGGTCGCCGGCGGCGGCGATCCGCTCGGCCTTGTCGGCGTCGAGGAGACCGAGCTCCGCGTTGACGCGCGCGGCGGCGGCCTTGATGCGACCGAGCCAGCGGGCGACCGCCGCCGGAATCGGCTCACCCGAGACTGGGAAATTCTCGATCGCCTTCTTGGTCTCCACGCCCCAGAGCTCCTGTGGCGCCGCCTCTTTCACGCTTTGGAGTCTAGACGGCGCGCAGCCGCCGGATCCGTAGCTCGGGAGGACGCTCGCGGAGCGTACGCCGTGTCGGCTCGGAGAGATCGGCGATGAGGGCCCAGCCGAGATAGCCGCACCGCTGGCACTCGCCCGGCGTCAGCCGCTCGTTGAAGTCCCGCTTGATGGTTCGGAAGCTGCCACAGCGCAGGCATTCGACCGCATGCTTCTCGCTCACGCTCTCTGTTTCGGACGCCGGCCGGCCACGGCATCCCCCCGGAAGGGGTAACTCGACTAATCCGTCGAGTACTTGGGCTGAACCTTTTCGCCGCGGATCCGCGCGATGGCGTTGTTCGCGGCGACAGCGGCCTCGCCGAAGCCGACCGAGATGAGCGTGATCTTGCCCTCGTACCCGGCGACGTCACCGGCGGCGTAGACACCTGGGAGCGACGTCTCCATTGTCTTCGGCTCGACCAGGATCTGACGCTTGCCGTGCAGCTCGAGGCCCCAGTCCGCGATCGAGCCGAGGTGGGAGTGGAAACCGAGGAGGAGGATGAGCGCCTCGCACGGAACGTCCGTGAGCTCGCCGGTCTGCGTGTTCTCGACGACCACCGCCTCGATCGCGCCGTCGCCGCGAATCTCCCGGATCTCCGAGGGCACGTGGATCCGCACCTTGCCCTCCTCCTCGAGGCGACGCGCCTCTTTCACCGACGTCTCGAGCGCGCGGAAGCGGTCGCGGCGGTGGACGAGCGTGATCGGCAGGTCGGCAGTGTCCTGCAGGCCGAGCGTCCAGTCGAGCGCCGAGTCGCCGCCGCCCACGATCACGCAGGACTTGCCCTTGAAGGCCTCCTTGCGCCGCACGAAGTAATGGAGCCCACGGCCTTCCCAGTCGTCGATCCCGTCGAGAGCGAGCTTGCGCGGCTCAAAGGCACCGTGGCCTGCCGTGACGATGAGAGCGCGGCTGAGGAACTGCTTCCCCGAGTTGGTCGTCAGGGAGAGGACCTCCTCGCCGTTCTGGCCGATGCGAGTGAGATCGGCAACCTCCTCGTCGAGGTGGACGTCGGCGCCGAACTGGAGCCCCTGCTCGACACAGAGCTCGACGAGGTCCTGGCCGAGGATCTTCGGGTGCCCCGCCACGTCGTAGACATGCTTCTCGGGGTAGACGGCCGCGACCTGGCCGCCGAGCTGGCCAAGGCTCTCGACGATCCGCACCGAGGCATCGCGATGGCCGGCGTAGTACGCGGCAGCGAGGCCCACTGGGCCTGCGCCGATGATCGTGATGTCGGCGACGCCTTCGCTCACGCCCGCACGGATGCTACCCAGGAAGCGTGAAAATCAGTGGCAGCCGCAGCCGCCGCCCGCATGGGTGGCAGTCGCAGCACCCTCGTCCACGACATCTTCCTTCGCCTGGAAGGAAGAGCCGCACCCGCAGGCCGCCTGCACGTTCGGGTTGTTGATCGCGAAGCCCGCGCCCATGAGCGCATCGACGAAGTCGATCTCCGAGCCGGTCAGATAGGGAGCGCTGAACGGATCGATGACGATGCGGACTCCGTTCACCTCGACCTCGTTGTCACCGTCCTGCGGGCCTCGGTCGAAACCGAGCGCGTACTGGAACCCCGAGCAGCCGCCGCCCTGAACGGCGATCCGGAGAACCGAGATCTCGCCCTCCGGCTCGGAGGCCATGAGCTCGCGGATCTTTTCGGCGGCGCTATCGGTGACTGTGACCATCTGGTTCTCAGTGTACCAACGGGTTTCGGCTGGAAAACAGCCCAGACCTTGTGACAGCTGTAGCACTTGAAATTCCGTGCTCCGGGCGTGAGTTCGTGACAACGCTCGAACGACCCAGGCCCGAGTAGTATGGCGGCGTGACGCTGGGCGTCCTGGACGACTGGTTTCCCTTCCTCGTCTACGGCTTTTTTGCGCTCGCGATCCCGGCTTCGATGATCCTCATGTCGTTCGTGTTCGCGACGCGGCCGTCGAGCCGTGCGCGCGAGCGGACGATCCCCTTCGAGTCCGGGGTCTCGACCGGGCCGCTGCCGCAGCAGCAGCGGTTCACGATCAGCTTCTACCTGACGGCGATGCTCTTCATCGTCTTCGACATCGAGATCGTCTTTCTCTATCCGGTCGCCGTGATCCTCGAGCAAGTGCGCTGGTTCGCCGTCGCTGAGTTCGGGTTCTTCATCGCCATCCTGGCGGTCGCCTACGTGTACGTCTGGAAGAAAGGGGCGCTGGAATGGCGGAGGTAGGGCGCAGGAAGCGGCTCGCCGACTACGGCCTGCACTCCGAACGGCTCCTCATGAAGCGGAAGCCGCCCGGCAACTTCGAGAGCGAGCTCGGCGAGCTCGAGGACAAGCTCATGCTCAGCACCGTCGAGAAGGCCGTGGCCTGGGCCCAGGGGCACTCCATCTGGCCGGACACGTTCGGCCTGGCCTGCTGCGCGATGGAGATGATCGCGATCGTCTCCCCTCGCTACGACGTCGCGCGCTTCGGCGCCGAGGTCTTCCGCTCCTCGCCGCGACAGGCCGACCTCCTGATCGTCTCGGGCCGGGTCGCGCACAAGATGGCGAAGCCGCTCCGCCAGATCTACGACCAGATGCTCGAGCCCAAGTGGGTGATCGCCATGGGCGCCTGCGCGAGCTCGGGCGGCATGTTCGGCAACTACGCGATCCTCCAGGGCGTCGACAAGATCGTCGCGGTCGACGTCCACGTCCCCGGCTGCCCGCCGCGACCGGAGGCCCTGCTCGAGGGCATCGTGCGCCTGCAGGAGAAGATCCTCGCCGGGGTCCCGCCCGCGTACGACATCCGGGAAGTCGCCTCGTGAGCTACGAGTCGGTCCCGGGATACAGATTCGAAACCGAGAGCCACGGCGAGACGACCATCGTCGTCGAGACCGATCGGCTCGGCGACGCCGCACTCCACTTCCGCGACGAGCTCGGCTTCAACTTCCTCGCCGACGTGGCCGCCACCGACTACCTCGGCTGGAACGAGCGTCCTGTCGCCGGCTATTGGGGCAGCGGCGACGGCCGTGACATCAACAAGCCCGGCTCGTGGGGCCTCGCCAGGAAGCCCGAGCCCAAGCACGCACGCTTCTCCGTCTCCTACCACCTGCTCAGGCTCGCATCCGGCGCGTCCGAGGCGCCGCGGGTACGGCTGCAGATCTGGTGCGAGGACGGCGACCCGGTCCCGAGCGTCGTCTCCGTGTGGCCGACCGCCGACTGGCACGAGCGGGAAGCCTGGGACATGGTGGGCATCCGGATCGAAGGCCACCCGAACCTCGTCCGGATCCTCATGGAGGAGGACTGGGTCGGCCACCCACTGCGCAAGGACTATCCGCTCGGCGGCGAGCCGGTTCGGTTCTCCAGCGAGGAATAGGGACTCGTGGCCGTCGTCGAGCAGGCAAAGGCGAAGAGGATCTACGAGGGATCGCGGATCCCCTCCCCGATCCCGACGATCCTGCGGGTCGATCCCAGGCTCCACGAGGACGGGGACATCCTCCAGGTCAACTTCGGCCCGAACCACCCGTCCACGCACGGCGTCCTCCGCCTGATCGTCGACCTGAACGGCGAGCAGGTCGTCGGGCTCGAAGCGGTCGTCGGCTATCTCCACACCGGCTTCGAGAAGAACATGGAGCAGAAGACCTGGTGGAAGGCGATCACCTACCCGGCGCGGATCGATTACCTCTCCTTCCAGTACAACGAGCTCGCCTTCGTCCTGGCCATCGAGAAGCTCCTCGAAGTGCAGCCCCCTGAGAAGGCGACCTGGATGCGGATGCTCCTCTGCGAGCTGAACCGCATCCACTCCCATCTCATCTGGCTCGGCACAGGCGCCCTCGAGATCGGGGCGATCTCGATGCTCTGGTACTGCTTCCGCGAGCGCGACGCGGTGCTCGACCTCTTCGAGCTCGTCACTGGCACGCGCATGCACACGCGCTACTTCCAGACGGGCGGTCTCGCGGAGGACATCCCGCCGGGGTTCTTCACGGAGTGCCGCAAGTTCGTGGACTACTTCCCGCGGCGGATCGACGAGTACGAGGCGATCCTCGACCGCCAGCAGATCTGGCTCGAGCGGACGCGCGGCCTCGGGCTCTTGTCCGCCGAGGACGCGATCGCCCTCGGGCAAACCGGGCCTGTTCTCCGAGCGTCGGGAGTGGACTGGGACCTGCGCAAGTCGGAGCCCTACCTGGCCTACGACCAGGTCGACTTCAACGTCCCGGTGTACTACGAGGGCGACGTCTACGACCGCTACCGGGTGCACATGGACGAGATGCGCGAGTCGACGCGCATCGTCCAGCAATGCCTCGACGGGATGCCCGAGGGGCCCTGGATCGTGGACGACCGCAAGATCGTCCTCCCGCCGCGCCACGAGCTGCACACCTCCATGGAGAGTCTCATCCACCACTTCAAGCTCGTCACGGAGGGATACCGGGTGCCGGCGGGCGAGGTCTACGTGGCGGTGGAATCCGCCCGCGGCGAGCTCGGCTGCTACCTGGTATCTGACGGCGGCCCCAAGCCCTGGCGCGTCAAGTTCCGGGCTCCCTCCTTCGTCGCGCTCGAGGCCACGGCGACCTGCATGAGCGACGCGCTCGTCGCCGACCTGATCGCCATCGTCGGCTCCCTCGACACGGTCATGGGCGAGGTCGACCGCTAGTGGCAGGCGCCCTTTACGACCGCATCCGGAAGATCGCGGCCAAGTACCCAGAGCGCAGCTCCGCGGTGATGCCGGCCCTCCGGCTCGCCCAGGAGGCGCACGAGGGGTGGCTGCCTCCCGAGGCGCTACGCGAGGTCGCGGATGCGCTCGACCTGACACCCGCCGACGTCAAGGCGGTGGCGACCTTCTACGACATGTTCAACCTCGAGCCGGTCGGGCAACACCTCGTCGAGGTCTGCACCAACCTGTCCTGCGCGCTTGCGGGCGCCAAGCAGGTCGTCGACGCGCTCGAGATCGAGCTCGGGATCCCGCCAGGCGAGACGTCCGACGACGGCGAGGTCACGTTTCGGCTCATCGAATGCGCGGGCGGCTGCGGCTATGCCCCTGTCGTCATCGTCGACCACCGGTACCGGGAGCCGACGGGGCCCGAGGACGTGCCCGCGCTTGTGGAGAAGCTGCGTGGCCGCTGAGCTGACCGTCCTCATGGGCGCCGACGAGCGCGACCTGACGCGACTCGACGAGTACCAGGCCATCGGCGGCTACCGCCAGCTCGCGCGCGTACGCAAGCTGAGCCCGTCCGCGGTGATCGAAGAGATCTCCAAGGCGTCGTTGCGCGGCCGGGGCGGGGCGGGCTTCCCGATGGGCCGAAAGCTCAGCCTCGTTCCGCCGGCAGACAAGCGCAATGGCCCCGCGTACGTGGTCGCGAACGCCGACGAGTCCGAGCCCGGAGCGTTCAAGGACCGCGAGATCATCAGACGCGTCCCGCACCGGCTCGTGGAGGGCTGCCTCATCGCCGCCCACGCGATTCAAGCCCAGGCGGTCTTCATCTATATCCGCGGCGAGTACCTGGCAGAGACGCTCGTGCTCGAAGCCGCCATCGAGGAGGCACGGCGCGCCGGCCTCTTCGGCGAAGTCAAAGTCGTCCTCCACCGCGGGGCCGGGGCCTATATCTGCGGAGAGGAATCAGCCCTGCTCGAGTCACTCGAGGGCAGTCGAGGCCAACCGCGCCCGCGCCCACCCTTCCCGCCGGTCGCCGGCCTGTACATGCAACCCACGCTGATCAACAACGTGCAGACGCTCGCGAGCGTCCCGGCGATCATGGAGCTGGGTGCGGAGCGCTACGCCGAGCTGGGGGTCGCGTCGGCTCCCGGGACCGTCGTCTACTCGCTCTCAGGGAACGTCAACAGGCCGGGAAACTACGAGCTCCCGCTGGGCGTGACGCTTCGCGAGCTCATCTTCGAGTACGGACAGGGCATCGCAGACGGCCGGGCCTTGAAGGCGATCATTCCCGGCGGCTCGTCGGTGCCCGTGTTCACCCCCGACCAGCTGGACGTGCAGCTCGACTTCGACTCGGTGCAGGCCGCGGGGTCGTACCTCGGCTCGGCGGCGGTGATCGTCGTCGACGAGCGGGCCTGCATGGTGCAGCTCGCCCTGCGGGCCGAGAAGTTCTACATGCACGAGTCGTGCGGCAAGTGCACGCCGTGCCGTGAGGGGACGCGCTGGCTCGTTCGGCTGCTCGAGACGATCGAGGCGGGGGACGGAACGCAGGCAGACCTCGACCTCGTCGCCGAGGTCTGCGACCGGATCGAAGGAAAGTCGCTCTGCGCGCTCGGCGATTTCGCGGTGTGGTGCGTCGGCAGCTACCTGGAGAAGTTCCGCGACGAGTTCCAGCAGCACGTCGACGAGGGCGGGTGCCCGTTCGGCGGCGAGTCCTCCACGGACGGAGTGCTAGCCCCCAGCGACCAGCACACGCACACGGCAATGGCGCAGGTCCCGGCGTGAGCGCGCCGGAGCTCGTCAACGTCGTCATCGACGGCCGCGACATCCAGGTGCCGAAGGGCACCGGGATGGTCGAGGCCGCGCTCTCCGCCGGCATCGAGATCCCAGTGTTCTGCTACGAGCCGCGCCTTGGCGCGCCCGTGGGCGCCTGCCGTATGTGTCTCTGCGAGGTCGAGGGCATGCCGAAGCTCCAGGCCGCCTGCACGATGACCGCGACGGACGGGCTCGTCATGCGCACCGCCCAGACGAGCGGCCAGGCGGCCGAGGGCCAGGACGCCGTCCTCGAGTTCATCCTCCTCAACCACCCGCTCGACTGCCCCGATTGCGACAAGGGCGGCGAGTGCCCGCTGCAAGACTTGACGTTCCGCTGGGGGCCGGGGAACACCCGCATGCACTTCCACAAGCGGACGTTCGACAAGCCGATCCCCCTGTCGCCGCTCATCGGCCTCGACCGCGAGCGCTGCATCCTCTGCTACCGCTGCACGCGCTTCTCCGAGGCAGTCGCCGAAGACGGGCAGCTCGTCGCCGAGAACCGTGGCGCGCAATCGATCATCGCCACCTTCGAGGACGAGCCGTACCGCGCTCACTTCTCCGGCAACGTCATCGAGCTCTGTCCGGTCGGGGCCCTGACTTCCACGACGTACCGGTTCCGTGCGCGACCCTGGGAGATCCAGAACGTCCCGACGGTCTGCGGCCTCTGCCCGGTCGGCTGCAACGTGTGGGCGACCACTCGCGAGGACAAGGTCGCGCGCGTGCTCTCCCGCAACCACGCGGAGGTGGACGGAGGCTGGCTCTGCGACAAGGGCCGCTTCGCCTACGGCCACCTGCGCGCGGAGGACCGCATCCGCGCTCCGCTCCGCCGGGCGCGGCGGCACGGCTTCCAGCGAGTCTCGCCCGAGGAGGCGGTCGACGAGGCCGAGCGCGGCCTCCGGGCCGCAGAGGGTTCCGTGGTCGTCGCCTACTCCGGTAGCGAGACGGTCGAACAGGCCAGCGCCATTGCCAGGCTCGTCCAGGACGGCCTCGGCTCCCACTCCGTGATCTTGCCCGAGGCATCCCACGCGGCGGTCGGCGCCTTCCGTGCACCCCTCTCGGCCATCGGGGACGCAGGCGTCTGCCTCGTCGTGGGCGACGACCCGGTGGTGGAGCGGGCGCCGCTCGTCGACCTCTGGCTCCGAACCGCCGGTCGCGGGGGCAGCGACGTCATCACGATTCACCCGTCCGGAACCGTGCAGGTGCGACCGGGCAGCGCGGCATCCGTCTGTGCGGCCCTGGCCTCCGGCGATCCTCCGAAGGAGCTCCGGGGGACTGCGCGGAGCCTGAAGAATGCGGAGCGCGTGGCGCTCGTCTGGTCGGAGGACGATGCGACCGGTGGCGCCCACATCGCCGCTCTTGCTCAGGCGATCGGGGAGAAGGCGTCGGTCTACCACCTGCCGAGGACGCCGAACGGCCGCGGAGTCGCCGAGGCCTGGGGCGATTCGCGGGAGGCGATTCCCGACGGCGAGATCGGCGCGCTGATCGTCTCCGGAGACGAGGTCGCCGCCGACCCGGGCGTTCGGGAGCTCGCCGAGCGCGCGCGCTTCGTGCTCACGACCGCGATGTTCGAGAACGACGTAACGCTCTGGTCGCACGTCGTCGTGCCGGGCACGAGCTACCTCGAGCGCGACGGGACCTACGTCAACCTCGAGGGGAGGCCGCAGCGGCTCCGGCGCGCCGTGAGCGCGCCGGGCGAGGACGAGCTCGTTTTCTTCGCGCAGCTCGCCGGCCGCTTCGACGTGCAGGTCGACCCGTGGGCGGCCAGGCTGCCCGCGGACCACGCGCCCCTCCCGGACCGGGACGAGCTGCGTCCCGTCAAGGCGCCCGCCGCCCGCCCGCCCAAGAGCGCGAGGCGGGGACTGGAGCTCTTCCGCTACCGCGGCGTCTTCAGCGGCCCTGCTGTCGAGCGGGTGCCACAGCTCCAGTTCCAGCGGCCCCTCGCCGAGGTGGAGATCTCGGCTGCCGACGCGCTCGAGCGCGGAATCGCCTCGGGAGAACCCGTGCAGGTCAGCTCGAACGGGACCTCGAAGACGCTGACTGCTCGCCTCAACCGGCGCCTGCTGGCCGGGGTCGTCCGCATCGAGGACGAGCACGCCGAGGGCCTGGGGCCTCGCGTCGAGGTCGCCCGTGTCTGACCAGTTGAACCAGCCCTGGTGGATCGACCTCATCAAGGCGTTCCTCGTCATCAACCTCGTGCTCGGCGCGTTCGCGTACCTCACCTGGGTCGAACGCAAGCTGCTCGGCCGGATGCAGGCCCGCTACGGGCCGAACCGCGCGGGACCCTTCGGCCTCCTGCAGCCGATCGCCGACCTCGTGAAGCTCCTCCGGAAGGAGAGCTTCTTCCCCGCGAACGCGGTCGACGTCCTCTACATCGCCATGCCGGCGGTGGCCGCATTCACGGCGCTCGCGGCCTTCAGCGTCATTCCCTTCGGCGGGGTCTGGCACGTGGGCGACTACGACGTCACGGGGTGGATCGTCAATGTCTCGATCGGCCTCGTCCTGCTCTTCTCGCTCGGCGCGGTCGGCATCTATGCGTTCCTCGTCGGCGGGTGGGCGAGTGAGTCGAAGTACTCCCTGCTCGGCTCGATGCGTACCGCCGCGCAGCTCGTCTCCTACGAAGTCTCCCTCGCGCTCTCCGTCCTCGGCGTCGTGATCATGGCCGGCTCCCTCTCGCTCGTCGACATCGCCGTGAAGCAGCAGGAGACCGTCTGGTACGCGGGGCCGCAGTTCGTGGGCCTCCTCGTCTTCTTCATCGCGGGCATCGCGGAGACGAACCGGCCGCCGTTCGACCTTCCGGAGGCGGAGACCGAGCTCGTCGCGGGCTACCACACGGAGTACAGCGGGATGCGCTTCGGCCTCTTCTCCATGGCCGAGTACATCAACATGATCACGCTCTCCGGGCTGGCGGTGACGCTCTTCTTCGCCGGCTGGGGCGGCCCGGTGCTGCCCGGTCCGGTCTGGTTCATCGTCAAGCTCGCCGTCTTCCTCTTCCTCTTCATGTGGCTCCGGGCAACGCTGCCGCGCCTGCGCTACGACCAGCTCATGAGCTTCGGCTGGAAGGTGCTCCTGCCCGTCGCGACGATCAACGCGGTCGTCACCGCCGTCCTGGTGGTCGCGCTGTGAACCCACAGCCCTACGAGTCGTTGAAGGGCTTCGCCGTCACGTTCCGGCAGATCTTCAAGAAGCCGATCACCCAGCAGTACCCGGAGTTCAAGCGCCCCGTCTATCCGCGCTTCCGCGGCCGCCACCGCCTCTGGCGGCACCAGAACGGGCTCGAGAAGTGCGTCGGCTGCTCGCTCTGCGCGGCCGCCTGCCCAGCGGACTGCATCCGCGTCGTCGCGGCCGAGAACACGCCTGACAACCGCGTGTCTGCCGGCGAGCGCTACGCCCGGATCTACGAGATCAACCTGTCGCGCTGCATCTTCTGCGGCTATTGCGAGCTCGCCTGCCCCTTCGACGCGATCACGCTCGAGGCGGAATACGAGCTCTCGGAGTACTCGCGCGACGACCTCATCTACACGAAGGACATGCTGCTCGCGCCGCCCGTGAAGCGGGTCCCGGTCGCCGACCCCGAGCTCTACGACTTCCCCGACCCTGTCTGGAAGACGGACAGCTAGCCGTGGAGGACTTTCTCGTCTGGCTGGTCTGGGTGCTCGCCGCCTCCGCTCTCCTCTCTTCCGGGATCGCAGTCGTGATGTTCTCGAACCCCTTCTACAGCGCGCTGGCGCTGATCGTGAACCTCGCATCGCTCGCCGTGCTCTACCTCGTCCTCGCGGCCGAGTTCGTCGCCGCGGCCCAGGTGCTCGTGTACGCAGGCGCGATCGTGGTCATGTTCCTCTTCGTCATCGCCTACCTGGGTGGGCGGGCAGACGCGCCGTGGGCGGGCGGCCCGACCTTCCAGGCCGTGGCGGCCATCGTGGCCGCGGGAGCGATCGCTGTCGAGGTCGTCGTCGTCATCGCCCTGAAGGCCGGCGATCAGCTCGCGAACGCCGCCGAGATTCCGGCGAACTACGGCTCACCCGCTGAGATCGGAAAGCTCTTCCTCGGGCCGCATCTGCTCGCTTTCGAGGTGACGTCGATCGTCCTCCTCGTCGCCGCAGTTGGAGGAGTGATCCTCGGGATGGCCGTGCCGAG
>Ga0307318_10000695_pt1 | contig 10974 bp, 10 predicted proteins | sample ER_DNA_367_FD_194500 | JGI IMG/M metagenome (GOLD analysis project Ga0307318, IMG submission 194500) | Bulk soil microbial communities from the East River watershed near Crested Butte, Colorado, United States - ER_DNA_367 | ecosystem: Environmental > Terrestrial > Soil > Floodplain | place...
GACTGAGCCAGCCGGAGAACGCGATTCCCCGGAAAGCTCTCGTCACCGGCGGGTGCGGGTTCGTGGGCGCCAACCTCGTGCCCATGCTCCTCGAGCGCGGCGTCGAGGTCCGGTCGTTCGACAACTTCTCGCGCGGGCGCCGCGACTATCTCGAGGGCCTCGACGTCGAGGTGGCGGAGGGTGATGTCAGGGACGAGGAGGCTGTCGCCCGCGCGCTCGAGGGCGTCGACTCGGTGGTCCACCTCGCGGCCTTCGGCTCGGTCGCCGAGTCCGTCGAGGAGCCGCTCGAGAACTTCGACGTCAACGTGCGGGGGACGCTCGTGCTCCTGCGCGCGGCGGCGGCCGCCGGCGTGGAGAAGGTCGTCTTCGCCTCGACGGGGGGAGCGATCATGGGCAACACGCCGCCGCCCGTCGACGAGACGAGCCTTCCGTGGCCGATTTCCCCGTACGGGGCGAGCAAGCTCTGCGGGGAGGCGTACTGCCACGCCTTCGCCGGCTCGTACGGGCTCCCGGTCGTCTCGCTTCGCTTCGCCAACGTCTACGGGCCACTCTCGGAACACAAGAAAGGCGCCGCGACCGTCTTCGTCCAGCGTGCGCTGCGGCGGGAGCCGCTCGTCATCTACGGGGACGGGAACGCCACGCGTGATTTCCTCTATGTCGAAGACCTGTGTACGGGGATTGCGGCCGCGCTCGAGACGCGGCTCGCCGACGAGGTCCTGCACCTCGCCTCGGGCGTCGAGACCTCGATTGAAGAGCTCGCACGGCTGATCCTCGAGCTGGCGGGCGCCGACGAGACGCCGATCGAGTACGCGGGCAGGCGGCGCGGTGAGATCGAGCGGACGTTCGCCACGTACGATCGGGCGGCCGAGGTGCTCGGCTTCGCCCCTGCGCACTCGCTCCGCGACGGAATGCGCAAGACCGTGGACTGGTTCGCCGAGCGGGTCTAGGGCCCGACGTCGGCGACGCAGACGATCGACTGGCCGAACGGCGGCTCGACGACCTTCTCCACCGTCCGCGACGTCGGCACGACGATGTTGTCGTAGAGCCACACCAGGCGTGGGTTCGGCTGGCGCGCCCCCCCGCGGCGGACGGCGAGCCACCAGGCGAGCCCGCCGAGGAAGTTCACGCGCCTGAGGTAGCCCACCCGCAGGCCGGCCCGCTCGACGGCCGAACGCATTGTCTCCGGGACGTAGCGGCGGAAGTGCCCGACCTTGCGGTCGAACTCTCCGTAGAGCTGCATGTACGCGGGCACCCAGAGGACGATCCTGCCGCCCGGAACGACGACGGCGGCGAGGTCACGGAGAGCCTGGGCATCGTCCTCGATGTGCTCGAGCACGTTCATCGCTACCACGGACTCGACGGGCTTCGAGAGTGACACCGGTCCCGGCAGAGCGATCGTGACCACCTCCACTCCGGGCTGGTCGCCGTAGTCACGACGCAGCCCTTCGAGGCAGAGCTCGTCGGGGTCGCTGAGGACGACCCGGTCGAGACCGGCCTCGACGAGCTTCTCGGAGAAGTAGCCCATCCCGGATCCAATCTCGAGCACAGAGCGTCCGAGGAACGGCGCGACGAGGTCGAACTCCCACTGGCGATAGCGCGGAGCAGCCGTGACCCCGAACGCGTTCTCGCACGTAGCGCTGTCGAACTCCTGCGCGCCGGGGCCGATGACTCGGCTCTGTGTTGTCCTCTCAGGCGTCGGTGGCACCGACGGGGAGGGTAGTCGAGCGCGTGACGGCGTCGCTCCACCCGAAGTCGCGCCCGAGCAGAGCGGCGAGACGCATGTTCGGCTCGACGAACCGCTCCTGCAGACGCGAGCGCAGGTCGGGCTCGATGGGCGCGGGCGCCGGAGTCTCGGGGCGGTTGTGCCGGACGAAGTCCTCGAGGCTGTGCGGTTGGAGGCCGAGGAACTCGAGGACCTCGGCATAGGTCTCCGCGGGGCTGGCCAGCAGGTCTTCGGCTCTCAGAACGAGCAGCTGCTCGCGTGGGAAATGCTCGAACCAGCGCTCGAGCTGGTCGGCATAGAGGCCGCGCGTCACGTAGGAGAAGTTGCGGTGCTTGCGGCTGCGGTAGGACGGCTCGGCGAGGATCCGTTCCACCTCGCCGGCGAGACGCTTCTCCTCGGCCGCGATCGCCTCGGGGAAGGACAACGGCTCCCGGCGCTCGCGGCGCATGAGCTGGTAGTGGGAGTAGGCGCGCTCGACGGGCTCGCGGAGCAGCGCAATGAGACGGACGTCCGGCAGCGTGCGGGCGACGCGCACCGGAACGAGGGGATGGAGGAGGTAGTACGGCGTCGCTTCTCCGCTGATCAGCTGCCGCCCGCGCAGCTCGGCCAGCTTCCTGTTGAAGGCGAGCGGAAACGCCGCCTGATACCAGGTCAGGCCGCGGTCGAAGCGGTCGTCGAAGAAGTGAAGCTCCTTGTTCCAGGCCGCGCCGTCGATCCCCGAGGTGGAGCGGTCGACCTCAGAGTGGGCGGAGAGGTACTGGTAGAGCGACGTCGTGCCCGCGCGCTGGGCGCCGATGATCAGAAACGACGGCAGGATGCGGAGCCGCTTCGTCGCCAGCCTGAAACGGCGGCGCGGGCGGATGAAGATCTTCGCCCGTTCGGCCCGTGTCGGCTCGCCGCGCCTCTTCACCTAATCCTCCTCGAGGGCGATGTCCTTGTCGCCGACGTCGAGGAAGCGCCGGTACCGCTCGATGACCTCGCCCGGCTCGCCGCGGAGGGCGATCTCGCCGTCGTGCATCCAGATGATTTCATTGCAGAGCGTCTGCAGGCTCTGGAGCGCGTGGCTGACCACAAAGATCGTGCGCGCCTGCGCACAGAGCTCACGCATCTTGTCGAAGGACTTGTGCTTGAAGCGGGCGTCGCCCACGGACAGCGCCTCGTCGACGAGCAGGATGTCGGGCTCCATGTGCACGGCGACCGAGAAGGCAAGGCGGCCGTACATGCCCGCGGAATACGTGCGCATGGGCGAGTCCATGAAGCTCCCAAGCTCGGCGAACTCGGCGATCTCCTCGTACTTCGCGGCGAGCTGCTCGCGGGTGAGGCCGGCGGCGAGACCGCCGAGGATGACGTTGTCCCGCCCGCTGAGCTCGCTCTTGAAGCCGATGCCGAGCGCGAGGAGCGTGCTAATCCGCCCGTGCACCTCGATCCGCCCTTCGTTCGGCGGAAGGATCCCGGCAACCGTGCGCATGAGTGTGGACTTCCCGGCGCCGTTGACGCCGATGATCCCGAGGACCGTTCGGTGCGCTACGTCGAAGGAGACGTTTTGGACCGCCCGAATCTCGCGGACGACGCGTTGCCGCCGTCCGAGGCGCACGAGCGTACGCCGGAGGGTCGGCCGCTTCTCGATGGTCGTCCGGTAGGTGACCGAGAGGTTCTGTACGCGGACGGCGTGGTCCTGCGGCTGCCCGTCGAGGGCCTCCGAGACCACGGCGCGGTCGTCAGAGGCGGACAGCAAATTCACGCTCCCTGGAGACGAAGAAGAGGGCGCCGACGAGGAGTGTCCCGAACGCCCAGGCCGCGCCGGCCGCCAGGTATTCCGGGTTGAGGCTCTGCCCCTGGTTGACCGTCTCGCTCAGGCCGGCGAGGAGGGGATAGAGCGGGTTCGCCTGCAGGATGGGCTGCAGGCGGGCGGGGATCTCGTCTGCGTAGTAGAGAACCGGCGAGGTGTACAGCCAGACCCGGGTGACGTATGGAAGGAAGTTTGTCAGATCGCGAAAGTAGACCTGGGCCGTGGCCGCGATCATCGCCGCCCCCGTCGCGAAGACGAGAGTCAGCCCAATGAGGGGGATCGCCCAGAGCAGCTCGAGGTCGATGGGCAGGCCGAGAGCGACGTGCAGGACCGCGTAGACCGCCATCGTCGGCAGGAAGCGCATGAACGCGGTCATCACCGAGGCGAGGGGCAAGAGCGTCCGCGGGAATGCCACGTTGAGGATCAGCCGCCCACCGCTGATGACGGAGCGAGCGCCCTCCCCGACCGAGGTGCTCACGAGCCGAAAGGCAAAGAGGCAGAGCATGAGGTGGGCGAAGAAATCCGAGCCTCGGCTTCCTCCTCGCACGATCGTGACGAGCGTGAAATAGACCCCGGCGAGGAGGAGCGGGTTGAGGATGAGCCAGACCTGCCCGAACGTCGTGTTGTAGTGCTGCGCGCGGAGGTTCGCGCGAGCCAGCTCCAAAGCGAACTCCCGCCGGTTCCAGAGCTGGCGGAGATATGGCCCGACAGGCGGGAGCCCCGTCCGGTGGGGCTCGAAGACGTGCACGTCTGCTGCGAGGCGGGCCTCGGCGTTCATCCGCCGCAGATTAGCTTTCTTGTCCGGCCCTACAGTCCTAAGGGTGTCCGCGTGAGGTTTGCGCATTCGGCCCGCATCGGCTAATCGGAGAACCTTTCGAGGCGGCGGGAGAACGCCGGGCGGGCGCCTCGTGCATCTGCGCCGGAAGGCCGACGCGGTCGCCAGCTAGGCTCTTCCCCCTGACCTCGATCCTTTCAACACCGGTGACCCCGCGATGAAGCGCGGGCTCCGCATCGCGATCCAGCTCGCGCTGAGCGGCGCGCTCATCGCCTACATCCTCTGGCAGATCGACGTGGGGGCGGCCCTCCACGAGATCGCCTCGAGCAACCCGCTCTACCTCCTCGCCGCGGCGGCGCTCTATCTGTCCACGTTCTGGCCCCTGGCTTGGCGCTGGAAGATCCTTCTCGACTCGAAAGGGATCCACGAATCGCTCGGCTGGCTGACCAAGGCCTACTTCGTCGGCTACTCGGTGAGCCAGGTGCTGCCCACCTCGATGGGCGGCGACGCCGTGCGGATCGTGGAGCACGCACGGAAGCGTCCGCAGGCGAAGGGCGAGGCTGCCGGCGCCGTGCTGATGGAGCGCGCGGTGGGGGCGGCGGCGACCCTCGTCCTCGTCGCGCTCGGCTTCGTGCTTGCCGCGGGCCGCTACGACAACATCCAGGGGCTCGTCAAGATCGAGTTCGCGAGCGTCATCTTCCTCGTGCTCGGCGGCATTCTCGTGTTCTCGCGCCGCGTCAACACGTTCCTCCAGGAGCGGGTCTTCCCGCACGGGCGCGCGGTGCGCCTGCAGCGGCCTATGACGTCACTGTGGAAGGCCCTCCACGGCTACCGCTGGCAGTGGCGGGCGCTTTCCGCCGTGCTCGTGCTGTCGGTCGCGCTCCAGCTCGTGCGCGCCTTCTCGATCTGGGCCTGCGGCGAGGCGGTCGGCGTCAGTCTCTCCCCGACCGTCTACATCATCCTCGGGCCGCTCCTCTTCCTGATCATGATGGTGCCGATCACGATCAACGGGCTTGGTGTGCGGGAGTCCTTCTTCGTCTTCTTCCTCGGACGGTTCGGGATCGATGCGGACGCGGCCTTCGCCGTCGGGTTCCTCTTCTTCACCGTGACGATCATCGCGGCGCTCCCCGGCGGCGTGATCCTCGCCTCGCGGAGCCTCCGCGGTGGGCTCACCTCAGTCCGCCGGCGGGAGCCGGCGCCGGTCGAGACCGGCTCGGCCTCTCCTAGATAACCGGCGGGCGGCCCACCGTGGTCATCCGCCACATCGTGCGCCAGCGCAGCCGGCGCGTGTCACCCGGCGGCTCGCGCAGGCCGTCCCGGTAGCCGCGGAGGGCCTCCTGTGCGTCCGCTCGGGAGCGCAGGCTCACGGCGCTGCGCAGGAACCAGAGGGTGAGGTGCGTCGCCGCGACCGGCAAGGGCAGGTTGCGACGGGCGAGCCACACGCGGTTTCGCGACGAGTGGTAACGGGAGCGGGGTAGCCGCCGGGCGGGCGGAGCGGGGTGGAGAGCGACGACGTCCCCGGCGTACCAGAGGCGGTCGCCGAGGTCGAGAATGCGCCAGGCGAGCTCGAGGCCCTCGTGGAGAAAGAAGAAATTGCCGGCCCAGCCTCCCGCCGCGTCGAAGGACCGCCTGCGGATCACCGAGGCCGCCTCGCAGATCGACGCGACCTCGCTGCTCCGTGATTTGTCTCCCACGCGGACGCGCGGCACCCAGTTTCGGGGCGTCGGCCGGCCGTCGGGGTCGTCCAGGCGCGGCGACACGGCTCCCAAGAGCTCGTCGTCGGCGAACATTCGGGCGATGCGGGCGAGGGCTTCCTCGTCGGGGAAGAGGGCGTCGTCGTCCAGGAAGAGCAGGAGATCGCCCTGGACGTGCGGGACGCCGGCATTGCGCCCGCCCGGCACTCCCTGGTTCTCCGGGAGGACGACCTTGTGGACCGAGCTCGGCACCCCGTTCGGCTCGGCGCCGTTTCCGACCACGACCACGTCCAGCTCGACGTCACGCTGTCGGAAGAGGGAGTCGAGCGAGCGCGCGAGGTCCTCCGGCCGCCTTCCTTCCGTCAGGACGATGCAGCCGTAGGAAGGCAGTACGTTTTCCGCCGTGCCCATGCGCCGAAGTACCGTAGCCCACGAATGGTGCTGAAGATCCTCTTCTGGAGCAGCCTGGCGCTGCTCCTCTGGACGCACGTGGGGTATCCGCTCGCGGCAGCTCTGCTCGCCCGCTTCCGTCCGCGCCCGGTGCGGGCGGCCGATGTGACACCACGGGTGACCGTGATCGTCGCCGCCCACGACGAGGCGTCGGTGATCGAGGAGCGCGTCGAGAATCTCCTGGCCCAGGAGTACCCGGCCGAGCGCCTCGACGTCGTCGTCGCCTCGGACGGCTCGGAGGACGGAACCGATGCAATCGTCGAGTCGATCGCGGCGCGGGAGCCACGCGTCCGACTCCTTCGTCGGCCTCGCGAGGGAAAGGTCGAGGCGCAGAACGCCGCCGTGCGGGCAACGGATGCGGACGTCGTCGCGTTCTCCGACGCCAACGCTCTCTGGCCGCCGGACGCGCTGCGCATGCTCATGCGTGCCTTCGCCGACGAGCAGGTCGCGTACGCCTGCGGCCAGCTTCGGCTGACGGCGGCCATGGACGCCACGCGCGAGGGGCTGTACTGGCGCTACGAGACCTGGCTCCGGAAGCAGGAGACGAATCTCGGTTCCATCACGGCGGGCAACGGCGCCATCTATGCGGTGCGCCGGGAGTGCTACGTCGAGCACCGCTTCGGGCACGATTTCGGCTTTCCGTACCTGATGGTGAGAGGGCGACGCCGCGCGGTCTACATCCCCGAGGCACACGCCTTCGAAAAGCCCGCCGGCGCGCCGGAGGAGGAGTACCGGCGCAAGGTGCGCATGTTCGCCCGCGCTTGGCGGCATGTGCTGGCCGGCCGCATCCTCAGCAAAGTCGGTCCGCTCTACGCGTTCGAGCTCGTCTCGCACCGGGTGCTCCGCTACGCGAGCGGTCTCTTGCATCTGATCCTGCTCGGAACCAGCCTCGCGCTCGTGCGGCGAGGCCTCGTCTACGAGATCGCTCTGTCGGCGCAGCTCGCGTGGCTCGTCCTGGCCGCAGCCGGGCGCGTGCGGCTGCCGATCCCGGGGGCCGGGCTCGCCTACTACTACTTCCTGGTGACCTGGGCGACTGTGGTCGGCCTGATCCGCTACCTTCGCTCGGGCGTCCCCGTCGTCTGGGAGAAGGCGGAGGGCACACGCTGAACCGCGCGCTCGACGTCGCCGGCTCCGCGGCGGGGCTCGCCCTGGCGAGCCCGTTCCTCGCGCTCGCAGCCGCCGCCATCAAGCTCGAGGACGGCGGGCCCGTCCTCTACCACCAGCGGCGGGTCGGGCGCGGCGGCGAGGAGTTCGACCTCGTCAAGCTCCGCACGATGGTCGTGGGCGCCGAGCGAGAGGGCGCCGGCTGGGGAATCGAAGCCGGCGATCCGCGCATCACGAGGGTCGGCCGTCTCCTACGCCGCGTCTCCATCGACGAGGTGCCGCAGCTCTGGAACGTGCTGCGCGGCGAGATGAGCCTCGTCGGCCCGAGGCCCACGCTCGCCTACCAGGTCGAGCAATACAGCGACCGCCAGCGCCGGCGGCTCGAGGTGAAGCCGGGGATCACGGGCTGGGCCCAGGTCAATGGGAGAGCCCGCCTGCAATGGAACGACCGCATCGAGCTCGACGTCTGGTACGTCGAGAACCGCTCGCCCTGGGTCGACCTGAAGATCCTCGCGCGCACGCCGATGGCCCTCTTCACCGGCACCTACAAGGGGAAGACCGGAGGGTGGAGAGCCTAAGATCGGCCGCATGACGGCCGTCCTCTTCACCTGCGCTGGCCAGCGGGTCGACATCGTGAGCGCGTTCAAAGACGCGGGCGCGGAGACCGTCGCCGTCGACCTGAACCCGCTCTCGCCCGCCCTCTACCACGCCGACCACCGCGTGCTCGTCCCGCCCGTCACGGCGGCGGAGTACATCCCACGCCTCGCCGACCTCGTGCGGGAGCTCGGCGTCGGCCTCGTCGTGCCGCTCACAGATCTGGACATGGCCCTTCTGGCTGAGCGCAAGGACGAGCTCGGAGCGATCGTGCTCCTCCCCGAGCCGGAGGTGGTCGAGCGCGCGAACGACAAGTACGAGACGCATCTCTTCCTCGAGGAGCACGGCATCGGGTCGCCCGCGGCGTGGCTCCCCGAGGCGCTGCCGGACGAGCTGCCGTTCCCGGTGCTCGTGAAGCCGCGGCGCGGCTTCGGCTCCCGGAACATCTTCCTCGCCAACGACAAAGAGGAGCTGGCCTTCCACCTCGCGCGCACGCCGGCCGCGTCGTTCGTCCAGCAGGCGTGCCAGGGAGAGGAGTTCTCCATCGACGTCTTCTCCGACCTGGACGGACGCTGCCTCAACGCCATCCCGCGAACGATGATCGAGTCGAAGGGCGGCGAGTCGATCAAGGGTATGACCGTCCGCGACGAGGAGCTCATCGCGCTCGGCTGCCAGGTGGCGGAGACGGTGGGCGTCAAGGGGCCCGCGACGATCCAGTGCTTCCGCACCGCACACGGCCGCCATGAGATCACGGACGTCAACCTGCGCTTCGGCGGCGCCTTCCCGCTCCCGCTGGCAGCAGGCGGGGGCTATCCGGCTCTCGCGCTCGCGCTCGCCCGCGGCGAACGGCCCGAGCCCCGAGTCGGGGAGTTCCGCGAAGGCATCGTGATGACCCGGTTCTTCTCCTCGGTCTCTCTCGAGGGCGATCCGGGCGGGCCGCTCCAGCCCCTCCCAGACGAGGTGGTCAGCCCGCGTCGCTAGGCTGGTCGCTGGTCTCGGGACAGATGGGTCGCCGGTTTGCACGTGTCGCTCTTGTTGCCGTGCTCGCACTCGGCGCCGCGGCATGCTCGGAGACCTCGCAGGAGACTTCGAAGCCGCCCGCTCCGGCGAGGCCCGCACCGGCACCGGAAGCGCCACCGCCCGCTCCCGTCGTGGAGGTCGCCGTCCGGGACGGGGATACCTCCAAGCCGATCGCAGGCGCATCCGTGAGAGTCGCGGGGGCCGAGGCTCCCGTCGACGAGCACGGCGTCGCGGAGCTCGTCCCCCGCGCCCGCGCCAAGCTTCGGGTCGTCGCGCCGGGCTACGGCGCCCGCACTATCCGCGTGAACTTCAGGCGGAAGCCCGTGCAGCGAGTCGATCTCTGGCGCCCCGAGACCCAATGGCCGATCTATGGCGCCGTTCCGTCGCGGACACAGGCCCACCCGAAGATCGCGCTGCGGCCGCCTTTCCGGGTCGTCTGGCATCGCTACATGGGCTCGCTCCTCGAGTTTCCCGCAGTCGTATGGAACGGGGTCGCCTACGCCAACAACATGGGCGGGATCCTGCAGGCGCTCTCGATGAAGACCGGCCGCGTGCTGTGGCGGCAGTGGACGGGGCGTCGGATGGCTTCCTCGCCCGGCATCGACCCCGGGCGGCGCGTGCTCGTGACCACCTCCATGAAACCCGGCGACGCGCGGGTCATTTCCATGGACACGGGCAAGATCCTCTGGCGCTTCTCCACCGGCCGCGCGGAGCCGTCGCCCGTGATCCGGGACGGCATCGCGTACTTCGGCGCGGAAAACGGAAACGTCTACGCCCTCGACCTCGACAAGCGGCGACCGCGCTGGGTCTTCCACGGGGGCGTGAAGATCACGGGCAGCCCCGCGCTCGTCGGGAAGAGGCTCTACATCGGCGACTACGCCGGACGCGTCTTCGCTCTCGACACGCGCAACGGGCACCGGCTCTGGACGGGAAGCGCGGGGAGCCGCGTCTACGGGACGATTGCCGCCGCGGGCGGACGTCTCTTCGTGCCCTCGGTTTTCTCCGGCCTCTCGGCCCTCTCGGCTCGCAGCGGCCGTCTCCTCTGGCGGATCCCGGTCGGCGCCTACCTCTACTCGTCGCCAGCCGCCTATCGCGGGCGTGTCTATTTCGGCGCCTACACGGGGTCGGTCTACGCCGCCTCGGCGAGCTCGGGCCGCATTCTCTGGTCGCGCTCTGCGGGTGGGAGCGTCTCCGGCGCCGTCGAGGTCGTCGGCGGTCGCGTCTACGCCGCGAGCTTCGCCGGCCGCATCACTGCCTGGGACTGGCGCTCAGGCCGAACGGTCTGGACGTTTTCGGACGGCCGCTACGTCGCCGTCTCCGGCAACGGCGCCCGCCTGCTCCTCCACGGCAAGCGGACGATCTACGCCGTCGTGCCGAAGCGCTAGGCGCGCTGATACACGAGGATGGCGACGCCGTCCCCGACGACCTTCGAATCGACCAGCTTGAGCGGCTTCTTGTCGGTCGTCTCTCCGAAGATCCGCTTTCCGCTTCCCAGCACCACCGGGAAGACCATCAAGCGCAGCTCGTCCACGAGGTCGTCTTCGAGGAGGGACTGGACCAGCTGGGCGCTCCCGTGCACGACGATGTCACGGTCGTGGTCCTCCTTGAGCTTCGCGACCTCGCCGGCGAGGTCGTCGCCGCTCAACACCGTCGAGTTCGTCCAGTCGGGATCCTGCAGGGTTGAGGAGACCACGTACTTCGGCATCGAGTTGAACTTGTCGGCGAACTCACCGTCACGTGACGGCCACGCTTCGGCGAAGCCCTCGTAGGTCTTACGGCCGAGCAGAAGCGCGTCCGAGCCCATGGTCTCGTCGAGCTTGAACTT
>Ga0307318_10000696_pt1 | contig 10971 bp, 13 predicted proteins | sample ER_DNA_367_FD_194500 | JGI IMG/M metagenome (GOLD analysis project Ga0307318, IMG submission 194500) | Bulk soil microbial communities from the East River watershed near Crested Butte, Colorado, United States - ER_DNA_367 | ecosystem: Environmental > Terrestrial > Soil > Floodplain | place...
CACTACGACGGTGACGATCGCGTAGCGGCGCGAGCGGCGCAGCTTCTCGGCGTTGGTGATGCCCAGCTTGCAGGCGGCGAGCACACCTACGGGTATCTGGAATCCGATACCCATGGCGAGCAGGAGCAGGGTGACGAACGAGTAGTAGTCGCGTGCCCGTACCTGGGTGTTGAACTCGTCGGCGTTGAAGTTGAGCAGGAAGTCGAGCGCGGGGGTCAGCACGACGAAGTAGCAGAAGACGACGCCGGTTATGAAGAGAACCGGCACCAGCAGCAGCAGCGGCGTGGCCACGCGCCGCTCGCTCGGGCTGAAGGCGGGCAGCAGAAAGGCGTACACCTGATAGAGGATCACCGGAAGCGCCAGCAGCAGCGCGGCGTAGGCCGCGTTGGTCAACGTCGTGTAGAAGGCCTCGGCGGGACCGAGGGTGATCGGCTCGATGCCGTCGGGGAGCGGGTTGTTGACGATCTTGAGGACGAGATGGTTCTGCCAGGCCGTCAGCGCCCAGGCGACGATGAAGGCGACGGCGCAGACGATCAGCCGGCTGCGCAGCTCGTCCAGATGATCGACGACCGACAGCCGGTCGTCGTGGGCTATCGGCCTCATGCGCCGCATGCTTCGCGGCCGGCGGCTAGGACTTCTGCTCGGAAGCCGTGGTGGTCGTGGTGGTGGTCGCCGGGTCGGGCGTGTCGACGCCGCCCTCGGGCAGCTCGTCCTTGTCCTTGCCGGTCACGGAGTCCTTGAACTCGCGCATCCCGCGCCCCAGCGAGCGGCCGAGATCCGGCAGGCGCTTGGGGCCGAAGATGACCAGCACGATCACCAATATGACCACGATCTCGAGTGGGCCTGGAGTCCACATGCCCAGCCCATGGTAGCGGGCGCACGCATACGCGCCGCAGTTGGCAGGATTGGTCGCCTATGACCAGCTCGGTGCTCTCGGACGGAACTATCCGCCGCCTCGTGGACGAAGGACGCATAGCCATCGACCCCTGGGACCCGGGCATGGTCCAGCCGGCGAGCGTCGACCTGCGCCTCGGGCGCTCCTTTCGCGTCTTTCACAACCACAAGCTGTCCTCGATCGACATCGCCGAGCCACCGCAGGGGGTGACGGAGCACGTGGAGATCGAGGACGGCCAGTCCTTCGTGATCCATCCCGGCGAGTTCGTGCTCGGCGCCACGACGGAGTGGGTCGAGCTGCCCAACGACATCGTCGCCCGCATCGAGGGGAAGAGCTCCCTCGGACGGCTGGGGCTGATAGTGCATGCCACGGCGGGCTTCGTCGATCCGGGCTTCAAGGGTTCGCTGACGCTCGAGATCACAAACCTCACGCGGGTGCCGATCGTGCTCTGGCCCGGCAAGCCGATCGCCCAGCTCTCCTTCATGACGCTCGACCGACCGGCCGAGCGGCCGTACGGTCATCCCGACCTGGGGAGCCACTACCACGGGCAGGCCGAGGCGACCGAATCGCGCTACGAGGGCGGCCCGGCGGCGCCGGGCCCCGCGCAGTCGCCTCGGTAATTCCGCTGTTTGCGGTCTGTGGTTGTGGACAACCGCAAAGTTTTTTTCAAGTTCGTCACGGGCGTGCCGATACCGGGATCAGGAGGCGCAAGATGGAAAGCCATGACGAACAAATCCACTACGTCAAGCGCGTAGTTCTGCCCAGCGGAAAGACGATCGAGGTCGTCTACTTCCGGGAGACCGACGAGCTCGCGAGCCTCGAGGCCGCCGTCGAGCACGACACCCCGGGCTCGAAGCCCTCGGAGCATCCGCCGGCCGAGCCCCACCAGGAGCTGCACGTCTGCATCGAGTGCACCTCCGAGCTCGTCTACCCGGTTCAGTGGGAGGAGTCGGGCCCGGACAACTGGAACGTCCTGCTCCACTGCCCCAACTGCGACGTCTACCGCGAGGGAATCTTTGACCAGGAGACGGTCGAGTGCTTCGACGAGGAGCTCGACCGCGGCGCAGACCTGCTCGCCCGCGACTACAAGCGGCTGATGCGGGCCAACATGGCGGAGGAGATCGAGCGCTTCGTGGGAGCGCTGCACTCCGACGCCATCCTCGCCGAAGACTTCTAGGCGTAGCGCTCGACGACGCCGTCGGCCACCAGCTCGAGCGCGCGCCTGCGCTCGGCGGGGAGGTCGGTCCGCTCGACCTCGAGCTTTGCCCGCGCGACGTGCCCGAGGGCCTGTTCACGCGCCTGCTCGAGCGCGCCGGTGGCCACGATCCGCTCACAGATCAGCTCCGCCTCGGCCGCGGTCAGGTCGGAGTCGAGGCCGTCGAGGCCGGGGTCCGCTCGCCGGGCGAGGATCAGCGGCAGCGTCACCGTGCCGTCCAGCAGGTCGGTGCCGCGTGGCTTGCCGGTGCGCTCGGGCGGTCCTGAGACGTCGAGCACGTCGTCGAGCATCTGGAACGCCAGCCCGATCTGCTCGCCGAAACGCCCCACGGAGTGCGGCGAGGCGGGGCGGTCGCCGAACAAAGCCCCCAGCCGGCACGAGGCCTCGAACAGAGTGGCCGTCTTGAGCCGGCAGCGCTCGAGGTAGCGCTCCGGAGTCACATCGATCCGCCAGGCGTCCGCGCGCTGCATGAGCTCGCCCTGGGCGAGGGCGGAGGACGCCACCGAGAGCGCCCGGACCGCGTCGGGGTCGCCGGTCGAAGCGAGCTCGGCGAACGCGCGCGAGAAGAGCAGATCCCCCGTGGCGGTGGCCGCCGTGCGGCCGCCGTCCGCGAACACCGTCGGCCGCCCACGGCGCAGGTCCGCGCGATCGAGCACGTCGTCGTGCACCAGCGTGGCCATGTGGAGCAGCTCGACGGACGCCGCGGCGGCGACAAGCCGGTCGTCTCCGCCCCCGGCACAGAGGAAGACGAGCATCGGCCGCAGCCGCTTGCCACCGGCGAACAGCGTGCCGCCGGCGTGACGAGCCAGCTCGAGGCCGTGGCCCTTCGCCACCTCGCCGAGGCGCGACTCCGTGCTCTCGAGCATGCGCGTCAGCCGCGGACCTCCGGCGGCGAGCACCGCGCCGAGCTGGGCCTGGGTCGTGTTCATGTCCGCCTGGTGCCCGAATGGATAGCGATGATGCCCCCGGCGGTGAGCACCCAGCGCACGTCGTCGAGTCCGGCGGCCGCCATCCGCGCCCCCAGCTCCCGGGCCCGCGGAAAGCGGCGCACGCTCGACGGGAGGTAGGTGTAGGCCTCGGAGTCGGCGAGTCTCCCGAGCGCCGGGATCAGGCGATCGAACCAGAGCGAGAAGAACCACGAGAGCGGCGGGCGCTCGGGGGAGGTGATCTCGAGCACGACCACGCGGCCGCCGGGCTTGGCCACGCGCGCCATCTCCGCCAGGCCGCGGTCGAGGTCGGCGAAGTTGCGGGCGCCGAAACCGACCGTGACCGCGTCGAACTCCCCATCGGCGAAGCCGAGCTCGAGCGCGTTTCCCTGGACCCACTCGATCCGGGCGTCCTTCGCCTCGGCCAGCTCGAGCATGCGCTCGGAGAAGTCGAGGCCCGTGACCGCCGCGCCCCGGCGGGCCAGCTCGACGGCAAGGTCTCCGGTACCCGTGGCCACGTCCAGGGCGCGCGAATCCGCGCCGACGTGCGTGAGGTCCGCGGCGCGCTCTCGCCAGCGATGATGCATGCCTGCCGTCATGATCGAGTTCATGCGGTCGTAGACGCGCGCGATGCGGTCGAACATCGCGCGGACCTGGGATTCGGGCAGGGTGCCGGAGGCGGGGGTGCCGCAGCTCATAGGACGGGTGGCTCTACTCGCCCTTGAGTGAGGCTACGTACTGGACGAGCTTGTCGAACTGCTCGGGATTCTCATCGAGAAACGACTTATAGGAGGGCATCGGAGGCGTCGGGTTCACGAGGGTTCGGGCGATCGCCTGCGGCCCCAGCCGCTGTCCGATCTCGGTCAGAGCGGGGCCGAGCGTATTGCCGTTGTCGCCGATCTTGTGGCAACCCAGGCAGCCCGCGGACGCCGTGATCTCCTTGCCCTCCTCGTACTGAGGCGAAGTGGCCAGCTCGATCTGGGTCGGTGAGCCGGCGAGCGCTCCCTCGATGGTCAGGTAGGCCATCGCGCAGATGACCGCGATACCCGCCGTGGTCGCGATCGGGCGGCGTACCGGGTTGCGCTCCGGATTGCGGTCGAAGAAGGGCAGCAGGATCAGCAACACCAGGCAGAAGGTCGGGATGCCGATCGTCGCGAGGAACACCAGCTCCGGCGGCTTGACCACGCGCAGCAGCTCGAAGAGGAAGAAGAAGTACCACTCGGGCCGTGGCGTGTAGGTGGTGGTGGTGGGGTCGGCCTTGGGCCCGAGCTCGGCGCCGAAGAGGATCGCCATGAGGATGATCACGCCCACCGTGATCGCGGCCATCGCGCCGTCCTTGGCGATCGCGTAGGGGAAGAACGGCTTTCCCTGGCCCTTCAGGATCGAGTACTCGCGGAGGTACTGCTCGCGTTCGCGTGCGTTCACGGGCCCGTCAGACCTCCTCGGTGAGCAGGTCCTTCTTCTCGGCCTTCAGCCACGGCGGCGCCGTGGTGCCGAGCTTGGCGACCAGGTAGAGGTGTGCGCCGATCAGAGCCGCTATCAGACCGGGGATGAAGAGCATGTGCAACGCGTAGAAGCGGCTGATCGTGGTGGGCCCGAACTCGGCCCCGGCGCGCAGGAAGTCGGCGAGGTAGGGGCCGACCACCGGGCCGGACGCGTTGATGTTCACCGCCACGACGGTCGCCCAGAAGGAGCGCTGGTCGAACGGCAGCAGGTAGCCGGTGAGGCCCATGGCCAGCGTCAGCACGAGCAGGACCACCCCGATGATCCAGTTGAGCTCGCGCGGATACTTGTAGGCGCCGAAGAAGAAGGTCCGGCCCATGTGCATGAAGATCAGGATGATCATCACCGTGGATCCCCAGCGGTGCATGCCTCGCACGAGCTCGCCGAGGAAGACGTCGTTGGTGATGTGCGAAGCCGACTCGTAGGCCCTGGTCGGGTCGGGTTCGTAGTACATCGCCAGGAAGACGCCCGTGATCGCCTGCGAGAGGAACGCGAACATCGTGGCCGAGCCGAGCGTGTAGTACCAGTTGGTGCCCTTGGGGACCTTGCGGTAGAGGAAGCCGCGCAGAAAGGGGCTGGCGCCGGTGCGCTCGTCGAGCCAGCCGACCGCGGTCGCGGCGCCTTCGACGGCCTGATCCTTCGCCGACGGCTTGGTCGCGGGGGCGCCGTTGCGTCCGTTGCCGTTGCCGTCGCGTCCGTTGCGACCTTGACCGGGTCGCTTGGGAGCGGGTCGCAGCGCCTTGGGGAGCGGGGGTGTGGGGAGCTTCATACGGTTGGCCTCGATGGGTAGAGGTATTGCCAGAGTCCGTCGAGGTGGTTCGACGGGTCACGCGGCGCGAAGCGCTCGAACTCCGAGTTGACCGAGAAGCGGTTGCCCATCTGCACCCGCCCTTTCTCGACTCGCGTGTAGAAGCGGTCGAGCGGCCGCACCGGCGGCCCGCCCTCGACCTGGCCCTCGAAGCCGTATACCCCGCCGTGGCAGGGACAGACGAACTTCTGGGAGGCCTGGATGTACCGCACGGGACAGCCGACGTGGGCGCAGCGGGTGGAGATGGCCACGTAAGGCTGCGGGTCCTGGCCCTTGACGACAGTGTCGCGCTTGGGATTGAACCGGCGTATGTAGACCGTGCTCTTCCCGGGGTCGCCGACCTGAGGCACGATGTTGAACGTCCGCGGCACGTAGGTCTCGTCGTTGAAGTCGTCCTCGGCGCCTACGTCCTCCCAGCGGGTGGGGGTGTCGTCCTCGAGCAGCGGGCCGAGCGCGAAGCCCACGCCGGGGAGCGCGATCGCGGCGACGGCGACGGCGCCGTAGAGCTGCGCGGCGCCTTCCATGAGACGCCGGCGGGTGACCGTCTCGCCTTCGAAGGCCCCCGCGATGCCGCGACCTTCGGTGTAGCGCGACTTCTTGTCGAATCGAGGAGGATCAGCCACGGTCAAGTGAGATTCTGAGGCCTTTTCAAGGCTAGTGCCAACATGGTGGCTGGCGGCACGATTGGCGCCGCGCCACCAAGCCGGGTCAGCCTACCCTCGCGCACCGCTCAAGCGCATCGCGGCGCCCTCCCAGAGGGCTTCCGCTTCGGCGCCCCGGCCCTCGGCATGCACCTGCGCCGAGCTCGAGATCAGGTCGGCCAGCTCGGCGACCGCGGGCAGGTCACCGGACTCGGCCAGCCGGGCCAGGCCGAGCGCGTAGAGAGCGTCCCCGGCGAGCAGGCGCAGGTCCTCGTCCATCCCCTCGAACAGGCGCGACTCGCCGTAGTGGAGCAGGTAGCCCTCGTAGACCGCCTCGAGCACGAAAAGGCGCGCGCCCAGTTCGTCACCGAAGCGCTGTCGGGCGCCTGCGGAGGTCGCGTAGGGCGCGAGCTCGGGGTCGGCGGCGGCGGCGATCTCGGCGTGAACGCTCACAGGACTCCGTCACTGTGCAGCGGGCCACGCCCGCTGCTTGCACACAGCTCCAAGGACGCGCGGGCCGCCTCGATCGTGCGCTCCAGGTGGGCCTCGTCGTGGGCCAGCGAGGGAAACCAGGCCTCGAACTGCGAGGGCGGAAGGTAGATCCCGTGGTCGAGCATCGCACTGCAGAAGGCGCCGTAGCGCTCGGTGTCGCAGCGCTTGGCGGCCTCGTAGTCGCGCACCGGCTCGTCGGAGAAGAAGAGCGTCAGCAGGCCCGTGGTCCACGCCACCTGCACGGGCGTCCCGACCTGCGCCGCGGCGCCCTCGAGGCCGGCCGCGAGAGCGCGGGTGAGCGAGTCGAGCCGCCGATAGGCGGGCTCGTCCAGCAGGCGCAGCGTGGCGAGACCCGCCGCGGTGGCCAGTGGGTTCCCGGACAGCGTTCCGGCCTGATACACGTCGCCTGCGGGCGCGATCCGCTCCATCAGGTCGCGCCGGCCCGCGTACGCGGCGGCCGGCACGCCGCCTCCGATGACCTTGCCGAGGATCGTCAGGTCGGGCATGACGCCCTCGCGTTCCTGCGCCCCGCCCCGTGCGACGCGAAAGCCGGAGATCACCTCGTCGAACACCAGCAGCGAGCCGGTCTCGTCGGCCAGCTCGCGCAGCTTTGCCAGGAAGCCGTGCCGCGGCGCGACGAGGCCCATGTTGGCCGGATACGGCTCACACACGATGGCCGCGAACTCGCCGACGGGCAGCGCCTCGGGCTCGTTCCAGGGGACGATGATCGTGTCCCCCGCCTGCGCCGCCGTGACCCCCGGCGAAGCGGGGATGCCCGCCGTGGCGAGCCCCGATCCGGCCTCGGCCAGCAGCCCGTCCACGTGCCCGTGGTAGGCCCCGGCGAACTTGAGGATGCGGTCGCGGCCCGTGGCGGCGCGGGCCAGGCGCAGGGCGCTCATCGCGGCCTCGGTGCCCGATGAGGTCATGCGCACCATCTGGGCGCTCGGCACCCGTCGCACGATCTCCCCCGCCAGGTCCACCTCGGCTTCGGTGGGCGCGCCGAAGCTCGTGCCCGCCGCGGCCGCCGCGCTCACCGCCTCGACGACCTCGGGATGCGCGTGGCCCGCTATCAGAGGGCCCCAGGACAGCATCCAGTCGACGTAGCGGTTGCCGTCGACGTCGATCAGCTCCGCCCCTTCGCCGCGCGAGACGAAGATGGGATCGCGGCCGATCGAGCGCATCGCCCGGACGGGAGAGTTCACCCCACCCGGGAGCAGGTCGACCGCCCGGGCGTAGGCCGCCTCCGAGCGAGACGCTAGTGACCGTGCTGCGCTTCCCACTCCGCGTGCTCGTCAGTGAAGTAGCGAAGCCGGGTCTTCTTGAACTCCGTCGACGAATACAGGGTGCGGCGTTCCTCGATGCCGGTGTCGGCGGCGATCGAGTCGAGGATCGCGTCGCACTCCTCCTTGGAGCGCCCGTGGGCCATCGTGAAGACCGAGTAGGGCCAGTCGGGATAGGTCGGGCGCTGGTAGCAGTGCGAGATGCCCCGGTAGGAGGACATGAGCGGGCCGAGCTCGAGAATGCGCTCCTCGGGCACCTTCCAGACGCCCATGCCGTTGGCCGAGAAGCCCGCGCGGCGGTGAAACAGGATCGCGGCCACACGGCGCAGCGCGCGGCGCACGCGCATGTCCTCGAGATGCGCGAGCAGCTCGGCCACCCCCAGGCCGGCCCGCGCCGCCGCGCCGGCGAAGGGCTCCCGGACGGCTTCCATCGGGCCCTGGGTCGCGCGGATCACCGTCAAGTCGAGCTCGGACAGCTCGATCGCCTCCGGCTCCTTGTGGTCGATCACCTCGGCCGCCGCGGCCAGCGCCTCGGTCCCCTTCTCCATCTCGAGGTCCATGCGGATCTTGAAGAGGCGCAGCGTGGGCAACTGGCGCACGGATTCCGCTCCGGTCAGGCGGGCGAGCACGTCGAGCGTGCCCTGAAGCCCCAACGTGGAGTCAGGCGCTGTGGCGATGGTGAACCAGAGGTTGAAGTCGTGATCGCGCAGGTAGTTGTGCGATACGCCGGGATGCGAGTTGATGATCTTGGCGGCGCGCCAAGGATGCTCGGCATCGACCTTGGCCGCCACGAGCATCGAGCTGTAGCCGAGCACGCGCGTGTCGAAGATCGGCGTGATCTCGCGGATGATGCGCTCGTCCAGCAGCCTGCGGGTGCGGGTCAGCACCTCCGCTTCGCTGAGGGCGGCGGCCCGAGCCACCTCGGCGAAGGGCCGCTCGGCCAGCGGAAAGCTGCCCTGCAGGAGGTTGAGCAGCCTCTTGTCGGTCTCGTCGAGCGGGACCGCCGACCCGCCCTTGCGCGAGCGGGTCTTGGCTATCGCAGCCACTCGGCCGCTTCCTTGGCGTGGTAGGAGATCACGATGTCGGCCCCCGCCCGGCGGATTGCGGTGAGCGTCTCGAGAACCATCGCGCGCTCGTCGACGTAGCCGGCGGCCGCGGCGGCCTTGACCATCGCGTACTCGCCGCTGACGTTGTAGGCGGCAACGGGCACCCGGGTGGCCTCCTTGACGCGCCGGACCACGTCGAGGTAGGGCAGCGCGGGCTTCACCATCACCACGTCCGCGCCCTCGCTGACGTCGAGCAGCGCCTCACGAACCGCCTCCTCGGCGTTCGCGGGATCCATCTGGTAGCTGCGCCGGTCCCCGAACGCGGGCGCCGAGCCGGCCGCCTCGCGAAACGGCCCGTAGTAGGCGGACGCGAACTTCGCGGAGTAGGCGATGATCGGCAGGTCCTTGAAGCCCTCGGAGTCGAGCCGGGCGCGCAACGCGCCCACGCGGCCGTCCATCATGTCGCTGGGGGCCACGGCGTCGGCGCCGGCGTTCGCGTGTGAGATCGCGGTCTTGGCCAGCAGCTCGACCGAGACGTCGTTGTCGACCGTCCCGTCCTCGAGCACGACGCCGCAATGCCCGTGCGAGGTGTAGGCGCAGAGACAGACGTCGGTGATCACCACCAGTTCGGGGTGAGCCTCCTTGATGGCGCGCACCGCCAGCTGCACGACGCCCTCGTCGTCGTAGGCCCCCGAGCCCTCCTCGTCCTTGTCGACGGGCACGCCGAAGAGGAGCACCGCAGGGACGCCCATCGCGTGGACCTGGCCCGCCTCCTCCACCGCCCGCGAGATCGAGAGGCGCTCGACGCCCGGCATCGCCGCCACCGGAGTTCGCTCGCCTTGACCGAGCTGCACGAAGAGCGGTTGGACGAGGTGCGACGGGGTCAGCTCGGTCTCGCGCACCATGCCGCGCAGCACGCCGGTCTTCCGCAGCCGGCGCAGGCGGGTTGCCGGAAAGGTCACCCTCTGCAGGTTAGTCCCTCGAGCCGCCGCGCCCCGGCGGGAACCCGTACGCTTCCGCACATGAAGCCGCTGGCGATCGTCATAGCCGCCCTCGTCCTTCTCGCGGTCGGTGCGGGCCCCGCCGCCGCCGCGGATTGCGGGAACTACGGCTTCCCACGCGGACACCCGGGCGACGAGCCGATATTCACCCAGAAGGAGATCGTCGGAGCCGGCGTGTTCGATATCCGCACCCAGAGAACCCGCTGTCGCCCGACGGCGCGGCGGATGGTCAGGCGCTTCTGGGACGGCAAGTGGGGCCGCTGCAACCCCGTCTGTCAGCGTGGCGGCTACCGCTGCCGCACGAGGCAGCTGGGCGACGAGTTCTTCCGCATGACCTGCAACGCGTCGCGCAACCGCCGGGTTCGCTTCGAGTTCGGCGCCTAGAGACAGCCTCTCAGGCGAAGCGCCGCAGGCCGAGCCGGCTCAGCGCGCCGAACACCAGCGCGAGCACGGCAAGGTGCACCAGCGGGCCGGCCAGGCCGCCCGCGTCGTTGAGCGCCGCGTCCAGCGCGTCGAGCGTGGGCTTGAAGGGAAACGCGGCGGAGACGGCGCGGATCACGTCGAAGAGCGTGGGCGCCACCGCTCCCGACGGCACGAGCGCCAGGAACGCCAGCGGCAGGGCGAGCATGAAGGCCAGCAGCGAGGCGGCGCGCACCTCGCGCGTCAGGGCTCCGATGGCCAGCCCGAGGGCGGCGAAGGCGAGCGCTCCCGCGACCACCGCCACGAGCCAGAGCGGCAGGCGGCCCCAGTCCAAGTCGACGAACAAACCCAGGCCGGCGAGCATCAGCAGGCAGACGGCAGTCGAGCAGAGCGCCGCCAGCCCGGCCTTCTCCGCCAGCAGCGCCGTGTGCGACACGAGCCCCCGTACCAAGCGCGCGAACGCGTTCTCCTCGCGCTCGACCGCCAGCAGCCCGGCGGCGAGCAACAGCGTGATGAACATGAGCGAGACCGCCGCCGCCAGCGCCACCGCGAATGCGTTGAGCGAGGTGCTGCCGCCCTCGAGAGCCTTGGCGTTCACCCGGATCGGCTCGCCCACCACGCCGAGCACGTCGTCGGAGAAGGCGAGGTTCTCGCGCGCGAGCTGTGCGAAGTCGATGACCCGCTTCAGCTTCTCGCGCTGGGCCGACCCCGGTGGAAGCTCCTTGCCAGCCTCGGTCAAGATG
>Ga0307318_10000697_pt1 | contig 10969 bp, 8 predicted proteins | sample ER_DNA_367_FD_194500 | JGI IMG/M metagenome (GOLD analysis project Ga0307318, IMG submission 194500) | Bulk soil microbial communities from the East River watershed near Crested Butte, Colorado, United States - ER_DNA_367 | ecosystem: Environmental > Terrestrial > Soil > Floodplain | place: USA...
CGGCCGCTGCTTCCGCCGTCACGGTCGGCGAGTGCGCGACCGCTCTGGGCAAGGCGGACGACACCGGCGCCGTGACCGCGACGTCGATCAGTGTGCGTCCCGCCACGAACGGCAACTGCACCACCGGTTTCGGTGGACCGGGCGGCGGACGGGGCGGCGCCACCGGCACCGCCACCACCGGAGGATCGAATGGCTGAGCCGCTCGGGGCTGCTGTGCGCCGGCGTCGCCGCTGGCGGCGTCGGGGCGCCGTGGCGGCAGGAGCCGTTGTGGTCCTCGGGGCCGGTGGCTACGTCGCTTACGCCCAAGCCAGTAAGTCCGACCCGGACAGCGCCTACCGACTGGCCACCGTGACCAAGGGATCGGTCTCGCAGACGCTCACCCTGACCGGCACCGTCAAGCGGGTGTCTCAAGTCAGCGCCGCCTTTCCGGTGAGCGGGACGGTCACCGGCGTGATGGTCAAGGTCGGGGACACCGTCACGCCCGGCCAGCAGCTGGCCACCCTCGACCAGACGCCGTTAGACGCCGCGGTCACCGACGCTCAGGCGGCGTTGCTCCAGGCGCAGGCACAGCTCACCACCGACGAGTCGGCCACGACGGCGTCCAGCGCCTCCAGCGGGTCGGGCTCGACAACCGGTTCGGGGTCCTCGGCCCGGACGTCGTCCGGAGCCTCGACCGGGACCCCGACCGGATCGGCTGGGTCCACGGCTTCCGCGGGGCGAGGCGGCAGCGGGAGTTCCGGCGGTGGGACTGTGACCATGCCCGACCCGGCGCCCATGCAGAAGGCCCTCGCCGCGATGAACGCGGCGGCGAAGAACGAGGCCGCCGCCTGTGCACCGGTGCTGGCCGCCGCACCGTTGACCAAGGCATCGGGGCCGGCGCCCACGCCCACCGGTACCCCGACGCCGACCGGCTCGCCGACCAGCGCTCCGACGACCTCGCCGACCAGTGCTCCGACGACCTCGCCGACCAGCGCCCCGACGGGTTTCCCGACGACATCCCCGACCTCGTCGACCTCGCCGACGGGCTCGTCCACGACCCCGCCCACCTCGGACCCGACGACGACAGCTCCTCCCACGACCTCCCCCACGAGTTCACCCACCACCTCGCCGACGACGTCGACCGGCTCGCCGACGACGTCGACCGGCTCGCCGACGACCGCCTACGACCTGACGCCCCAGCAGATCGCCACCTGCGTGCCGGCGCTCCAGGCCTGGTCCACGGCGCTCACCGCGGCGCAGAAGGCGGTGACGATCTACGCCTCGGCCCTGAGCACGGTGCAGAAGCAGCTCGCCCAGCAGCAGACCACGAGCTCGGCAAGCCCGACCGGGTCCGCGTCCACCTCGTCCGGCTCGACCGGCTCGTCGAGCTCTTCCGGCTCGTCGAGCCCCTCGGGCACCGCCGCCGGATCGGGAGGCCTCTCCACCGAGGCGGCCGCCGCCGCGAAGCAGGCGAAGATCATCGGTGACCAGGCCTCCATCACCGAGGCGGAGCAGAACCTCACGGCGGCCCAGACCAACCTCGCGGCGTCGACCCTCACCGCCCCGATCGGCGGTGTCGTGGGGTCGATCGGGATCACCCCCGGACAGTCCGAATCGCCGTCGACCGGCCTCACTATCGTCGGCGAGGGCGCGGCGACGGTCACCGTTCCGGTGCAACTAGCCAAGCTCCCGTCCCTCAAGGTCGGTCAAACCGCCGTCGCCATGCCACCGGGACTCGGCCAGCTGACCGGCTCCGTCACCCAGATCTCGATGCTGCCGACCTCGACCGCCTCGTCGGCGTCCCCCGGCTCCGGCGGGTCGAGCTCCTCCAACTCGTCGAGCGTGACGTACGACGTCACCGTCACGCTCCCGAGCACGCCGAAGACCCTCGCCTCTGGGACTTACGCCACGACCACGATCACCACCGCGTCGGCCGCCGACGCCCTCACCGTGCCGGTGTCCGCGATCCCCGAGGTCACGTCCGGGCAGGCCCGCGTCGGGGTCCTCTCCAACGGCGCGGTCACGCCCACCACCGTGACGGTGGGCGCCGTAGGAGGTGGCCGCGCCGAGATCCGTAGTGGCCTCAACCAGGGCGACCAGGTCGTCCTCGCCGACGTCCAGGCGGCCCTCCCCACCAACAGCTCCCAGAACGTCCGCGGCGTGACCGGTCCGCTAGGGCCGGCCGGCGGACCGGCCCGGTTCGGCACCGGCGGGGCGGGTGGAGCCGCAGTCCCTGGTGCGGGCTCGGGAGCCGGTCGAGGGTGAGCGGCGCCCTGACTGGCACCCGACGCATACCCAGACGCACACCTGGCGAAGACGGTCGTTCCGAACCGGCGCGCCACGGCATACGGTGACGGCATGGTCGTCGTCGAGCTCGCCTTCTCCGACAGCTCGGCGCGGTTGCCGCTTCGGCCGCGGCACCGCGAGATCCTCGCCGACCTGCACGCGGCGGGTGAGGTGCTCACCGCCGGACCGTTCGACGACGGCACCGGCTCGATGGTCGTCTTCACGACGACACGGGACCGCGTCGACGAGGTCCTCGCGACCGACCCGTACTACTCCGCCGACGGGGTCACCGTCGTTGGGGTCCGTGAGCTCACGTCACTCTTCACCGACTAGGGGTAAGGCATGGGGTTTCCGGAGAACGTCCTGACCTCGGATGAGCGCATCGAGCTGAAGATGCGACCGCACTGGCGGGAGGTCTTCGCCGCCGTCCTGTTCGGGCTGCTCCTCCTCGCGATCCTGGTCTACGTCGTGAGGGTGACTCCCGACGACACCACGGGCAGCTGGATCCAGTGGATCGTGGTGGGCATCGCGGCGATCATCGCGATCTTCCTCGTTTTCGCGCCGATCGTGCGCTGGCTCACCACGCACTACGTCGTGACGACCCACCGCGTCCTGGTCCGGCGTGGGGTCCTCACCAAGACCGGCAAGGACATCACGCTGTCCAAGATCACCGACGTCAGCTTCGAGCGCACCCTGTTGGACCGGCTGACCGGTTCGGGCACGCTTCGCATCGAGTCGGCCGGCGACAGTCCCGACGAGACGTTCCGCTCGATCCCGCGCAGCGACCAAGTCCAGCAGCTCATCAACCGGCTCATCGACGAGGACGCCAACCGGCGCGCTCACCGGATGGTCAACCGCGCCGGGTTCGAGACCACCCACGAGGCGGCCGACCGGATGCACGAGGAGGAGCGCCGGATGCATGAAGAGGAGGAGCGTCTGGCCAATGAGCGTCGCTCGGCGCCAGACACGACGCCGACGACCGGTCCCGAGACGGAGCCATGACCGCCGGTATATCGGCCGAGCCGGGTTTCGGTCGCCAGGCGACGGAGGCGTTCCGGGACGCGCGCAACCAGCTCCTGAGTTGGCGCGGTGACCACCGGACCGCGGTGTCCGACTTCCGGTGGCCCGAGCTCGGCGATCGGTTCAACTGGGCGGTCGACTGGTTCGACGTCATCGCTCGTGGCAACGAGCAGCCCGCCCTGGTCATCCTCGAGGAAGCCGACGCGGCCGGGGGGAAGTCGGCTGAGTCGTGGTCGTTCGACACGCTGGCTCGGCGCTCCGACCAGGTGGCGGCGTGGCTGGCTGACCAAGGTGTCGGCAAGGGCGACGCCGTCATCGTCATGCTCGGCAACCAGGTCGAGCTGTGGGAGACGATGCTCGGCATTATCAAGCTCGGTGCGGTGATCATGCCGACGACCACCGCCGTCGGGCCGGCCGACCTGCGCGACCGCATCGAGCGCGGCGGCGCGGGGTTCGTCGTCGCCAACGCCTCCGACACCGCGAAGTTCGACGACGTCCCCGGCGACTACGGGCGCTTAGCGGTGACGCGCGGCGGGGCCCCTCCCGAGGGCTGGGAGTCCCTCGACGACGCATACCGGCTCGACGTCCCACCGGCCGAGCACCCGGGCACGGCGCCGGGCGACCGGTTGCTCCTCTACTTCACGTCGGGGACGACCAGCCAGCCGAAGCTCGTCGAGCACACCCAGGTGTCGTACCCCGTCGGGCACCTGACGACGATGTACTGGCTCGGTCTCGAGCCGGGCGACGTCCATCTCAACATCTCCTCACCCGGCTGGGCCAAGCACGCGTGGTCCTGCTTCTTCGCGCCGTGGATCGCCGAGGCGACGGTGTTCCTCTACAACTACTCGCGGTTCGACCCGCCTGCGCTGCTCCGGGTCCTGCGCGAGAACGAGGTCACGTCGCTCTGCGCGCCCCCCACCGTGTGGCGGATGCTCATCAACGCCGACCTCTCCGGCGGCCCCGGCTCGCTGCGGGAGATCGTCGGGGCGGGCGAGCCGCTCAACCCCGAAGTCATCGAGCAGGTCAACGTGGCTTGGGGCCTGCAGCTGCGCGACGGCTACGGCCAGACCGAGACGACCGCCCAGGTCGGCAACGTTCCAGGCTCGCCGGTGAAGCCGGGTTCGATGGGCCAGCCCTTACCGGGCGTACCCGTGGTTCTCGTGGATCCGCTGACCGGCGAACGGGTTTTGGCCACCGAGGACGGCCCCGGTGAAGGCGAGATCTGCCTTGACCTCACCGATCGGCCGCTCCCCCTGATGACCGGCTACCAGGGGGACGACGAGCGCAACGGCGAGGCCATGGCCGGCGGCTACTACCACACCGGTGACGTCGCGACGGTCGACAGCGACGGGTACATCACCTACGTCGGCCGCACCGACGACGTCTTCAAGGCCAGCGACTACAAGATCAGCCCGTTCGAGCTGGAGTCGGTGCTCATCGAGCATCCGGCGGTCGCGGAGGCGGCGGTCGTCCCGGCGCCCGACGCGGTGCGCGCCGCGGTCCCCAAGGCGTACATCGTCCTGGCCCCGGGCAACGAGCCGACCGAGGAGACGGCGCTCTCGATCCTGCGGTATGCGCGCGAGCACCTCGCGCCGTGGCAGCGGGTCCGCCGGATCGAGTTCGCGGAGCTGCCGAAGACCATCTCGGGCAAGATCCGGCGCGTCGAGCTGCGCGGCCGGGAGGACGAGCTGGCGGCCGGTGATGGAGACGCCGCGCCCGAGAACGAGTGGCGCGACGACCAGTTCCCGCAGCTGAGATCTGGCGGGTGAGCGAGGCCGGGACCACCGGCATACGGTTGAGCGATGAAGTGTGGTCTCCAGGTCAGCGACTTCACGTGGCCCGACGCTCCGCAGAGCATCGGGCCGACGTTCGCCCGCATCGCGCGTGACGCCGACGAGGCGGGAATGGCCAGCCTGTGGGTGATGGACCACTTCTTCCAGATCCGGAGCATCGGTCCGTCGGAGCACGAGATGCTCGAGGGCTACTCGGCTCTCGCCTATGCGGCTGGTGTCACCGAGCGAATCACGTTGGGAACAATGGTGACCGGCGTGACCTACCGGCATCCAGGTCTTCTCATCAAGACGGTGACCACGCTGGACGTCCTCTCGAGCGGGCGCGCGTGGCTCGGTATCGGCGCGGCCTGGAACGAGGAGGAGCACCGTGGGCTCGGCGTGCCCTTCCCGTCGACGAAGGAGCGGTTCGAGCGGTTGGAGGAGACCCTGCAGCTGGCCCACCAGATGTGGTCCGGGGACGACAGCGCATTCGAGGGCCGGCACCACCAGCTGGAGCGACCGCTCAACTCGCCGCCGGCCCTCTCTACGCCGCACCCGCGCATCCTCGTCGGCGGCGGGGGCGAGAAGAAGACGCTGCGTCTGGTGGCCCAGTACGCCGACGCCTGCAACATCTTCGACATGGGGCCGGACGCGGTGCGCGCGAAGTACGACGTCATCCGGCGCCACTGCGAGGCCGTCGGCCGTGACGACGACGACATCGAGAAGACCGTCCTCACCCGAGTTGACTTCGCCAAGGAGTCCGACGACTCGATCGTGGATCGGGTCGGCCGACTCGGTGACGTCGGTACGCAGCACGTGATCTTCGGTGTGGCCCGGGTCTGGGAGCCGGGGTCGCTCGACCGTGTCCCGGGACTCGTGGCGCAGCTCGGCTGACCGGATGGGCTGGTCACCAGGTGAGGACTCCTTTGACGACGGTGAAGGCGGCCCCGCCGAGCGCGAGGCCGATGGCGATCCGGCGGGCCAGCGTGTGGTCGACGTGGCGGGAGAGGATCTCCCCGCCGATGAGACCCACCGCCAGTGCGCCGAACGAGACGGCCAGCTCCACCGGCGTCACGTGCGGCAGCCCGCCCTTCGCGACGAGCGACCCAAGATTGGTGAAGATCGAGAAGAACTGGAACGTCGCGACGAAATTGCGGTGCTCCCAGGCGGTGCTGACCGCATACAGGACGATGGCCGGGCCGCCCACGCCGGCGGTGACGTTCATGAACCCGCTGGAGGCGCCGGCGATCGCGGCGCCCCGGCGCCCGCGCAGCACCCGCGCCCGTTCGCTGAGGACGACGGCGCCGAGCGCCACGATGACCAGCAGCCCGATGATGACCATCAACGGGGCGGGCGGGACGTTCTTCGCGACGTAGGCGCCAAAGGGGATGGCGAGCAGCGCCGGCACGGCGAGCAGCAGCCCCTTGGCCCACTCCGTGTCGCGCCAGTGGGCGACGAAGACGACCACGCTGACGGTGAGCCCGAGCAGGTTCGACAGGACGACGCCCTCGAACGGTCCGGCGATGAGGACGAGCAGCGGCGCGCACACCAGGGCGAACCCGATTCCGGTCACCCGCTGGGTCAGGGCGCCGGCCACCACCCCCAGCGGGAGGAAGAGCAGCTCGGTCGTCACAGGCCCAGCGCGAGGTACCGCACGTCCTCGAACTCCTCCAGACCAGCGGCCGCCCCCTCACGGCCGAGTCCGGACTGCTTGACCCCGCCCATCGGCGCGAAGGCGACGGAGGGAAGCGCGTTGTTGACCCCGACGATGCCCGCCTCGAGATGCTCCGCCGCGCGCCAGCAGCGCGAGACGTCGCGGGACCAGAGGTACCCCGCAAGACCCATCTCCGTGGCGTTCGCACGGGCGAGGGCCTCGGCGGTGTCCCGGAACCGGAACACGGCAGCCGCCGGCCCGAACACCTCCTGGGTGGCGATCCGCGCCGTGTCCGGGACGTCGCCGAGCAGGGTCGGCGCCACGAACGTGCCATCCTCCGGAAGGTCGCACTTGCTGGTCAGCCTTGTCGCGCCGTGTGAGATCGCTTCGGAGACAAGGGAGTTGACGGCGTCCACCCGTGAGGCGTCGATGACCGGCCCGAGGTCGGGCAGCGGGTCGGCCAGACCGTCACCGACGGTCATCCCGTCGACCCGGTCGACCAGCGCTCCGACGAACTCGTCGTAGACGTCCTCGTGGACGACGAACCGGTTCGCCGCGATGCAGGACTGCCCGGTGTTCCGGAACTTCGCGAGCATGGCCCCCTCGACCGCCGCGTCGACGTCGGCGTCGTCGAAGACGACGAACGCCGCGTCCCCGCCGAGCTCGAGCAGTGGCCGCACCACCCGGCGGGCGGCGCTGGCCATGATCTCCCGTCCGACCGGCGTGGAGCCGGTGAAGGTCACCGCGCGCACCGCCCCGTGGTCGAGGAGGGTCTGGGTGATCTCGCGGGCAGGGCCATGGACGAGGTTGATGACTCCGGCGGGGACGCCCGCGTCGACCAAGGCCCGCACCATCTCGGTGGCGGCCAGGGGCGCCTTCTCGGAGACCCGGGCGACGACGGTGCAACCGGCGGCCAGCGCCGGCGCGAGCTTGCGGGCCTGGATCGAGCAGGGGAAATTCCACGGGGTGAGGGACGCGACCACGCCGACTGGGCGCCGGATGGTGAGGTGCCGGCGGTCGGCCGCCTCGTGGGCGATGACCTGGCCCTGCGGGCGGCGGGCCTGCTCGGCGAACCAGCGGAAGTACTCGGCGCTGAACGCCACCTCGCCGACCGCCTCCGGCCGTCGCTTGCCGGCCTCCTGCGCGAGAGTCTCGCCGATCGTGTCGGCCCGGTCCGCGATGAGGCGGCTCCCCTCGAGCAGGATGTCCGCACGTCGACGGGGCGGCAGCTCGGACCAGTCGGTGAAGGCCCGGGCCGCGGCGTCGGCCGCGCGCTCCGCGGTCTTGGCGTCGCCCCAGGCGAGCCGGCCGACGACGGAGCTGTCGGCCGGGCTGGTCACGTCGACGGTGGCCGGACCGTCCTCCCAGGTTCCGTCGATGAGGTGGCTGGCGAGTGTGGTCACGAGAGGTGCTCCTGTCAGGTGGGGATGAGGACGTCGGGGCGGAGACGGTCGCCGACCTTCACCGTCGGCCAGGCGTCGTCGTGGACGAGCGGGTCCGGTCCGCCGTCGAGGACCAGGGTCGTGTCCTCGACCTTCCAGCCGGCAGCGCTGGGGTTCCAGGCGACGACCGCGCCCTCGGTGAGGAGGGCGTCGCTCGAGCGGTGCGCGGGGAAGTCGCGCGGCTGGAACCCGCTGAACCCGCCCTGGTGGTGCCGGTGCCACTCCTCGGGGTCGAAGCCGTGCGTTGCGTATGCCGCACAGCCGGCGGACACGACGTCGCCGAGCCTGGCGCCGATGCGTGAGGCATCGAGGAAGACCTGCTCCACGTGCAGCAGCCGCTCGTAGGTGTCGTGCTCGGCCGGATCGAGCGGTGTGAACGAGACGATCCGGGTCACGCTGGCGACCAGGCCGTGGCGGCGGGCGCACGCCACCAGCATCGCCCGCCGACCCAGTGGCTCGGCGGTCGGTAGCGGGTGGCGGTGGGCGTCGAGGCGAGAGGCGCCCGCGACGAGCAGCACGATCGGGTCGAGCTCACGGTTCAGCAGCTCGCACGCGAAGGCGCCGGCCGCCGCATACTCCGTCGTTCCGGGGCCCAGCCGTGGGGCGGTGGCCGTCGCCGCGGCGGCGGCGTCGACGCACACCTCGCGCAGCAGTCGCCGCTGTCGCTCGGTCAGATGGCGGCGCAGCCCGGCCAGCTCGGCGGCGACGCTGCTGGTCCCGGGCAGGGATCGGTCGCTCCCGACGCGCTCGCCGGTGGGGAGCTGCGGGTCGCGGGCCTCCCACCACGGGACGACGACCCAGTCGGCGTCCAGGTCGGCGAGCTCGGTGTCGCGCAGGCGCGGGAACTCGATGGCATTGGTGACGATGGTGACGCGTCGTGATGCGACGTCCACGACGGCGTCGAGGCAGGCCGTGTCCAACGTCTGCGGGACGTTGACGCGGCATCCGAGGAGCCACGTGAGGTTGGCCGGGTCACGGAGGACGACCGTGTCGAGCCCGTGGTCCGATCCGACGTCAGCGAGCGCCGTGACCTTCTCCGGGAGGTCGGCCCAACGGTCGTGGTCAGCCGCCATGGCGGACCACCTCGGCGGCCCGGGTCCCCCGGCCGTCGAACCCGACGAGCTCCCGCTCGTCCGCGTCGCCATAGGCGTGGAGACGCCACGGCCGATCGAGCAGGTCGGCGACGTTCCGGACCGTGGCGTCGACGTCGACCCGCGGGATGACGGCTCCGTCCCGGACCAGCAGGGGCATCTGGTCCAGTGTGACCTCGACGGTGTGGAACCCCGGACCGGCGTATGCGGTGCCGTCCTCGAGGTCGAACCACCGGCCTTCGGGCACATAGAACGTCCGGCGCACGGGGTCGGCGGATTCGTCGAACACCGGCACGACCAGCAGGTCCCGGCCCAGCAGGAAGCTGTCGTCGATGGTGCGCGCGACGCGGTCGTCGGGGTAGTGGAACCCGAGCGGCCGCATGACCGGCCAGCCGTTGGCGGCTGACTCGTTGGCCACCTGCCAGAGGTAGGGCAGGAGCGAGTAGCGCCGTCGGACCCAGTCACGACAGATCCGTAGGGCGTCGTCGCCGAAGGCCCAGGGCTCGCGCGGGCGCAGCCCGTGCGCCCGCATCAGCGGCGACAGTGCGCCCAACTGCGTCCACCGCACGTAAAGCGCCGGGGTCAGCTCCGGTCCGAAGAACCCGCCGATGTCGTGGCTCCAGAAGCCGGGCGCACTCATCGCGTAGGAGAGGCCGCCGCGCACGGTCGCCTGCATGCCGGCCACGGTCGACTCGGCGTCGCCACCCCACTGGCCGGGGTACCGCTGCGAGCCGGCCCACCCGCTGCGGCCCCACACGAGGGGTGGACGGTCGGTGAACTCCCGGATCGCGTCCGAGACGGAACCGTTGTAGCGCAACGGGTACAGATTGTGCGCCTGGTGCGGAGGCGTGCCGTCGAAGAGAGCGGCGTCGTCGGGCAGCGCTTCGCCGAAGTCGGTCTTGAACACCGCGACGCCGTCGTCGAGGAACTCGTGGTGCATCTCCTGCCACCACCGCCGGGCGTCCGGGTTCGTGAAGTCGATGAGCGCCCGCATCCGGCCGTCGGGGGTCGGCGTCTTCACGATCGACGCCAGACTGCCGTCGGTCCGCTTGACCAGGTACCCCTCGCGTTCGGCGTGCTCGAAGATCGGTGACGCCGGGTCGAGGTAGGGCAGCTCCCACACCGAGAGCCGGATGCCGAGGTCGGCGAGGTCGGACACGAACTGCTTGCGGTCGCCGAACCGGCTGGTGTTCCAGATGAAGTCGGTGTTCAGCCGGTCGACGACCAGCCAGTCGGGGTCGAGGTGCAGCACGTCGAGGGGGATTCCATGCTCGCGCATCGTGCGGCCGACCTCGAGCATCTCCTCGCTGGTGTGGTAGCGGCAGCGCCCCATCCAGTAGCCGAACGCCCACGGCTGCGGCACGTCCGGCCGTCCGGTGAGGGCGGTGTATGCGGTGAGGCGGGTCGCCGGATCGGCGCCGGCGACCACGTAGAGGTCGATGACCGGGTCGTCCACGCCGATCGAGAGGACCGACGGGCGGGAGTGGCCCACGTCCGCGGTGAGGACGGCGCCGGTGTTGACGAAGCCGGTGTAGCCCCTCGACGAGTGCCACACGGGGACGGGCTTGTAGGCCATGCCCGTGCCGGTTCCGCAGGCGTCCTCGCTTCGCAGCCGCAGCTGCTGGCCGTTCTTGACCAGCCGGCTGAACTGCTCGCCGAAGCCGAGGATGTCCTCGTCGGCGCCCAGCTCCAGGTTGAGCGTCGTTGCGCCGTCGTCTACGACCA
>Ga0307318_10000699_pt1 | contig 10961 bp, 10 predicted proteins | sample ER_DNA_367_FD_194500 | JGI IMG/M metagenome (GOLD analysis project Ga0307318, IMG submission 194500) | Bulk soil microbial communities from the East River watershed near Crested Butte, Colorado, United States - ER_DNA_367 | ecosystem: Environmental > Terrestrial > Soil > Floodplain | place...
CGAGCTGCGCGGCGAGAAGATCGACATCATCCCCTTCAACGACGAGCCGGCCCGCTTCGTGGCCAAGGCGCTCTCTCCCGCACGCGTGCGCGAGGTGCTCGTGGACGACGAGGCCAAGCAGGCGACGGTGATCGTGCCCGACGACCAGCTCTCGCTGGCCATCGGCAAGGACGGTCTCAACGCGCGGCTCGCCGCCCGCCTCACCGGCTGGCGCGTCGACATCCGCTCGGAGACCGAGTTCGCCGAGGAGGAGGCGACGATGGGCTACGACGAGGAGGAGGTGAGCGGGCGCTGCGCGGCCATCCTCGCGAACGGCAAGCGCTGCCCGAACGCCTCGCTGCCCGGGTCGCGCTACTGCGGCCTGCCCGCCCATCAGGCGCTGAACGACCAGCCCACCGACTACGTCGTTCCTCCCGAGGAGGGCGGCGAAGAGTTACAGGAGGGCGACGCGCCGGTGGAGGAGCCGTCCGTCGAGGAGCTCGTGGACGGTCAGCCGTCGGTGGAGGAGCTGGTGGAGGGCCAGCCCGGCCCCGAGGACGTTCTCGACGGGCAGCCGGCCCCCGACGAGGTGGTGGAGGATCAGCCTTCGGCCGAAGAGGTGATCGACCAGGAGGCCGTCGTCGAGGAGGTCGTGGCCGAGCCCGTCACCGAGCCGGTGGCCGATTCGGTGGTCGACGAGGCGCCGGCCGAGCGGGCGGAAGAGGAAGAGGAGTCGTAGATCCGCTGCGTCGCTGCGTTGGCTGCCGGCGCTCGCTTCCCAAGAGCGAGCTGCTGCGGCTGGTGCGCGAGGCGGACGGGAAGATCCGACCGGACCCCGAGTGTCGGGCGGAGGGGCGTGGCGCGTACGTGTGCGACCGCCCCGGATGTGCACGGAGATTGGCCGAGGGCCGCCCGCTCGGGAGAGCGTTCCGGGCGTCGGTGAATGTCGAACAGGAGACCCTAGACTTAGTAAGCGAATGGCAAAGAAGCGCGTTCACGAGATAGCGAAGGAAAGGGGCATCACCAGCAAGGAGGCCCTGGAGGTTCTGCGCAACGCCGGCCTCCAAGTGAAGGTTGCCGCCTCGAGCGTCGAGGAGGCCGATGCCGCCCGCGCGTTCGAGAACGGCGCGGCTGCAAGTGCGCCGGCCGCGGAGCCCGCCCAGCCTGCCACGCCGAAGGACGCCGCTCCGGCCCCGCCGAAGGAGGCCGCGCCGGCTGCGTCCGCCGCGCCGCCGGCCACCGAAACCGACGGCGGCCAGGCAGCCGACGGCGGGCGTCCGGCGCGCGAGAGCGGCCCGCCCGAGCCGCGCCCGGGCATCCGGCCGCCCGAGACTGACCCGGTCCGCAGAGCCGGCCCCGAAGGCCGCGGTCCGCGCATCCTCCAGGACGCGCCGCCACCTCAGCCCGAGCGCCCCCAGCAGAGCGATCGGCAAGGTTCGGGTCGCGGCCCCGCCGCGTCCGGCGGGGGTCGCGGTTCGCGGCCGGCTCCGCCCGGAGCCGGCCAGGGCGCCGACCCCGGCATGCGACCGGCTCGTGGCGGTCGCGGCGAGGGCGGCGGACAGGGCGGTCGCCGGCGGCGCGTGGTGATCGACTCGCAGGCCGCCAGGCGCGATCGCGTCCCGCCGCCGCCGCAGCAGCCCGCGCGCCGTGGACGCGGTCGCCGGCGCCGGCCCCAGTGGGTCGAGCCCGACCTAGAGGCTGAGGCACGGGCGCGGGCGGAGGCCGAGCTGGCCGAGGACCCCGCGGTGTCGGTCCGCTCGGGCTCGACGGTCAAGGAGGTTGCGGAGTCGCTGCAGCTGTCCGCGTCGGAGGTCATCAAGAAGCTGATGGAGCTGGGCGAGATGGCCACGCTCACCCAGACCCTCTCCGACGAGGCCATCGAGGTGCTCGCCGACTCCTTCGACAAGAAGGTCGAGATGGTGGGCGCCACCGACGCCGAGGAGGACGAGCCGGTCTACGAGGACTCCGACGAGGAGCTCGTCGACCGCCCGCCCGTGATCACGATCATGGGCCACGTCGACCACGGCAAGACCTCGCTGCTCGATGCCATCCGGGAGACCGAGGTGGCGGCCGGCGAGGCCGGCGGGATCACCCAGCACATCGGCGCGTACCAGGTGCGCCACGACGATCACACGATCACCTTTCTCGACACCCCGGGTCACGAGGCCTTCACGGCGATGCGCGCCCGCGGAGCCAAGGTCACCGACATCGCGGTCATCGTGGTGGCGGCCGACGACGGCGTCATGCCCCAGACGGTCGAGGCGATCGACCACGCCAAGGCGGCCAACGTGCCGGTGATGGTGGCGGTGAACAAGATCGACAAGGAGGGGGCGGACCCCAACCGCGTGCGCGGCGAGCTGGCGCAGCAGGGGCTGACGCCGGCGGACTGGGGCGGCGACACCGAGTTCGTCGACGTCTCCGCCAAGACCCATCAGAACCTGGAGGACCTGCTCGAGACGCTCGTGACCCTGGCCGAGATCCAGGAGCTGCGGGCCAACCCCGACACCGCCGCGAGCGGCTTCGTGATCGAGTCGAAGCTCGATCCCGGCCGCGGCGCCGTCGTGACGCTGCTCGTCCACCGTGGCCGCATGAAGGTGGGCGACGCGGTCGTAGCCGGCGATCATCAGGGCCGGGTCAGGGCCATGCACGACTTCCGCGGCCAACGCCTCACGGAGGCGACGCCGGGGATGCCGGTCGAGATCCTCGGCTTCGACGGGGTGCCGGGGGCGGGCGAGAACTTCCGCGTGGTCGAGAACGACCGCGAAGCGCGCCGCCTGGCCAGCGAGCGCGGCATCCGCCTCAAGCAGGAGGCGATCGCCCGCCAGTCGCGCCGGCGCGTCTCGCTCGAGGACGTGCTGGCCCGCGCGGAGCGGGGGGAGAAGGAACTCAACCTGGTCATCAAGGCCGACGTCGCCGGCTCGCTGGAGGCCCTGGCCGACGAGATCGCGCGCCTGCCCCACGAGCAGGTGACCGTCAACATCATCCGCGACGGCGTCGGCGGCATCTCCGAGTCGGACATCATGCTCGCCTCGGCGTCCGACGCCGTGGTCATCGGCTTCAACGTCCGCCCGGTCGGTAACGCCACGCAGGTGGCCGACCAGGAGGGCGTCGAGATCCGCACTTACTCGGTCATCTACAAGATCGTCGAGGAGCTGCGGGCGGCCATGGAGGGCATGCTCGAGGCGGTCGCGGTGGAGGAGCAGATCGCCCGGGTCGAGGTCAGGGCGACGTTCAAGGCCTCTCGCGTCGGCACGATCGCCGGGTCGTACGTGACCGAGGGAACCGTGCGCCGCGGAGCGCAGTGCCGGCTCGTGCGCGAAGGCACGGTGATCTACGACGGGCGCATCGGCTCGCTGCGGCGATTCAAGGACGACGTGCGCGAGGTCACGGCCGGGATGGAGTGCGGGATCGTGCTCGAGAACTATCCCGATCCCAAGGAGGGGGATGTGATCGAGGTCTACGAGACGAGACAAGTGGAGCAGACGCTCACGTAGTGAGCTACGTCTGCCTCCTCGAGATCCACCTGCACTTTCCCACCAACGGAAGCCTCAAGGGGAAGCGCAAGGAGTTGTCGTCGCTGAAGGCGCAGTTGCGGCGGCGCTTCGGCGCGTCGGTGGCCGAAACCGATCACCACGACCTCTGGCAGCGGGCGACGCTCACCGCGGCGCTGGTGGGCCGCGACGCTGGCCCGGTGCGCGAAACCGCGGCGAGTGTGAAGCGTTACGTATTGGGAAATTTCCCCGAAGGCGCGCGCGTGGAAATACAAATGGTATCCCGAGAAGACCTATATTAGGATGGCCGGGGACCGCATGCGGAGAGTTAACGAGGCGGTCCGGGAGGTCCTCTCGGCACGGATAGCCGAGGGCCTAAAAGATCCGCGCATTGGATTCGTGACCCTTACCTCAGTGGATACCAGCTCAGACCTGCGCCAGGCTCGCGTGTACGTGAGCGTGCTCGGCGACGAGAGGACGCGCGACGAGACGCTGGCCGGTCTGGGCTCGGCCCACGGGGTCCTCCAACAGGTCATCGCACGCGAGCTGCGGATGAAGCGAACGCCGACTCTGCAGTTCGTCTTCGACGAGTCGATCGGCCGCGGCATGCGGATCTCGGAGCTGCTGGGAGACGAGCAGGACTCGTGAGCATCGCCACCGAACAGGAGGCCGTGCTCGCCGAGCTGCGTGCAGCGGACAAGCTGCTCCTGACCACCCACGAGAATCCGGACGGCGACGCTCTGGGATCGCTGCTGGCCATGCACTGGATCCTCCAGCAGCTCGGCAAGCAGAGCGTCATGTACATGTCGCCCGACGAGTTTCCGCTGCCCTGGGAGTACCGGGCCTGGACCTTCGACGGGATCGCGGGAGCCCCTCCGCCCGACGTCACCGAGCGCACGATCGTCTTCCTCGACTGCGGCAACATCGACCGCATGCCGGTGGAGTTCCTGCAACGGGACGGCCTGCGCATCCTCAACATCGACCACCACCACGACAACACGCGGTTCGGCACGGTGAACCTGGTCGCGCCCGAGGCCTCGTGCACGGCCGAGATCGTCTACCGCCTGGCCAAGGAGCTGGGCGCCGAGATCACGCTGCCGATCGCCGATGCGCTGTACACCGGGCTCGTCACCGACACGGGCAAGTTCATGTACGAGAACACCTCGCCGGAGGCCCACCGCATGGCGGCTGAGCTGATCGAGGCGGGCGTCGAGCCCCACCAGGTGCACCGGCGCCTCTACGAGGACCTTCCCTTCCGGCGCCTTCAGCTGCTCCAACGCGCCCTGGCCAGCGTCCAGCGATACGACGACGGATCGATCACGATCGCGCACCTGGTCAAGGACGACTACGCGGCGACCGGGGCGTCCGAGCAGGACTCGGAGGGCGTCGTGGACCACATGCGGGCCGTCGAGGGCACGGCGGTGGCCGTGCTGGTGCGCGAGCAGCTCTCCGAGGGCCGCGAGGGCCTGCGCAAGGTGAGCCTGCGCGCGACCGACGGTCGCGTAGACGTCTCGCGCATAGCCCGCGAGTTCGGCGGCGGGGGTCATCCCCAGGCGGCGGGCTTCTCGACGCCGCTTCCCTTCGGCGAGGTGGTCGAGCGGCTGCGCCGGCTGGTCGGCCGGCAGCTTCAACCGGTCTAGACTCGTGCACCACTCCGGCGTGCTGCTTCGCGCGAAGCCGGCGGGGGTGACCTCGCACGACGTCGTCGCCCAGGTACGCCGCAGCCTGCCCCGCGGCACGCGGGTCGGTCACGCCGGCACGCTCGACCCCTTCGCCACCGGGCTGCTGCTCGTGCTGGTGGGCCGCGCCACGCGCGCGCAACGCTTCCTGATCGGACTGCCCAAGACCTACCGCGCGGTCGCCCGCCTCGGCTGGGTCTCCGACACCGGCGACCGCGACGGGGAGCTCGTGCACACCGGCCGGATACCCGCCGCCCTGGTGATTGCCACCGGCGATCGCCGACAGCGCCCGCCCGCCTACTCGGCGGTCAAGGTGAAGGGCGAGCGCGCCTACGCGCTCGCCCGGCGCGGGGAGAACGTCGAGCTCGAGCCGCGGCCGGTGACGATCTATCGGGCGGAGCTGGTGTGGCACGACGCGGAGCGCGCGGCGTTCGAGATCGAGTGCTCGGCCGGCACCTACGTGCGCAGCCTGATCAGCGAGCTCGGCGACGCCTACTGCGAAGAGCTCGAGCGCACCGCGATCGGCCCCTTTCGGCTCGCGGACGCGAGCGAAGGCCACGAGCTCGTGCCCCTTCGCGACGCCCTGGCCTTCCTTCCCGAGCGGCACCTGAGCGAGGACGAGTCACGAGCAGTGCGCCACGGCCGGCGCATCGAAGGCGGCCCGGTGAGCGGAGGGCCGGTGCGCCTCGTGTGCCAGGGCGAGCTGATCGCGATCGGCGAGCCGCGCGATGACGAGATCCAGCCCGTCGTAGTGTTCGCGCCCGCATGAAGGTGACCCTGCTCCCCGACGTCGACCCGCAATCGGGGCCGCGCGGCGTCGCCATCGGCACCTTCGACGGCGTGCACCTCGGACACCGAGAGGTCATCCGTGGCAGCGGCACCGTCCTCACCTTCGACCCTCATCCCCTCTCGGTGATACATCCCGAGGCCACGCCCAAGCTGCTCAACACGTTCGAGGTCAAACGCGATCTGATCGCCGGCCTGGGGGTCGAGGAGCTGGTGGTGATCCCCTTCGACCGCAGCTTCTCCGAGAAGAGCGCCGAGCAGTTCGTGAACGACGTGCTGATCGCGGGCCTGGACGCCGAGCGCGTGTCGGTGGGAGAGAACTTCCGCTTCGGCAAGGGGGCGAAGGGCACCGAGGAGCTGCTGCGTTCGCACGCAGAGTTCGAGACCCGCGTGACGCCGCTGGTCGAGGTGGAGGGGGAGACGGTCTCCTCGACGCAGATCCGCGGACTGGTGGCCGCCGGCGAGGTCAAGGAGGCGTCGGCCTTCCTGGGAGGGCCGTTCCTCTTCGAGGGCGAGGTCGTGGAGGGCGACAAGCGCGGCCGCGAGCTGGGCATGCCGACCGCGAACCTGGTCCCCCAGGACGCCTTCGTCTGCCCCGGTCACGGCGTCTACGCCGCCTGGGCCCAGGTGAGCGGCTCCCAGTTCGCGGCCGCGGTCAACGTGGGCGTGCGGCCGACCTTCGCCACCGGACGCGGCCTCCTCGTGGAGGCGCACCTGATCCGCTTCGACGCCGACATCTACGGCCAGACACTGCGGATCGCCTTCCTGGAGCGCTTGCGCGGGGAGCGTGCGTTCGAGTCTGTGGACGCGTTGGTGGAGCAGATGAACCGCGACGTGGAGCAGGCGCGGGAGATCTGCGAGCGCGCTCGCACCGTGGTGCCCTGACCGATCTCACAGCGCCGGAACGACTGCGGCCACGCGCCGGCCCCCGAGCCGGCCCCTGATGCGAATCACCCTGGCGTCGGGGCTGAACCAGTCCCCGCGAAGTCGCAGGCGGCCGTCGGCGCCCGCGGGACCGTCCACGCGGACTCTCGCCCGAACCGCGCTGCCGTGAGCGAAGTCGAGCCTGGCCCGGCCGCCGACGGCGACGTCGCGGGCGAACCGCGTGCCGTCGAAATCTATGGTCACGGCGGTGCTCTCGGGGTGGAAGACTCCGAGGAAACGACCTCCGCGCAGCCCGACGCCCCTCACCTTCTGGGTTGGGACGAGACCGTTCAGGCGCAGCGCGTCCTGGACGGTCAACCAGGCGACCGCCGCCACGCGCCGGTCGATCCTGCGCGAGCGATCGGCTCCGCCCGACCGGCGCCTGGCCGGGTGCGCCCCACGCGCCCGTCGTGGAAAGCGTCCGAGTGCCGGACGGTCGGCGTCGCCGCGCTCGACGCAGCTCGTATCGCCCGTCTTCAGGGTGTTGATGAAGCGAAGGTAGAGCGGAGGGCTGCATTGGCTGTAGAAGCCGGGGGTGTGACCGCCGTTGCGCAGCAGGACCAAGTGGCTGCGCGGAAAGAGGTCCGCCACGAAACGCCCATCCGCCACCGTGGTGCTCAGGTCGAGCTCCGCGGCGACCACGAGGGTCGGGACATCGGGGAAGCGCACCCCGGGCACGAACACCGGCTCGAGATCCGCGGGCGCGGGCCATTCGATGCAGAACTCCGGAACCCAGAACCTGGTCCACCCCGACTCCGAGAACGGGCGGAAGGTCGAGTCGGGCAAGGATGAGAGGGCCGAGGCGCTTTGGGCTCGACGTACATCGAGCCCCGCGGTCACGTCCCACGGCACGGGGAAGTCGACGCAGTTCGCGGCGGCGTTGAGGCCGGCCGACTCGACCTTGGGGTCGTCCTCGAAGCTGAAGTCGGGCCCCGTGAAGGCGGCCAGGCGCAACAGCGGCTTGCGATCGCCGTTCCGCAGCGCCCGGAAGGCCGCCGGCAGCTCGGTTTGGCCCGTGTAGGCGAAATCGTCCTGAGTGGCGATGCGCGCCAGCATCGCCTCATTCATACGCACACGCTTGCGGCGGCCTTCGGCGTCACGGCCGACACCGCTGAACGGCCGTGACCGCAGGCGCTCGGCCAGCCGGGCGAGCGCCCTCGCCGGATGTGGGTTGTCGCGCGTGCAGGTCGGTGAGCGCCCGCACACGATCGCCACAGCCCTCGCGCCTGCCGCCGCGATGCCGGCCCCCGCCTGCTCGGCGAGGTCGGAGCTGAGCGGAGAGAAAGCCCCGTCCAGGATCAGCGAGCGCAGATGTGAGCCGTGGCGCAGCGCGTAGGCCTGAGCGTGGACGGTGCCATACGACTGGCCGTAGAGGTTGATCAGGGGGTAGCCGAGCGCCGCGCGCACGGCGTCGACGTCGTCGGCGATGTCGGCCGCGCTGTAGTCGTCGGCCGCGTCCCCGAGCTGAATGCCGCAGGCGCCGACCGCGCGCTGGAGCGCAGCCGGGTCCCTCGTCTCGATCCGCTGGAACGGGCGGCAGTTGATCGCCTCCGAGCGCCCCTCGCCGCGGTAGTCCACCAGGACGAGGTCGTGGCGCCGGCGCGCACCCCCGAAGAAGAACAGGGGGTTGTCCGGCTCGGAGCTCGGCGCGAAGCCCGGCCCGCCGAGCACCACGAACACCGGCGTCCGCGGCTTCTTCTTTCGGCCCGTATGCCGCAACACCGCGAACCTGAGCCGCAGCTGGCGCGACGCGGGATCACCGCGCTCCAGCGGCACCCCTACCGCTCCGCAGCGGGCGTCGGGGTGCACCTGGCGGCAGCGCTTCAGCTCGAGCTGAGCGGAGGCGGTGGCCGGCGCCGCTCCGGCCAGCACGGCCGCGGCGATCCCGCCCAGGATCGCGGTTCTGGTCAATTGCCTGGCCCTGCGACGCATGGCCGCTCCCCTCTCCGCTGGATGCCCAGACCAACCGAACGCAGGGAGCCTATATCCGAGGCCTATCGATTGCCAGCCGGCGGCTCTGCTGCTGCTACGGTTTTGCGCCGAATGTCCCTGACCGCAGAGAGAAAGCAGGAGATCTTCGCCCAGCACGGGCGAGGTGGCGGCGACACCGGTTCGACCGAGGTCCAGGTCGCCCTGCTCACCGCTCGCATCAACGAGCTGACCGAGCACCTTCGCGAGCACACCAAGGACCATCACTCGCGACGCGGGCTGCTGATGTTGGTGGGCAAGCGCCGCCGGCTGCTGAAGTACCTGCAGGCCAGCGACATCGATCGCTACCGGGCGCTCATCGCAGAGCTCGGCCTGCGGCGGTGATCGAGCCCGGCGCCGCCGCTCCGGACTTCACCCTTCCCGACCAGGACGGCCGGAAGGTGTCGCTCGCCGACTTTCGCGGGCGTACCGTCGTGCTGGTCTTCTACCCGGCCGACTTCAGTCCCGTCTGCACCGACCAGCTGAGCGTCTACCAGGAGGTGCTCGGCGAGCTCGAGGAACATGGGACGAAGCTGCTCGGCATCTCCGTCGACGGCGCCTTCTGCCACAAGGCGTTCCGAGACCACCTGAAGCTGGCGGTCCCGCTGCTGGCCGACTTCCACCCCAAGGGCGAGGTGGCCAAGGCCTACGGTGTCTGGTCCGAGGAGTACGGCGTAGCCCGCCGGACGCTCGTGATGATCGGTCCCGATGGCCTGGTCGAATGGGTCCACGCGTCGCCTCCGCTCGAGGTCCCCGGGGCAAACCTGATCTTTGACGCGTTGGACCAGCGCAGCGCCGCCTGAGCCGGACCCCGACGACCATGTGCGCGGCAGCGGCCCGGTCGTTATCGAGTACGCGGACCTCGAGTGCCCGTACTGCGCGCAGGCGCACCTCATCCTGAGAGAGCTGGCGATCACCCGCGTGTTTCGCCATTTTCCGGTGGCCTCGAAGCACCCGCGAGCCCGCGCGCTTGCGGCGGCCGCCGAGGCGGCGGGGCGGCAGGGACGGTTCTGGGAGATGCACGACTCGCTGCTGGAGGACCAGGGACATCTCGACGACCCGCACCTGTGGGAGCGCGCGCGGCGCCTCGGCCTCGATCTCGAGCGCTTCGAGGCCGACCGGCGCTCGGACGAGGCCGCCGCGCGCGTCGAGCGCGACTTTCGCAGCGGCATCCGCGCCGGCGTGGCCACCACTCCGACTCAGTTCGCCTGCGGCGAGACGCATCCCGGAGTGCCCGGTGGCGGGCTGCTTTCCCGCTGCTAGCCTTGGCCGCGTTCTTACAGACAGAACGCAAAGAAGCCACGCCGCCAACCGGAGGCGGCTGAAAGGAAGTACAGATGACTGATGGAGTGAGCCGCGTCTCGCTGGAGATCGGCGGCACCTCGATCGCATTCGAGACCGGCAAGTACGCCAAGCAGGCGTCCGGCTCGGTGGTAGTGACGGCGGGGGAGACCAAGGTGCTGTGCACCGCGACCGCCGGAAATCAGCGCGACGTCGACTTTCTCCCGCTGACCGTCGACGTGGAGGAGCGCATGTACGCCGCGGGCAAGATCCCCGGCAGCTTCTTCCGCCGCGAGGGCCGGGCCGGCGAGAAGGCCACCCTCACCGCGCGGATGATCGACCGGCCTCTGCGCCCGCTCTTCCCCAAGGGCTGGACGCGCGAGACCCAGCTCGTGTCGATTCCCATGTCGATCGACCACGAGAACCCCTATGACATCCTCGCGATGAACGGCGCCAGCGCCGCGCTGATGGTGTCCGACATTCCCTTCCCGGCGCCCGTCGGCGCCGTTCGCATCGGCCAGGACGCGGAGGGCAACTTCCTCGTCAACCCCGAGGAGGAGTGGCTGCTCGAGTCCCCGCTCGACCTGGTGGTCGCGGGCACCGAGGAGGCCATCCTGATGGTCGAGGCGGGCGCCAACGAGATCACCGAGGCCGAGATCCTCGACGCGCTCGACATCGCCCACGACGCCATCAAGAAGCTCTGCCAGGCCCAGCACGACCTGCGCAGCCAGGCCGGCAAGGACAAGACGGACGTGGCCCCGCCGGAGGTCGACGAGTCGATCTTGGCCGCTGTCAAGGAGCGCTTCGGCGCCGCCCTCGACGAGGCGACCCAGGTCAACGACAAGCTCGAGCG
>Ga0307318_10000701_pt1 | contig 10957 bp, 11 predicted proteins | sample ER_DNA_367_FD_194500 | JGI IMG/M metagenome (GOLD analysis project Ga0307318, IMG submission 194500) | Bulk soil microbial communities from the East River watershed near Crested Butte, Colorado, United States - ER_DNA_367 | ecosystem: Environmental > Terrestrial > Soil > Floodplain | place...
GCCAGTGCGGCAAGGATCTTCCTGTTGATGTGCATTGCTCTCCTTGTGTTGTTCGGAATTAGTGGGTCAAGATCTTGCTCAGGAAGTCTTTGGCACGTGTACTCTGCGCGTTTGTGAAGAACGAGTCGGGATCCGCCTCCTCGACGATCTGGCCGTCATCCATGAACACCACCCGATTTGCGGCCTTGCGCGCGAAGCCCATCTCATGAGTGACCACGATCATGGTCATGCCTTGGCGGGCTAGCGAGATCATCACGTCCAGCACCTCGTTCACCATCTCCGGGTCCAAGGCCGACGTCGGCTCGTCGAACATGATCACTTTGGGATCCATGGCGAGGGCCCGGGCGATCGCTACGCGCTGTTGCTGGCCGCCCGAAAGCTCAGCGGGATATTTCTCGGCCTGTGATTCCACTCCAACGCGCGTGAGCAGCTCCATGCCGCGCTTCTTCGCCTCCGCAGCAGGCCTCTTGCGCACCTTGATTGGGCCGAGCGTGACATTGTCCAGGACAGTCTTGTGGGAAAAAAGGTTGAACGATTGGAACACCATCCCGACATCGGCGCGTAACTGTGCTAGTCCTTTTCCTTCTTCGGGGAGCTTCTGACCGTCAATGCTGATGGTTCCGGACTCGATCGGTTCCAGCCGGTTGATGACTCGGCACAGTGTCGACTTACCTGAACCTGACGGTCCGAGAACGACGACGACCTCGCCCTTGCGCACTGTGAGATTGATCTTTTGGAGCACATAAAGCTCACCGAAGTGCTTGTCGACCTCACTGAGCACCACCAAAGGGCCGCCAAGATGGCTTGGCGCCACCGAAGGACCTGTCGTCGGATCGGGAACCTGCTCAGGCTCAGATGGGGCTTGGCGGGGAGCTTCCTCCGACGAGAGCTCGGACTTCGTCATGGGGCTGACCCTAGACGACTGGTCGCCGAAAAGGCATGGAATACGGGTTGATTTTCGGTTACAGCCCCAAGTTCTTTGCGTCGCAGAGACGCATTGCAAGGCTATCTACCAGAAATCCCCCATGTGCCCACGAAAGTCGCGCGGGGGGCGAGTACCCGCATGCCGTCGTGGGTCGGGCCGGTATTGAACGCATCCGGACCGCACGTCATGGGTTCGACAGCGATGGACCAATCACGGCTCGGCCCTCCGGTAAAGACCTGCACCCATTGTATGGCCTCGTCGCCCCACAACTCGGCATACCTGTCATCGAGGACCAGTCTCACCCGCCAGCGGCCCTCGGCATCACGCGCCAGGCCGGTCATCGCCGTGTCGAGATTTGTCGATCCGAGGAGGGGTCCGTTGCGCAGGTCGTAGACCGTGCCGTCAACCGGTGAAATCTTGACGGGAAGCAGCCGGTCATCCACCTCGAGATAAGACGCTGCGGGCACGGTGATCGCCACCTTGTCGACCCTTGACTCTCCGACAGTCAGGTAAGGGTGCGCGCCATACCCGAATGGCAGGTCTGCGGCGCCAATGTTGGTCGCCTCCACAGTCACAGTCAGTCCGTCCTCGCCGATCCGATGCGTGATCGTCGCCTCTAGGGTGCTGGGCCAGCCATGCTGCGGATAGATACGCACCCGGTTCGTGACCGCGTCCGGTTGCTTGTCGATCAGGACCCAGGGGACGTAGCCCGCAAGTCCGTGAATTGCGTTATGGCGATCCGGCTCGCTCAGCGCCAGCTGCTGGGTGACTCCATTGAAGACGTAGCGACCGTCACGAATTCGGTTCGGCCACGGGATCAGGTTCTGCCCGTGGCCGGCGCTGATTTGATCTTCTACGCCGAAGCCGCGGACCACATCCCGACCATCAACTGAAAAGCTGCGGAGCGTCGCACCGACCTCGGTGACAATAGCGCGCTGGGTACCGGAGGCGATCTCGTACTGTTCGCCGGTAGGCGTGGTGCTCACGGATTGGCACTTTATCTCTACGCGTTCGCCCGCATTACCCTTGGTCTGCTATGTCGACCGAGACGCAGGCACGCACTCATCCACGCTCCACCCATCAACGCACGTACCAGATTCGCACCTACGGGTGCCAGATGAACGTGCACGACTCCGAGCGGCTCGCTGGGTTGCTGGAGGAGGCGGGCTACCTCCGGGCGACCGAAGAGGCAGTGCCTGACGTCGTCGTTTTCAACACCTGCGCGGTGCGCGAGAACGCCGACAACCGCCTTTACGGAAGCCTTGGCAATCTGCTGCCTACCAAGAAGGCAAGGCCCGGTATGCAGATCGCCGTCGGGGGCTGCCTGGCGCAAAAGGACAAAGGCTTGATCCTGAGTCGGGCGCCGTGGGTGGACGTGGTGTTCGGGACTCACAACATTGGCTCGCTGCCCGTGCTGTTAGAACGCGCCCGAATTGAGCATGAGGCACAGGTCGAGATAAAGGAGGCTTTGGAGACCTTTCCCTCCAACCTGCCGACTCGGCGAGATTCGGCGTACGCAGCTTGGGTTTCCATCAGCGTCGGATGCAACAACACCTGCACGTTCTGCATCGTGCCTTCGCTACGTGGACGGGAGACCGATCGCCGACCAGGTGACATCCTTGCCGAGATCAGAGCATTGGTTGCCGAGGGAGTTCAGGAGGTGACCCTGCTCGGCCAGAACGTCAACTCCTATGGGGTGGAGTTCGGTGATCGCGGTGCCTTCGCGAAACTGCTTCGCGCGTGCGGTGACATAGAAGGCCTGGAACGTGTTCGCTTTACCTCGCCTCATCCCAAGGACTTCACCGGTGACGTGATTGCGGCAATGGCCGAGACACCCAATGTGATGCCCCAACTTCATATGCCGCTGCAGTCGGGATCGGACGCTGTGCTGCGCGCGATGCGTCGCTCCTATCGCAGCGAGCGGTATCTAGGCATCATCGATAAGGTCCGAGCCGCGATGCCCGAGGCCGCCATTACAACCGACATCATCGTTGGCTTTCCAGGTGAGACCGAGCAAGACTTCCACGCGACCCTTGATGTGGTCGCAGCTGCCCGATTCGCGTCGGCCTTCACTTTCCAGTACTCCATCCGTCCCGGAACGCCCGCGGCGACGATGGATGGTCAGGTCCCTAAACCGGTCGTCCAGGAACGCTATGACCGCCTCGTGGATCTGGTCGGCAAGGTCGCCATGGAGGAGAACCAAAAGCAGCTTGGCAGGCAAGTTGAGGTGATGTTCGCCGACGGTGAGGGTCGTAAGGATGCATTCACCCACCGAATGTCGGGAAGAGCCCGCGACAACCGGCTCGTCCACGTCACGGTGCCCGAGGAGCTCGCGGAGCGTCCACGGCCTGGCGATATCGCCGAGATGATCATCACCTATGCAGCGCCGCACTATCTCAATGCTGACGGGGGACTCGCGGCCCTGCGCCGCACTCGTGGCGGCGACGCTTGGCAAGCGAGCCGGCCGGTATCCGAAACTCCAGCTTCCACAGCAGTCAATGTGGGCATGCCGACCGTCGGTGTCCCTGCTATCGTGCAGGCCGCTGAAACCTGCCTCGCGCACTGACCAATCACATTGCCAAAAAGGGCACATTGCCAATAAGGGCACATTGCCAATAAGGGCTGGAGGACCAACTGCATGCCGGCCGAACGATTTGTTGAGAAGCTGAATGTTCAGATCGGACACGAGTTCGCCGCGCATCAGCAGTACGTGGCATGTGCGGTCTATTACGACGCGCTGACGATGCCGCAGATGGCGAGCTTCTTCTACGCGCAGGCCTTAGAGGAAACCGACCACGCGATGATGATGATCAAGTACCTCATTGATCAGGATGCACCCGTCATCGTTCCCGGTGTTAGCGCTCCGCAGGTCGATTTTGGAGATGTCGTCGCACCCGTCGAGCTGGCCCTCGACCAGGAACGCCGGGTTACCGCGCTGATCAATGAGTTGACAAAAATCGCGCGCCAAGACAACGACTTCGCCTCGGACCAGTTCATGCAGTGGTTCATCAAGGAGCAAGTCGAGGAAGTCGCCACGATGAGCGATCTGGTCGCTGTGGTGCGACGATCAGAGAACAACATCGAGGATATTGAGGAGTACGTCCAACGGGAGCAGAGGCGGGAATCACTCGATCCGACCGCCCCAGTGATCGCCGGCGGCTAATTCAGCAGGCCGCAGCCCGACATTAAGACCTTAGGCAGGCTGTTCTGGCTGGTCACTGGCGAAGTCGCTGAGCTTGTCCTTGGCCATCTCCTGACCTTGATCCACGTGCTCGGTGTACTTGTCTCCGGTCTTCTCGTCGACCATGTCCCCGGCCTTCTCGACGCCAGCGTCAACCTTGTCTTGTTGCCCGCTCATTGCGTCCTTCGCCTTGTCGAAGATGCCCATCGCCTGCCACCTTTCTGGGGGATTACGACGCCACAGCGATTACGTCGGTGCCAGGACGACCCAAGTGGCACCATCTTCGTTTCTACCCCAGCCTCTGAGAGATGTCGACCACCCAACCAGCGCAAATCTCCCGCTAGGCCACACTGTGGACGTGACCGTGGTGCTCGTCGGCCCAACTGCAGCGGGAAAGTCAGCGCTGGCTGCCGGCCTGGCTCGACGTTACGCAGCCGAAGGTAGAGCGGCGGAGGTCATCAATGCCGACTCCATGCTGGTCTATCGGGGCATGGATATCGGCACCGCCAAGCCCTCAGAAGTTGAGCGAACCGAGATCTGCCATCACATGATCGACCTGGTGGACGTCAACGAGACCACGACTGTGGCGGAGTTTCAGCAGCTAGCACGAGCCGCCATCGCAGAGTGCCAGACACGAAACGTCATTCCGATCGTGGTTGGTGGATCCGCCTTGTACGTCCGAGCCATTCTCGACCATTTCGATTTCCCAGGAACTGATCCGGCAGTCCGAGCCCGGCTGGAGAACGAGCTTGCGCGGCACGGCGCCGAGCCGCTGTACCAGCGGTTGAGCGATGTCGATCCGCTGGCTGCTCGCCGCATTCTTCCGGGCAATTCCCGGCGGATTGTCCGCGCGTTGGAGGTCATCGAACTGACTGGTCGCCCGTTTTCGGCGATGCTGCCCGACCGTCGATACCGGCTTACAAATGTCGTGCAGATCGGCCTTGCCATCGATCGGGCGGCACTTGACACCCGGATTGCCGTCCGGGTCGATGCGATGTGGGCTGCGGGATTCGTCGACGAGGTCCGCCGGCTCGCCGCCGCCGGCCTTCGCGAAAGTCTTACCGCGTCGCGCGCGCTTGGCTATCGCCAGGTGCTGCAGTTTCTGGACGGTGAGATCAGCGAGGCGCAGGCACGGGAGCTCACCATCAGCGCAACGCGCAAGTTCGCCCGGCGGCAAGACTCATGGTTCCGCAAGGACGCGCGAATCCACTGGTTGCCCTATGACCAGCCTGACCTAGTTTCGGCCGCGTACGCGTTGGCGGGCCAGGAGGGAAACGGCGCCGTGACGGATGGTCTTGTCATCAGGCCCTCAATGGAAGACTGACCCTTATGCGCAGGTGGTCGTTCGCCAAAGGACACGGCACCGAGAACGACTTCGTGATCCTCCTGGATCGGGAGTCGATGCTGGAGGTCGGTGCTGCCGAAGTGCGTTTCATCTGCGACCGCCGGGCTGGTATCGGCGCAGATGGCCTGCTGCGAGCCGTACTCGCCAAGCATGTCGATACCTGGGATGGCGACGGTGCGCTGTGGTTCATGGATTACCGCAATGCCGATGGGTCGATCGCGGAAATGTGCGGCAACGGCATCCGGGTCTTCGTCCGCTTCCTCCTCGAGCAAGACCTGGTAAGTGGGCCGATCGTCGACATCGCTACCAGGAGTGGTCTCAGAGTGGCGACAGCGCTACCTGATGGCAGGATTCGGGTCTCGATGGGCCCGGTCGCGATCAGACATCGCTGGGTCGTCGTCACCACTGCCGACGGCGTTGACTTCAAGGCGCTGACGGCGGACGTCGGCAACCCTCATGCCGTGAGCTTCGTGGACGACCTTGATGGGTTGCCGCTTCATGCGGCTCCGCACTGGGACCCGTCTGAGGAGTTTCCGCGAGGGGTCAACCTGGAGTTCGTGCGCCGCCTCGGCCCGCAACATGTGGCCATGCGCGTGTACGAACGGGGAGTCGGCGAAACACGCTCCTGTGGTACCGGCATGGTCGCCGCAGCCGCCGTGGCTCGCGTGCATGATCAAGATCTGACCGCACTGCCGGTGACCTATCGCGTCGACGTGCCCGGCGGCACGGTCGAGGTTGAGCTAACCAAGGATGAGGCTTACTTGACGGGACCCGCGGTCCTCGTTGCGCATGGTGAGCTCACGGTGCCTGACCGCGCAGCGCTCGCATCTCAGATCGCCACCTCCACCGCGTCGGGTACGTCCCGGCCGGCCTAACAAACAGGAGCCGCCATGTCTGTCCTCGACGGTTCTCGCTTTCCGGAAAGGTCTCCGTAGTAACCGGAGCCAATCGCGGCATCGGTCGCGCACTTGCCATAGCTCTGGCCGAGGCCGGCAGCGACGTCGTGCTGTTGGTTCGAGACACCGCCGGATCGGCAGAGGTGCTGAGCGAGCTAGAGCGCCTCGGGGTAACTGCCATTGCAGTGACCGCAGACGTCACCGAGGCCGATCAGGTGCGGCGTGCGGTCGATGAGGTCCTGGATCGACTCGGTCAAGTCGATGTGTTGGTAAACAACGCCGGCGCGTGTATTCACCGGGCATCCTTGGAGGTCACTGAGGAGGAGTGGCGCTTCGTCATGGACGTCAACGTCAACGGCGTCTGGCACTGCTCGCAGGAGTTCGGTCGGCAGATGGTCGCCCAACACAGTGGCGCCATCATCAATATCGGCTCGATATCGGCGAACATCGTCAATCGGCCACAGTGGCAGCCGGCGTACAACGCGTCTAAGGCTGCGGTTCACCAGCTCACTCGCTCGCTGGCCGCGGAATGGGCGCCACACGGGGTTCGGGTCAACGCCCTGGCGCCCGGCTATATCAAGACCGAGATGGCGCCGGTCGATAGGCCCGAGTTCAAGCGTTATTGGATCGAGGACGCGCCGATGCGGCGTTACGCGATGCCGTCCGAGCTGGGCCCAAGCTTGGTCTACCTTGCCTCTGATGCGTCGTCGTTCATGACGGGTGAGGTTGTGGTTATTGACGGTGGCTACACGCTTTTCTGAGCTGCTCAGCAGCAAAGCTGGCGCGCAGTGACTCGGCAGACGCGCAAAAAACATCGCTGCCCGTTGTCTCGCCGTGAGATTCTGGTTAAGAGATGACACTTCCACGACGAGACCCAGACTTGCAGTCCCAACCAGCTGACGAGTTGATAATCGAGCGGCTTGAACCTAGGCCGGCAGTCGCAGCCGGCTACGACGGAGATCAGCAAGACCTTGAAGACCGGCTTTCGCTGCGCCGGGTTGCCGGGATGTCGACCGAGCTGGCCGACATCAGCGAGGTCGAGTACCGGCAGTTGCTCCTCGAGCGAGTGGTTCTGGTCAGCGTATGGACCAGCGGCAGCGAGGTGAGTGCCGAGAATTAGATCGCCGAGCTCAAATTGCTCGCCGAAACGGCCGGCTCGCGTGTCCTGGAAGGCTTGATCCAACGCCGGGAACGGCCGGATCCTGCCACCTATATTGGGCGGGGAAAGGTAGCCGAGTTACGCGATGTGGTCGTTGCCACCGGGGCAGACACGGTGATCTGCGACGGGGAGCTGACCTTGGCGCAGCTGCGCAATCTGGAGGATCGAGTCGGCGTAAAGGTTATCGACCGGACGGCGCTCATCCTCGACATTTTCGCCGCCCACGCCAAGAGCGTCGAAGGCAAGGCCCAGGTGGAGCTGGCCCAACTGCAATACCTCAAGCAGCGGTTACGCGGCTGGGGCGGCAATCTCTCCAGGCAGGTCGGTGGCCGGGCAAGCGGCGGCGTCGGCATCGGTGGCCGCGGTCCCGGCGAGACCAAGCTGGAGACCGACCGCCGTCGCATCAATAGCCGCATTGCCAAGCTGCGGGCCGCACTACGCGAGATGGATACGACTCGGGAGACCAAGCGTGCGGAGCGGCGGCGCCATCAAGTTCCGTCCGTCGCCATCGTTGGGTACACCAACGCCGGCAAGTCCAGCCTGCTCAATCGGCTGACCGGCGCCGGCGTCCTCGTCGATGACGCATTGTTTGCGACGTTGGACCCGACTACTCGGCGCGCAGCGGCTGCGGACGGCAGGATCTATACGCTGACCGACACCGTCGGCTTCGTCCGTCACCTACCGCACGACCTCGTCGAAGCGTTTGCCTCGACGTTGGAGGAGTCCACCTACGCCGACCTGCTGGTGCATGTGGTGGATGGCTCAGACCTCGACCCCGTCGGCCAAATCAACGCGGTGCGTGCAGTATTGGCCGACATCGGCGCCGGCGAGGTCCCCGAACTTATTGTGATCAACAAAATCGACCGGGCTGCCGCTGAAACACTGCGCACGCTGCATGCTAGCTATCCAGGCGCGATGTTCGTTTCGGCGCGGACCGGCAGAGGGATCGAACAGCTACAGACCACGATTGAGTCGATGCTGCCTCGGCCGGAGATACATATCCGCGCGCTCCTCCCGTATGAGCGCGGTGATCTGGTCAACCGGATTCACCAAACCGGAGAGTTCCTTGCTACCGAGCATCTTCCTGAAGGCACCCTGGTCACAGCCCGGGTGAGTCCGGCGCTGGCGGCGGAGCTAGCGCCGTACGAACTAGTGACCACCGAAACAGTGCGGCGCGATTGAACAATGCTGGCTGGCCCCCACTGTTGTGACTAGAGTTCTGCGATGACCGCAGTGACCAAGGCATCCAGCTTGGAACTTGGTCACCGTGACGTACTCGGGGCCGCGGTCAAGGCAATTGGCGGCACCGATCGGCCCGGTCAGGTCGAGATGGCAGATGCCATCGCATCCAGCCTCGAATCCGATCACCATCTTCTGGTTCAGGCTGGCACCGGGACCGGCAAGTCACTAGGTTATTTGGCTCCTGCGCTGCTGTGGTTGATCCGGCATCCAGGCGAGCGGATTGTCGTCGCTACCGCAACGCTGGCATTGCAGGCGCAGCTGGTCAACAACGACATTCCGGCAGCGGTCGATGCGGTGGAGGCCGTTACCGGCCAGCGGCCACGGCACGCAATACTCAAAGGCCGCACAAATTACGTGTGCATGCTGCGGTTGCGGGAGGGCACCGCTGCTGATCAGGAGGCGCTCATTCCGGCCGGTGAGCTGATCGAGACCCTCAGATCCACGGAGCAAAGCACGCCCGAGTCCGCTCTCGGCGCCGAGGTTCTGGCCCTGCGCACCTGGGCTACCGACCAGGCCGAGCAACACGGCCTGGCTGACCGTGACGACGCTCCGTCCCATACCGAAAGAGGCTGGGCTCAGGTCTCGATCCCGGTTCGGGAATGTTTAGGTGTGCAGCGCTGTCCTTATGGCGCGGAGTGCTTCGTTGAGAGCTCGCGAGACACCGCCCGCGCGGCTGACCTCGTGGTTACCAATCATGCACTGCTGGCGATCAATGCCATGCATGGTGGGACCGCGCTTCCAGAGCACAGCGCGGTGATCATTGACGAGGCTCATGAGCTGGTATCCCGGGTGACCAGTGCCGCATCAGCCGAACTAAGTCCCCAGATGGTCGAGCGCGTCGCCCGCCGGACACTGACCTATCTGGAGGACAAGTCCGGGCAGGACTTGCTGGACTCGGCCAAGACACTGCACAACACCTTGGATGGCGGAGCACTCGAGCGCGTGGAGGACCCTGACAGCGCGTTCGTCGAGGCCTGCGCTGCCGTACGCGACGCAGCTCGGGCTGTGGTCAGTGCGCTGGCCAGCGGGGACAACCAAACTCCGGACAGACGGCAGACCGCGTCGGCAGTCAAGGAACTCTTCGACATTGCGGAGCGAATGGCAGCTCTGGACAACCACGACGTGGTGTGGATAGCCGATCGCGAGCGCTTCGGCCGCGAGGCGCGGGTATCGCCGCTGTCGGTGGCGGGACTCATGCGGAGCCGCATCTTCGGTGAGCACACCACCGTGCTGACATCTGCGACGCTCAAGCTGGGCGGCGACTTCACCCCCATTGCGACCAGCGTGGGACTCAAAGTCGAGGAGCGCCTGGACTCTGCCCCAAGATCGAATGATCGTAGGCAGCACGAGACTGCTGAGAATGATCTTGAAGATCGCAGCGTCCCGTGGCGCGGCTTGGATGTCGGGTCGCCCTTTGAGTATCGGCGGCAGGGGATCTTGTACGTCGCCCGATCTCTGCCACCGCCGGGGCGGGACGGCTTATCTGAAGACTCCCTGGCCGAGATCGCTGAGCTTGTGGAAGCCTCCGATGGCCGCACACTTGGGCTGTTCTCATCGCGTAAGGCAGCCGAGGTTGCGGCCGTCTATAGCCGCAAGCGGCTGCCAAACTTGACGATCTTGTGCCAGGGTGATGCGCAGCTACCTGAGCTCACCAGGCAATTCATTGCGGACGAGCAAGCGAGCCTGTTTGGCACCCTGTCACTCTGGCAGGGAGTCGACGTGCCGGGTGCGACCTGCCAGCTAGTGATCATCGACCGCATCCCGTTTCCGCGCCCTGATGAGCCGCTGACCGTGGCACGCCAGCGGGCTGTCGCGGAAGCAGGTGGCAATGGATTCATGAAGATCGCCGCAAGCCATGCTGCGCTGCTGCTGGCGCAAGGCTCTGGGCGGCTGATCCGTCGCCTGTCTGACAGGGGGGTGGTCGCCGTACTCGATCCCCGACTGGTCACCGCGCGCTACGGCGCATTCCTCAAGGCATCCATGCCGGACATGTGGCAGACGACAGACCGGCAGGTGGCAGCTCAAGCGCTCCGTCGCCTCTCCGGGCAATCATGATCATCTAGGTTCTGCGAGCGGCGGCCACCAAATCCATAGCTGGCGAAGGTGTCGTTCGTCTGGCACGCTTGCGCTATGGAGCACACGTACGATTTCGACCTGGCGGTCATCGGTTCGGGTCCTGGCGGCCAGAAGGCTGCGATCATGGCGGCCA
>Ga0307318_10000704_pt1 | contig 10932 bp, 9 predicted proteins | sample ER_DNA_367_FD_194500 | JGI IMG/M metagenome (GOLD analysis project Ga0307318, IMG submission 194500) | Bulk soil microbial communities from the East River watershed near Crested Butte, Colorado, United States - ER_DNA_367 | ecosystem: Environmental > Terrestrial > Soil > Floodplain | place: USA...
CTCCCACGGGCACTTGCCCGCACACGCACTTTACGACGGACTTTAGGTCCGCGCGTCCCTCAATAGAGTGAGCCGTCCGCGGTTAGAAATGTACCCGCAAAACGGCTGCTTTTCTGGTCGACGGAGTCCACCTGGTCACATAGGCCGTTCGGCCCGTCAGCGCCGTCGTCCAGAGAAGGGTCTTCCGCCCCCTCACGTGCATCAGCGTCTTCGTCCGCTTGCTCCCCAACCACTTCATCCGCAGATACGAGCCCTGCGGGCGGTGCTCGACCCAGACGATGCGCCTCGACGTCACGGACGGGCTCGCCTCCATCCAGACGTTCGTCCGCTTGATCGCGTGCCGCTTGTTCGTGGCGAGATCGAGCACGTAGATCGACGAGCCGCCGCGGACGATGCGGTGCCAGGCGAGCCGTCCGCCGCGAAGGGCCGGCCGGCCGAGGTCGGCTGCGCTGCGCACGGAGGCGATGACCCGTTCGTCGGGGTTCGGCTTGCTGATATCTGCGAGGACGAGGCGCTCGTGGGCGCCGTCGTTGCGGATGTAGGCGAGCAGCGGGTAGTCGAGGGCCGGATGCGAATAGGGCCCGTCGAGCTCGCGCATGGGAGAGTCGTGGCGCCAGTCGATCACCTTGATGCCCTGGTCGTCCTCGTAGGCGAGGTAGTCGCCGTCGAGCGCGGGGGCGTTCGCCGGGCTCACCGTGTCCGTCGGGTCCGGGGCGGGCGGCGCGACGACCACCTTCAGAGTCCCGGAGTCGATGCGGGCCCGCGCGAGCGTCTTTCCGTCTGCGGCCGGGTCGAAGCCGCGGCCAAGCGAGGTGACAGCGGCGCCGGCAGCCGGTGCGACGGCAAGGAGGACGACCGCGAGCCCGAGCACGATCGCGTTCGCACGCGGGACGACGGTGGCGCGTCCGACGAGTCTCTCGACGGCGGCCGGGCCGTTCGGCTCTCGGTGCCGCGGCCAGACGGCCATGAAAGCGCGCCCCGCCCCGTAGAGCGCGAAACAGCCGGCCGCGACGGCCGGTTTCCCGAGCGCGAGCGCCGCGGCGCACGCGACCCAGAACGTGGCGACCGGCTGGAAGGTGAGAAAGCCAAGGCCTAGGCCGGCCCCGTAGCCGGCGCTCCACAGAGGAAGCGGCAGCTCGTATTGCCAGCGCTCCGGCACCTGCCTGCGGGACTGCGGGAGGGGCAGGCGGAGGATGCCCGCCTCACGGAGCGCGGCGAGGAAGGCGAGCGCCGCCGCCGCGATGAGCGCCGGCCTGGTGCCGACGAGGCTCCCGACGAAGCCGAGCGTCGCTCCGAGCACGGCCGATGCGACGAGAGCCGCGAGCGCGAAGAGTGCGATTGCGAGCCGTTGAGGGGAGCGGCTCCCGCACACGGCGGGAGTGAAGGTCTCGACCATGGAGAGGCCTCAGGGCGACCAGGCGCCCGAGACACCGGCGAGAAGGGCGGTCGCCGCGAGCGCGGCAGCAACGGCTAGCACTTGAGCCCCGAGTCGTAGTAAAGGACACAGAACACGCGCCGGCCGTCGAAGCAGTAGCCCGTCAGGGACGCATCGCCGTTGATCCGCTTCTTGCTGTACGAGCAGCAGTCCACGAGCTTCCGCACCTGGCCGCCGCAGCAGCGGTACCACGCGCCCTGCATGACGCCGCCGATCTTGTAGTGCTCGTTCGTCCAGTCCTCGCAGAGCCGCGTCCGCGGGGCACGCGGGAGAAACTCCCCGTCCGGTGAGCGCAGCCGGCTGCCGGAGCCGTCCACAGCCCAGCCCTCGGAGTTGACCGGGCGGCCGAGATTGTCGATCGGATGTCCGTCGCTCGGCCGGAGCGGAAAGCCGTTCTTGTCGATGCGCGGGAGACCGAGCGGGTTCAGGCACGACCCGGTCGTCCAGATGTGGCCGCAGAAGTGGAAGGCCTCGCTCTTCTCGGGCCGGACCGCTGCCGCGACCGCCGCTCCGCCCGTCGCCGCCAGCACCGCGCCGCCCATGCGCCCGAGGAACGACCTCCTGGTCATCCCCGAGGCCAGGCGGGTGGAAAGCGCGCGGGCCGCAGCGTCGAGGAGCCCGTCAGGCCGGCGCATGTTCCATCCTTGCGGAGCCCAACGCGACGAGGCCGTCGAGCTGCTCGAGCGAGTTGACCGTGCCCTTGGCCGCGACGAACCCGTCGACGACGTGGACGAGGAACGGCGTCCCCGGGACGCTCCAGCGCTCGAAGACGGAGGGCTCCTCGTGCTCGTACACGGTCCGCACAGGCATTCCCTCGCGCTCGAAGGCCCGCACGCCCGGCGCGATCGCGCGGCAGAGGCGGCAGTCGGCACTGAAGAAGGCGATGAGCTCCTCCCCGACCCGGGTGAGGCCGTCGAGCTCCGGGGCCACGTCGCCGACGGGCGGGCCCTCCTCGGCGAGCTCGAGGGCGACGCCGGGCCCGAGGCGCATCGTCAGCACGCCCACCTGGCGGTACAGGGCGAGCACGAGCGCCGCCAGAGCGAGAACGGCGAGGCCGAGGACCACGAGTGCCGCGAAGACGATCGCGTCGCTGGACGGCCGGCCGACCTCGACGTCCGCGAATGCGCCGAACGCCGCGATTCCCGTGAAGAGAACGGCGCGGCCGAGAAGAAGGTCGGTGCTGCGTTCCTTGGCGCCAAAGCACCCGCAGCGGAGCCGGCGCACACCGCGGGCACGCACGCTCGCGAGCGCGGCGACGAACACGGCTCCGAGGACGACGGCGGCGACCGCAGCGGCTCTTACGCCCGCGAACAGGAGGACGCCGGTCGCGAGCTCGATCCCCGTCAGCGCGGCGAGCGCAGCGCCGCGCCGGCGCGCGGGTACGCCGTAGGGCGCCAGGAACGACGAGTCTCGGGACAGGAGCTTTGACACGCCCGCCCACAAGAGGGCGACCGCGACGAACAAACGGGCGATGAGGTCGAGCGACAACACTGGGCGTTGGTTCGTCGGCTGGGCGTTCCGCCCTTCGTTCTCCCGAGGCCGCAGGATAACGGCTACCCCGGGGGATCGGCCCGACGAGCGTGGCCTTGATCCTCAGCCGGCGTGCTCGGCGCTTCTCAGGCCGCGTAGTGCCCAGAGCGAGAAGCCGAGCACGAGAGCCGCGGCGAGCGCGAACGCGAGCCCGACCTCGGTCGGGGACCCCGCCAGAAAGCCGCGGCCTGCCTCGAGCACCCGCGTGATCGGGTTGTACGTCGCGACATTGTGGATCCACCCCTGCAGCAGGGCAAGCGGGACGTAGACCGGAGCGAAGAAGAGGAGAAGAAAGACGGGCATCTGCATGACCGGGCCCGCCTGCATCGTTCGGAGACGGAGTGCGACGCCGGTCGCCCAGAGGATCGCCGCGAGGTAGAGGCCGACGAGGTCGACGCTACTGCCGCCGACGTTCATCCCCACGAGCAGCGCGACTACCGTCACCACCGCAGCCGTGACGAGCCAGCGGACGAGCGCCGCGGCCGCGTAGCCGAGCACGATCCCGCTGCGGTGCGGCGCGGCGAGGAGGAGCCGGCGACCGAAGCCGCTCTCGAAGTCCCGCGCGATCCCGAAGCCGGTGAAGACCCCGCCGAACGCAGCAGACTGGAGAAGCACGAAGACGAACTGGAAGGCCGTGTACCCCGGTGGGTAGTCGAATCCCGGCACCTGGTCGATGCGCGAGAGACCGCCCGCAAACGCCGTGAAGAAGAAGAGCGGGAAGATCAGGGACGGGATCAGGAGCGACGGGTTCGTGAACACGTTGTGGAGCACGCGCCAGGCCACCCCTTCGGCGACGGACAAGGTCCTCATGAGCGTGTGAGCCTCGTCCGCAGCGACACGGAGGCGAGCGTGATCGCGGTCACCGCGATGAGGATGGCGACTCCGAAGCCGAGCGCGAGTGCCTCCGCGTCCCACCCGATGACGATCAGGCTGCGGATGCCCTCGATGAGGTACGAAACCGGGTTCAGCGTCGCGGCGGTCTGGAACCACTTGATCTCGATCAGGTTCCGCGGCATCGCCATCGACGAGATGAAGAGGAAGACGAAGAAGACCGGGAACATGCCTTGGACCGCCTCGCCCGATCCGGTACGGAGCGCGAGGAAGGCGCCGAGCGCGCCGAAGCCGAGCCCGATCAGGAGCGAGAAGATGAACAGCACGGCGATCCCCCCGACGCCCGCCGCGAAGTGGACGCCGAGGATGAGGCCGGCGGCGATCCACACCGCGGCCTGGACCGCGGTCATCGCCATCACCCCGCCTAGCTGGCCTCCCAGGAGGGCGATGCCGCGCATCGGCGTCAGCGCGAGGCGGTTGAGGAAACCCGTCTGAATGTCGCGAGCGAGATCCGTGCCGGCGTTCATGGTCGCGAAGAGCGCGCCCTGCATGAACGGGACGGCGAGCGCAAAGGCCAGATACGAGTCGGTGGGGAACCCGGGCAGGTGCGTGGCCGACTGAAGGCCGGTCGAGTTCACCGCGAGCAGGAGCAGCGGGAAGACGAGCGGGAAGACGACGTTCGCCGGCTGGCGCGCGGTGCGCACGACCGAACGCCGCGCGAGCTGACCGACCTGCTCGACGAACCTCTCGCTCACGCCGGCTCGAGCGCGAGCTCGGGTTCTTCCTCCTCCTCGCCCGCGCCTTCGAGCGAGCGGCCGGTCTTGGCGAGGAAGACATCGTCGAGCGACGGCTGGTGCAGCTGGAGGTTCTCGACCTTGAGGCCCTCGGCGTCGAGAGCACGCACGATCTCGGCCAGGTCGGCCTCGCCCGTGTTCAGGCGGACCGCCACGCCCTGGATGGCAGCGCAGAGCTCGCCGAAGCGCGCGAGGATCGCGGCCGCGCGCTCCTTGTCCTCGAGGTCTGCGGGGACGACCTCGACGGTGGGCCGCCCGACCTCCGCCTTCAGCTGTGCCGGTGTTCCCTCGGCGACGATCCGGCCGTGGTCGATGATCCCGACCCGGTTGGCGAGCACGTCCGCCTCCTCGAGGTACTGCGTCGTCAGGAAGACCGTGACGCCGTCGTCTTGCGCGAGGCGGCGGACTTCCTCCCAGAGCGCGCTTCGGCTCTGCACGTCGAGGCCCGTGGTCGGCTCGTCGAGGAAAAGGATTTGCGGCGAGTGCACCAGGGCGAGCGCAAGGTCGAGCCGGCGCTTCATCCCGCCGGAGTAGCCGCGCACCTTGCGGTCGGCTGCCTGCGAGAGCCCGACGCGCTCGAGCAGGAGCTCACCTCGCCGCCCGCGCTCCGAACGCGGGATTCCCTGCAGCGTCGTCTGCAGGCGCAGGTGCTCGCGGCCGGTGAGCAGCGGATCGAGCGCGGCCTCCTGGAGCGCCGCGCCGATCGCGGCCCGGACCTGCGGGCCCTCGCGAACGATGTCGTAGCCGGCCACGGTCGCCGTCCCGGCGGTCGGCGGCAGCAGAGTCGTGAGCATGTGCACTGTCGTCGACTTGCCCGCGCCGTTCGGGCCGAGGAACCCGTAGATCTCGCCGGGGTGCACGACGAGATCGATCCCGTCCACGGCGCGCGGGCCCTTCTTGAACTCGCGCACCAGTCCGCTCGCGACGATCCCATGCTCGTCCGCCATGGTTATAGGCTAGTCGTGTGAGCACTCCGACGGTCTCACGCGGCGCGGAGCTCGACACGTGGGTCAGCTTCCTCCGAACGCACTCCGCGATCGTCGGGAAGCTGAACGCAGAGCTCGTGGCCGAGCACGGGCTGACGATCAACGACTTCGAGGTCCTGCTCCACCTTTCGTGGGCACCCGAGCAAGCGATGCGGCGGGTCGACCTCGCCTCCAGCGTCCTTCTCACTCCCTCGGGGATCACACGGCTCCTCGACGGGCTCGAGCGCTCGGGCTTCGTTGCGCGCGAAGCCTGCGCAACCGATCGGCGCGTCGTCTACGCGAAGCTGACTCCGGCGGGGAGCGAGAAGCTGCAGGCCGCGCGCACGACGCACCTCGCGGGCGTGCATCGGCTCTTCGTCGAGCGTTTCAGCGCGGACGAGCTCGCGAGCCTCGCCGGCCTCCTCGGGCGGCTTCCCGGCGCGAACGGCGACAGTCCGGACTGTTAGAGCGCGAGCACGTCGTCCGCCTCCGCGACGACGAGCGGATCGTGCGTCGCGCAGACGACCGCGGCACCGTGCTCGCGGGCGTAGCGTCCGAAGAGCGCGCCGACCGCGAGCGCGTTCGCCTCGTCGAGCCGCGCGGTGGGCTCGTCGGCAAGTAGGAGCTTCGCTTCGGCGGCGAGCGCGCGGGCGATCGCCACGCGCTGGCGCTCTCCTGCCGAGAGCCGGGCGACCCGCTGCTCCGCCCGCTCGGCAAGTCCGATCTCGGAGAGGGCATCGAGCGCGCGCTGGTGCGCCTCGTCGGGGCTCAGGTCTCGTAGCGCGAGCGCGACCTCCACGTTCTCGCGCGCGCTGAGAAACGGGGTCAGTGCCGGGTCCTGCGGGATGAACGCGATCGGGTCGCGCCGGAGCGCGGCGCGCTCCTCCCTCCCCAGCTCGACCAGATCGCTCCCGAGGACGCTGACGCTCCCGGCGCTGGGGTCGCGTAGCCCGGCGAGGATGTGGAGGAGAGTCGTCTTCCCCGAGCCGGAGGGGCCGGTCAATGCAGTCAGCCGGCCGCCGCGGAAGGCGGCGTCGAGCCCGTCCAGGACGACGGTCTCGCGCGCGCCGACCCCGTAGCGCTTGCCCACCCCCCGCGCCTGCGCAAGCACAGCGCCGTTTTCCTTCAGGGCCGGAGCCGGTGCCTGTCCGTCCCGAGATCCGGGCTGCTCCGGCTGGCCGGCGGCCGAGACGACGATCCCCTCGTCACCGAGCTCGGCGCGCGCCCGCGAGCCGATCCGGGCGCGGATGAGGAGCTCTTCCGGCAGGCGCACCCACCCGCCGCGCGCAACGACGAGCGTCTCCCCGTCGCCCCGCTCCGTCTCCTCGCTGACGCGGCCGTCGCGGACGCGGACGATCCGGTCGGCGATGGTGGTCGACTCGACGTCGTGGCTGACGAGCACCGTGGTGCACCCGTGCTCGCGGGCGAGCTCACCGATGAGCTCGTAGACGAGCCCGGCGCTCCCGGCGTCGAGCTCTCCCGTCGGCTCGTCGGCGAGGAGCAGCATCGGGCGGTGTGCGAGCGCGCCGCACACGGCGATGCGCTGCTGCTCGCCGCCCGAGAGCTCTGCGGGACGCGCAGCGCGCTTGTCCTCGAGGCCCACGCGCTCGAGGAGCTCGTCGGCCCGCTTCTCCCTCTCTACGCCGGGCGTACCGGCAAGGCCGAGCTGGACGCCGACGAGCTCGCGGGCAGTCAGGTCGGGGTCGAGCGAACGGGAGTAGTGCTGCTCGACGTAGCCGGTCGTCCGCGAGCGGTACTCGGCCAGGCGGCTCGACGACAGGCGTCCGAGGTCGGCGTCGAAGACATGTGCCGTGCCGGCGGAGGGTCGCTCGAGCCCGGCGAGAACCCGGAGCAACGTCGACTTCCCGGACCCGCTCGGGCCGAGAACGACCAGCACCTCCTTCTCCTGCACGGAGAGCGTGAGGCCCTGAAGCGCGGCGGCGTGTCCCTCCGGCGTCGAGTAGACGCGGAAGAGATCGCGGACTTCGACGGCGCTCACACCGCCCTCCTCGTCGAGAGCGCGACCAGCCCTGCTGTGAGCACGCCGTACACCGCGCAGGCGAGCGCGACGAGGCGCCAGTCCACCGCAATCGCGAGCGGCGGCTCGGGCAGGGACGCACCCGCGGTCAGCGTGACGAGATCGACCGCGAGGACAGCTAGAAGCGCGGCCGCGGCCAGCCCGCCGAGCAACCCGAGGGCGGCGACGAGGACCGCGCGGAGGCGGAGGTGCCGCCTGAGCATTCCCGGCCCCGCACCCTGCGTCTCCAGATCGAAGAGCTCGCGGCGCTCGTCGCGTGCGTCTCCGGCGAGGAGAACGGCGAGCCCGACGAGCGCAAGCAAGAAGGCGATGACCGCGGCCCCCGTCAGCGCGGCCAGCGAGCCGCGGGCGAGCGGGTCGGCGCGGAGGCGATCCTCGATCTCGGCGCGAGAGGAGACCGAGAGAGGCACGAACGGCGGCCGTTCCAGCTTGGCGCCGAGATCCTCGGGCCCGGCGAGCCAGAGCTCGTTCGGCACCGCCGTTCCGGGATTCGACGCGTTCATGGCGACATAGAGCGAGCGCTCGTCTCCGAGCACGAAGTCGCCGTAGGCCGACGGAAAGCGGCGGATCGTTCCCACGACGCGAACCGGCACGGAGCCGCCCGGGAGCCGGAGCGGGAGGATGCCGCCAGAGCCCGCGGCCGCCGCGAGGCGGGGCGTCGCGACCACCGCGGGTGGAGCGGTTGCTTGGCTCGGCTGAAAGCGCGGGTTAGCGGCCTCGTTCGAGAGCAGGAAACGGAGCCTCGACCCGGTCGCGTCGACGTTGTCGAGCCCGATCCAGCCCGAGTAGTCCGTGATCGCGCTCCCGCCGGCGATCGCCGGGGCCAGAGTGAGCACCCCGTCCACGCGCGCGAAGTCGCCGTGGCCCTCGACCGAGAGCGCGCGCGAGAGCTCGAGCGCGACGATCCGCCCGCGGAGAGCCCCGGGCGGGATCGAGGCCCTCAGCATCCCTCTCCCCGGCTTCGCCGTCCCGAGGTCGATGCGCGCAAATAGATCGTCCGGCTGGAGCACGACCGCCGTGAGCGCGACGGCGCCCCCGCGCAGGGTGTAGGGAATCACGAGCTCCGAGGCGTCGGCCGGCAGCGGAGCGCCGCGCAGAACCGGGGGCGGGCTGGGCTCGATGCGCTCGATCAGCTCACTGCGGGAGAGCGACGAGAAGCGGCCCTGCCAGCCGTCGAGGTCCGCGATCGCGGCTGCGGGCACGCCGAGTACGGTCAGCTGGTCGGGCCCTCCTGCGCTCGCCGTCCGGCGGAGAACGGGTGTCACCTCCGCGCCCAGCGCCTCGTAGCTCGAAAGAGGAGCCGCCTCGAGCGGCGCGACGAGCCCCGTCGGAGACAGATCCTCGCGCAGGGTGAAGTCCTGAGGCACCGCGTAGGCGGCCTGCTCGGAAAGGCCATCGTCCAGCGTCGAGCGGTAGACGATCGCGAAGAGCCCGAGGCCGAGGCTCGCTACGAGGAAGGTGACCGCCACGGCCGCCCGGCCCGGGCTCCGCGCGAGTGAGAGCGCCGCCAGCCGCATGTGGACCCGCCCACCGCGGGCAGCGCGCTCGAGCAGGCGGAGACCGGGCACGAGCAGGCGCGCTGCCGCGACGGCGACCACGAAGGTGACGAGGCCCGGGAGGAGCAGAAGAAGCGTGCCCGTGCCGCCGCCCTGGCCCAGGGCACGGGCGTCCGCATCTCCCCGCGTGAAAGCGAGGACGACGGCCAGGAGCGCTCCGAGCGCCGCCGCGTCGAGCGGCGTGAAGGTGCGCCCGCCGAGCGAGACACCCGGAACGCTGAGGACGACAATGAGGACGAGTGCCCCGGCGAGCGCGAGCCCGACGGCAGCGGCGAGCCCCGAGCCCGCGAGCGCCGAATGGCCGAGCACGGCGCCAGGCGGCGATCCCGCCTCGTCCGCGAGAAGCGCAGTGGCCGCGCTCCCGAGTGCCCAACCCACGACCGCGCCGAGGAACGCCACCGCGGTCGTCTCCGCAACCGTCACCAGGTGCACCTGCCAGCGCCGGCCTCCGAACCAGGTCAGTCTCTGAGCCGCCGCCTCCACGTCGCGCCGCATGCCGACGGCCGCAAGCACGGCGAACGCGAGCAGGAGCGCCGCGACCTGGCCTCCGACGAGCAGGAGCCTGCGCCCGGCGACCTGCCCGGTTTCGCGCGCCGCCGCGAGCTCGTCCACAGGAGCGGAGAGATCGAGGAAGAGCGAGCGTGCGCGCAACGTCGACTCGGTCTGGGTCGCGCGCGCCTCGAAGCTGTCGATCTCCCAGGGATGGATGCTGCGCGGCGCGAGCGGCACCGACCAGGCATATGTCCTGTAGATGGAGTCGAGCTCGGGGAGCCCGGAGAGCCCGTCGAAGCCTTCGGCGAGCAGGAATGGCGGCTCCGCGACGCCGAACGACTCGCCGACCCGCGTCGCCTGCGCGCCGGGCAGGAGGCCGAACGGGAGCGGCGAGGTGAGCTCGCCCTCGCCGACCTTCACGAATCGGAGGCCCGGCGCGCTCGCGATCTGGCCCTTGCCGCCGAGCTGAAGGACCTCGCAACGCTCGGGCGTGCACTCGCGCGGGTAACGGCCCGCGCTCAGACGCACCCAGCGCGAGACGTCGTCGACGGCCGCGAGGTTCGTGAACGAGCCCCCGATCCGAAGGAGCTTGTACTGCACCGCGCGCACGGGCTTACCGGGCGCGAGGCCGGCGAGGCTGCGGACGACGAGCGGCTCGAGCTCCTCGCGCGTGACGCCGTTCCGCGGCAAGCCGAGGTCGGCATATGTGACAGCGACCGCGCGCTTGGACTGGGGAAGCGCCCCGAGCGCCCTTCCCGCGGAGACGTCCTGCGCGACCAGGCTTCCTCCGAGCACGACTGCAAGCGCGCCGGCCGCCGCCGCGACCCCGAGCGCGAGCAGCAGGGCACGGCCGGGCCGGTGCCGCAGACGCGACCACGCGAGCCCGAGCGGATACCCTACCGAGCGGATCGTCTTCACCTCCCGAAACGCTGCCAGAGAGCGAGCATCACAACCACTGAATCTTCTTGTGGTTGACTAAGATTCGCTTATGCTCGACGTTCGAAGGATGCGGGTGTTGAGCGCGGTGGCCGAACACGGCTCGATCGCCGCCGCCGCACAGGCGCTCGCCTTCACGCCCTCGGCGGTCTCGCAACAGATCGCGACGCTCGAGCGCGAGGCAAGTGTCGCTCTGGTCGAGCGCGGCCCGCGGTCCGTCCGCCTGACCGAGGCCGGGCGCGCCCTCGTCGCCCATACCGACGGAATCGTCGCCAGCCTCGCCGCCGCAGAGGCCGAGATTCAGGCCATTGCGGGCCTGCGCGGCGGGATGCTCCGCCTCGCCTCCTTCCCCACT